>Ga0179591_1286266_pt1 | contig 14109 bp, 12 predicted proteins | sample CZOMad2_1_08_16f_FD_182891 | JGI IMG/M metagenome (GOLD analysis project Ga0179591, IMG submission 182891) | Vadose zone soil fungal communities from Angelo Coast Range Reserve, California, USA - CZOMad2_1_08_16fungal (PacBio error correction) | ecosystem: Environmental > Terrestrial > Soil >...
TGTCACAGTAGAGGAAGCGGACGGTTCAGGGAGCAGGGAAGTAAGCTGGGAGACGACCAGCCCAAGGCCGTTTGGGAACCACAGACAATGTACGCGTTATCCACGGTCGAGAGCGCAGGGCAGAGGCATAAAAAGGGCACGGGGGAGCAACACGGGGGAGTGGCGGAAACAGCCTAACAAAAAGAATGGTGGGGGTTGGGTCGGTATCACACACAAAACCCCTTGAAGAAGATCGGGTACCAAGAGGGGCGTGGCCTGGGTCAGGGGGAGAAAAAAAATGTCAAGCGGGCCAGGGAAAGATAAATAGGCTACGGGAGTATTTCAGAAAGAGTTCGATGTTCCGTCGGGGGGTGGAAGTTCATTGTGAGCTCGAAACGACAGGGAGGAGGACGGGGAACGGTCCCACCGAACCGAAAAATCGCAGCAAAGTTAAGGGGAACCAGGGATGACCCAAGTAAGCCAAAAAGGGGAGGGGGGGGGGAGAATTACAATGGGAGCAGCGCGCCATGCAGGAAACGGCTGGAGGGAAGATTGAAAGAGCCTGGAGAAAGCGCAACCACTTAAAAACGAAAGGGAGAAAAGAAAATCGTCCAGAAGTCGCCTCTAACAAAAGGGCCCCGTCAGGCAAAAACCTCAAAAGGGGATTGCCCTGCTCCTCAAGTGAAAAAGAGAATGAAAGAGTGGTGAAAATTGTGGAAAACCGACGGGCGGGTTAAAGGACGGGGCGAGTCCGTTCAAAACGCCTGACTGTCTCGGCCTGAAAACTAGTCGCGGAAAAACGATTCCAATAAAGGAGGGAACGCGGAGTCCCGGTAACGGGGATCTTTTTAAGAACCGAAGCTATCAAACAAACGGGGCTAATTGGGGCCACGTGAACGGGGAGGCTCGAAAAGAATGAAAAAGAGCAGTCTGTTGCAGGTGCAACCCGAGGAGGACCGTAGGGGGATGTTGCAAACAAAAAACACTAATCAACCATGCGATAAAGTTGTCGATGGGGGGCCAGCGTTCGTCTCATCCAGGCAGGGAGTTAAAAACGGAATGGCAAAGAAAGGGTCATCATGGGAGGGCTGTGAAAACCAAAAGGAGGGGGGGGCCAGAGGGGAGCAGTGCGGGTGGTGCGCGTTCATTTACCACGGAAATAGACGACTCTGTCCGAGGAACGGAAAAAAGTCGGAACACGGGAAACCCCCCGGGGGGGACCAGTAAATGGCCAAGCCTCAAAGGATTCAAGACAAGAGTGGGACAAGCAGAACGAAGCGAAAAAAACGGCCAATCGCCGGACCTACTACCGGGGATAAAAAGATTTTGCCGCAGGGCCCGATCACAAAAAGGAGGAAAAAGTGTGGGCGACTCGGGGCTTGCAGGTTTGTTGGAACCCTGACCGGAAGCTAGACGGGAAGCGGGTGCTCGAATTTTCCGAGCTTCGCGCTAAAAAAAAACTCAGGCTAACATGGTCCTCAGAAACGCGGCCTCGCCGGAAAAACGGCATACCAAAATGACCGGAATAACCTGACCATTAACTAAGGAAAGGGGGACATTGGGGGAACGGAAAAGGCCACCCCTAAGAGGGAAACTCAATACTCCTACCGATTGTTTCATCTAACCGAAGACAAATCAAAAAAAAAAAAATCAATTTTCAGTCAGCGAGCAGAACGCTCACGCCAAAATCCAAAACACACCGAGAAACTCCGCGTTTACTTGGCGCGGGAAAGGCATGCAGGCCGAATAAGTGAACCCGTGGGCCTGTGGAAGGATGGCCTGGCGAAAGGGAATAGAAGACGGCAGGTGGAGGAAAGGAACATGGCAAGCAGTACGGCGGCAGGAGGGATCTTCCTCGTAGGGGGGGGGGACGAGCAATAAAAATTGCGGGCTAAATGTCCCCGGCGACAAGAGCGGCTTAAACTGTCAACTTGAGAGCCCGCGAGTGGGATCGGGAAATAGGAGGGGGGCGCAAGACCGCACCCGATCACAAGCAAGGCCGTGGCAGGTGGATCTCCGGGGGGCGGGAGTGGGAAAGAAAAAAGTCGGGAGGGCTAAAAAGCGATGGTTTCCCTGGTTCCGGAAAACTGGACCCGAGCCCGAAAGAGCGCCCGCCAGTTCCCGCCGAAAGCAGATCACAAGGGAAGGGGGTGGGTTCTAAAAAGCAGCCACGGGGTGGAACCGGCGGACAGTTCAACGCGGAAGGGAGCGTCCGTGATCGGAGGGCGGTCATCAGGGGGAGCACGATGCTGGCCTGCCAAAACCAACCGGAAGAACCGCGGCGGCAGTACGCGGACAAGGGGTCCAACGAGACCGTAGAAGATGACGCCCTACAGGCACGAAGAAACCGGTGGGCCGTAAAATCAGGGACGAATGTGGTGAAGGCGGAACCGGGGGGGGGCCGGAACATCGTGGAGGGCAGCCGAAACTGGGCGGTGACTGAATAACGAGGGTAGAAAAGCAAGCAGATGCTGTCGAAGCGCCCCGACCCCAATGTGCACTTGCAAGGGACAGCAGGGGCCGGTGACCGGCACGGCGCCTGCGCGCTGAAAGCCGGGTTAAGAGGAAGGGGGCAAGACTGACTGCCGCAGAAAAGCGGAACGAGCATATCGAACCCTCGCTGCCCACAAGCTGATCGCATGCGCAGGTGGGGGGCCACTCAGGCATCGCGGACCGACTGAGAAAAATGCACCGGCAATGGTACGCGTACGCCGGTATCGTATGTACGTGGGGTGACTGGGGGTGGGACAAAAACAAGGGGAATCTCCGGTTCCACTGGACCCACGCAACCAAGGTCCTCCGGGGGCCTACCCGCGGGGGTTTTATTCCACGACCGCACCCCCACACACCAGCAGTTACCGGTGAAAGGTAACCCAAGCAAAGGGGAACCGGCAGCGTGAATCACCGTGCTACGCCACGCATGCATTCAAAGAACATACGAAAAGGGAGGGAAGGTCTGCCCGAGCAAATATCTTCTCCTGAGGAAAATCAAACACAACAACTATAGGAGGAAAGGAAGTAACAAAACGCGGCGGCCGGGGGGGTACCGGGTGTCACGTACCATCGTCAGATTAAACACGATTAAAGGGGTGTAGAACCCGTCAACGGGACAGGGGCCAGCCTGGGAAGGGGGGAAGGTTGCCGGCGGAACGCCGCGACGCATCACGGAAAAAAGGGAGGGTACCCGGACCCGCTGATCAAGCCGGGTGGGGAACGGCCACCATCAGAGTTAGTCCTCCGCCGACGTCGCGTCACTAATGCGGACAAAAAAAAGTCGCTGATCAAATAGCAAGCCCGCGAGGCGCGATCTCGATTGCGCCAGGAAAGGCGATTGTGCAAGCGGGGGGCGGGGCGGAGGTGACAAGCTGCCAACTAGCAGATCAAGTCATCCTCACCCCGGCCAATCCCAAAAAAAAAAAAAGGGGCTCGGAGGCATCAAAGCGCCGCAGGGATATCATGAATCGCGGTTTCGACCCTGATCAAAAAGTAAACCGACGACCCAAGTTGCGGCACGATAAGGTCCGGGGCCAACTCCACTGCAAAAAAAGGCCACAACCTGTCCTGATTGCAACTCCACCGGGGCTTGCACGGAAACCCTCCCAAAGTTAATCCAGGTCGGGGGGTTTCCAGCCGCGAGGGGAAAAGAAAGCGGCACCGCCGTTGCATCATCATTCTCCACATCACGAGGATACCCCCCGGTCCCCTACGCCCGAGAAACTGCGCGGATGTTGAACCCCCCGGGCCAAAAACCGAGCTGGAGAAACCCGGCCCTTGGGGCCCGGCTGAGGGCCGCAGATTTCAGAAGAAAAAACCGAATCCCCTCCCAGAAGCGCCACGGGAGAGTCAACCACTCCAGAAGAAAGCTCACCAAAAAAAAACTGAAGGGTCCCCCTTGCCAATGAGAAAACCAGCTAATTCGATCGCCGAGCAACGCCCAGCCGGGCAAGCAAAACAAAAAAAAATGTGATAACGCCAGCCGCTGGGGGGAGACAAGCACGCCCCGCAAAATCCTAGAACGCACCCCACCGGCAAGCGCAGTTCCGCTCAGGACGCGGACTGCACAGATAGGGAGGCAACAAACCTAGATGATCATTACTCAGCGATCATAACCAGAGAGCAAAATCGCAGGACACGCAGGAACAGCCAAAACAGCAGGTACGAGAGGATCGGGTGGAAAGGGGGGCTGGAGGAACGTTCCGGAAACGGTCTCTTCCAGGGCCTACCGACGAAGGGACATTGGGTTGGCGGGGAACAACGAAATCGGGCGGTAATTTCTGGCAAGGGCGCAGTTAGGTACACGACGACACGGTGGGGCAACCGAGGTAGCCGGTGTGACAGCGCGAGTTAGTTTTGAAAAAATAAACATGGGTGTCAAAATTGAGCGAACGCAGAAATGAATCACAGCCGCAACCAGTCGGAACTTCGGCAAGGGGCCAAACCCTGCACGAAAACGTCCGCCATACTAAAGAAAACTATGCGCGGAACACTTCGAGGGTCGGCGGAAGGGGCCCACGGAGGGGCACCCGCGGTGAGGATGTCTAAACGGGGGAAGGTGGGAGACCGTCCCGTGGCAAACCAGTGCGAAGTCGAAAAGTCGTGCCCTCGCAGACTGAAGAGGCACCAACCAACTTAATGTTCCTGCACCACAAACAGAAAACTCCTAAGGCCCGAAGCCCATGAAAGGAAAAGAAGCGAGACGGCCGAACGGAAGAAAACGACGGTTGGTCCAAAGCGCTAGGGTAGACCTCGCGAATGCCCATCCGGGGAGGACGAGAATGCCGGACGGGCCACTTGAGCAAACATAGGGGATGCTCATACAACCTCGCAAAAAAAAAAAACAAAAAATTTCCCTCGGCGGAGTCGCGAGCGGGGGGGGCGGCCGAGAAAACGCTGAGAACGCGAAAAAGAACTGCTTACAAAAAAAGAAGGTGCCGGGAAAACCACGACGCTCTCCGCTGGCTGGGCCTGGAGGAGGAAGAGTCTGGCTGTCCTGAATCAAAATTTATGTAAGCGGGGGGAAAGGCCCGGAAAGGGTCCCCGTCGGGCTGGTGCCGCTGCGCCATTGCCATAACACATAACTTAACCCAGCACCGGGCCCCGCAAGAGGCTGCACCACCATGGAAACACCGAGGACGCAGCTTTCCGGCATGGAATCATCAAGGATGCGAGCATGGGAGACAGGGACCGGCACCAGGCAACAAATGGTCAGAAATCACATGGAAACAAAAAAAAATAATCGTCCGTGAAGCCAAAAACAAGCATGGCATTGGAAAACAGGACAGGTGAAAAAGGTAGCCCACAAAAAAAACATCGGAAAATACCGAAAACTGTCAATCGGAGAACACGCGGCGGGTAAGCGTTCCCGAACTCGGGGCACGACCCAGGGAAAAAAGTCGTATGCCGAAATGGGGAAGAGACGAGAACAAGGGAGCAAGCCGGACCGCTGGTGAACGGAAAGCACTGACAAGGCAAAGCTGTACGGAGAAAAAAAGACACGGACTGAAAAAACACGCCGACCAGACACCCAAAAAAGAGGGCACGAGACAGAAAGAGAAATGTAGACACGTTCAGAAAAAAAAAGCGCTGCGGTAAAAAAAGAAGCCCCCCTTTCACAAGCGACGCAAACGCCGGCAAAAAAGGGCTCAGCCGGGCACGCAAGCCGTGGCAGAACCAGAGGCCAAGTTACGGTCAGAAGGTTGGGTGGTCAGTCGGTCACACAAACCGTGTAAAAATAGCGGATCAAATCGCGACGTAGTGCTTCAGGATTTGAGGAAAGACGCCCAACGTATCAAAAACCGGAGAAGCAACGGAAAAGCAGCAACTGCGTTTAGGTTTCCGTCCAGAACCGCCGGACCGAAGTGCGCAAGGGACGTAGGCGGTCGCGGGAAGAATAACACCTGACGCCGTCAATGATGTGGGTCCATTTGGGAGACGGAGAGGAAAGGGGGTAGAAGGAGGGAAAAGAGGCAGGGCAGCTGTTGGAATTGGTGTAAAGGGGAAGACCAGCAGCCCATCCCATGGGGCCGGCAAATCATTGGAAGGCGGCGCGAACGGGGAACCGGCCGGATCAAACGATTTTGGGGAAAGGCAGATACGCGTGAAAGATTGCGCAGTCGCAAGGGACCGGAAAGGATTCCAAGGTTCGGGGGACGGGAAATTCGCCCAGTAAAGGGCCGACGTCGGGGCCCCCGCCGAAAAAAAACGGCCGGTTAGAAAGCGTCTTGACTTCCCTAAAAGGGGACGTTCCCGAGGTTTCAGGGGGGGGGGAAAGACAGGGCACAACGACAGCAAAAAAAAAGACGGGGCCAAGGACCAAAGTCCAGAAACAACGGATCAGGCCCTGGTTTCAAGGGAAAATCCATCCAACCATCGACGTGGGCACTATGCGCCTTGAGCCAAATCCAAAATATTATAGGGAAAGAGAGGAAAGATAAAACGCAGCAAAAAACTTCAAAAGAGCAGGCCCCCGACGGGGTGGGAAAAGAAGAAGTCCAACTGGTGACTGCTCCGGAACTTTAAAGCAGGAGTGGCAGGGGGGGAAAACCAAGAAAGAACGAGAACTAGAAAGGCACTTACTGAAGGGAAAACTAAGCGGACTAACGCGTATAGTCGAACGGACAAGCGAGATCGCAAAAGGCAATAACCTCCTGAACGAATCTCAAAAACGGCGTCGAACGATCGCAAGTAACAGCACAGCGAAGTAGACCCGAAAAGTGCGTCTGAAAACGTGCCGGACCAAAGGGCGACAAGCCGACCAGGGATTTTGACGGCGAAAAGCCAAGAGGATGGGGGGGGGAAAAACCTACACGATAGCACTATGAATCCCAGCTGGTGGCTGCAGGCAAAAACGGCCCGTTAAAATGCCCGCAATAACATCAGCCAGGGAGGGAGGCAAAAAAAACCGAGGTGGGTTCAGGCCAAGAGAAATGATTCCCCCGCTTCAAAAAAAGAACATTGCGCGCGGGGTCTAAAGGAACAAAATCCCCAACAGCTTGCCTGGCCAGCTGGGGTGAAGGAAAGGCTCCGCGAGAGCGGGAAGTATCATCCGGAAAAAAAACGAAAAACGCTGGAAGTCCGCGGCCGGGGGTCGGAAAGCGGAAAAACGACATTGGGAAAAACAAAATCTGGCTTTAAGGGCCAAAAATGGGGGTCAGTACCGGCAGGACGAACATGGAAAGGACACCAAAAGGGGATGCCTCGAAAAAGACGAGGGTGGCACGGGGTGCATGACACGGGGGGGGGTAACCTCAGGAAGTCGAGAACATGGACTAATCTAGTGAAGTTAAGCTCCAGGCAACAATAAACACGCGGTAAAAACAGCTGGGAACGAAAGGGGTCCGGGGAGACTTTAAAAAAGCCGGATTTTTCCACAAGTGAAGGTGAACAAAAAAAAGTACCTGCGATGGGATCGGCGACCTAGGATCGGGGGGAATAGAAACAGGCAGGTCGTCCTCACACAAGAAGGGGAGTAGAAAGCCTGAACACATCTGGGGGTTGGGCTCCGTTACTCCAGGGGAAAAAGAGGGGGAGAAGAGGGGGCCGTCTGGGTGACTTTGGGTGTCGGTGTGCGGAGGGATTACGGTTACGAAGCAAACCGGTACGATGGACGAGTGAGGGGGGGGTTTCCCGGTAGGGGAATCTAGAAACAATCGCGCCGGGAAGCGGGGAAAACGGACCCTCCGACAGATTACAGGAAACCGTGGGACGAAACGAAAGAAGATAAGAGTCAAGAGAGTAGGGCAAATTGGGAGGCAAAGACTAGTCTGACTACAGGACATAATGGAGTTCGGCATTGACGACCCGGACAGCAGGGCCAACCATAACTCCCCAAACACTGGGTAACAAAAGGACACTTCAGATGACTAAGGCCATAAACAGTCAAAATGGCACAGCCAGTAAGTTGCCAAATCCAACATCCGGGGTGGCCAAGCTCTGATTGGGCATTGGCAAGCGCCGTCAAGAGTTTCTCGGAGGAGGGTCAGCCGCACAAGCCATGGAAGGTAGAGTACGCGTCGCTTAAAAAAATACACCTCGTCCGACCGCAAGGAGCCATCTGTTGAAGGACTGGTTTAGAAGCAACGTGGAAAAATTGAAAAGTAAGGCAAGGGCTAGTCGAGGAAGAATGGCGGCGGGAAGATATAGAAAGGCGGGTCTCAAAAACAACAACCACGATAAGGTTCCGGCCGGAACATCGTCGGATGAAGGGGAACGGCTGAAAGGTATGAGGTTCATAGGGGGGACGGCCGTAAAGGATTGTCCGTGGGGAGAGTGGGGGCGCGGGCTCAAAACCAGGTACTGAGGACGCTCGGGAAAATCTGCCGAAGTCGAAACGGGGTGCGAATACCAGGGATGTTCGGGTCCAAGAAGGTGACAAAGGAGACGGCTGGAATATACCGGTAATACTCCACCCGATCACCGGGTTTCGAAGAGTTAGGAAGGGAAAAAAAAAAAAAAACGATCTGCGATTTAAGGACGCCGTCGGAGGGGGGGTGGGAAAAGGACAACGCCATCTTCAACAATGAGTCAGCTTGAACAGGCCCCTTGGGGGGTTGCCATGGGCAAAATTACGACAAAAAAAAAAAAAACGACGCAAGGCTCACATAAGATCGCCGGTTCTCAAGAAAACCCCGAACGGAGTCTAAAGGTCCGTCTGCGCAACTCGGACCAACCAACAAATGACTTCATCCTCAGGGGGTGAAATAACTGGAGCTTGCACAAAAGGAAAGAATGCGCGAAAAAAAAAAAAATCCTATTTTCTAAATTCGTACAAAATGAGCCCAAGCGTAACCACAAGGGGTCCCAAGGTAGAGAGATGACGCGAAAAGATCCCGGACAACAAAAGGGGTAGAGCCTATGGTGTTCAGGGCAGGAAAGTAAAAAAAACTCGGGAGCCGACCGCCGGGGAGAATGCGTGATAGGATGAGACCTGCCTGCGGGAATAACGTCAGGAAAATTAAATTATCTCCTACAAAAGGGGGTGTGCCAATCGAAATTCAGGATACTCGGAGGATAACGTAATGCAGCCGGGGGGGGGGGGGAAACAGGGTCAAGGCAGCCAGGCAGGCAGGGGAAGACTTAGACACGGACAACCCTGGGTGGAGGTGGACAAGCGTGGAAAAGCGGTTGCGAAAAAATGGCGTTTACGATGTCAGCCACGATGCCGCCCGCCCGTGCCGTATAAAAAGGAACACGGGGAATGGGGGAATCAGCGTCAAAAGGGTCTGCTGGAGGGGGGGTGCCTGTAACGTATACCGGAAGGAAAATGGCTTTTAGGATTGTCAACTTTGATCGTGGGCGGGGGGACCAAGGGACCGAGCCCGAATGGGGGGAAGCCGACATCAACATCGGTGCCGGGTTGGGGGACTTAACAAGAGAGAAATCCTCCGTTGTTGCAGGGGAGGGGATCAACCAACCCGCTGCAAAAGGGGAAAGGGAGGAGAAAAAAGGGGGAACGGGAGTCGTGCCTGGTTGCGGTGGGCCCTGAGCAAAGGAAAAACGGGCTCGACTGAGGGGGACACACAAAAGGGACCAGTCACCTCTACCTTGGAAAAAACGGATTTCAGAAGGGGCCACAAGAAAAACGAGTGGGAGGACTAATACCTAATTGGGAACAGCGTGTGGAAAAAAAAACGGCCGAAGGGCGGTGGGGCCGAAAAACAAAGAGTTCGTTAGCAGGACCTCGGGGGGGATCTTATCCGAAAAAAATCACTTCCATAAAGGGGAAAGGAAGCGCGGCCTGGCCCAAAACCAAAAACCCGCGCATCAGGCTGAATGAAAGGTTCTGTGATCGGAGGGATGGTGAAAAGGTAAGTAAGAGTGTCGCAAGGGCAGGCTTTACCAAACAAACGACCTAGGGGTCACGACGCGGAATTCTGTAGTTACTGAAACAACCAAGAGGAATCGCCAAAGATTGTGGGAGGAACTGGTCCTCAGGATGGGGCAAGCTCCGAGGGAAGGGGGGCTTAAACTAGAAAAAACCGTGGCGGGAAAAAGCAATCATGGGGATTTAGCGGGCGCTAATGCAATACCTGGGGGTGGAAGGCACCAAAAAAGAAAGGAAATAGGCCGCCTGTCAAGGGATTGGGAAACGCCATTTTAGAACCAAAAACCAGCGGTAGAGCGAACCGCGGCCAAAAAAAGCACCGTGCCAAACCAGCTGGGAAACGGGGCACTGCTTTCCACCGGTAAGGGCAAAGGGCAAAAATGAGGGTGGAGCCCCGAAAGGAACGGCCCCTCAGTGAAAAATCCGTACTAACAATGGACACAGGGTACCAAGCAATGCAAGGAAGATCTCCTCCCATAAGACGCAACAAAGACCAAAGGACAGGAAGAAAAGAAAGAGCGGGGCGGGCGGCCTTGGCGGCGGGGGTGTCAGGGTCCCAGTCGGAGTGATGAAACAGGAAGACGGAATCAAACTCCGGCAAGGATAGGGTTGCCCAAAAAACAAGGCCGGTGGAACACGGGACTGGTGAAAAGGGTTGGGGGAATGGGGGGGGGGCCGGGACTGTACACCAGGTAGACCCGAGACCTGGGCGGGGTCCAAAGGGAAAAAGAACGGATGATTTCAAAGAACGTGGGGAAACGACCAAAGGAAAAAAAAAAAGTGCATAGTTCAGCAGAAAGGAGAACTTAAGGATGGCTACGGCCACGGTTAGCCATCAGCCAGTGAAAAGCAGATGAACCAAGCACAAAACAAAACAGCCGGCGCGAAGAAAGGTGGCACAGGCACACGGGAATGTTGAGAGGGGCACAAAGGGCGGCCGCGGGCCCAAAGAAAGGCCGCAGAGACCAGAATAAGCAAAACCGGGCCGCACCAGGAATCCAAAAAAACAGGAAGCTCTGGCAAAAAAGTAAAGGAAGACAGTCCAGCGACTGAGGGTGAAAAAAGACAAGACGCGTCTCAAAAGGGTCTCATCATTAAAAACAAAAGTTCGGCCGGAAAGCAAGGGAGGCGAGGGGACCATCCGGCCCCCCCTCAAAAGATCCAAACCACCCTCCAGTCCCTTGAGATGGGAAGAAGTGAGCCGCGGTGTCTGGAGGGACCGGTATCCACCTGCATGGATGACAGCATGAAAAGGAAAAAGCAAGGGCACAGCAAAAAACGAAGCTTAAACTCATACAGTGGGGAATCAACCCTCCAAAGGATCCGAGAAAAAAAAGAAAAAAACACAAGGACAGGTGCCCCCCTACCAACATCAGGAGTGAAAGAAGGCATGGCTCAACCCGGACGGAAGGGAGGGGGGACAAGAACAACCCACTTACAATTGGGGGATCTCGGGGCCGCAGTAGGGAATCAAAGGCGCCGCACAACGAAAAGGGGGTAAATTAAGAAACCAAGAACAATCACCTCCAAAGAACAAGGAGTGCATCAAATCAACTAGATGAAGCCAAGGGTCACCAAACCGACTAATAAGCCGCCCCTTGCGGGGGACAAGGGAGCCGCCGACAAACGACCAAAAAAGGACAGAAAGGGGGTGGGGATCAACAGGCAACACCGGCGGGGGCGACAGTCCGGCATAGCGTACAGGGCCATAAACAGGACACGAGTCAAAGTAAACTCACCGGAAGCCGTTTAGATGCAAACCAACAGAAGAGGGTTGACGACGAAACATATCAGTAAAGTAAAAAAAGAAAAAAGGAAGAGCCCAGAAGGCAAAAAGATATTGGCTAACACGATGAAAGCAGCGGGAAGCTAGGAAGATGTAGGGGCTTTTTAAATTGCACTGGGAGGGTGATCCCGCTTACCGGAACGAAAAGTCGGGAACAAATGTGTGGAGGAGCAACCCTAAGAAAAGAATTTCTGGAGTTTAACCTTCTGTCCTGGCAAGTTTAGGAACAAATACCCCAAGAAATTCCCGGGGCACGAGGAGACAATTTTGGTGTGCAGCGAGAAAAAAAAGCACAAAGTTCCGTTGGGGGAGAAAGAACACATGAAAAAAGGTGAAAAAAGGAGCACAGTAGAGACGGGAATCCACCAGGATGGAAAAGACGCTCCAGCCAGAGAGTAGATATGCAGTGCAGGCAACCGGGCCGAATCAGGTTCTCAATGACCATTCAGACGAGAGGGAGCCCTTCGAGAAAAAAACGAGCAAAAAAACTTGGTCGTCAGGGGGAAAAAAACTAGCCCGCGCGTAGGGCCGCTTGTACGGGGGAAGAAGTGGCAAAAAATACCGGGTTTGAAACGGGCTCAGAAACAGTGGGGGTACGAAAGGGGGAGAAAGGAGAAAACCGGCACCTCGCAGACCTGTAAAGGGAAACCTAACGCACCCACTGGAAATTCCAAGGGCCCGCAAAGAACAGATGAAAAAAAAGTGGGCCCGTCCAAAAACAATGGAAGTAACGAAATGGCAAGCCCGAAAAAGAAGGAAAAGGTGATAGGTTGTGCGAAAGAACCAACGGCATAAAACCACGCACACGAGACAACGGCTTTCAAAAAAAAAAAACAAAAAAACGCCATACAAAAAACCGGAACGTGGGAAATTAGAGAGTGGGGAGGGGAGTACCGAAAACAACCGCACCGTGAAGAGAGGGGCCGCCAAGGGGGAGAAGCAATGAAAAGGCGGATGAGAAAAAAAGGAACAACATAACCTACCCAGGACCAAGTCAAAAAAAAAAATGACGCCTCAGGTAGAGAGGGGGGAAAGGGAGGAGGAAAGGGAACCAATTACCGGAGGGGTGCACCCGAGAAGGGACTGTTAAAACCGAGATTAAAAGCTGGCAAACCGTTCAAGGGTAGGGACGGAAGGACAGACGTCCCATGAAACGCTTAACCTAAAACCCCGTCAACCGCTCGCGCCTGACAACAATAAGCCGGCCCCAGCACGAGGTCACGTGCGGGAAACAGAAAGGGAAAAGGATAACTGCGAAGCAATGGCTGGAAAAGGGGTAGGGAAAGGTTAAACATCCGCTAAGGGGCGCAAACGTCACCAAGAAAGACGCAGTTCAAGGAAGAAAAGACGCCAAAAGAAAAACCGAAAAATGCGGTGGAAATGGAAGGAGGGGCACAGGTAGCACCACGACCGACTGATACACCAAGATCTAAATGATCACCAAACAACAAAAGGGTGTAACTGTTTTCCGAAAAGATGGGGGGGAAAGAAAGAAACGGGCCTCTGACAGGCCGACGCAAGCTAAAAAAAACCCCGCGCGTAATGGACCGTCCGGGACTGAACGGAGAACCAGCCTGGACTCGACCGAAAACTTAGAGTCGAATGAAGCAGAACAACCAGACTTAGAGAGAAAGCGCAGCCTGTAACTACCTAAAAGGGCGACGAGCGCTGCATGGGAAAGGGGCCGCAACGGGAATCTTCCTCCTAAGATGGCATCTGCCTGGGGCAAATAGAAAAGATGCGTTGACCCTGACAAAAAAATCTTAAGATGGGAAGAATCAGGGGTTCAGGCTTTACTAAAGGGACGGACGAAAAAACCGGATCACAGAGAGGACTAGTTCGCAAAAAAAAGATTGAAGAAATACGTCCGCCTAATCGAGCATAGCCCGCAGAAGGACAAGCAAGATGCGGAAAGAAACATTTTCCTGGGTTTGACTAGAGGGGACCAAATCTCCGGGGACATCTCGAGGTAGCTGAGACAGAAAGGGAGGCAACGCTGAAACAACCGAGAAGAAAACCATGGGGAAAGGGTTAGGCCACTCATCGACTTAACTAAGCCAAAAATTCCGTAGCTGGCGGTAAAGAGGGGAGGGGATCGCCGCAGCGCAGCCAAAATAACTAAAGGGAGGGCAGGACAAAGGCACTCTGTCATGGAGGATCGAAAAAAAAAGGAACTTCCTTTAAAAAGAAAAAGGAATGTTGTCGGGCATAGCAAAAAGGGGTGCCGATCAGCACCCCGGGCGAGAAAAGGTCGAGGGAAGAGAAAGGCATTCACAGGAAAGGACTGAAAGGAAATCGAGAAGTCGACATTAAGCCGGAAGATCGAATGTCGTTCATGGTCCAGGAAAAAAAACGAAGGATACGTTTTGTCTCCGGGGGTTGGGTTTCGGCATAAAGGGGGAAGGACCCAAAAACCAACCGGAAAGGGGACAACGTGAAAAAAGACACTACCAAGTGTAATAGAACGGTGCCCTAAAAAGAGCCTGCCCCGAAACTACAAAGAAAAAGGGAGGAGAGAAAA
>Ga0179591_1208557_pt1 | contig 14108 bp, 14 predicted proteins | sample CZOMad2_1_08_16f_FD_182891 | JGI IMG/M metagenome (GOLD analysis project Ga0179591, IMG submission 182891) | Vadose zone soil fungal communities from Angelo Coast Range Reserve, California, USA - CZOMad2_1_08_16fungal (PacBio error correction) | ecosystem: Environmental > Terrestrial > Soil >...
CGTAAACGGTAACTGAACTTGGTTGATACCTCGGGCACAAAAACAAGACGAAGGACGGGGGCCTCAAGGGTGCGGAAGGGGGTGGGAAGCAGGGACGGGGCAGTGTAAGTCCTTTTCTTCCCGGTCCAACCGAGATGGGGGTGGGACGGAGGTTCAGGGAAAACAGAGGGGGCATAAAAAGTCACATATAAGTCAACAAAATTTGCGGTGCTATTGGCTTTTGGGGAGAGCTCCTGCCGCAATTGTCTTCTTGCAGGGGAGAAAGACTGAAGGGAGGGGATAATTAGAGGGGAAGGGTCTCCTTAATAAAAGGGGGTGAGTAAGATGGACGCCCTCCGCCCCTTCTCAACCAAAAAGGTGGGAAAGGGCCAGGGGTCGTATTCGGGCAAAACCTCAAAGCGAAAAGTAGGAACACCGCGCTCTAAGACCGCTTGTCTCAGTTGGCCTTGAAACCAAAGGAGAAGAAGAACGGCCTAAACTGGAAGACTTGAGACCATCGAGAAAGATGGCCTTTAGGTGTGTGGGGTGGGTAGGCCCACCATTAGGAAAAGAAATTTAAATCTTTCCCCCTCAACTTGACACAGCGCCGCTTCGACGAGGGGAAAAAAATTCACCCGGGAAACGCTGGAAGCTCAACAAAAACTTCAAGTTCGACCAGCTTGAATCAAATCCAATTAGGGATCGCTGTGCAGTTGAATTTTGACGATTCAGAAAAAAGGGTGAGGACAACAAGAATCGATTTGAGGAAGAAAGGCATTGATGGCTTTTGCTCGAAATGGGAAACCAGCCAAAAGCTGCAGTGAAGAGCTATCCACTATCGCAAAAATCTTAAACGAGGGGGGACCCATTCGGACTACTTAGATAAAGAAACAAAAAGTGGGCAGAATTTTTTGAAGCGGGAGAAAAGGGCCCCGTGAAAGGGACGCAAAACAACATGAATTCCTCGCAAGCAGAAGGATGGATGAAGGGCGAAGCTACAAAAAGGAAAATGTTCGACGAGAGTTGGGGGAAGGGAGAAAAACATGGTAGCAAGAAAGAATAGGCAGCCGATGGTTGCAAAAAATGCGTGAAAGTAAGGCGGAAGGCAAAAAAAAAGAAAAAAAAAGGAGAGACTGAATGACGGGTCTCTTAATATCAAAAAAGGGGGGAAAAGTTGCTGGGAAAAAAAGAAACAAGTGGACGAAGTAAGGGCCCGGGCAATCGATTTCACCCGCCACCAATGAAAACAAACAAATCAGTTGGAGAAAGGGGAAATGGCCGGGAGAGGTGTCGCCGTAATAAGAAAGGAAGGAAAGGCACAAAATGGGGAACAACAGGACGTCTCTATGCACTCAAGAAGAACTGTGTCGTTCAAAACGCATGAGGCAATCAGTGCGGGACCGCAAGGGGAGGGAACGGGAAAAACTTTTGGAGAAACGCAAAGAAAGACGGAAGTTCGCTCTCGGCTGATGTGGATGTCGTCGGCCCAAATGTCATGGTGTTAAATTCCAGCAGCCCTCCGCGAGGATGTCAAAAGGCACTTCTCACTCAAAAAAGAAGAAGAAGAACTAAGTGGGGGGAAGGAGCGAGCCAACTTGGTGCGGCAGATATCAACAGTTTAAGAAAGAGAAGGACAGCCAACGAACGGGCATCCGTCCGGGACTGGAAAACGGAAATGTTATCACCAAAACAGAAGAAACATGAAAGGAAGAAGGTCCTGAGGAGCTCATGAGTACGAGACTGGCGGATTGACACACTAAGCGGCGTTCATAACAAATGAAGTATAGCCAACACAACAACGGGGGAGAAAAAGATCCGCTTGGTTATGGAAAAACAGCACCTATATCGAGGTGGGGAAACTCAAAACAAGGAGAAGAAGGTGATAGAAAATTAAAGTAGGATTGCGGGGTTTTCGGGGGTGGGTTAACGTTGACAGAGTGCATTTCCGAAAAAAGAGAGGGCCGTTCGCGTTGAAGGAAAGGGATCCGATGGGGTGTAAAAGGAAAAAGGGGGGAGCTCAAGGAGGGGGTCCAAAGGTGGAGAGGGAAGGCCAAAAATATCGGAATGAATCGTTGGTGCTTCAAAACCGGACTGGGCGACATAAAAAATCGGCGGGCACTGCGGGGGGAAACAAAGAACATTAAACAGGGCGGCCGACGAAAAGAAACAAATCAGCCCGACGACAGGAAGCCTCTTTGAAAAGTTGGAGACTGGGGGAATTGGGGTTAAAAACCATCTGGGGTCATTCCATAAGGCAGTTAACCAGGTAGTGCCCGCAAGCTGGAAGGGACGTTGGAAGGAAAAAAACAGGGAGGTGAGTTAGTGAAGAGAGAATTCCCTTTTTTTGACTAGGTGGTTCCATCTAAGGACTTTGAGGATGAACTTGCAAAACAGAAAAGTCAGTGGGAAGTATAAACTTGGGAAAGGAGTCTGGTTTCCAGGGGGAAAGGAGGTGGTTTGAAATCGTAGGTGGCCGTTATATAACTTGCGGAAAATCATTGACAGAACAGGCCAGTTTGGATATTCTAGAAGAAAGAGAGGTGTAAAACGGGGGTTGGAAGGTAGGACAATGGGGGGAGGGAGAAGACGGGGTGGAAAAAAAAAAGCGCGTCCTGCTTCTTAGAACCATGTTTTCATCCGCCAATGCTGGAGAGTAACAATTGGAGGGGGTGTCAGAATAGTAACACTAATCACATCGGTGGGCAGGGAAATTTCCAGTTTGGGGGTTGAGTAGGGTCAAAAAAAGCGTCGAAGAAAAAAAAAAAATACAGAAAAGGGTGGAATGGATAGAGTAGTATAAAGGGCAAACAGAAGGAAGGTTTGCTATAGCCTGGAGCGGTATTCAATGCCAAAGAAGACCAATCGCAGAAGGGGGCTAGAAAAAGAAATCCACTTTGAGTTCGGACCTCGGAAGTTGGGATGCTCAGCAACAAGGTCGAATCGTCCATTCAACCGGAACGCATCAAAGGACAGAGGGGAGGATTGTGAAAAAAAATTTCCAAATGGGCGTTCAGAAATTTGACGGTGGTCAGAGTGCCGGTAAGGGGGAACTTTAGTGCCAGGCAAAGTTTGAGGAGATTGTGTAACAGAGAACTGGGGGGGGGGCCCAGAGTTGGGCGGGGATTCAATGTTGCAGCGCAAAACCTCGAGGTAAATGTTTGCGGGTCCGTCTGGTAAGCTTGGAGTCAGGAAGAAAAAATTCTGGGGGTTTGCTCACTTTTTCCAACCGCACGAGAAATAGGAGCATCTGGGGAGGGTGGCTTCGAGGGGGGGGGGGTCTAACAGGTAAAAATGGGGCATTTCGAGGGACACCGCATGATGACTGAAGAAAAAAGAACAAGGGGGGGGGGTGAGGAAAAGGAAGGGGAGGTTGCCGTTTGGAATTAGTGAAAAAAATATTTTGGTCTATTACACTGGTCAGTTAAGGAGCCCTTCAGCGAGGGGGCTGGTGCCGTCAAGCTGAGCAAGCCCAACAGGGGGACTGGACAGCAAGGGGGGGTGCTCCATAGAACCAAAACCTTGGAAAAGAGCAGCCTCCAATTTGGACTTGATGAAAAGCAGTGATGAATTAATCTGAAATTACAACCTTCCGTAAGCAACCCATCTCTGAGGGGGAGGTGGATGCAAATCACCGGCATACCAAGCACGCGCCACCCATTTCACTAAAAATGAAATGGCCTGTAATGCGTAGGGGGGGTGGTTCAGATTTTCGGGGAAACCAATAAGACTTCCTTGGGGGGAAAACCTGGATGACAGTCTTGTGTTCAGGAATTATTTTGGTGATCGATGGGGAAAACAAACAACTATAGGGAAGGTGTTGTTAATTATACAGGAAAGGGGGAAAAGAAACGTGTTTTGCGCACGCGTGTAAAAGTGTTCAAAGAGTACTGGCGCTCTAACAGAAAGGGGGGGGTAAACAAGGAATGAGTAAAAGCGCCTTTGGGGGTTCTAAGACAACGGATCGTTCGCGTTCAACCGATCAAAAATTAAGGGGGGGGAACAATCCTTGGAAATTCACAGAAGGGAATAATGCGAGTGCATTAAAAAAAGAAGAATTGGAAGTGGAGCAAAAAACCCCAAAAACCAGACTGGGATGTGGGGAAGCCTGCAAAAAAAAGACTTGATAAACACAAACTTTGTAAAAGGGATCGGAGTATGCCAGCGTACGCGCGCAGGAACCCGGCAGGCAATGCCGGGAAAGCCCTTTGTAATGGAGAAAAGGGGCAAAAAAAGGGGTGTGTGTGAATGGGGAGAAAGGACGTAGAGGGGGGGGGTCGGATCCTTGACAACAAACTTAAAGGACCAGCATGGAAACAAACTGACAAGGAAACCCGTGCCGTCGGCCTTCATTAAACGTTTTACCGACTCTGACGGCGGGGCAAAAAAACTCGGGCAAGTCCGGCCATTTGAGTTCTTACCTCTTTCCAAACATGGGGAGGGGAGAGGGGGGGGAAAAAAAAACTAGGAGGCTGAGGGGCCATAAGAACGTCGATGATTTCAAAACCCCAGTCTTCGGAGCAAGCGGGGCCGGCAGAAAGGAGAATGTTGAGGTCGGCGCCGTCGTGACAGAAGGTCAGAGCATAGATGCGAGGGTCAATCCCCCCAAGAAACGATCGATCACCATAAACAGTCCGTTAATAGAATTAAAACCAGAATGCGCCTCTCGAAAAGCAGGAAAGTGGGGGAGGCGCAAATCATGTCAACATAAAAGTTCTTAAATTGCCGAAGGTGCTGGGGAGGGATTTCATAGTAATCCGGTGAATCTTATACTAAAGATGACGAAGTTGAAAGGCAGGGGAAAAGATGCGCTGTTCTGGACTTACAGACTTGAGGAAACGGCTGGGGGGCGAAGGAAAAAGGGCACTTAGGAAACTGGAACAGTCGGGAGAGTAAGCTAAGCCGAACTATCCAACCAAGGGAAAACCAATTGAGGAAGCAAGGTGGGGGCTATTAAAGGAAAAACCGATGTGAAATCGATAGAAAATGGGGGGCTCGGTCGGTCCTTGGGGAGTATGGCGCCGCAGCCAGAGGCGCTAAGATGCATGGGAGATCGTAAGCCATGGGGGGGGAAGGACTTGCGGAGGTATTAATAAAAACGGGGCGGCAAACTGACAAGACAGAATATAGAACCCTCAATGCGCGTTGGGCAGTAAGGCGAAGGCTACGTAACTAAACAAAGCGAAGGAGAAGGGATTTGAAAAATAGAATAAAATCCATGACTGTTCCAACAAGCTCTCCCGACGCGCATTATTCACAACAAAAGGTTCTATACTGTCAAAATAAAAATTTTTTGTTCAAGCCTTGGGGAATGACTTAATTAGGTAGGGTATCAAGGCCAAAGAAGTGGGATGACGAAAATGAAACAATTTCTGGTGCCGAAGAAACCCGGAAAGGATTAGAAAAAAGTTGATTTGTCGTGCCCGGAGGATTTGGGGTTGGCCCTGGAAGCCAACTAAAGGCAGGAGGGTGGGGGGAGGTCCCATTATGTTGACCCGACGCCGTTGAAGCAAAAAAATGCTTGACAACAAAACTGCCCCGGACGTTCCGATTAAATAACCGGGAAACCGAAGCCGACCACAAGGAGCCCTCCCACGACTCCTCCTGAAGGAGAGTTTGCAACACGGGAAACAGTGCGTTGCCCAAAAAAAAAAGTACCGGAGAAAATAAGGGGTTCATGTAAAAATGGGGGGAACGGAAAAGCGATCATGCACGTGAGGAGAAATCTCCACTGTTGGGGGGGGAGAGAAAAAACAAAGCAAATAGCTTGCTTGCACTAAGGTCCGGAGTCAGGGAGGAAACAATCAACTGAGGAAAAGGGTTGTAAAACAGGCGCTGCTAGCGAACTTCACGAACAGATAATGAGAGGGTTGCTAATCAGGGAGGCGGGATCAAGGAATGAAGAAGGAATAAATTCTAGGCGAGTTGAGTTCAGCAGTATTCGAAAGACGCGCAGGCGTCCAACCCAAACAGCCGGGGATTGTCCTGGCTTTTCATCTCTCATAAACAAAAAAAAGGTTGGGGGAAAGGGGTAAAAAGGGAAAGCTTACCAGTCCCTAAAATTGCTGACCGCATTGAAACCAGAATTGGGTTGGGGCTCGAGGATATAAGACAAGCTAGCGCGGAGGGGGACTTCCTAGTCAGTTCAGGTATCTCCCTAAAGGGCACTCAAACGAGCCGAAGAGGGTTGTTGGAGAAGCGTTGCTAACCACACAAGACGCTATGGGTACAATGTAAAAAAAAAAAAAAAAAAAGAAGCATTATTTGTTCTGCACACGGGAACTGGCGAAATCGGGCAGCAAAGCCGGTTATGTGGGGGTTCGAAGCCTCCCTGGGGGAGATTGTCCTAACAAAGAGGGTGGCAGGGATATTTTTAAAAAAAAATCAAATTGTTAAATTGATAGCGTTAGTGATGGGGAAAAAAAGTTGTGAAGGGGGGAAATAGTAAACCTGCTGGTGGCAAAAGCAAAGAGCGGAAAAGCGGAGGCTACAAAAGGGAGGAGCGGAAGAAAAAGGAACTTCCGGTAAAAGGGGGGTGTGAAATCAACCTGGAATCAGACAAAGCGTAGGGCAATGACCCTTGGGAACAAAACGCCGGGAGGACAACAATCCTTGCCGTGCACGAACCAACAAAAACTCTGAAAGGGAACACGAAAACGTGCTGCGTAGGGGGGGCACACCAACAAAAAAAAAAGCCAATGACTGGGGGAGGCTCTCACCATTCTGTGTAGCAGATCCGCTACAATGGAACAAACTGGGAGGGAAAAAGGCTACAGGACAAGGCTTTATGGTAATCACGAAGGCTCGTCAAAACGGTCGCTTTGGAACATGACGGGAGGCTACGCGGCCGCGAGGTAGGCACGAGCTAAGCCACGTATCCTGGGAAGCTGAAAAAACCGCTAACGGGGGAATGGATCGGGGAGTCGGTGCTTCAGGCCGGGATTAAAATCGCAAAGCTCCTCCCCGCTTCAAAGGGGAGAGCAATCAAAATTCACATCCATCTAAACTAAAGGGGACTGGCGGGGAGGAGAAAGACACACTGGATACCTATAACAAAAACTTTCGAGGGGAAAAGGAGCTTTCCCAAAGGAGCATCCATTGGTTTGGGGGAGCTCATTGGGGTGTTTGGGTGGAGAAAGTCTCGGGCTTGAGCCAAAAAAAAAAAAGAAAAAGAGAAAGAGCCTTACTCAAGGAAGAATTGGCCGGTGAGGGGCGAACCAGGTTCCTTCTGATGCCGAGCAAGAGCATTCGTAGGCCCTTGGACAAGGCTTACTCGCCAAGGTGGGGAATGCTGATAGAAAAAAGGGAAGAGGAAAAAATGGACAAAGAGGGGGAAAAAAAAAGACATTTCAAGAAAGAGCTAAAATTAAAAGCGCTTGGGGATGGAGAGGCGGCGCATTAGGGGAAGGGTGGATAAGATATAGTTGAAAGAAAGGGAGGAAGGGAATGGTGGAAATAGAGCGTACTTTGTTGAGCGATAGACATGTTTCACGCCGCGCAGGCAACATTCGAATTTCCGTATAGGAGAAGCCCAGTGTTTAGTCAAAAAAAACTGACAAGGGGGTAATCAAAGGGGGATGGAGCGGGCATGGAGGAACAAGCAGGGCATTAGTTTGGGGGGGGGGAAAACGCGGAACAAAAACGTTGACTGAAAAACGGGAAAAATCAAAAGTGGGTGGTGCCGGCGAAAAAAGGGAGGAACAGGCCTTCAACTTAGGGGAAAAAAGCTGCCTAATACGACGCTGGGGGGGGGAAGAAAGTGGATGAGGGGACGTAAGGTTTCTGGCCTTGCAGGATAGCGCAGGGGGGACTAATCGCTCATTAGACATCAAGAAAAGTGGATCAAATCGCAAGCAGAAATGAAAAAGGGGGAGAAAAATTGATGAAAAAAAAAGGGAATATGAATCGTTGAAAAAAGGTAGTGGGGATGTCAAAGTCGTATGTAACACAAGTTACTCAGGAGAAGAAAAAGAAAAAATCCAAACGGGGGGGAAAGTCCCAATTATGATGTTGTGAACAGATTAAGAGGTGTTGGTTAATCCAAACGAAACTGAGGCGGGGAGCTTTGCAAACTGCCGAAGGGTGCAGGTGGTCGCAAACATATCGGGCTTGACTTTACGAGGTTGTTCAAAAAATTCAACTTTAAAAGAGCGCCAAAATCGAAAAAAAACCGAAAGGGGCAAAAAAAAGTGGATTTTTCAAAAAAAGAAGTCAATAGCTTCCACGCTGACCTACTCGATCAGAACAAATACTTCGAAAAAAAGGAAAGGCAGTCCGACGTCGGGGTCGATTACTCTGGACAACACTAAAGACCTTTAAAGGGCCGTTAAGGGGGGAAAATTTTGGCACTCACTGTAGGGGTCAAGGCGGTGGCCTTTCAAGCCTGATCGGTTTTGCTTGTAAAGGGGGGTCATATCTCTACAAGCATCAGTAAAAAATCAAAGGGAAGAAGAGGTCCATTGGGGGAGGGAGATTTTAAAGGTTTTGGGGGGTATCTTAGCAAAGGAGGAAAGCTCACTGGATGGGCAGCTCATCGCCTGGGGAGGTAGAAGGGAGCGGCCGGGCGCCTGGCATAAAATGGAACAGGAAAAACAGCTTCGCCTACAGAAAACGTCAACTTCTCATCAAAATTAACCCAACAACAATGGTCGGGGAAAAAAGTCTGGGGAGGGGGAATTCAGCTATGAGCTAAATCAGCGAAAAAGTCGAAAACTCACGAGCCCAAAGAAGCGAGCGCAGCGGTCGCGGTGGGGTGGCCTGGAACATACTGCACCGAGCAAAGACCGGGTATAAAAAAAAAGGGTTCCACTACCAACAAATTTAGCCTTACCAAAACCAATCGGCCAGGGAAAACCAGTGCAAAATCGGAGGAAATCCGATGGAATGCACTGCCCCCTTACCAACAAAACGCCAGACCTTAATCCAAAGAAAAAGGTATTTCCACCTCGATGGCACATTTGTAAAGGTGAAGAGTAGAAAAGGGGGTGGAAAAGAAAGGCTCGATGGCGAGACAAAGATTGGAGAGCGGTGGCTAAATTTCAAAAATAATATTGAGGCTTAAGTGAATTAATCTATAAAACAAAAATCTTGACGGAAATGTCCCCTGGGAAAAAAAACGGAATAAGTGAAGAAAAGGCGTCCAAAAAAAAACGGATGGGTTTTAAGGAATGGGGGGTGACGATTTCCACAGCCCAAAAAAACAAAAGGTCCCTCCGCGCGCAGCGGAGGATTACTTGTAATCGCAAACATCAAAGGGGGAGGAGGCTTTGGAGGTTTCCGAGGGAAGAACTGTATCCGTTAAAACAAGGAAGGCATCAAACGGGTGGTGGGAAAAAAAAAAGCTTTCCATCCATTTCGGTAGGCTGAACTGATCTCTTAGTCGAGATTAAGAGAGAAAACTTGGGAACTTCAATTGCGGGGTATCCCTCTGGGATCTTCCCGGGCAAGAAAGGTCACAAACCCGCAGGGGACTAAAGGGGCAAAACGCAGTCAGAAATGGGGGAGCATTCAAATGGACGGAGGGACGGGGAACCCTCAGAACAGTACTGTCAGGGGGAAGTAAACAACAGGAAAGACGGATCTATGAAAAAAAAGCATCAAAATGTTGAATGCAATCAATAAAGAAGCGTAAAAGGAGTCGCAGTCTGAAGAGAACAAACGGGGTTAGACTTCCAGCAAAGTTGAAGGGGACGTCCTGGTAGATCACACGGCTGATTTTGGGAGGAGAGGACTGTTTAGGGTGTGCTTCCAGCAGTGCCCGACGAAGGATGGGAGCCCAAGGGGACCGGAGACTCAAAAATCCTAGGCCTATTTGGGGGGAGTAGCATAGAAAATGGGAAAATAAATATCAAAGGGGGGGGAAAAGAATGCAACGGCACCGTTCCTGACAGGAAAGCCGTCACGGTATAACAACAACAAAAAAAATAAAAGAAGAAACGGGAAGCTTCCTCGTCAAAGGAGGAAAGTGGGGAGGGAGTGCACCACTAAATCAGAATCTGTGAAAGAAAAAAAAGAGAGAACTCGATCAAACAAAAAAAGGGGGGGGAAAGGGATGGAAATCTCTCTGGTAGCAGCGTGGGAAGCTATCGTGTGACGACCAGTCTCCGTCTCCATTGCGAGACGGAGTAACTAGTCTTTCATGGTTCTTGGGGAGAACGTGGGAAAGGTTGAGGTGTCCCGGAATTCTTGAGGGGAGCGTGATTGGGCCTAGTTGAAAAATTGTTTGTGATACCGATTGCAAAGGGTGATATTAGAAGCCAAAACTATAGAAGATGAGTCGTGGATTGAGAAGGACTGGGAACGTGATCATGGACGGGAAAGGGGAGGTAAAATTCACAAAATAGCGTGGACCAAGCAGCCGAGAGAGGGCAGGAAGACAGGAAAGGCGCTGGGTGCCGGGGAAAAAAAGATTTTTTCAGGGGACCAGAAGCTTTAATCCAAAGACGCACATCCCCCATCATGATTTGCGGTGGGGCAACACAAAGTTTAGGAAAATGGAAGGGGACAGAGCCTCACCTGTGTTGAGAAGGGGGGGGAAGAAGGACTTTTTAAAAAGGGAAAAAAAACAGGAGTGCAATGCGCACTGAAGGAGAGGTGGACAGGAATGCGGGGGGTTAAATCGATTGCAAAGTGATCTAAGGGAAAAAAGTTGACACCAAAAGGGGGAGGGTGGATCAGAGCATCAGAGAGCATGGGAAAACCGGGGTTTGACTGGGAAGAAATGTAAACGCAGGGTGGAAAAACACCGCGTCGGGGAATCTTCTGAAAAGGGAAGTGCAATGCGCGAGAAACACGGGTTGGAGAATCGACACCGTAAACAAACGCGAGGAGCGGTAAGGGGGAAAGGGGGTGTGTGAGTAACGGGAAAAGGGGGAAAATCTTCGAATGGAAAAAAAAAAAAAAGAGTGGGGGGAGATTTATCGAAGGAAGGGAAATGACAGGGGCACAAGGAAGTGACATTTGGGGGAGGATCTGGAGAGATGCAACTGCCTAATCGGCACGGGGAGGGGGGAACATGAGAAACCAGAAAAAAAAATTGTCGCCTCGAGAATTGATGCTCAGCAACAAAGGGGGAGAAGCCAATGCAAAAGGCCAGCTAGTAAAAGAAAAGTTGTTGGAAGGGGGGGTACCGGTCTAATCACATTTGACTTGGGGGTAGTGCCGGTAAGGGGGGAATGGTCAGGAAGAGGGGGCTTGGGGAAGTCGAGGTATTTGCCAGCGGGGGGAAATTGCGAACGAGGGGTGGGCGGCATGGGGCACGTTGCATAAATGGATATGTACATGGGGGGGAGAGGTGCTCTGGGGGGAAACAGCTTGGCCCCGGCACACAAGAAAGCTGAGCCCGGTACGAGGCGGTAGGGGGGGAGTTTTTAAAAACATTGCGAAAGAGTACCCTCGACATGCATCGAAATAGCAAAAACAATGGGGGTGGGGGTGAATTTATGGAAGAAGGGAAGAGTGTGTGCGAAGGTTTGGTGACATATTAAAACAAAAAACTGGAAGGAGGAGACCATGTAAGAGGAAATTATCCGTAGGGGAGGGATGAGACGCCAACATTCATACGTGAGAGAACTGTGCTCCAAATCAAAAGCAACAATCCCAAACCCGGGGGATATCAGACGCCACTTTGACTGAGAGTGGAAGGGGTAAGGATGGGAAGGGAGAGTAGGGATATTACACAATTCCGTACAAGGGCAACCAATCTTCTTCTGAGAAGTGAAAGCTCAAAGAGAACAGTCCAAGCACGGAGGAAACCCATTTTTAGGGGGAAAAACTTTGTCCCATTCCGTGAAAGGAGGGGTCCGGGGAAGCCCGAGAGTCAAGTGGTTCGACGGGGGGGTGAAACAGTCGGGTGTTCGAATGAGGGGGGGGGTTGAGTCAGGAGTATTTTGATGGAACGATCGGCCGTGAAATTGTTAGACCTCTTGGGAAAATACTTGTGGGGAAAGACGCTCGGGTTCCAATGGAGATAGAAAGGGATACATTTGGGAAAAACTGAGGAACGTCACAAGGGGGGAAAAATGTAGGGAAGAAGGCGGCCGGATCGCGAGTGTCGGAACCAGGGGAGCACAGGAACCCGCGTTCGGTTACCAATCATGAGGCAAAAGGAAGAACGGAGGCTTCCACACCTCAAAGGGAAAGGTGGAAAAAAAACGACGGGGGGAGGGGGGGAGAAAAATGGCGAAAGACTGAATAAACTACCTTTTGAAACACCGATCTTAGAGTCCAATACGCGAAAAGGCCAGGGCAATTTCAATGCCGAAAGAAGGGGGAATGTTCTGGGAGAAAGAGTTGAAGAAAAAGGTAAGCGATTATCTTGGGCGATCAGTGCCTCCAAGAACGACTTAAGGACATGGACGCTCAAGCAAACGTCCATGTAAAAAAGGCCGGAGGGGGAGGGAAAGGGTGGGTACGACGCTGGCGGTGCAGGACAACGGAGGGGGGCGAGGCCAGATGAGGGAGGTCAGGTAAAAAGTCTTGAGCATGACCTTGAGGCGTTTTGGAAAAAAAAACTAAACTTGAACTGCAGGGCCTCGGAAGCGAGTAGGGGAATTTCTCAGGTGAATTTCAGTAGGGGGAAAGGAGGGAAAAACAACGGCCAGGAGGAAAGAGTTCTAAGGCGTGAACAGGAGAATGACGGGTGCGCGTAAACAACCCAAGGTCTAAATCCAATAAGCCGAAGGGAAGTCAGTATAATTTAGCAAAAGAAAGGAAAAACTCGCTCGCAAGCGCAGTGAGAGGAAAAAATCAGTTTTCTAACCGGAACATGGCTTAGAGCTCTATGTGCACTGTAGGGATAAGGGGAATAGGAAAGCTTATATTAAAGCTGGAAGAAGAAAAATAACATTTTGGAAGAAGGGGGGAAAGAGGACGGGATGTAGCTTGGGCGCGTCAACAAAAAAGAACATGGAGGGGGCGAAGGAAGGCCAATGACGTACGGGAAAGACTCTTTGAGAAGCATCTTTGCAAAAAGACGGACTTGGCAGAAAAAAAAGAGGATATCAAACAAAGATGAGGAGCCATATTTGGCGAGGAAAAGACGCCCGTAGGTTCAAGAAGAGAGAGGAGGGCGGGCAAATTGTTGGGGCACTCATAAGGAGGCGCGGAATGGATTGCATCTTTCTTGCGAGAAGGGGAAACGGGAATATCAGTTTGCGGCATCCACATCCTTACTCAAACTGGAGTAAGAACCGCATCCAGAAAAGAGATCCCATCTCCCATCTCTTTGGGGTGTCTAAGGATTTCTGTCGTGACTACCACGAAGCCGTGGACGGATGTTTAGAGCCGACCAATCAAATCCTGTTCCACCAAAGCGCACGACCAGTCGCGGGGAAGAGAGGCCAACCAAGGGAATGGGGTGACGGGAAAAGTTCATAGGGTTTGGGAAAGGGGACGGAATTGAGGGATCAGAAGGCAAAAAAATTGAAAAGCAAATAAAAAAAAAGGTCATTGGAGGTTCAAGGGAAGAAGAAGGGTTTGGGGAAAGTCCAAGAGAAAGGGGGTGGAGGGGTGAGATTGTTGGTCCTGAGCCCCCGCGTAAGTGTGCTGGTCCCACCGGGGGAGGGTGAAAAGACGCCGGGCTTGATCTTCAAGGAGGGAACCCCCCTGCAAAGGACGTGCCGCTTCCGGCAGACCCTGCACACATAAACGCAAAGTAGCAAAACTCGCTAAAAAAAGGGCAAAGCACAGGGGAAAGGAAATGGTAACACAGTTTGAGGGGGGAAAAAAAGCAAGAACTCTATCAATTGGGGAGGAAAAAAAAGTGGGGAGGAACTACTACTCCCGTAAGTGGTTTTCGGTTTTAAAAAATCGAACCCCCGGGGGAAAACTGGTGTAAGAAAAAAAACATTCAAAGGAAGAGTCTTTGGGAGGGGAAGAATTTCCGAAGGGGGAGGGGGGGGAACAAAAGACAGAGGAGGGTGTCATGCGCGTCGACTGCCGGCAGGCTAACCGGTCTTCTTCGACACGCAATGAATCTCTCATTCTAGGGGGGCAGTTTTCGGGCCTATCAATTCCAGAGAAGGACCGATCAAACTCGAGGGACGAAAGGGTCGATAGAGCGGAAAAATCGGGTTAAACCAAACAAACCAGCGCGGTGGGAAAAAGGGTACGCAGGGGGCTTGCGTGGGGAG
>Ga0179591_1295491_pt1 | contig 14108 bp, 17 predicted proteins | sample CZOMad2_1_08_16f_FD_182891 | JGI IMG/M metagenome (GOLD analysis project Ga0179591, IMG submission 182891) | Vadose zone soil fungal communities from Angelo Coast Range Reserve, California, USA - CZOMad2_1_08_16fungal (PacBio error correction) | ecosystem: Environmental > Terrestrial > Soil >...
CTCAACGTCCCGCAAAAGAAGACGCGACTACGACCAAAAACTCCTCAAAAGTGCTATAGCATTAGTGTCAAGTACGATACAAAAAGGTCCTGCAAGGCAGCATGACAAAGAAGTCATTCCTCAGACGTAGGGGTGGTAAACATCATCGGAATGCTGGGGAAGGTCGACCCAAGTTCTGAAAAGCCCTGTAGGGGGAGGAAAGGTCGTCAGAGTGCGGAATCGCTCGGGGAAAAAAAAGGAATGGGGAGACATGGCAAGAGGAGGGCGACGGATCGATCTCCTCCGGGGAGGAGACACAGCGACCTTTTCAGCATCTTAGCATTTACCGTTCTGGGAAGGGGGAAGAAAAAAATTAGCACAGACGGAGCATTCACTGGCAGATTTGTCTAGGTGGGTGTAGAAGGGGACCGTTAAAGAAAAGAAATGTAAGATCCGTCAGCAAGGAAGGGGTAGGTTGCGGACTAAATCAGTCTGGGGAGGCATATTTGTAAATTCTTTGGTGAGGAGGACCAAGCAGAAGAGTAAACCGTTCGTGAAAAGGTTATGAAAGCATCATCGACTTGGGAGCAATCAAGTGAGGGGTTCAATGTTTTTTCGTGGGGAGGGGGCGACGTTCAGTCACATGGGTTGTAAGAGGGCAATACAAGAGAGTCAATAAAAAACGGATCATTCGACTAAGTGGGGGGGGGGAAAGGAGCCTCAACGCCTTCTGTCGCGACAACCAGAGATAAAATATTAAAGGAAGAGGGGGAGTTCAGATGTGGTGGGGTGAAAAAAAGCTTCGTAAAAAGCGCTCCTTTATCCTACTCGCATATCCGAGGAGATGCAAAGTTTTGGTTTCAAAAAGGGGGGGGAAAGCCAAGGAGATAGGGCAAAAATCAGCGGGAAAACTAAAAGAAGGAATATAAATTGTAGAGACTGGCGCTGAAAATCTCAGTAACGGATGGCGGTCGGGGCATCCAACTCGCGTCCAGTGCGGAGGAAAAGGACCCAAAAGCAAATAGAAGAAGGGAGGTGGAGCGGCAGAAATCGAAGAAAAGAAACGGATCCCATATGGGGGGCCAGTTCTTAAACAATCCTAGGGGAGAAATGTTGAGGAAGATGGGGAAGAAAAAAATTGCGACAAGCTGAAGCAAAAAATGGCCCAAAACCATGAACGAGGGGGGGGGGGGGGTCAAGGCGCCTGAAGAATAGGGGTGATTTTTTGAGGGTCCAGATTTGAAGACAGAGGGCCAAAAAGAAAGAAAAATAGGTGGCCGCAGAACAGCGTGGAGGGAGGTCAAAGAATCGGAGGGGGGGAGAGGGAGAGAGTTCCAAATCACAAGGGAAGGAAAAAAAAAGGGCCAAAAAAACGCGATATCTCCTACAACTTTGAAGATTCAGCCAAAGGACCACGTAGTAAAATCTGGGGAAGGAATAAACTACTGGAGGAGGGGGGGCTTAAAAAATTTGACGTCGAGGTTAAACACACATACCCAGGATCAATTTTGTCGTCTATCAAGGGTAAAAACTAAAAACTTGGAGATAAAGGAGAAGGCGAGACGAGAAGGGGAAAACTGAGAGTCGAAAATTCTAGCTCAAAGAGCCAAGGATCAACGGACCTCGTAAGTACAAACGGCTAAAGGGGTTCCCCATAAAAGGGAGACTAAAGGCGAAGGAAAAAAAAAAGCAAAATATCTTCTTCGGCAGTAACGGCAGACAGGGCCTTCGAGCGAAACTAGAGAAGGGGCAGCTTTAGTCGGCTAAAGAAAGGGACAGGAAGTTTTGGAGAGGAAAAATAGGGGGTAAATGCCACAACTCGCTCGAAATTAACCTCGCGGAAAATCTAAAAAGCGTTTGCCCAACCCATCCACTGCAAAAGAGGAAAAGTTGGGAGGGAGAAATCTAATTTCGGAAAAGAAAAATCTGAAGGAGAAAATGCAAGTAAGCTCTAACAATGAAACCATAGAGAGGGAGGAGACAAAAAAAAAAAAAAAAAAAGGACTGAGGGGAACGATCAAAAAAGAAGGTGAAAAAGAGGATCGCCTAGCACACCAACGGAGGAACTGGGGGGGAAGCCATATTGAAAGTTCACCGGGACGCAGTAATTGGGGGGAAGAGGGAAGGCCAAATAGCTGCAGTGAACAGGGGGCTTCCGTGGAACCTCAGATAAAGGCCCAGGAAACATTCCAGAAGGTTTTTTAAGAAATTCTAGGAAAAGAGAATCTGGACTTCTAAGGGGGAAGGGAGGGAGCGAAGTCAGTATGGGAGTGGAGAAAATCGGGCTCAAGTCTAAAACAAAACAGCATCCTCCACGTTGCAACAGCTGCGGGAGGAGAAAAACCTTAAGACTTTTGCTGGCTCCCACCAGGGAGAAAGAAAAACTAGGAACAGAAAGAAAGTATGAGGGTCAGTTTACTCAAAATCTCCATAGCGAAAAATGCGTATAAACAAAACAGCAGGTATGAAGGAGGAAGGGGAGAACTATAGAAACCCACCAAAAGTATGTAATTAGCGGGAAGGGAGGCTAAATAAGAGCATAAAGGAGAAGAACCTAAGGGAAGGTCGAAACGTATTGAGGACCTTGAAGGGCACCCCACCCCCACCACCTCAGGCGGGGGGAAAAATCGGAATCTCCAAGGGAAAGGAGGTCAGAAGATGACGCTTGCCTACTTGAGGTTTTGGGGGAAAAATGGGTCTTCGTTCCTCTGGTTAGTGTATGCAGTAGCTGACCTCAGAAAGCCATCTGCGTGGGGTGAGCTCGATCGAACTTATGGGTGATTGGTTCAGAAACAGCCTAGCGATGGCTTCGGTTATTCCAAGGGTCGATCGGCCAGGAGTTGGAAGTTTGTTCCTAGTGGGAGAGGGGAAAGGGACCCGAAGAAGAGTCGCAAAAGAAGTGACCAAGCTGGGGACGGGCGAAAAATGATTGTGCGCCGGAGCCTGCATTTTGCTGGTGGGAAAAGAAAAAAAGCCGACGGCTCTCTTATCCAGTCCGAACCTAAAAGAAGGGAGAAAGGCTGAGGGCGCTGTCCGGAACGCTGGTCAAAGAACTGGAAGTCCGACTCGCGGTTTGGGTCTATGTTAGGAGGGGAAAGAAACGAGGAAGGGGGAAAAAAGGAACCGCATTTAAAAAGGGAGGCTGGCGAAGGGGGGGAGAGGCGCTGATATTTGTAAAAATACGATTTGGGGGGAGGGACTGAATGTGGCTGGGGGCTGCAGATGGTGGGGAAGTGAGCCCTCATTTAAGATTGGAATCCAGTCAAGTTAGAGGAGTTAAGAGTTTTCAGCACTGGCATATTTGGGGGCGGTATTGGGAGGGGGGGAGCGGGAGGTTGTTAATAGCTTCGGAGGAAGGAGGGGTTTAGTAACGCGAGGTTGGAATAAGAAAAAGGACTCGGGACGAAAAAAAAGACTGACACTCGGTAGTTTATGAGCGCACGCGAAACTAAAGTCCTACTCGTAGTCTCCTGACATCGAAGAGGGCATGTCTCAATGGGTATCAAGGAGGAAAGAGGGACCAGAAGGGATCAAGACGGTTAAGAACGGTGCAATGAAGGTTAAGTGATAAGTTTTAGAGTTTCCTCGAAGCTGGCAGCAGGATCATAAGATAGGTGTATTCAGAAGGCTTGAGGAAAGGGCAAGGTGATCGGTGGTCTTAGCCTGGAGTGCCGAATGAAAATGTCGACATGGGGGATGGAAGGGTTGGTGCGAAAACACCTCTGAAGACGGCGCCGCAAACGAGAAGACCCAATTTTGCCGTAGCCGGTTTCGAGGCCGCCAATGTGGGGGAGTTCTAAGGAAAGGGTTCTTGAAAAGGGTAGAACACTGGAAAAAAAGGTGGGAGAAGAGGGGGAGGGTGGCGTTTTTTGGACGGAACACCGCGACTTATGGCCGGCCGCCGGAAATCAAGGGAAAGCTCTCGTATCTCGAAAGACTTGTCCCTAGAAATCTGTGAAACAGAGGAGAAAAAAAATGGGGGAAAAGGTCAATCGGTGTTTGGGGGAAAGGGGGAACCCCGCGATGGTCCCTCGAACGCGGAAAAACCTCAAACCCCCCCTTTCACCGGGACTAGGAGAGCTGGAGCTAAAATGGGGGCAAGAGCAAAAAATGCCGGGATGATCTTAAAAAAAGGAGAAGCTGCGTTTACCGGACCATCGGGGGGAGGAATCAATCTTCGACGAAAGGAAAAGAAGGCGTAGTTTGGGTACTCTGTCAAGCTCTGTCCGATTTAACAAATCAATGTAAAAGAAGGATGTGATAAAACAGGATAAAAGTCGAGGGAAGCCAATACGCAAAAAATGTCGAGGTTATAAATTGCAGGGGGGGGGCCGTTGGGACTCTTTTTGCCGTGGCGCTGGGAGGGTACTCAGTGGACCGAGGATACGTCAAATTCATCTTCCAAGATGGGGACGTTCAATGCTCCTCAAGAGAGCGCCCGATTCCGCAAAAGGCCTCTCTCGATCCAGCTCAAGGAGTAGCACGGTCTAAAAGAAAAGACGCGACGGAAAGGGAAACAGAAAAGGAAAGGATTTTGCTGTCGGTCCGGGAAGGGCGTTTAGACAATAGGGGAAAACAGCTCTATCCGGAGAAAGAGGCCCCGGGAAGGGGGTTAGACACTACAAACACAAGTATTACCAAACACATGATTCCATCCGAATGCAACGTCGTTACGGATCCGCCGAGGGGGGCGTCGGAGAGGGACGGTACGAGCAAAGAAAAAAAGTAAATCTTAGAACGATTTCTCGGGGAAAACAGAGGAACGCTTCCGCCAAGGGAGAAAAAGGAAAACTGGGGGAAACCTTACGAGGTAGGAAACGAGTCATTTGGGATCCCGCACAAATAGAGAAGATGGGTTTTCGCTCCGATTTCTGGGAAATAATCGGTGCCTATGATCCAACAAAGGGGCATTTGGCGCTGGAAGGAAGGAGCAAGAGGGAGTGGGGAAGGCAGGAGGGAACCTGGAGAGAAAAAGCGAGTCACTAATTCTTAAGGTGGCCTGCGGGGCAAGGACTTTCCCTAGAGATGGGGAAGGTGCAAAGGGGAAAAAGGGGGGCGTCCAGGACTTGTAACGACCATGAAAAGCATTGCCCGCCATTGTGATCAAAAAAAGGGTGAGAGTGTATTTCAGAAACGGGCAAGAGAGGCAAGGGCTGGCTGTTGTTGTGGGCCGGGGAGGGGGCCTAGGACCGGGAGGGAACTAGAAGCCATCGCGAGAGATAGAACGGCTGTCGTAGGCCGGAGGGGGGGGGGGAAGTAGCCTCCTTGGGGGGGCGGGGGGGGGGAAATAGATCTCAACACCAAAATTAAGAGATGATATAGAAAGCGGTCCATCCAGCACCTCAAGAGACTAGAGCGCCAAGATACGACATTCAAGAAGCGATGCGATATGACTATAAAAAGTAAGGGGAAAATTAAACTATGAAAAAATACCGAAGCGTCTTCCTCTATGCCTTTAATATGAAAGCAATAGCACGACACAGGAAAAAGGAGGCAAAAAAGTTAACAGAGCAGGTTCAAAAAAATATGGAGCTCTATGGGACGTCAATCTCGACGCTCTGAATTGGGGATCAACGCAGGAGGGGTAGCGTTCCTCCGGGGGTTAGGAGAAGAAGGCCAATGGTCAGAGAGCAGACTCTTAACAAGGTCCGAAGTTGCGGGGTTTTACGATCTCAAAGATTGCGCGGAGGAAGACAAAAAAATAGATGAAGGGGGGTTATGAAGTTTCAGTTTCTAAGAAGTGGCTCTTCAGATTACCTGAACGATCTCAGTGAAGAGGACATAAGTGATCTAAAATTCTTCGTCGAGGGAATCGGTTTAAAAATAAAGCGAGGATATATGGAAGGTGGGGGGAAAAGAGTGGGTATCTTGAAAAAGAGACGCTAAGTGCGCCGCTACCTGACCTTCTCCGGTAAAAAGTTTGGTCATCTTTATCAGGAAAATGAAAAATTGGGGGCGCCTTGGGCTTGCAATGGGCACCACGTCGTTGTCGAAGAACCGTCGGGCAGGAAAATGGACACGTCTCTCTCATTTTGATCCCGCGGACAAGGGAAGTCCAGAAAAATCAGGGGGGGAAGGGAAGACGTTTTAAAAAAACTAGCCCTTTCTTGTCAGAACAATCTTTCTCTCAAAGTAGGTAGGAAGAGAAGCGTACTTGATGAACGGCCTCGAGAGAGGCACGTTTATCAAGGTGCGATGAGGGGGAAAGGAAGGGGAGACATAGTAATCCCTACGAAAGGAAAAAAAAAGAATAAGCCATCCAAAAGCGCTGCCCCAACTCGAAAGGCACTTTATAACCTCGCATTGAGAAGAGTTGCCTGGGACGCATCGATAAAAAAGGTAGGTCTGAAGGGCCTAGAAAGAGGGTCACCAGGACTGAACTGCAATTCAACAGAAAATAGGCCAAAAAAGTAGCTTTTCGGATCACGTAGACGAAGCTAGGATCTGACTAGGAGGGCCGTCAACAAGCTCGGTTTTTAATCATCAAGGGAAAGTTGATAAAACTGGGGGAGGGAAACGCCACGATCGCGGCTATCCAGGTAGATGGGAGTGGGGGGGAGGTGGCGCGTACTAGGTGCCTCGAGGGAAAAAAAAAGGGAAGGCCCACAAGTCTCCTACACAGGGGTCACGAACGATATGACTCTATCCAAAAAGGGAAAGAGATATTTATAGGGCTCCAGCGCAGTGGAAAGAAAGGGTCCACTGTTTTAATAACCCGCGAGATCGAAAAGGTCAAAAGGCCCACAACGTTGACTTAGAAATCAAAAAGAGGGAGACCGGGTTCAGAAGAAACCCTTTACTGGCTGGGAAAGGGGTCCTTGAGAGGTGGCAGCGCAGCTTGCAGTCCTAGGAACCTCCAGACCCAAGAGACACTTTTAGGAGAAAGAGAAGGGCGTAAAATCACATGAGAAATAAAGTCAACGCAAAGGAAGAGTTCTTTAAAAGGGAAATTAGGGATGGGAAAAAAAAAAGGGGCCTAAAACACGTCATCTGCGATACAACGTTATTACCCGAGGGGAAGTTGCCTTTATAAAAGTCATTCTAATCGCTCGATATGAGATCTATAAAAAAGGAAAGGGGGGGGACTAAGAGGAGGAAATTCAATGCGTATCTTCTCAAGGCTTCGTTCGGGAGTATGGGGGGGGGCTGGCGAGAAGAAGCACATGTCCGCTTTTTGGGGGGCTAGATTTCAAGGGAGGGACGGGCTGTTAGGCAAAGATATATAAAAGCTCTGACCTCAGGAAGCTCTAGGGGGGGGGGGGGAAACGACATCTCCACTCCAAGATCCGCCCAATCGGCCCAGTGCTACAGATACAAGAGGAAGGTGCCTGTTACCGCTTCGCGAAGGAGTTGAAACACTAAAAAAGAAAGGAGGGTCAGGCGACAGGAAAATATGGAGATAGAGGAAAAGACAGAGTGGCAAACTCGGCCACACCTCTTGGGTTAGGAACATATTAGCGCACAACAACCTAGTCCTAGCACATATTTAATGTCACCGGCGCCGGCTCTTGATGTCTGGAATCCAGGAAATAGAAAAAAGGGACGTTCAAAAGAAAAGAGCCGTAGGCCTTTTCTACCAGGAGAGCTGGTTCCTGGAACGGCGACATGCCGAATGAGACCTACGGTTTTACTAATTCTAGTGTCACAAAAAGAATGAGAACGAAGTCTAGGAAAAGAGGGCTCCGTCTGGTTCTAAATTTTGATGGGAAAGGGCTATTGTCTCCCGAACTCAGCAGCCACGTTGCACAGGAGGAGCGCAAGGAAGGAGGGAGTCTGCCTCTCACCGAGAAAACGATCAAGAAGGGGAACAATACTCAGTTCTGATTAATATAAGGGGAGAGGGGGGTACGAACGAGCCAGAGGGAGAGGGGGCTGTTATTAAACAATAAATCCTATTGAATAAGGGAGAAATCTATCGACACAAAAAAAGGGGCCGAGGGGATCGGGAATGAGGGGGCGAGAATAGAAAATACCAGAAAGAAACAATTGCAATAATAAAGAAGGAAAGATGTTTCACGGGAGCCTTAGGGGAGAAAGAAGCGAGATACAACCAACAAACACTTATGGAGGAGAAAGATGAGATTTCTTCTACAGCAGGAGAAATCTTCCTCAGAAGGGAAGCCATCTTTATTTGAAAAGGGATGGGGGTCTGAAAAACGGGAAATTGGGTTTCATCATTCGATACTAACGAGGACCTATCCAGACGGGGGGGGGGGGTTGTTCTCTCGGAGGCCTTGTATCTTCATACTTCGGGGTATGTTTGTTCATTTCAAAGGGAAGAGGCAAGAAGTGTGAGTACAAACGGACGATCTCAGGGGGAGGGGGGACCGGTGTGAAGGTTATCTCTTGTGAGAGTGTGAGCCGTTAAGAAAAAAAAAAAATAGTACGAAGTGCAGCTAAAAGGAGGCGTTGAACGTGGGGACTGAATAAAAGGACCATAATCTTGAAACTCCCAATTCCTTCAAGAATACTGAGCGCAGATCGTCAAGTCGCCCAGCGAGACTCAATGAGAGGTGCATCTAATTCTTCAAAAAAGTCTGGCAGGGAGGGGGAAGGGGATCCTTCCGGAAATGAGCAAAGTCAAGAACTTGACCTCCGCTCGCGAAAGGGGTGGTTCGCGGAAGGTTCGCCTGAACGCAACACGAGACAGAAGGAAAGGTTGAGTTAAGGATGGGCACCGCTTCCCTCTTTGGTGTGTTTCCTCGCGATAATATTTGAAAGTCGACGACGATGTGTGGCAAGCAAAGGGGAGGGGTAAGAAAGAGTCATTGGGCGCCGCTTAAAACTGGATTGTAAGAAAGAAAGCGTATAAGAACATTCAAAAGGGGGAGAGGGTGGATACTGTTCCAGAACTGCCGCTTGGCTGTATTGCGGTAAAGGAAAAATTTGTCCCACTAACTTAATATGTCCGAATGTGATGGTCTCGGGATTTGGGGGGGGAAGAAAGGACACAGGAATCGGTTAAAAGCGAGGAAAAAAAAACGCTTACACCTCTGGGCGTGTATGCTCGCACGCCCTAAAGCTAAGAACGTCGAGCGTAGGTAAAGGAAAAGCGAAGAGTGGCGAGTGTAGCTAAAAAAAGAGAGGGAGGGAAAATCGAGGACAGAAGACTCTACTGGAAGGGGGAACGTAGACCTTTTCAAGTCCGAATCCGTTTGTATCGTTCCGCTGACGCTGCTCCGGACCGAGAAGAGAATTTCAAACGGGGGAAAAAAGCGCAATTCTAGAGACCGCCGGCGAGGTGGAGGAATTTGGAGTTGTTAGTCTTAAAGTAGACGTTCTAAGAACTTGTCGACCGGGGGTCGGGGGGTTTCCTCTGCGCAAGAGGGCGTCTAAAAAAAAAAAAGGGTGGCAGTAGTTGATGAGGGAGAGGTCCTCCGATGTTGAGCCATTGAGAATCAAAGTGGGCGGGTGCCAATACTTCCTCCTACGTTTAGATATCTCTAACTTTTTTCTTACGTGTTGGTTTCTTCAACCGCGACGTGGGGAGGGGGGGGGGACAAGAGGGGAAAGCAAGCGCTCGATGAAAAAAGGTAATGGATCAGGAGGAGGGGAATAGGAAATCATGTCTTCCACACTTGATGGACGGCGATTCGTGGGGAACTGGGGTTGGGCAATCCTCCTCCGGTTAGTGGATTTGGTAAAAAAAAAAAAATCTCACCTAGAAGAGACCACAACGCACCCCCAAATGATGAAGAACGGCGCTCGCCTTATCGGCTTTTGAGGGGGGAAAAACTCCAACAGTTGTGGGGTGGCTTTAAAGAAGGTGAGCTTCACTAAAGGAGAGGAGGTTGACCGTAAACCTTGCATCTGGGCTATACAGCTCTTAGTCTCCCTCTCTCCTACCTAAGGGGGGCGATTTGGGGGACTGAGCAGGGCCCGGGAGTCCGAGGTCAACATCCAATGGACACGCGAGGTTGACTTGATGCCACAAAGCGCCCAGAATGACAGGGACTATTACAGGAGGGAAGCCGCAACGATAGCTACCGGGGGGAGGGCGAGGTATAATGCCACTGCCTTTTTTGGGGGGGGGGGTGCAGAGTGTTTGGTGCCTTGCAGTTCTCCGGTGTTGAGGTATACAGGGGGGGGGGGAGATAAATGGCGCCAACGGCTTGCCTCAAAAAAAAGGACATAAGGGAAAGAAAGGTTTGCGGTCTAGGAGAGCTCCGAGAGTAAAGAGAAACCCAGTCGGTAATAGGATCAGACCCAAGCTCTTGCATGGAGGGAGAAACTTTGTCGCAAGGGGGAGTCTCGGGAGGAAGTCCAACTGGGGATGACGGCACTTGAGAAGGGATTGTGATCTCATCCGTAAGGGCGGACAAGCGAAAAGACTAAAACCGTCCGGCGAAGAGACAGGCGCGACAAAAGGATGAAAAAAAGGACACCCTTCCAACAATGAAGGAACATCACCCCATCGTGAAGAGGTAGCCTTCCATGATGAAAAAGTTCCCTACGGTCATTGTCAGAGGCATTCGGCGCGCGGGCACGCTACAGAAGAAGAGGAAATACATATAGATAAGACTTATGGTCTATCGGAAGCTGCAGCAAAGGAAAGCTGACCCTCACTCGCGCCTAGAGGTGGGGGAAGAGAAGCCAGAAGGGGGTTTCGCCCCGAAAAATGTGAGAAAACTCAAATCCGTTTGCCATTGTCAATCGTCGATCATGATTGGAGAAAATGAGGGGACACAACACAACGGAGGAACTAAATTTCGCGCGAAAGGAATCGGGGAACAGTGGGTGCCAGAGTAATAAAGAGGACTCAAAAGGAGAGCGGCTATCAATAAGGGGGAGTGCACTTAGGCAAATGGAAGTTTCCAGCCGGCGTCTCTGGGGGGACTATCCAGAGCTAAGGCCTGTGACAAAGGGGCGTCAAAAACTGGGAGGACAATGAAGAAGGTCCGCAGTGTTAGCAGAATTCTGGGGTGACTGGAAAAACGCAGGCAGAAGGAGGCGGGATGGGAAGGGGGGGGTGGGGGATTATGCCTCTTGGCCCGAAATGTAAAGGGGGTCCCGTCCTGCCCGCAAGCAAGCAACAAAAAATGTAAGATGGGGGGGATTAAGGGCCGCGCGCTCTTGATGGGGCTTTAGGAACCGAGGGAGCTCCTCAAACACAAGGGTCGGTAGGGGAAAGAAGAAAAGGGCCTCACCGAAAGCGCTGCGCGGACGGAAGGAAAAACTCAGGGGACAGACACATTTCTATAGCTCTGGGAGATTCAGTAAAGGACAAACGTTCTTTCCAAGGCCCAGTAAGGGGAAACCTACATGCATAGGAATAGTAGGGGGGGAAAGGGAGTCGTCGGAAAAAAATCTGAACTGACGTAGACCACAACTTTCTTATGCGTGTGGCTGTCGACCAAGATCACAAAGGGTCAATTTGAGAGCTCTCTCGAGTGAGTCAAGAGATAGTCTCTGGGGGGTGCACAGGCAGGCGAAATGGAGTCTGATGGACAGAGAGACTTTAGGCAACGCGATTCTTACGCACATACATGCAAACAGAGTTTCACATCGGAAAAAAAGAAAGAGAATGCTAGGGGTTCGGGGGGACTAATCGTCACGCATATGCGACATCCCGGAGGGGGTACACATGCACAAGAAAACGGCGTATTGTCAGGAATGTGGGAAGAAAAGGGAAAGTGAGAGGTCATTGCAAAAAGGAGAGAAAGGCAGGGAAGCTTCAGTTGGGGACTCAGCGTGCCTCTTGGACGCTAAATCACGAGGAGAGAGTGGTTACATGGGGGGAAGAGATTGGCGGGAAAGACTCGGAAGAAGCAAGGGGAAAAAGAAAGGAACTTACCGGAATTCGGGGGGGAGGGTGGTGGTTCATCGGAATTGATCAATTCATGCTGTGGTGCCCTGGAGCAGGTTTTAAGGACTGAAGGGGGGTCGACCCACGTCTGAGGCAACGATGCTCTGAGAGCAGGTTTTGGAGCACTGCCTGAAGGCCGGAAAGGAGATCACAAGAAAGATTTCCGGCAGGACAAAGTGGGGGGGGGTAACGCAAGGTACAAAAGGCCAGGGTCTGGAGAGACAAAATCAAGGGAAGTCAATTCGGTGTCAGAAATGAAAAATCTGTTAAAAGGCTCGGAATCTTCTCTTATCAGAGCACTGTTCTAAAACAATCTTTCCGATTAATTGGATTAACGAAGGGGGGGGAAAACAGTAGCCGGCAAACTTCGAAAGGAAGGGGGAAAATCGCTGGGGGGAAACCAAACAGTCCGGGGACGGAAATTATAACGAGACAATGGACGGTAAGTTTGCGCTGGTAAAAAGACATAGGGGGAAGAAGTCCTTTCCGGTCGAGGTTCAAAATAACTCGCTTTGGCGGAACGTAACAAAAGCTGAGCAAGAAGAAAAGAGGCACCCGGAGTTGAGGATGCTCATTCGTCCTAAAAAGCTCTCGGGGGGGGGCGCCCATAGGCCAATGAGAAACAACGAAGAACTCTGTGGGGAAGCTACATCCTGAATTGGCAAGCAACACGCAACTTTTTGTTGGGAGCTCAAAAAAAAAAGATCGAAGCGGCTACGCCGCCGGGAAGAAGGGCAAGGGGGGGGGTTGCGTGGAGGGAAGGGTGATAAAAAACCTCTTTCAAAACAAATCCAAAACCATAGGAAATTTCCGCCAAGAGAGAGTACAGCCCATATTTTCAAATCAAGGTCCGTCGCCGCGTCAAGGAAAAGAGGGGTAGACTATTAAAGAAAAGCGTCCGGTAGCACCAAAATGTGGGAGCACTTAAAAAGGGAAGAACACGGAAACACCGCGAGATCGACCTACAAAGGGCAGGGCTAATCAAAAAAAGTTGCAAAGAACAAACTTTAAGGAGGAAAAGGAAAAAAAGTATGAGGCAGATGCCATCTAACCGTCCTTTAGTCACTTTGGGGAAAAATCCCTTTTGCAGGCCAGCATTGCAAGAAAAGAGGAAAACAAGAAGGACCCTCGACAAGTAAGATCCGTGAACACTAACAGAAAGATCAACATGCTAAAGCGCCGGCGCTCGGAGAATTGACTTACTGGAAAATTAACTGGGAAAGATCGAAAAAAAATTCCAGCGGTAAAAGATCCCCACCGGATCCGTACCCGATGAAAAAAAAACCAAGGGACCTTCTACGTTCACCGTCAATTAAGTCGAGGGAAAATGGCTCCGCGAGTGATTCAAAGGAAGAAAAGCTGCAAGTCTCTTGCTGGGGGAGCTGTCTCAATGCGATCGGATTCGGAGCTTTAGGAGTAGTCTCATCAACACGATGTCCGCTGTTTTGGAGGGCTGGTAAAAATTAGGACGGGGCCCAGTGATGAGCCAAAAGAGACGCTAGGAGAACGGACCGCCGAAGCGGACTATTGGCAAAAAAAGAAGAGAAAGACAATACCTGCCAAAGCGGCGGCTGAACCGAGCCATCGCCTTGGGAGGGACTTTGAACAAGAAGAAAGAATGAAATCCCCCAGTAATGGGGAGGATCCAAAGAAAAAACTGAATGCGCTATCGCACAAAAAAAACCAAACGGGAAAAGGCCCCTAACACACCTCGTAGAAGGGAAATAGTAAGCCGAGCAAAACCGGGGGGAGGAAGCTTGCGCCAATATTTAACTGGCAAAAGGTCGGAATGGGTGAGGAGGAAAAGATGAAAAAAAGGGGGGCGCGGTAGACTCATGAAAGGGGGGCTTAATGTTCCGACGCTCTATGCCGTTCTTAAGAGGCGTAAAATTCACATCACCTAGTTGAAGAATTAGAGAAACGATTGAATAAGGGCTGCGAAATGCTCGATTGAGTATCTGGAGAGTCTTTGAGCAATTTCTTAAATAATAGGGGACGCCTTCTCCATCATCAAGAAAACGTTTAATCAGCGCGAACAGCAAGTCCCGTCGAAGAGGGATGTGTGCTAAGGGGAGACTAACAGGACAGCGATCAGGGAACAAGGGGGGAAACAAGAGGTACAGCTGGACGAGTTTGGAAGAAAGAAAAGGTACCAGGAGGTATTCTTCTCTAAAAGCAAAGTCCGGATAATATAAAGGCGCCATCGAACCCCACAACGACGTCTGGTCGTTGGAAGGAGTGCAGGTCGCGACCTGCCCAATCCAAAAGAGCCAAAGACCTCATTGGAGAGAGGATTGCTGAATCAAAAAGGAGGGGGTTACTA
>Ga0179591_1425968_pt1 | contig 14107 bp, 20 predicted proteins | sample CZOMad2_1_08_16f_FD_182891 | JGI IMG/M metagenome (GOLD analysis project Ga0179591, IMG submission 182891) | Vadose zone soil fungal communities from Angelo Coast Range Reserve, California, USA - CZOMad2_1_08_16fungal (PacBio error correction) | ecosystem: Environmental > Terrestrial > Soil >...
TCATAGTCAGGCGTCCCTTGGCAGTTGAAGGAAAAAAAAAGGGGAGGGGGGGGCCGTACTTCCTTTTATCCCGGGGAATGCACTGGGAAAGAAACTGTCCGAACCCAGGGTGGAAAACGTGGGGGGAAAAAAGTAGGTTCCGCCGGTCGACAAAAAGGCGCCGAAAGGGCGAGATTGAGGCCAGAAGTGCGAGGGAGGAAAAGGAAATCTACTCCATGCCAAAGGCGAAAAACTATCCAGAAAGAAGAGGGGGACCCTTTTTCTTCCAAGCCTCCAAAAGACTGTACCCAAAGAAGTTCCCTAAGCGAAAAAATCCTCGCAAGAGGGGGACGTTTGACTTACGAAGGAAAAGGGGAAAAAAATCTCTCCACATTTTATGGAGGACAGACAAAGATCGAAGAAGAAAGGGAAAAAAGGGAGGTTACTCTATCTAGGAGCCCGGACAAAAACAACGTGGGAAAACACGCTTTCTCTGCAATCAAAACAAAGGGGGGGGATCACCCTCCTAGTATCTCTTGGGGGGGGGGAAAAAAAAAAGGCCCCCGGGGGGGAGTCCCAAATCCACCTTGAGGAGAAAAGAGACTTTGGTGAGTGTTCACTCCTCTAAGAAAAAAGGAAAAAAAAAAAAGGCGTCTCGTCCTTTTTCCAAAAAAAAAAAATCTAGAGAAAAAAAAAGAAAAGGAGGGAGGAGGGGGGGGGGTGGGGGGGGGGGGAAAAACGCCCGCATTTTTTACTCCTACCGTGGGGGAAAGTCCGAGGAAGCCTCCCCTTTTTGACTCCCAAGGAAGAAAAAAAAAGTGCGCTCCCGGAAAAGTGGTGTTCAAAGGAAAGGTCAGAACCCCTCGTGTCTCCATTTTTTCGGGGAAGAAAAGAACCGCCGGTTCACCGTTGCCGCCGTCGGCGCGTCAAAAAAAACTTTAATCCCCGAAAGGAAGGGAGGGTTAAAGCCCAGCCAGTTTTCCGCAGGCCGGAAGAGGGAAAAAAAAGGCTTCGATGTACTTTTCTCTAAGACGGATATCTTTGGGAAAAGGGGGGAAGGGCCAGAAGCAGCATGATTTCGGATCTTTTTTTGAGCAAAAAAAAAAGAGGGAAATTCTGGAAAGTCTGGGGGAGAAAAAACACCGGCCACACGATGTCCCGCTGGTGCAGAAAGGAGGAAAGGGAAAATCGCCACTTTCCGTGAAAAAGGAAGGGGGGAAAAGGGGGAAAAAAAAAAAGCCCAGTACTTCCACTCCAGGCCCCGGACCGGACGAAAAAAAAAGTTGACAAAAGACCGGACCGGCAATCTTTAATAAAAAGGGAAAAAGCCCTTCCCATCAGCCATATCGCGGGGCAACAAGGGAAGGAAAAAGGGACAGTGGCAGCCACGCCCATCCTTCAACTAAAAAGGAAAGGGAAAGACCTACTTCTCGCCTAATACTAACGAAGGGGAAAAAGAAAAAAAACAAACCGCTATCATTGTCCTCGATGGGGGAAGAAAAAAAAAAAAAAAGGAATTGACCTTTCTTTTTACTTTCCCAGCAACTCGAGAAAAAAGATCCCAGGCTCCAGAAAAAAAAAAAAGGGGGCGACGCCATGTATTCCCATCCTTGCAAGGGGGGGAAAAAAGCGTTTGTCGAGGCTACAAATCAATCGAAAAAAAAAGGGGTACGGGCGGTTTCATCGGTCGAGAGAAAAAAGGGGAGGCGATGGACCTTCGCGGGCCCGTTTGGAGATAGTGCGGGAAAAAAGAGAGGAGGGGGATCGGCGAACCCTATCTCCGTGAACAAAAGGGGGCGGCTTACGCCCCGCATCGCTGCCCCACGGAAAAAAAAAAACACCTGGGGAAGGGAAAAAAAAAGAAAATCGTTCGACGCCGGTTTGGGAAAAAAGGGGGGGGGGGGAAGGAAAAAACCGGTCCAGCCTCTTCTAACGCCTCCAGAAAACGTATCAGAATAGGGAAAAGGGAGGGGGGAATGGGTTAATTGCCTCCCCGGAAAAGAAAAAAGGAGACCACCTCTATCGCAATCTGTGTGAAGGAAAGGAAAAGGACCAGAAAGGGGAAAGAGACTTTCATCGCCCTTCAGCCGCGAAAAAAATCAAGGGCCTCTCTTGCCTCTCACCGAAAACCGAAAAAGAAAAGAGTGGAGGAGCCATCCAACCTTATTTCTGTCAAAAGGAAAGAAGGGGGTGACCATCTTACCTCATCGGCCATGCAAAAAGGCAAAGCCTCCGGGGAGGGGGGGAGGGAGATGACGTCGTAGAAAGGGGGGGAAAGAAGTCGTGATCGGTGGATTCCCCCCGCAGAAAAGGGTACGCGGAAAGGAAGAAGAAAGTAAAGAACGCCCCGGTACTAGATCAGAGACGAAAAAAGGGAAAGGGAGAAACCGGAGGGTACGCCCGCATCTAAAAAAACAGATTAAGAGAAAAAGGAGAACAGGGAAAAACGTATCACTCTTTCATCACTTTTCGGAGGAAAAAAGGAAAACGGCTCCAGAAATCAACCCGAATCCTCGGTGGAAACCGAAGGGGAAGGGTAGGCGAAAAAAAAAAAAAAGAGGGGAGAGGGACCCGACGGACTTCCTCTTGCACAGGTGGGGGGAAGGAGGGGCGTGGCGTTAGCGCCGTCTCGAAGGAAGTGGAAAGTAGCAGAAAAGGAAGGGGGACCAACCCCCCTTCTTGTTCCGAGAAAAAAAAAAGAAAAGAGGGGGTGGACGAATCTCATCTACCTCCTCTGGCCGGAGTCCCGGAAAAATAGAAGGAACGAATGGTTTTCTTGACGAGTATTCCTCCTGCAAAAAAAAAAAAGGGAGGAAGGGGCAAAAGAAACCATGTGCGTTCCGCAATTTGGGAAAAGGGGAAGGGGGAAGGAATGGAAGGCCGATGCCGTGTTCCTATGAGATCCGGAAAGAAGGAGGAAGGAAAAAAGGGGTCGGCGGCACAATCCGGGTTGCGCCCAAAAAACTGGAAAAACTGGGAGAAAAAAAAAAAAGCCTCACCTTCCTCGCCGACGGAGGGAGAGCCGGCACGGTCCTCGCCCGGACCAAAAAAAAAAGGAGGGGAAGTCCGTTCTTGTCATCGGAGGGAGGAGGAAGAAAAAGGAAAAAAACTAGTGCTTTCTTTGTATTCTGGAAAAAAAAGCAAGTGGGGAAAGAAAGAGGAAGACCTTTCCCCCTTGAAGGAGGGGGGGGGGAGAAGGGGACCCGCTGCGGATCTCCTCGTGGGGGAGGGGCGGGGAAAAAGGAAAGACGTTTTTTCCTCCCACGAAAGGAAAAAGTCGTATCTGATCTAGTCCCGTGGCCGTTTAATCATGAAAAAGAAAGGTAGGAAGGTTCCTTCCTGGGGGGGAGGGAGGGGAGAACGTCTCGGACCTGCGAAAAGGACAACCGGGCCGACTCCCGAAAAAAAGAAAAGGAGCTGTTCCCGTGCCACGTCGGAGAAAATAACCTAGGGGGAAAACAACCTTTCGCCCAAAGCAAGGACGGAAAAAAAAAAGGGGGGGGGGGGAAAAGCACATCCTTTTTTGATGCTCGACAAGGGAGGGGAAAATCTGGTTTTGCTTTCCCGGTGGAAAGGGGGGGCAGGGAAAAGGACCGTTTAATTCCCGGAGGGGGGGGAAAAAAGGGAGGGCTTGCAGTCGATTCGAAAAAAGGGACGAGGGGGGCGACTCGTCTCTTTGGGAAGAAAAAAGAAAAAAAGACGAGTGTTTGTCTACTCTATTTGGAGGGGAAGAAAAAACAGAAAAAGGCGATCCCTGATTTCTCCTCGCGGGAAGCACTTGGGAAAGGAAGCGCTGACCGGGGGAAAGGGAAGGGGACCCCCCCGCCGCGCACAAAAAGGCGTTCTAACTATGGGGGGGAAGGAACAGGGACATAGCATTGAGTCGGGGGGAAGCAGTCGCTTGGTCGGGGGGGGAAGAAGAGACGCGGCCACCGGCCTATCCAAAAAATAAACGAAAGAGGACAGGGCCTATTTTTCGGAAAAAGGGAACGGCCCGCCTCTAACTCTCCATCTTATCTGGGGGGAAAAAGGGGGGGGGAAAGAAAAGAGACGATTGCCATCCGAAATAGAAAGTTCCTATTCTTTGTGAGAGGAAAGAGGGAAAGGGGTCGTTGCACTCCCCTGCTTTTGGGGCCGGGAGGAAAAAAAATGAGTATCTCTCTATAAAAGAAAAAGTAACCTAACCTTTCAATACTCCGAACTCGCGGAAAAAAAAAAAAAAAAAGAAGTCTTAGGGGAGGGGAGAAGTTCGTGAAGATGCTACGGGGGAGAGGGCCACATCAAATTATCAGTGAAGGGGGTGGCTGGCAAACTTTAATCCGGCCCCGGGAGAAAAAACCGAGATTCTTTCTTCCCTTTCCCTGTCCCTCCGACGGGAGAAAAAACCCCCGGGAGAAGAGGCTAATTTTCCAAAAGTAATGGAAAGGGGGAAAGGTCCTTTTCCTTTAATTTCCTTACTTTAATATAACCTAGATGGTACTAACTTTTCCCTAAAGAAGGGAGGGGGGAAGAACATTTCCCAATTCTCCCTTAGAAAACCTCTAACACATTCTTCTTGGGCCGAGAGAGTAAAAAGGGGGGAGAGGCTTGCCCGCAAGCGAGAAAAAAGGGGTTTGGCCGCCACAAAAAGGAAAGACGGCGGCTTGGATGCCTCCCGGGGGGGGGAAAAAACGCGCGCCAAGTTGCGGCAGCGAACGGAAGAAAAAAAAGACGGATGTGACCGTTGACGGGAGGGACTGGAGACCCGGGAGGAGGGGAAAGGGATGGAGGCCCATCCCCGGCGCGAGCCGGAAAAAGCGAGGAGGGGAAAAAGGGGGAGAGGAGGTTACTCTATCTATTAAGAAGAAGAAATTCGACAACCTTATTTCTTTCTGAAGAAATTCCAAACTTACTCCGACGAGGAGAAAGTGGCTCTTCCTGCTTCCAAAAACGTGGGGGGCAGGGGAGGGTTTTTCGTACCGATCCGAACACGTGTTTCGCGTGAAAAAAAGGAAAAGGGTGAGAGCAAACCCATCATCTCTATAAAAAAAAGAAAAAAAAGGGAAAAGGAGTTTTGCTGAACGCTGCCCGAAAAGACGTGGGTTTGAAAAAAGGCAGAGGCCCCTCCCCGGTTGGAAACCCGTCGCTCCTCTGCGGGAGTAAGGGGGGGGGCAGAAAAAAGAAAAAGAGTACGGGGGGGAGGGACTTCCTCCTCTCTAGGAAGAAGAAAACGTGGCCCTCCCTTTCGCGGCTCGAGAAAAATTGGGTCCGAAAAAAAAAAAGGAAAAGGTAAAGAGGGGAGGTTCTCCATTCTTAATCGTAAAGGGGAAAAGGGAGGGGGGGAGGATGACGTTTCTCCCTCTCACGAGTGGCGAAGTCTTGGAAGGGGGAGAATAAATCATCATTAATCTTATCTTTGGGAAGGAATTCTCTTAATTTCGAAAAGGGTAGGGCTCATCTTCGAAAGAAGAAGGAGAAAAAAATGGTGGGCCATTTCTTCTTCCGCCCACGTCAAAAAGGGGGGGGCGAAAACATTAAAGAAAAAGAAGGGGGAAAGTTTCGGAAGGGGGGAAAAGAAAAAAGGCCCCTTCCCTGTACTAAAGAAGGCTTTCAAAAAGAAGAATTTATCTCCTTCTTCCAGCCGAAAGAAGGGGGGGAAAGAAAAGGAGGTCTCTCCTCACCTGGGCCCGGGAAGGGAAAAAGCACGAAAAAAAAGGGAAAAAGAGGGATTCCTTGATGGGGGGAGAGAAGGAGCCCGTACCTACTCAGGAAAAATTGACAAGGGGGGAGAAAGATGTGTCGGGCCGTATTTACCGTTTCTGTTGGGAGGAAAAAAAGGAGCCGCCGTCTGTCTGCGCCCTCCTACGAAAAGGATGACCCAGAAGAAAAGACAGAAAAAAGAGGGGCGATCTCCCAGATTCAACCCAAGGCAAGAGGGAAAAAAAAAAGGCGGTGGCATCTTCCGATCTGGCCGAAAGAAAAAAAAAAAAAAAAAGTACGCGGGAAAAAGGGAGGAGGAAGAGGGGGACGTTTTCTTAGGAGGGAAGCCGTGCGACTCTTCCCTCTCTTCGGGGGGGGAAGCAAGAAAGAAGGGACGAGAAAAAGTTTCATCGTCTGCGGAAAAAAAAAACCGGCGCGCAACCTAGGGGAAGGTACACACCCAAGACCAGGAGACGCGTCCGTTGGAAAGTTGAAAAGAAAAAAAAACCGCCATGCCCAAAGCCTGCGAACCGCCTAAAGGGAAAAGCGAAAATGAGAAATCCGATCTAACCGGGGGAAAAAAAAAATGCTCGGCCTCTCACGCAATCGGGAAGGGAACGCGGAAGAAAAAGAGGGGGGGGAAGGACCTCTCTGATCTCCAGTAAGGGGGGGAGGGAAGGCAGCCGCCCGTCAGCGCCCAGAAACACCGCCGGAATTCCTCGAGATCAAGGCAGTTAAAAGAAAAAAAGAAATAAAAAGAAGCCTAACCTGCGGAAAGGGGGAAAGGAAATGCTTTCAACGTTTCCTTCAAGCTCGAAAGGGGAAAAATTACCATCGGGGAAAAAAGAGGGGAAGGAAAGACTTGTCCCACTGCCCGGGAAAAGGGGAAAAAGGAGAAACGGGGTCAGCCACGTCTACATGTTTCTGCGACGTCGATAAGGGGGAGGCGTCAACCCAGAAAAAAAGAGGGAGGAGGCACAGCATATTACTAAACTCCCAAGGAGACGCACGTCGCGTTTAATTGTGGGCCGAAAAAGGGACATCAGGAAAAAAAGAAAAAGAAAAGAAGAAAAGGGAGAATCCGCATCGTGCACCAAAAAGAAAAAGCCTTGTCAGCCACGTAAAAACAACGGGGGGAACGGGGCTCCAGAATCACCTAATACCTCTTTGAACAGCCAGTGGGGAAAAAGCCGCGAAAAAAGGGGGAAGGGCCCCTCCTTTACCTTTTCCCGGAAGGGGGAAAGGGAGAGGGGGGAAGACAGCCGTTCTCGGATTGCCGGTGAGCAGTTGGCGGAAACACCAAAAAAAGGGGGGGGAAGAGGAAAGGGGAAAAAGAGTATGCATTTTAAGATCGTGTACGATCTGCAGAGGGGAAAAAAGAAAAAAAACCGGAAATCTGCGGACTCCTGGTTTCTTGACGAGGATCAGAGAGAAAACTGGGATGAAAAGAAAAAGAGAGAAAAAAAAAAAAAAAGGGGAGTCCGGCATATTTCGGTGTCCTTCCCAGCTGGGAAGGGGGAAGAGGGGGAAAAAAAGGATTGAAATGCCCTCCTCGGTTTCCGGCACAGACGGGGGTGAGGAAAAGAAGGAAAGGCCACTCGCCCTCCGCGAACGGGCGCTCCCCAAGGGAAAAAAAAAACTAAACCCGTCACTGTCCCTCCCGGAAACAAGGACGGAAAAAAAAGGGAAAAAAGGGGGGAAGAGCCGTACATTCCGGCCGACAAACAAGCGGCACCCCAGGGAAAAAGAAGGGCCTTCGGTGATTCTTTAGCCGTTGAAAAAGAAGAAAAGGGATGCAAGCGTTATCCGGTTTTTTTTAAAGGGAAACAGGAGGGGAAAAAGTAGAATAGTGCTTTTTGTCTCTGGGGGGGGGAAAAAAAAAAAAAGGGGGGAGAACACGAATTAACGCGACGTTGTTGTTCGTATCTGAGAAGCGTTTCGGAAAAAAAGAAGGGAAAAGGAAGGCGAAGGTCCGGCTGGCGGCGGGGGAAAAGAAAGAAGACCACGGTCGACGTGCTGAACCCGGGCGACGAAAAAAGACTTTAAGGAAGGAGGGGGGCGGCCTTGGGCCCACGGGGAAAGGAAAGGGGGATGCGCGGTCCGATGGGTCAAAAGAAAAAAAAAAGAACGCCCCCTGACGCACCGTGGAAAAAACGTTGGATTGCTCGACACTGGGTGGTCTGCTGGAGGGGGGGGAAGGGCAACGTGGAGCGTGCAAAATGTCTGCTACAGGGGGAGATCCCAACCCACCCGTGCTTGGAAGGAGGCTGCTGGGCTGAAAAAAGCCGAAGAGCCGACCGTTACTGGCGATCGAGATGGAAAGGGGGCGATCGAGTGGTCGACGCGGATTGGGGGAGCGAAGAAAAAAAAGAAAAAGAACGGGACCCGTTTTCCGAAAAGAGAAAAGAAAGAAAAAGGGATTGGAGGCTTTCGCAACTGGGACAAAAGGGTCGGGGTGTCGTGTGAGGAAAAGAAAAAAGGAAAAACCGGCGTTCGAACGAGGGAAAAAGTTGGGGGAAAAAACCTACCAAGGAAAAAAGGGTCCCTTCATGGGAAAGAGGTGTTCCTCCTAAGAAGGGAGAGGAAAAAAATGTCGAGGGGGGGGGGAAGAGCAGCCGTATTTTCACTATGTCCCCACAAGGAAAAGGAAAGAAAAAAAAAAATCTCTCCCCTGCTGAAAAATTCTGGGGGAAAAAAAAGAGACCGATGCACCCGAAAAAAAAAAAATCTCCGACCGTTCCGATTGCGGTTGCCGAGGGGGGGAAGGGGTTTTTTTTGGCGGAGGAACACCGGCTGGCAAGAAACTTTGGCCTTGCGAGAAAAAAAAGAGGCCAGACCTAAACTCTGAGCGAGACCAGGAAAAAAAGAAAAAAGGGCCAAAGACTCGAAACAGATCTTGCGGACAGTGAGTTGGGGGGGAGGGGAGGAGAAGGCGTCTTCCGGGTTGGAAAGACGACGGTCTCTTCCACAGAAAAAAGGGAGGAAAAAAAAGGGAAAAAAGCTGGGCCTTTGTGGGGCGGGCAGAACCCGGTGAAAAAAAAAGGGGGGGGGGACTGTACCGAGAAAGAGGGGGCTTTGTCCCCTGGCCCCAGAAGGACTGCTTGAAAGGCTATAAAAACAGAGTTTGCCGAGGAGGGGTCAGGGAGGGTCGTCCTTTCCTTTGCCTGGAGGGAAAAAAAAAAGGGAACAGATGCCCTTTGTACTAAGGGACGAAAGAGATGGAGGGGAAAACTAAAAGAAAAAGATGGGGACCCAAGTAGCCTTCTACACAAATCGGAAGAATAAAAGAAGAAGACCAATAATTGGGGAGAAGGGGCATCTCTAACTCATGAAAAAACAAAACAGGAGGAAAGGCCAGGATGGAGGGCCTCCCGTTTGGAGAAGAAGAGAGAAAAAAACTCCCCCTCGGGGGACCGGAAAATCGCCTAATTTAACCTTTTTGAAAGGAAAGAAGGGGAAGAAAGAAAGGGCCACCTGCTACCCTTCTGCGGGAACTCCGCGAATGACGCCTCGATCTCCTACAGAAGAAAAAAGGGGGGGTGGAACCGCCGAGCGATTATCCTTCCTTCCGCACCCGAACGGAAGTTGGACTTCAGAGAGGGATGAAATGAACTCCCTTCTGATTATGCAGGACGGGGGGGGGGAAGGGGGAAAAAGGGGAGTAAAACAACTTTATGCCCGGCCGCAAAAGGGGTTGTCTGGGAAAGATCACTCCTAAACACTTTTTTCGAGGAACAAAAAGAAGGTCCCGCAAACTCATTCTCCGAAAAAAACTTAAGGGGGGGGAGAATGAGTTTTGCTTTACCCGCTCTCAGCAGGGGGAGGGGGTTTTCGGCGATAGAAACAAACGGGGAACTACCCTGGGGGAGGGAAGGGAAAGAAGGAACCCCCAAGGCAACCACGCTCTCTCTGCGGGGGGGAAAAAGGAAAGAGAGAGGGAGAAAAGAAAAAGTTCGGGTGCGGACGGCCTCCCGCGCTAAGGCCACCGTCTAAAAATAGGGGACGCTCCCCCCCCCCCCCCCCCCCCCCCCCCCCAAAAAAAAAAAAAAAAAAAAAAAAGAAAAAATCCATCATTTTGTAAGCTAGTCCCGCAGCAGGAAAAAAGAGTCGGGGAAAAAAAAAAAAAGAGGGAGAGGCTTCCTGATTGACGTGGAAAAAAAAAAAAAAGAGGTCTCGCTATGAAGATTGGGGCAAAGCATCAGGGGGAAAAAAGGGGATCGTGTTGCCTCCAAACAGGGAAAAAGGGAATTTCTGTTTCAGGGTGCCTGGGGAGAAAAAAGGAGACCCAGCGTGTTCGCTGTTTGAAAAAAAGAGTCGTCGCCCACGGCCGTTTTCGCCAGGAAAGGTGGTTGGGAAAAAAAAAGGGAAACAGTGACTGCCACTCCAATGCCCCCGCCAGGGAAGGAAAAGAAAAGAAAGAAAGCCCTCCGGCAGCGGGGAAAGTCCGGAAAAAAGAAGTCCAAGCCGGTCCATCATCCATATCGCAGTGAGGGGGGGAAGAAAAAAAAAAAAAAAAAAAAAAAAAAAGGCCGGGCTTTTCCCCGTGCAAAAGCGAAAAAAAAAGAAAAGATCCCTTGGGGAAGGGGAAAAATAACCTTTCCGCGGGCAGAACGTAGCATGTAGGGAAAAAAGGGAGAAGTGAACAACGCGGTATCATTTAAGAGGGGGAAAAAAAAAAGGATTGACCTTTCGTTTCTGCAGCAAGAAAAAAAAAAACAAAAACGGCGCAGAAAAAAAAGGAGGACAGGGACAGGTAATGGCCATCCGGGCGTGCAAAAGAAAGGGGAAAAAAAGACCAGAGGGCAACCCTCCATCTCACTGTCGAGGGTAATCTGAAAAGAGGGCCACGAAACCCTCACCCATAATCAGGGGGGAAGAAAGTGTGGAAAAAAAGTGGCCGGGGAAAAAGAGGAAAGACGTGCGAAATCGGCCTCTCTGCGTTTAGGAGGGGAAAAGAAAGAAGAAAGAAGAGTTTATCTCTGGCGGAACCGCTGACTTGGGAAAGGGGGAAAGGACACCGACTCTTGCCCATGGGGAAAAAAGTACACACCCACTACCACATCGCCTGGTTGGGTAGGAGGGAGGCGGGAACGAACACCCTACAGAAAAAAGGAAGAAAAAGCCTCCATCTTCGCGTGTCTGAAATAAACCTGCAAGGGAAAAAAAAGGGTCACAATGCCGAGGAAAAAAACAGGCGTCTACCCACCTCTATCCGCAAATCTGCAATCGAAGAAAAAGGGGAAGGTCTCGAATCGACTTCCAGCGCAAAAAGGAAGAACTAAATCCTCCGAGATCAAGGGAGGGCCTCTCACAAGGAGAAAAAAGGGAAGAAAGGCCGTCCGTTTTCCAGAGAAGAAGAGGGGGAAACGTTGCTCAGCTCTAAGCGCACGGTGGGGGAAAAAGGGACCATGGGGAAAAAGGGGGGGGGCCACAGGCACGCCTCCTGAAGAATTGCATGACTGCGGAGGGGGGAGGAAAAAGGGGGGAAAAGAAAAAGTGCCCACTTCTGATCTGTGAGGACCAAAGCCGGACAGAGGGAAAAGAAAGGGACAGACAAAGAATGACGGAAACTCCCTTTACTATATCAGAGAAAAAAAGGGGAGAGGGGACTAACCTTATGGTTATCTCCGCTCTCAAACCCACAGACGCCCAAAGGATCCAAAGAAAAAAAAAAAAAAAAAACCAGAGCCACGTAACCGGATCCCGCCTGCAGAAGGAAGAAAAAAAAAAAAGGGGGGGTGAACGGCTCCAATAAATCCCGAAGCCTCGTTGAACAGCCAGTGGGGAAAAAAAGGGACTACGTCCGAGAAAGGGGAAAAAAAAGGACACCGTCACCTGTGTTCAGGGGGAAAAAAAAGGGGAGAGGAAAGCGCTTCGCGGAGGCAAAGGAGTAAACCTCACCCAAAAGGGGGGGGGACGCGAACCTCGGGGAAACCGATGATGGCATTTTCAAGATCTTGGACGGGAGAAGAAAGGAAAAGAAAAAAAAAAAAAGAGGGCCCGACGCCTTGTTTCTTGACGCGGATCCTCTCTCAACAAAAAAAAAAAAGATAGATCCGTAAAAAAGAAAAAAATGACGGGAAAAGAGGTCGGTGCCGGCGCTGACCGCCGAGGGGGGAGGAGAGAAGAAAGAAGGCCCCTCCTCTGTTCCTGTTCTGCGGCACAAAGCCGGGGTGAAAAAATCAAGACTTCCAGAAAAGAGGGAAAAACGGCCCTCCCTCTAACGTGAAGAAAAAGGGAAAACGGGTCCTAAAAAAAAAAAAGGTTTTTGCACACGCGGCTCACACGGAAGGGGGAAGAAAGGGGACCGTCTCGACAGCGTCAAAAAGGGCGGTCTTCGGGGGGGGAGGAGTGGAAAGTACAGTTCCACACCATTTTAAAAAAAAAATGTGCCTGGAAAGTGGGTTTGGAAGGTGAAAAAGAGGTACCGTGCGGATCCTCCCTCTTCTGTGGGGGGGAGGAGGGGGGGAACAAGCCCTCAAGCCCATCGAAAGAAGCGACGTTGTTTTCGTAATCTTGAGGGGAAAAAAGGAAATTGAGCCTCCTCCTCCGGTCCGAGGGAGAAGGGGGGTCCTCCAAAAAAGGAAAAATCGCCGAACCAACTGTTCGACGTTCTGGGAAAAAAAGGGGGGAGAAATGAAGTCCTGAAAAGGGACTTCAGATCGCTGCTTCCGTGGGGGGAAAAGGGGGGGGTCATGGCCTATTCTGTTTCCCGAGGGGTGGGCCCTATGGGGGGAAAAGAACACCGGGGGAAAAGAGGAAAAAAAAACCTTGAAAAAGGAAAAGAAAATCGAAACCACCGAGATGAGTCCTTCCTTGGGGGAGGGGGGGGGGGAGGGGAAGCAGGCAGCTTCCCCTTGATCAAAGGGTCAAGGGCCAAGGGCACGCTGCATTCGATCTGCCGAAAAGGAGGGGCGATCTGAGATTTCCTTTTCAAACAGGAAGGTGGGCAAGAAAGGTGGGAGTTTTTATCTCCGAGCATAAAAAAAGGTGTCCTATCATTAGGAATCCTCTTTATAGGGGGGAGGGGGGAAAAGTCCTTTACCGGGGGCAGGGGTAGTAAAAAACCCCGCCGGGCGACAACCTTCGGTGAAAAAAGAGAGGGTGTTGTGTACCGGCCAAAAGATAGTCACCGGGGGGGGGGGGAAAAAGGGCCCGTAGGCAGGTCTCCTGGGAGGGGGGGAAAAAAGGGAGATAAACTCTCTTTTCCGACGGCGAGTAGGCAATGAGAGGGGGGGCAGGTCCGCACTCACGTTAGGAAAAGAGAAAAAAAAAAGCTACCCCCTCCCTCTCAAAAAGGAAAAGAAAAAAACGGCTTTGGGTGCGGGGGGAAAGAAAAAAAAAACCCACCGCCGGGAAAAAAAAAGAAAGTGCGATGGGGGGGAAAATTTGGAAAGTCTGGGATCCTCCAAAAAGGGCGGTGCACTCCCCCGGGCCTTGGCATAACCTGGAAAAAAAACGGGCGACCTGCGTAGCGCGTCGAAAAGGAAGGAAGGGGAAAAGGGGGGGAACCGGTCAATAACGCGAACCAGAAGCCAGGGCGGAAACCTGATCTCTTGGGGGGGAAGGGGAAAAAAAAGAACGTTTGACGGGACGTTCAGGAGGGCGCGAAAACGGGGGGGGGGGGGGGGGGATTGATCGTCCGCCACAGGCCAAGCCCCCCTTCTCCCTTTATTTGGGAAGAAATAGGGAACCTTGGAAAAAAAGAAAACGGGTGGCGCGCTACCCTCAGGGACGTCTTTCCTTCTTTCCCTTCTTTTGCGGAGGAAAAAAGAGGAGGGAAAAGTCCTGGGGGGAAAAAAAAAAAAGCCGGCCTTGGCACGTTCTGGCAGGGTTATGTGAGCCCAGGGGGGGAAAAAAGGGGGGCCGGGGGTTTTCCTTTACCTGGGAGAAGAAACGATTCTTTTACTATGGGGGAAAGGTTTCGAAAAAAAGAAAATTAGCGTCCCGACACATCTAACATCAGGGAAAAGGGAAAAAAAAGGGACCGCATCTCTACCTCAGAAGAAAAGATCCGAGAAGACTGGGGCCAACCTGGGAGGCCTCCCCTTTTGCTCCAAGAGAAAAAAAAAAATAAAAAAAAAAAAAAAGCATCTCTCGTGCGAGCGAAAATCAGAAGAGTTAGTTGAACCGTTGACGAAAAGGGAAGGGGAAGGAAAAAAAAAATACCTGCGGTATAACTCGCTCCACATGATGGAGGAAAAAAGACAGACGGGGAAAAAGGGGGGAGCCGGCGGTTACGCGGCGCTATTATCAGTCCGAAAAAAAAAAGGACTGCTACACGAGTTTTTTCTGCAATAATACAAAAAAGGGAAGGGGAAGCAGGTGGTTTTCCTTGGTTCCAGAGGGGGGAAAAAAAAAAGGTAGTTCCTTGCCGCGACGGGGACTTGAAAAAATCGAAAAGTCGCGTCCTCACCTCGGCCATCCAAGGAAGGGGGTCCGAACCAAG
>Ga0179591_1309851_pt1 | contig 14106 bp, 13 predicted proteins | sample CZOMad2_1_08_16f_FD_182891 | JGI IMG/M metagenome (GOLD analysis project Ga0179591, IMG submission 182891) | Vadose zone soil fungal communities from Angelo Coast Range Reserve, California, USA - CZOMad2_1_08_16fungal (PacBio error correction) | ecosystem: Environmental > Terrestrial > Soil >...
CTACAGAAAGGAGGGGGCGGAATGGTTTGGAAAGAAAGAAAATCCGCCACCATAGTCAGCAGGGGTGGGGGTAGTTCTCAAAAAATATGGAAAGCGAAAAAGGCATTAAAGGGCAAGAAGTCCAGACATAATCTGTCTGGAGCGACGTAACCGCTAAAAAGGCACGTACTGGTCTCGCGTTGCTGAACACAGTGCATCGCCATAAGGAGCAGCAAGAAGATGTTTCTTTTGAGAGAGCTGGGGGGGAACCGAAAGAGCCTGCGACTTGAGGAGAGAACAAGAGGTTGGGACGGGAAGGGCTCCGCTCAAGAGGAGCCACGAGAGCAAAGCGAGGGACCTCGTCGCTTGGGGGGAAGGGTCGGGAAAAGAAAGGGGGAAATTCTCAATTCCTTCCTTGTAAAAGGGGGGGAAAAACAGCTCAGCGGAACAATTCACCTGAGCAGAAGTAGATAAAAAAATGAAAAGTAAATGATCAAACTGCGGGGACGGTACTCAAAAGATCTTCGGACGGAAGAAACTGTATTTTTCTTAGCAGGGGACTAACGCGGAATAAGAAAGCTGCCTCGCTTATGGGCAGAGGAGGACTACAGTGGAACGGCGAATGGACCTTTGTAATCTGGGGGAAGACGAGGTCTATGGCCCGGAACGCGGGTGCAAAGAAAAATAGGCATTTAATGGCCGGATCAAAGGAAACGGAAATCCCGAGGATGCCGCGTGGGGGAAAGATTTGAAGAGCAAATGCCTTAAACGAATGGGAAAGAAGAGGGAGGTCGATATATAATTATTTCTGTCTAAAAACCGGGGAAAAGGGGGGTAGCTAAAAAAGGGAAAAGAAGGGTTGTTGGTGATTGTCCAGCTTCGTGGAAACGGCCGTCAACTAAATCTTACGCCCCATCTGTAGAAATTTCCGAGTCGTAGGACACGGCCGTTTGGGGAAGAGAACAAATTTTTCTTTATCGCGTGGGGGGGGTCAAAAAGAAAGGCGGACGTGGTATAAGCACGCGCGTCAGATAAATGTCCCTGTCAAACGGGGAAAGACGGCACTCGCCGAAAAAAATTTGGCGGTGCTTTGAGCATTTTAAAAAAAGGCGGGGGGAAAATTCACTCACCGGGTTGAGGGCGAATTATTTAACAGACAATGCCGCGCTGAGGGCAGGGGAAGCGGAAACAATGACTTAAAGAGAAAGACGGAAAAACATTGGGAGAGGATGGCAAACCGTGGAGACAAGAAAAACCCGTTGTTGTCCTCGGAGGAGCAAAAAAGAAAAAAAACCCAAACTGTACCTTTCTGAAGGGTCAGAAAGACGAGTGGCAGAAAACAATGCGTGACAACAGGACGAACGATCTATTGGCCGTGAAAGAAGAGGGGGGGAAAGGGGGCTCCGGGAAAAAGCTCTTTGGAGAGGAAAGTAGGACCTTGGGCTATGTCCTAGACGCAACTGGAAAAGCAGGTTGCCTAACTGTTCGACGGTGCGAGGAAATCTCGGGGGGGACAGGGCGGGCAAGAAGAGTGAAAAAAACGTACTTGAGAAAAAAGAAAACATCCACACTGAAGAGATACTCTGGGGTCATAATAAAACGAAAGGCTTAAGAGGAAGGGAGGGGGACTAGACGAAACAATCTTTACATATATCAACAACGAAAAGGGAATTGTGATCATAGAGCAGAGGGGGGTCTAAAGGTTCAACGTGTTATTCCTACCAAGAGGAAGGGCTAGAAAAAGGATCCGGGTTAATACTGGGAGAAACAACAGAGCCATACAAATCCCGGGGGACTTCTCACGGGAGAGAAAGAAAGGAAACGTGAGGATTCTGTTCAATCTTCTACGAGAGGGGGTAGGAAAAAAGAAAGGGGGAGGAGTTCACATACTATCATCGGGCAAAGGCGCTTGGAAAAAGATTTCAAATGACGCAGACTCGGGCAGGAACGCTCTCTATCAGAGAAGCCGCTGAAAATCCCTCTTGAAATCGTAAGGGGGGTGGCGACACGCTCCGGGGTGCGAAGGGTCAAAAGAAGGAAACGCCAGGCAAGTACTGGGTAACGAAGTTGGAATCAACATGAAAACCCGGGAAAGTGGGTAACGTTTGACTGCTTATTAAATGAAAGAGGGTGCGGCTGAAAAGCAATTTCAAAGAGCGGGGCAAGGGTGAAAGGGAAAACGACGACTGGAGGGTGCTTTGGGGAGGCTTACAAGGAAAAATGGGAGAGTTGGGCTATAAGCAGATGAGAAAAGGATCCGAACGCCCCTCCATGAACCATAGGGTCATAAGACCCTCAAACCATGTTTCTAAAGAGATCGAGATCTCATCAAAAAAGACTTAGATGTAGGAAAGGAGGAAATGAATGCTCATAGGAAATCACATATATCTTCGTCCAGTGGAAAGACCACCGTCCGGAAAAGAACGGGGAAATTTCGAGGGGAGGGAGCCAATAAGACGAAAAAACCCATGCGCTCTCGGCGAAAGTCCAAAGGGGGGGAACCAGAAAAATACCTCCTGCGAGTGACATGATGAGCCACGAAAAAAAAGGAAACGTATTTGCCCAGCAGAAACGGCTTGGGGGGGCAATGGGAGAAATAGGGATAAGACGAGGGGAAACCGGGAACTCAAAAAAAAATTTTTCAGCAAAGTAAGGGACAGGCTCGCAAGCTAAAACTCTCTGCAAAAAGATGAACTGAGGAAGGGGTTCCAGTGGAATTGCGAGTCGAACACGGAGGGAAAGGTTTCTGGGAAAATCCTTCCTCTGGCGCGGTACAAACATTATAGAAATGAAGGAAGGGAGAAGACGAACTAGGAGTGGAAGCTTGCTCTTTTGACGGGCTCCGAAGGGGGAGGTGTGTTTTATCAGATTAGGGGAAGGGAGGTCTTCGGGGGAAAGCGCTGTTTAACCGGCGCCGTGGCAAAGAAGGAAAGGACCGATCAAGCTTCATCGATTAACGTGAAGTCATGCTCCTGGAGCTCGCAAAAAATGTTCAAAACAAATCTTAAAAAAGAGAGAGACAAACAACAAGAGGAGGAGGAGGGGAAAGGGGGGGGGCTGGGGAACCCAAAAAGTTTCGGAAAATAGAGTGGCAGAGGCGGCCAGAGGCAAAGAGAAAAAAAGAATAGAACTATCATTCTATTTTATTCAGAGGGGGGGGGGGGGAAAAATTTTCATAGGGAGAAAACAGCGCGGTCATGGAAAGCACGAAGAAGTCTAAGAAATAAAAAAAAAATCGGAGCGTAGAAACTCCTCCAAACTCCGAGTAGGGCGGCAACAATTCCTTAATTTGGTAGAATAGGTGAACGGGCATCCTACCTCCTGGGGAGTAGCCGAAAGAAGAAGACTCAACTTGGGTTTAGAAAAGGAAAGCATATAAGAATGTCAAAATTCTCTCATATCTGAAGCGGAGCAGTTCAGGAAAGGGGGATGCAACCGGGAGTTGGGAGAGGAAAGTTTTCAGAAAGAAGGGCATCCAAACATTGAGAGAATCATTTATTGCGAGAGGGAAACCGAACTTCTTTAATAAGGAAAGGATGCCGGAAGAAAAGCGAAGGAAGCTTGGAGGGGAAAACCAAAAAAGGGACGAACTTGAAAGGCAAAAAAAGGGACAGGGGGCCCGGGCAAACAGGAGCTTTCCAGCTACCGCGGCAAAGAAGGCGGTTACGTCCGTATCAATGGCCTGAGGGACAGGCTGAACGAGACGCAGGGGGGGAGATATAGAGGAGTTAGGGGATCATACGCTGTCGATTCCGGGGAAGACTGACCCGCGACGTCTGGTGAGCCAGAGAGGGTAATTAAGGGCAGGGCGAAAAGGGTTTGAGGGCAAAAACGATGGTAACTGCGGGGCGTGTGGTAAGGGATTGAACATGACGTATCTAAAAAGAGAAGGAGGAGATACCGCCTTGTTAGCAAGCCACGCAAACAAGAAGAAAAAAGAGATGGAAGGCGAAAACCATCAGGAAAGGCAGCCAAACCTATCCAATAAGATCCGCAGAAGGAACACCACCGGTAGTAACTTTCGCGCTGATAGGTCCAAATCAATGAGGGGGCGCGGGAAGGAAAAGTTAGGGAACCGGGAAAAAAAAGGGAAAGCGCGCACACGGTCGGACATCTTTATGCAAGGGTAGAAAGAAGAAAAAAAGAGAAAAAGTTGCTTAAGAGGTGGATATGTTGTCTTGATGGCGAGAAATCGGGAGAAAAGGAATCGTCGACCCGGGATAGCATGATCTGGACAAGTTTTCTCGACCAAAGGGACTATTGACGTGACAGAATCAAAAAAGGGGGGAAGGGAGTAGCCGTCTGTCACGGGACGAGACCACGAAAAGGGGTAATGTGCTCAGGTGGGGCCGCACCATGGGCGGAAGGACGTCTAGTCCTCTTGAAGAAATCCTGAAAAGAAAAGGAACATTTCAAGAAAACCGGCACGATGCAGGGGAAGAGAATTTGAGGAGCTGGAGATATCTTTGACCAGAGGGGCGGAAAGAGAAAGAGTACGAAGAGTTAAAAAAAAAGGAAGGTTCGACCTTCTTCCAAGTAGGAGAGGTCGTTTGATTCGCTCCAGCCGTCTCGGAAGTAAGTGTGAAGAGGAGCACCAGCAAGTCAAAAGACCGGTGAATAAGGCAAAGGGAAACTTAGCAAAAGCGACCGCTTCTCGACATATCAGGTCCAATGGAGAAGCACCCCTGTAACTCTCCTGTACTAAAGCAGCTTAGAAAGGAAAAGAGAGGGCCCTCCGGTAATGGTCGTGTCGCACTACGATCATACAAGTAGGAAAAAGGTCGGGGAGAATATCATAAGGTGACCTATAAGTTAAGGTGTTATAACCGTTGAACGGAGGAAAAGCAAATCCACCAATTGGCGGTAAGGCGGAAGACCTTTCCCGGTGGACAGCAAAGGAGAGAAACGAAAAGGAAGGGGAGCATGGGGGCTTTTTAAGAAAAAAAATTCTCTCGGGTACCTTTACCTGTGAAAGACACGAACTTTGCCGGAGCTGCAGCCGCTCAAGTCCCTCAAAATTGGGGGGGTGGGTGGCGAGAGCCCGGAAAAAGTAGAAATCTTAATGTCGATAAGAGGAAAAAAAAAACGGATAAGAGTCTAATGTTGGGGGGGGGGAACTCAGGAGAGCGCAAAGGGGGGCTGCCAAGTATCGGGGATGGCAACGAAAAAAAAAAAAGAAAACTTACCCGATGGGCAGGCGTTATTCCGGCGTGCAAAAAATTAACACGACCACCAATTCCGTCTCCGCGAAGAGTCTAGAGAAAGTCCAGGAAACGGAATGCGATGGAAAATCTCTAAAAGAGAGGGGAATCAATGGTTGAGGGAAAAAAAAGTCGTTCCGTCTTCATCACTGACGGCGAGATTTCAACGATAAATCAATTAAAAAGGGCCGAAGTTGAACCGCAAACCGCGTTCTGCTGGGGAAGAAACGCTGCAGAGAAAAAGGGAAAGGATCTAATTGTAGAGAGGAAAAGACGAAGGAAAAACCTTTATCGAGTGGCACCGGCGGGAAGGGGGAGCCAAAGAATCCATTTTCAAAGGGGGGGAAGAAGTAACAAGAAGATCGGGATGGTCCCCAGGGGAAACGACGGGGACGAAGGAGGGAAAGAGTGTTTTGATCTTATAGCGCAGGAGCACTTTTTTCTCCGAAAACCCCCAAGGAAGGGGGTGGCTGTTGGCCTGCACTAATTGCGAGACAAAGGACGAGGCTCCTCTCGTCAAACAGAAAAGAAAAAACGAAGGAAAAGAGATCAGGGGAGGGGGTGTAATGCGCTTCCAGCCAAGAAGAGGCAAACGGGGAAACTTGCAGAAGGAGAAAGTCCCGAGAAGGCCTAGAAAAAGAGGGAGGAGGTCCCCGCGAGATGCGACTAAAAATGATGGAGGAGAGAAAAATCGGGTTCAAAGCTGCACGTGGGAACCAGAAAGATCGAGAAAAGGACGACGCCTTCGTAGTTCGAAAGAAAAAAAGGTAAGGGCGGCTGATTTCCCTCTCCCATTTGAAATCCCGAGTCCGGAGGAAAGGGTGAGAAAGAAAAGCGCAAGATCATGGTGGGCGGACCAAATTAGCTAGGGGGCTAAGGAAGGGATCAAACCCAGAAGACCAGAGAAGACAGCTTGAGGTATAAAAAGGCAACAAAAGCAAAGAGGAGGAGAAGAGATATATCTACCTCAAGAGTGGAAGGGCGGCGGGGGGGGAGGAAGGAGACGGAGCAAGACGGGTCGGTCCTCAACACATGAGAGGAAGCGTGTTTGTTGACATGGCGACAAAGAAGGCAACAAGGGGAGAGGGAAAGGATGTCACTAGGGCCTCATGACGGAGCGCCCTGAAACCCGCCGAAAGAGGGAGGTTTCTCTCCGGTGCTCTTTAAAAGGAGGACAAAGTGAATCCCAGTATAGGGTATAAGCCAATCAAGGGGGAGGGGGAGTTGGTGAGGGAGATTTTGGCAAGGGAGTGAAGTCACGAGGCCGGCGCTTTTCCTTTCCTCTTCAGAGGTGAAGGAGGGAAACAAAACAAGCTGGATTAGCAGAAAGATAGCCTGGAGAGACGAGGGACAAAGAGAGGCTTTTCGGGTCTGGGGCGAGGGGAATGAGAAAAAAGGCCGGAAGAGGGTTTATTGCATGCAACAAAGGGGGGAAAAGACACTTGCTTAGCGAACCAAAGGAAAGCTCGTGAGGGTCACTCTCTGAAACAGGGTGGGAGCACAGTCGGAGTAGTCCGGGGAAGCCGAAAATTTGGGAAATGTTGAGGAGAAAACAAAAATAGCTCCGAGGTAGGAAAATCGCGGATTTGCTCATCGATGTACTGAAAGAAGAGTTGAAGGCGTTGTGGGGTTTGAATCTAGTCTATTACCAGAAAAAGGCTTCGGGAAGAAAAAAGAAGCGGACAGGGAGTGAAGAGCAGGGAACTGCAGTCCCTGGGGAAATCAAGATGGCCCGAGGTCGATCCGCATTCCCTTCATGGGAATAGAGTCGGGGAGGCTTAGATGAGGCTTGGGATCAAAGTGTATATTCGTTTGAAGGACTGTGGGGAGAGAAAGCTCGTGAAGCCGGAAAGGGTCGGGGGCACCGTCTTTTAACTCCAGGCGGAAAAGAAGGGAAGCGAGGTCCACCTGTAGGAGGGACTGCACGATCTTAAATCGTACCGATTGTCTACAAAAATTGGTCTGATTCTCTCGAAAAAATTAAAAGGGTTTTGACAGCAGTCGCGCGGGTTGCGGAGATCTACGTCACGTTTAGAAGGGGATAAAGGGGACCGCACGAAAAAACCATCTCCTTGGGGAGGTGCATGGCATTCTGCCTCACTTGGTTAGCAGGCCACCGCGAGGCTAATGTAGGAGCGACCGTCGCCTGAGGGATCTGGGACTTATTTGCTTTTCTGACGACGTCCGACGGAGAACGGAAAAAGGGGGTGCGAGATGCCATAAACCGGTCAAAAAAAGGTCATCGACCTTTTTGGGGGCTTCGGGAGTAAAAACCACAATTGCTTTACGAAATCAAGACCTGGTCGCAAGGGAAGAGAGGCCGAGTGGCGCAACCAGCTACGCGTGGGGACAGTCCGGGGAGGGGGTTTCAACTTTCCTTAGAAAAAGTTAGGTCCGGGCGTGACCTATTCGCGGGTGCTAGGAAATCGGACAGGATTTGCAAAGATGTCGAGAGCTTCTGGTGCCGACGGTTCATCAATTGAGATGAGAACGGGGATCAAGGGTTAACTTCGGGGGGGGGCGAATTCAAGCATGTCTGAAACGCTTGCGCTCATCAACTAGAAGAATAGACTCTGAACCGATGCAGGGGAAAAAAATCGGGATTGAGTCGGGGAGGAAGGGTGACATAACCATCTTGAGGTATCCACAGAGACCAAAGTCCCGGTTGATAAGCGCATCGTGTTGGCCGTCTAAATTTAAGGGACGGTGGGGGCTATTTAAGTAACGCTTCCATTGATCAGAAGTTACTCCTGTTGAAAAGAGTTCTGGAAAAAAGAGCAAGAATAAAGAAGTTCTTAAGATCGGGACAAAAAAGGACCTAAATTCAAACTTCTTGCATGAAAGGTGAAATGACATCCTGGGCGCATAAATAAGTTCAAGAGGGGGGGAAAAAAGGCAGGACGAATCATCGGGCATAGGGGATATATGGGCAAGTGGAAGGAACGGGGGAAATATGAAAAGCATCTATCTCAATAACTGAAAGCAAATCAAGAACTAGACAGACCTCACCTTCATAGGAGAAAAGGAAAGGTTGAAATCGGAAGGTCCTGTGGGAAAGTCCGGGTTCCCGAACGGAAACTCCGCTGCAATCGGGACGGCCGATTGAACGAAGTCATCTGGACCAGGTAAAGGTACTTAAGGGTGTATTTAGGGACGGATGTAAGGAGAGGTTGGCGCCCTTCCTCATTTCAAGAAGGGGGGCGGGGCGGTTTCTTCGAACTACAGACGACTGTTTTTTGGAAATCGGATGAGGGAGTCAAAAAGCGGACACAAAGTTAGCGGTTTCGATACGCATATCTACGACAGGAGTAACAATCCAGCAAAACCGAGTAAAGTAGGGGGAAGACAGGAAGGGGCGGTGAAATAGGGGGGGGAGGGAGTGGAAGTCCAAGGGGGGTGGAGAGTATGGTTAGGAAGGGAGGCGGGTGAAGAAGGGGTGCCTAGGGTGGGGGAGAAGGGGAGTTGGGGTAGGGAGGGGGGGAAGAGAGCTAGGGGGAAGTAACGAGAGGGAGGGGAGGGGTGGACGAGAAAAAAATCTGGAGAGAGAAAAGGGGAGAAGGAAATGAGGATGGGGGGGGGAGGGGGAGGAGATGGAGAAGGAGGGTGAGGGGTGGGGGAGGGGGTGGAAGGGGTGAAGTACTTTCGCTGGTCACTGTACTCAACCCTTTTCGATGAAATTCAAGCGCTGAACCCTCTAGAGAAGCGACGCGCGGGGGCTATGGCTGGAAAACCGAATATGAAAGAGTTCAATGATAAAAAAACTTAGTCGAGAAATTCAGAGGCCTCGATAGGATACGAAGGGAAAAAGGAATTTGTAACTCGATGAAAGTGGCGCCGGAACCAGACTGTGCAAACTGCCAATCTAGGAGGAAAAGTAGAAGGGGGGGGGAGACCTAATCCTCTCAGGACGTTCGTAAGGAATGGTCGCAGGAAATCAAAGTCTTGTGACGATCGAGATGATTTTAAATGTCTCTCAATAGGGTGTGAATCCCTTAACCCGGGCAGAGCGGATAGAAGTCCGTTGTATCATAGGTGACTATCCCCGCGGGGGAGAAACTTCTGATAGACACTAGAAATGAAGATTCAGGGGGTGTACTTTTCAGGTGATCTCTTCGAACAGAAAAATGAGGGAAGAAAAAACTTTTGGTCCGGAAAAAGGGGGGGGGACCGGCCTTTTTGCAGCTGGAAAAAGGAGCTAACAATTCCGGCCTTGGCGAAGTGGACCATAACTAGTGATTGCAGCAGTTAAAGGGGGGGAAAGTTCGCCGGGAGGGGGGAGTGTTTTGTCTATCATATTCGAAGTCGTCATGGATTGAATGAACTCTGGGGGTAGGGGTCCCCTGAACGGAAAGGAAGGAACTCGCTTCTTCACGATACGATAGATGTTTGGACGGTTGCACTTATGCGCCTGTTCCAGTAGGAAACGTAAGTTGTTGGACAGAGGAAAACCACGCCATCCTATCGAAGAAACACCGAGGGATTTAAAAGAGGTGGTTGTAAAAAAGGTGTCTAAGCGCGTTGAGTTTCCATATCAGGAAAGCGCAGAGAAGGCAAAAACCCAAGGAGTCCATAACAGCGAGGAGAGTGTCACGAGGTGTCCCAGACGCGCCACCCTCTCTTGGAGGAAGACGCTTGCGAATCAGCTTATCAAAAAAAATAGGCGCCGTCGAAAGCCGCGGCAACTGCCGTCCTTGCATGGAATATCATTCAGAATTGGGGCCTAACGTGACACGAACAGAAAAAGAATGCTCGCTTCAAAAAACGGCTCCTAGGTTTTTAGACGAGATAAATTCCACCGTCATACAAGACGCGACTAGATAATAACCAAAAGAGGAAACCGCGGGGCTAACGATGAAAAGGAAACGGGGCTAAGAGGCCGGGGCAGACGTGATTAAAATTACTTGAGGAAGTTGGCAAAGACTAACAGGGGGGTGAGAGAGGAAAACCAAGGGGAGGCTATTCATAGAGAGAAAACGACGCAGCGCTAATAATGGCATGGAGGAAGAACCAACCCCTGCGACTTTAAAAGCGCTTTCTCCGTGTTAGCGCGCAACTTGAAAAGCGAAGGGCATAAGTGGCGGTGGAAGGCCGATGAGGGTAAGTCCGTGCCTAAATTCTCGAAGCACGAGAGAGAGAGATGTTGAGATGGTTATAAAGGGAACTCGGGAAAGATGCCGGGACGCCAAACCCGCGCAGGAGGGGCGTACTACATCGCTTAGAGCTGCATTAATTCTGAAAAAAGGGGGGAGAGAAGGAAACTATTTCGAATGCCGGGGGATGGAGTGAATGGAAGCGATTCAGGGAATCGAAAAAAGCTCCGGTCGCAGAACAGCAATTTTATCCTACACGCGAAAGAGAAGAAAAAGACTTGGGGCGAGAAAGAAGACTCATGGGGGGGGGGTTGGGGGTGGGGGGGGGGGAATGCCGATCCTATCAAGCAACCGACAAGGGAGAGACAACTGTTAAGTATGTGAAAAAAGTCAGGCCTTCAATATGCGCGGGTTTGGTTCCCGTGACGTGAAAAGGCGACAAAAGCTTGGTGGGGTTAGAAAAGGAGGGGGAAACTAAACTCAAAAATCGGAGTCGATGAACCTCGTAGAGAGACTTTGCGGCCTAGTGCGATCTATGATTCCTTTGGAGGGCGGAGAAGGGCTCAATCTTATCTTCGTGCACGATGAATAGAAAGACTGCGTACAGTTAGTTGCTTACAACCCACTGGCATGTGAAAAGGGGCAGAGAAGATGCTCTGGGGAGGACAGCTTCAGTCTCACTCAACGGACACTGGGGGGGTACGGATATGGGGGCAGCACAAGTAAGTCCAAGGGAGGGAAGGGGGAGCAAGGAAGATGTTTTACCAATAATGAACGAAGGAAGCGACAGAAACAGGCAAAACATCTGGGGGGACACAAAAAACGAGAATCAACAGCCGTTTCCGCGCCGGGGAATATCTTTTAAATATGGTCTGATTCTAGGAGCTCGCGATGCCTTCCCAGTTCGAGGTCTAGTAAACACCAGCGCTGCCGAGTATGATCAGTCTTCGGGGTGATAAAGCAGCAGGATACAGGAGTTTATGGGAATAGCTGACGTACGCAGTCACAAACATCCGGGGACTCAATCACAAGCGACAATGGTCGAACAAACTAGCCAAGCGACCGAAAGAAACGCGGTCAACGAAAGGTGCCGATCAAAACGAACCTCTCTCCGGAAGCCAAGCGTAGGCCAAGCAGCACATCTAGGGAAAGGTTTGGTCACATCATTCGGGGCTTGTCGACACCCGCATCTGACCGCAAGCGCAAGGTCTGAGACCTATTGCGCAAGAATAGGGGGAAAAGTCTAAGCAAAACGTGTTGTAACGATTCCATGTGGTTGAATCGTGAATGGCCACGAACCAAGGGAAACGGTTAAGGACCTTGGGAAAAAAAGAAGCAAACATCACGGAGCAGGATCCACAAGCTACGGTCAAGTGTGAAGAACCGCCTGAAGGCCGAAGAAAACTCCAATGACGAAAGGGAGAAGTTTGTTTTCTTAAGAGAGCCAGAAGCACGTCGAATCAGGACGTGGAGATTCATCTTAGATGGAATAAAAAAGGAGTGGATCGCTCAAAGGAATCCAGAAAAGTGGTGCGGCCAACGACAATGGACTAGTTCAGCGAAATCGGAAGCTAACGTCAGGAAAGGATCAGGCGGAGGCTGGAAAGTTCGAACGTTTCAAAGAACCATGCGGATTACGGGGGATAAGTTAGGACCCAAAGGACGGAAAACTAATCGCGAAGGAGCAAATCCCTAGACTAACAAAAGAAGTCTTTGAATGCCAGGGGAATCAGGATCGAACAGCGGGCCACTCAGGGGGCAGACTTCCACTGGCGATTAATCCGGTTCGAGCGATGCAATGCAGGAAGTGCGGGTTTTCCATCTCCCCCAGGGGGAAAGGGAAGACAAAGAGACTATACTGGACAATATACAACTCTGCAAAGGACGGGTCGGGAAAAGGTAAAAGAATCTATGATCAAAGTCCTCGAGGAACTACATCAATGAGGGAGGTAGCGCTGATTTCCGCACCTACGGGTCAAAGGTTGAGGAATTCATCCAGATAGAAGGCCAGGTAAAAATTTCTTTCAACGAACGACTTTACTGTCATGCATTGTAAAAGGATAAAGGAAGAGAGAAAAGGTGTTGGAGGCCGACACCGGACTTGGGGTCCGGGGGGGCATCGTCTAAAAGGCAGGCCTGTTCGAATGACTCTCAAGGAAGCCTCGAAAAAAAAGCGAGAGGGGGACCAGGCGAAGTGGAATGCGCCCTGACAAGCCATGAAGGTAAGGTCACTTTAACCTGGGAAGAGTGAAGGAAAAAGCTCGGTCGAAAATATGCGATAAATCAATCACAGATCGCACAAACCAACTCACTCATGAAGGGCGGCTGAACAGAAAATGGGCAACTGGGAAGGTGGTAGAAACTTCCATCTGTCAGGGAGATACCCAGGGACGTGACCGAGAGTCGGTTTCTATCTCAGCAGCCAAGAGGCTGAGGCAAGGAGTGGCCTCGCCGCACAGTTAAACTCGCCGCGTGCAAGGGGTCCCAGCAAACCACAGGATCGCAGCTGGAAGCTTATTGGTTGGCGCTGAAAAAGGGTAGGCGACTGAGAGGAGGATAACCCAAGATTTAGAATCAGAGAAAGAACACTGAATGAAAATATATATATCTACAAGAGGGGAGGAAAGGAGACTAAGGGTGTATCCGAGACAGGACCGGCCTACAATTTAGGGAAAACGCCACCATGAAGCTGCCTCCGGCTATGTGTTGCCTGGCGAAACAATCAAGACACAGGAGAGGGGAAGGGTTCCAAGAAGGGGCAAGACAACTTCTGAATCTCTAAACCGCGAAGAGATGCAAGTAATGTTCACGCCCTGCATTTCCGTTGAAGGGAACCGGGAACGCCATTAATGGGTACGGGGGACTGAAGAGGGAGGGGGGTGTAGTGTGATAATAATGTTATCGAGCCGTTGAACGATGCGAAAGACTTGACTCGGAAGGTTTAAAAAGGGAAAAGGTCATCTTCTCCGCTGGAATGCGCATACAAAAGACGGGAGTCAAGGAGCAAGGGGGAAACATCATTCGGGGTGAGAGGGGGGATGGGGGTTCTGAAAGGGGAATTAGAAAAAGGACCGGAATTGAGTGAAGACACAGAGAGTGTCGCGGGCAAAAGTCCCATTCATTATCAGATAGAACCAAGGATGAGTAAAGACTTGTGCGTGAAGAAGGGGCGGTAAAAGGGGAATCCACTCATCTTCGGGCGGAGTCCTCAAAAAGGGGGGAAAAAGGGGGGGGTCAGTAGCGGACCAAGCGATAATCCTCCTATTGAGGTTACAGAGGATGCAAAAATCCTATCTTAAAAAGTACAGAAGAAGTTGAAAGGTTGGTATCTTGTCATCGAGGTCTATGGAGGAAGCGGACAGGGAGGAAAGAAAAAAAAAAAGCGGAATTGATGGCAAAGATAACAAGTCGAAATAGAAAGGAAGAATCATTTGCCCCTATTGCGATAATGAAGGAAAAGGCAGGAAGGCTCGGAAGAGGCTTAAGGTGAAGGGGGCCTTTGAAATAAAAGGAGATAGCTAGTTCCGGCCTGGTGGAGAGAATCCTGAAGGGGGTAGGAAAAAGAGGGGGTCGGTAACGAAGGACGGCCTAAAAAAAAAAAAAAAAAAAAAAAAAACCAGTAGCAAAGGCCCAGAGGGTACTGATTGGACGAGGTAGCTGAAATAGTAACGATGTGTAAGTGCCAACTGGCTTTAGAAGGAGGCGCCGAAAAATTCGAGACGTGTTCTTCAACGCGGAGAGGGGGGGAAGAGTAACGAATCCAGAGTTACGCGTGCTAGATATTACCCGAAAACACAAAAAAAATATCCTGGAGCGGGATCCGGAGGAAACCGAAT
>Ga0179591_1318051_pt1 | contig 14106 bp, 18 predicted proteins | sample CZOMad2_1_08_16f_FD_182891 | JGI IMG/M metagenome (GOLD analysis project Ga0179591, IMG submission 182891) | Vadose zone soil fungal communities from Angelo Coast Range Reserve, California, USA - CZOMad2_1_08_16fungal (PacBio error correction) | ecosystem: Environmental > Terrestrial > Soil >...
AAATGTTTCTTATCGACCAGAGGAAAAAAGTACTACTTAGGGGGGGACAAAGACGCTTCTTTCTATGAGAGGAAGTCGGAAAGGGAAAGAGGGGTCAGACGATTGAAAGGAGGAGGGTCCGTGATCGATCAAGGGGGAACTCCTAAAATAGGGACAACTGACACGATAAGAAACATGTCGAACTTCAGCGGTCTTAGTTACAAGCGTTTCGATCGCAACGTTCAGACCGGCGGAGTGATGGATCCAACTAGCAAAGTGGTGCCTCCGGAAGGCCGAAGAAGAGTGGAGGGTCTTCGGTAAAGTCAGGACATCTCGACCAAAGCCCCGCGAATCTTTCGGGATAAAGGAAGACTCCTGTACGAGAATGGCACGAAAGTGAGCATAGAAGGCATAGTCCGTTAAGACTGATTGAGGGTTGCAGAATCGTGTGATGACTTAACCATTTAAAGGGTTTAGAGGATTCGGGAAATTCAATGATCTTACTTGAGTCTCTGACACTATCAACGCAGCTCGAAGCGAGAGAAGAAATTTTGGGCATTTCCAAGGAGAATCGGCAACAAAAAATCATTCTCCAAGTAAAAAGACGGCCCCTGGATGGGGCAAATCTGTGCAAAATCCGGAGGCACTTCAATGGAAAGAAGTCAAAGAAGGGAGAGAGAAGGGTGTAGGACGGGGCAAAACCGTTCCGGGACATCCGAACCTCCCCCGCTCAAAAAAGAAAGCGGGTGAGCAAGGAAGGACCCTCAAAGAAATTTATGAGACCGTCCAAGAATAGAGAACCATAAAGACGTGCTGCAACTGGGGAAGACTAGTCGAAGACGCCGTGGGGGAAGCACAGGCATGGCGGGTTTTCCATTTGTCTGGGGGCAAAAACGCGTATGGAAACAAGGAAACGGTGGAAATACCCTTCTGATTCGAGTAAGGAAAATGGCCACGTCAAGGGGAGCCTGGTTTCTGGAAACAGAGAAAGGGTGGGATCCCATCGAAAAAATCGGGCGTGTGTGTGTACGGAACCTGTCCCTGCGAAAGAGATGGGTACCGATGTAAAATCACGCTTCGGCGGGTGAGCCGCCCGAGAAAGGAGTTCAAGGACCAAGGTTAGGGGTCCGTGGTTGGTTTGTTGTTGGTTGGGTGGGTGGGTTTGGGGTGAAGAACTACATCTTCGAGGTCGAAGAAAGAAAACCGTTTCCATAAGGAAAAACAGTGAATTGAGAACGAATCTCAACACGTCCCGCCAGTGGAGTGGCTCGAGAGAACGAGGAAAACGGGGCTAGAGGAGGGAAAGAAACAGCCTCACCTGAAGACGCGTCCAAAAGAGGGAAGTACCCATATATAGGAAAAGACACTTTGACTCTCCAGACGAGCTTAAGACGTGAGATGGAGAGGTCTCGCATCGTGGAGGAAGGGGGGACAGGCCCATTATGGGAAGGCTGTTTAATGACTTGATTCTCATGGTTGGAGGCCTTGCGCTTTGGAAACGGGGTTGCGGGTAATGAGAGGTTCCTTCGCGGAAGTGAGAACGCGAGAACCCGCAATGAATGTTCATCCATTCTAACCAGTGGCAACGGGGAAAAGGGACCGCCGAGGGAGCTGCAAATCCGAATCGAGGAGCGTCGAATGACAAAAAGACCGGTGTTTGGTTGAAAGGCAGTCACAAAAAGAAGGCAAAAGAACCGAAGAGTCTGTCATTTTAAGAGAGGACTTCGATGGATTTGAACGCGGTGCCGGGGTAGTTCAGAGAACACTATAACCCAATAGGCGGAGGGGGGGAGGTGAATACCTTTCTAGAGGAAAATGAGACAAAATGAGATCGTTCTCCACCTTTTTGAAAGGCTCTCCGGGGAAAAGCGGAATCATGCTGGAAAAACTTGGAATCCGAAAGGAGACGAGGTGGTCAATGGCGTATGGGGAAGCTCAGTCCAAAGAAAAAAGAAATATCTTCTCTTTGCAGGGCCAGTGCGAAAGTGAGAAAGAATTCGGCCGACTCCAAGGAGGAGAGACCGTGTTCATGAAGGGAGCAAAGTCACTGAAACAGATATGAGAGGGATGGCAGAGGGAAAACAATGCCAAGTCGGCCGTTAACTTTTACTACAGGGAAGGGGGGGGAGAGTCCACCGTGCTCCTAAACAGGGGGGGAACCAAAAGGAGGGAACAGGGATTGTTCCCCAAAGAGGGTAAGGGGGGCGGTATGGAACCGACGAGGGCTCTTCGGAAAATCGGCTGGATGATGGATCCGGGCAGAATTTCTTTGCATCGAATCAAAAAAAAAAAAGGGGATTGAAGAAAAGAAGATATAAAAAAGAGGGCGCCACCGTCCAGGAGAAAGAATAACTATCGTCATGCCGGGGGGAAGGCAAAAACCGTCCCAAAGACACAGATTCCGAGAAGGAGTTTCAAATGTGAGGACGAACCATCAGGCACGGGTTGATCTCCACCATTCAAAAAGGGAGGGGGCAAATTGAAGGCAAAGGCAAGGTGGAATGTAAGATTACTCATAATTTAAAGTTGGTGGTGGAATGGGAACAGGTGCCTAATCTGCCTAAAGAAAGGAGAGTAGGCCGGAATGCTTCTACTTAGGCGAACTGGAGAAAAATATCGTTAATCGAGGAAAAAGAGAGCAAAGGGGGTCGTGGAGGGAAGAAGCAGCTGCCTCTCCCATTCCCCGACGAAGGCTGATCAAAAGAGTCTGTCCTTTGACGAGAGAGGTCCCTTTATGTTCTAAAAAGTGGGTCGAGAGACATGGATGTAAGGTAATCGTAGATTCAGGAAAAGCAACAAGCGCGTTCGGGGGGCTTCTTAGTTCCCACACAGCGTTCAATGGTAAATAGAAAGGAGGCTATCCAAGGAAAACGATATTTTCTCGGGCGCGAAAAAGAAAAAGAAACGTTGGTGTTAAGACGTGGAAGAAGTCCGGGAGGGCTTCCGAGGGCACAGTGCGGCACGTGTGGAGGAGGGTTTAATGCTCCCAGGGAAAGGGACGGGTACCTGACTAGGAAAGAGGTTTCGCCACCACATTGGTAACAAGCTAACTACACACATAGCCGAAGGAAAGTGGAGGGGACGGCATTTCCTGGGGGGGGCTGATACAACGGCGGAAAAGATGCGAAGCAGAGAGTAGAAATAGACAAGTCGTAACTGCAAGAATTTGGGTCTCCGGCTGTGGAGGCCGCATGTACTTAGCTCTTGACGACGCGGCGACTCTGTGCAACAGACGTGGTGACTGTTTGGATACTAATGGGGAAAAGAAGGACCTCTTTAGAGGAGGATAAAGCAAGTTTGCCGCGGGGGAGACGTTGGAGTCGCAGAGGCCAGAAAGAAGTTTGCCGGATCTCGTGGGGAACGTGTTCTAAAAGAAGCCCCTCTAGGGGCATCTCTCTTCTTCACCCCTGGGAAACAAAAAAAAAAAACAAAAAAACCCCCTCCCTGGGGGGGAATCTGAAGAGGCAAAAGGGCGCTCAATACAAAGAGCGTAAGAGGGGACCAGGGAGGGGGGTCTTCCTCTCTTGGGGGCCGACACAACAAAGCAACTACGTTGGGGATCGGCATCGGCAAACTAGTGTTTGGCGCGAAAAACGGTACTGGAAGTGAAAGGGGAAAGGGGCCTCGGGAAGGCCCTCGATCAGGGCCGGATGTGAATTGAGGGGCACCTACCTCGCACTCTCTAGCGAATAACCGGGAATATCACAATACCTGACAGTAAGCGAAAGGAGAAGGGGGAGGAGTTGTTCACTTTGCTGGGAAAATAGGAGAACTTCGGGAGAGGCCTTTTTGGGAAGGGAACGCCTAAAGGTAGTTTACCCTTGGAGAGCGGGAAGAGCACCAGTCTTTTGGGGTGGAGTTCTGGCTGCTCGAAGGTTCTGTTGCCCCCAGGGGGGAAACATAGCGCTCGAGGGACGTCAGGGGAATTACCACGGAACTGGGTAAGTAAAGGGGGGGCAAAACCAAAGAAAGGGTGCCCGCATTAAGAAAAGGAGGAAGAATTGCTTGTTTGGCTCTAGGACTGGGAGGCTGGAAAAAGCGAAGCCGATAGAGAGGGGGTAAGGGTGAGAAACCCAAGAGACATTTATCAAACTGATCACCAGACAGCCAAGGGGCGGAACTGGGGAGAGCAAACAAAACTAAGGTTAAATCAGAAAGAACAGGCATATTAGCATGCCGAGGAGAACTCTGGGCGGGGTGCGGGGGGCGTCTACTATCTCGTTAAATCTCCCTTGACTCTGGAAGGGGAACTAAAACCTGGCTACCGCAGCGGAAAAGACACACAAAGAGATAAAAAAATCATTTTAAAGTCGGGGAATAAAAGGACAACCTAACGGGTAATTAAAACCTAATCTTCTAAGTGGCACCTGGGGATACTCACGCAGAAGCGTATTAGACTTATCGTCCAATAGAAAGGGGAACCATCTAGGAGAAAGGAGGGCATGATCTGATCCCGAAAGAAAGCCGTGAGATCGAGAGGAGGAGACATACTCCCTCCTTCAGACTAATATGAAAGGAGCAAGAAGGCAGAAACAAGCGAAGTATAATTTGCGCTGATGCTTCACTGGAAAGCAAAAAGGGCAAACAACGCAAATGAATCCTCTTGAACAAAGAAAGGAAGTGAGGGACCGTGGCGAGGTGTGTCTTTTTAAAGTTAAATTACGTAAGAGAACACGAGCCGTGAGTGGGGCATTTAGCATCATGTTTAACGCATCGGCAAAAAGAAGGGGAGGGAGGGGTAGGTTCCACGAGAAGGGTTAAGGGGAAACGAAAAGTGGAATTGGCCACTGTTGCAATTTGTTAAGTCTTTCCTCCGTTTGTCGCTGTGGGAGGGAATCAAGCGGGGAGTCGCAGCTCTAGTCTCCAAACATTGGAGGGAAAAAGAGAGGAAAGAGAGAGCGAGCGGGATCATCGAGCTCAAAAAGGAGAGGACCCGAAGTGACAAAAAGTCGACCGGGGGGATGAAAATAACAAAACGGGGGAACATTAACGGGGACGGTGTCGTTGGCAACTGGACCATAGTCTATGTACAAACAATCAAAGGAAGGTGTCCGGAAGAGGGGGTGGGAAAGGAGTGAAGACCACATGCATGTCGGAGAGGAGAGAGCAGAAGGCGCAGGAGGACATTGCCTTTTCCACCCAGAAAGCTTAACAGCCAAGGGGAAAAGCAGGCCGGAGGGGGGGCGTTTTTGCTGTTTGCAGCATAGCACGTAAAGGAAAAAGCAAATATAGAGAGGGTCGGGACATCTAAAGGGGCAGGAAAAGGCTGACAGGAGGCAAGGGCGATGAGAGTTCAAAAATCAAACTTTGACTTTGATTAGGGGGAAAGGACGGAAAAAGAGAAAGGGGGACCGGGGAGGTAAAGACCGTTAACCCTTCTGCTAAAGCACAAATGTCGCATCAAGAGGCGGCGGTGAGGCGCGGGGACGAAGCAAGGAACGGGATAAACGGGGAATTCGACTTCTTAAGCGGAAAAACCAAAAAGGGGTAGAAGGGGATTATCCGAGCGTGATTGGAGGACGGTGTAATATCGTAAAGGTCCCCGAAACAGCCATGCAAGGGCGCTTTCCCGGATCTAACTAAATCAAAAGAAAAGAACAAGCAACAAAAGGATCTCGGAATAAGACCGAGGGCCCTGGCAGAACATCCCTTCGGTGAGAGGATCACCGAAATGGGAGGGGCGGGGCTCGCAGTAGACTTCCATAAAAAATCGAATCCAAAGACTGGAGAGCGAGGCTGGGGTATCTTCGTTGGAGGCAGGCAAGCTGAACACAAGCTCCACATGTAGAGTGGGGACTCGTGAAGAAGAGCATTAAGAACCAGTAATTGAAATAATCTATCTCTGAGGAGGCGGGGAAAAGAAAGGGTCATGGAGAATACCATCCCGAACCGCATCTGAAATAATCTAAATCAGGATCCATAAACCAGGAAAGTACCGGACATTTTGAAACAGGCTCAAAAGGGCAAAAACGACCCACAATTTATGAGAATGTCTGTCATCCCTTTGAGGAACTCTCGGCTCCGAGCCTTATGCACGTATTGACGAGGGAAAGAGGGGGATGCGAGTAGATGTTTGTATCACCGAGGGGAAACAGGAAACAGAGAATCAAGCCATATCGATTCATCCTAGAAACTGAACATTTCAAAAGTCCAGGACGCCTTGTGCGCGAAAACCTGTTTTCAAGGAGACAACGCGGAGGGGGGGGGGTGCCAAGTCAGATCACGAACCCCATCCTATTGGAATACTTTTGCCATCGTAGTAATGGATTCCATATACGGATAAGAGTAAGCACTAAGTGTTTGCAATTGGTTTTGCCTTATTCCTAAAAGCGATATTCGAAGGATTTGAACCTTTGGTCTAACACTGAATGAGGCCCTATATAGTATAGAAAAACAAGTATCCTCCCGCCATGCGTTCAGAATAATTAGTTTCTCTTGGTCTTCTGGTTAAAAACCGCACCACTAATCAACAGGGGTGAGAGAATCTTCCGACTCGGGAGAAATGAATAGGGGGGACCAGGGGCAGCGTATAACAATCTTCAAATAACTTAGGGAGAGTCGTTAGGTCGGGAAGGTGACTATAGGGTAAAAATGAATAAGGGCGAGCAGAAAAAGGAAGGGAAATGCCTTGACAACAGTTGGTCTTGAGGTTATCTGAAATGGTGTGTCTTCTATTTAATTTGGGGAGGAATTGGAGCAGAGCGTCAATTTTGAAAAGGAAGTAAACATCTAAACCTCCAGGAGGTGAGGATAACACTAGAAGACAACCGGGACTACTTTCCAAACTGAGGAAGTAAACAAAGAGCGGCTCGGCAAACACCGGTATGGGTTCAGCGGAAACCAGGGGAACCGGAAAAGAATGACATTTGCCTCTTTGTCTTGGAAGCGGTGACTGAAGTGGGAACCTTGACCGATAACAGCACAAACTAAGGTGGCGTGGTTGCCGGCCTGTAGAGAGGAAACTGCTCAAAAGAGCTGAGTGAAACTCCACTGGTAGCAAAAAGAAAAAACTCATAGGAGGTTTAAAACCTCTTGGATGAAGGACTGAGAAGGGTTTCTAGTCATTTTATTTCGAGGACGTCAAACGGAAAAGCTGCTAAGGAGCGAGTCCGATTGGGGACCAGAGCTAAGGGAGACAGCAGTACTACCTCTCCTGATAGAAGATGCCCGTCAACCGGACAAGGCCCAATCTTTAGAACTAACATAGAGAGGAACGACAGAAAAAGGACAGTTACTGAAATTGCTAGACGTAGAAGAAGTGGAGAAAAACTCCCATATTTGGGGGGCTGAGAAAACCAGGGGGGGAAACACAGAAAGAAGGGCAGATGTGCCACCAAAACTGGAGGGTCTTACTTTCAGGGAAGAAAAAAGAGGGTGATGGATAAAGGGTAGAATGTATGGAGGCATAGTGTGGGCTAATCACACATATGAAAGGGATGAAAAGGGAGACAAACAGAAATCACGACCATGATCATAAAGAAATACGACCTTTCTTCTCTACCGGGTCCCTACATCGTGGGGTAACGAGAAAGATTAAATGAAGGGGGTGGTGGACACAAAAGGGGTAGATGGAAGAAACCTCTTTCGGGGAAATCCTCACCATTCTCCCCAAAGGCAACGTCGTAAAAAAGTGAGGAAGTGGCGTGGTAATTAAGAGATACTTAATCGAAAGGATGTTGTCCGGGGCATTTGACGCGGTGCTATCCACGATTCTGCCTTGTTGTAACTTAGGGGCACGTGAGCCCATCCAACTCAGAGAGGACGGGTGACTGTGTCTGAGTGAGGGGGGCCCACTCCATTCAAAAACCATATTCGAGGCGGCAATTGGGTAAGTAAAGAAGAGAAGGCCAGTGAGGGGAGAAACAGGTCTCAAAAAACCATCTCACAGCTCAGGCGCATGCAAAGGGAATCGAGAACGGCGGCCCATGCCACATCTCCTGAAGGAGGGGGGGGTATAGGGTAGAGGGCAGAACATAAAGGGGCTTTCGAAATAGATAATCTTCTATCAACAGATCAATTTGCGTGATTAAGGGCCTGGTGGACGTCAAAACCTCCTTGGAAATGATAGAAGGGAATGATGGGGAAGGTCAAGAGAAGGCAAGGGGGAGGGGAAACTTTCCGCCCTTTGTGGATCGGAACATTTAGGGTGAGCTTCGTCGCAGGGATGACTCTGGAGGAAGAAAAGGTCAACTCCAAAAATTTGGGGGGGAAAAAAGAGAACCACACCATTATCATGGGGAGAACACCTATGAGAAAGGCATTTCCCTACACATTTGCTCGATGACCTGCAGGGAAAAAGATCTAACAGCAACTAGGAACAGCACGGAGGCGCGGCCGTTCTTAAAGTGGGGAGGCCTGCGGCGGGAAGGGAACAGTAAAGGCCGAGGAAGATGCGGTTAATAGGGGGGGAAGTGAGTGACGAACACCTCCGAGGAAGATCCCTATGCAAAAGCAGGTCCTTCTTCTCTTTTGAACGTCTCTCTTGGGGCGGCCTCAAGTGTAAAATAGGGCTTTGGAGATCATGAAACTTAGAACAAGTTCTCTGAGAGGAAAAAAAACCGGAACCAGGAACCACTTTGTCCGGAAGCTCAAAAGCTGTCCCGGTGCTAAAAACTCATCAAAGGTCACAAAATCCTTTGGAAGGGTCGGTCGTCATTCCTACAAACCACGAAACAGACTTGGTGACTAATGTCGTTGTGGGGAGAGAAAGTCAGGGGACTTGGAATGGAAAAAGGTGTTCCTCATCAGATAAGGAGCTTTCCTTTTTCCGCCGCGTTGCGGGAAAAAGGGGGGGTGCGCGCTAGCACAGAAGCACACTTAAGCAGATAGACGGGGGAGGTCCGAAAAATGAGGCAGAAAAATGAGAGAGAAAAGGAATTGGGGACCTTAAAGGGGACCCCCTGTTGCGAAGGGGGGGTGTGGGGAGGTTCAGGTTAAAACCGATAACTCCGTCGGGGGGGTTATAGGGGGTAGTTAAGTCGCGGCTGGAGGTGAAAACCGACAACCTAAGGAAGATAAATATTAAAACGTTTTAAGGGAGACCGAAGAGTTAGAGGGACAAGATTGTCAAAAAGCTCATGGGAGCTTGACAAGTAGGGGGTTTGGATCGCCTCCTGGCTTGAACCTTTCCATCATGACGCCGAAAACGTCGGGTTGTGAAAAAAGAAGTAACCTGGAAGTGAACTCGCAGAGAAAAGCCAAAGGGGATGGTGATCAAACGACGGTATAACGCTCCAAGTCTAAAAAGGGCAAGGAGGAGACATGTGAAGGGCGTCATGGGAGGTTAGAGGAGGAGCCGGGATAAAGATGAGAAAGATGCCTGCGCGTCTGCAGGGAAGAAATGGGGAAGAACCAGATAGACGACGAAATAAACTCGTAGATCCCCGCCTGAAGGGTCTCAAAAAAAAGAGAAATAATCCTGTCAAACAAAGACCAAGCACCAGACTGAAAAGCCGACAATGGTGATGAAGAGGCAGGGTCACAGGATACCGAGAGAGGGGGCGAAAAACTTGAAAAGGAGTAAATACTACTATTAGCTCGAATCTGCTAATCCTTCAGACCTGGAATAAGAGGAAGAGACTGAAGGTAAGCCGCGAGGAGGCTCATTAGTGAAGGAACGTTCATGTCAGCTCGCGCACCAGGGCACGATCCTCTTATCCAATATTAGAATTGAGGGCCGTTGCTTCGGGAAAAATCGGGTAATTCTAAGGGAAACACAAGCATGAGGGGAAAGGAGTACGAAAGACAGTTTCGACGAAACCATTCTACTTTGCTTGGCGTGTCTGGGGCAAGATCGGATAGGGGGAACTTGACGAAAACCAAGGGTAGTGATGGGTTTAAGGCAAGGTTGAGGTGGATTGCTGGAAAAGAGAGGGGACGGGGTAGGTTGGAGCAGAAGAGGAAAAAGCAGAGAGGAGATCTTCAAAAGGAGGGAAGGAAATAGTGCTCTCAGTCGCAAAGGGGGAAAAGTAACCAGGGAAGGCAAGCAAAAGGAGCAACCAGGGGAGGGAAAGAATGTAGGTCAAATTAGCAGGGCACTAGGGGAGGGGGGGAGTTGGGGGGAAAGAGATCTGGGAAAAAAGGTCGGGGGTTCTCTTGTTGATTTGAAGAAAAAGGGCAGGGAGGATAAATGCGCTCACTCATTAGGTTGGGTCTCGGTGAACTCCAGGAACAGAACGCAAGTGGGGGGGTAGAGGGGGAACATCGAGAAAGGGGACGGGCTTTTACAGGAGAGGGTTGGGAGTGTCTTGGTGGAGGAAGAGGGCAGAAGGAAAGTTTCCCTGACAGACGAAAATTAACGCTAAGAGACGTTGCCGGGTTATCGGGGACGAGGAGGGAATGGGAAACCGCAACTCCGAGATGGTCCGTCAGGAGGTTGACTAAGAACACAGTGAGAAGTAGTCGGTAAAGACCTTTACCTGGTCCACTCATCAAACAGGGCCGTCCGAGGATTAGTGAGCAGAGGTTCCTCAGCTGAGGGTTGTTATTAAATTCTTATGCTTGAAAGGAAGAAGTATCAACGTGAGGGCTCAAGGGGGAGTAAAAAGCGTGTTAAAGGGGATGATCTGTGTCGGGGGACGGTCCGCGACGGCGCACAAATGCGGTACGGCGTCCGAAAGGGGGTCCGCCGAAGAAACAAACTCACCGGAGGAAGAGGAAAATGCAGCAAAAAGTTTCCTTTTCTCCTGGGAGGAGTGTATCCGTCTGGTTTGCGGCTGCGAAGGGGGGATTGGCTTTGGAGAGGCGGGGAGGAATAACCTTATCCTTCGGGGGGATTAAACATAAATCATGCAGAGGCGATAGAGGAAGGTTAATAGGTATGATCCACCAAATAGAGACTAAGAATTAATCGGCAATGAATCTAAACTCTTAGTAAGCGTGATGAAGGGTAGAACGTAAGGGAAAAAAGTGAAAATAGGACTGTGGAGGGGGTGTCGGCTGGGAAAGAACAGTCTCCACAAAAATGAACCAATCCAACAAGAAGAGGTGATTCGTCAAGGCTCGAAAGGTAAAAAGAAGGGTCAGGAAAGTGCTGTCAGGGGGAAAAAAAAGGAATAGGACGACGGTAGTTTCTTACCTGGGGGGCGGAGAAAAAAACTCCTTTCTCGCCTGAAGGACTGGACTTTAGTTGGAATCCTGAGTTAAAGAATTGGTTAGCAAGCTGGGAGTGACCAAGGGGCGCGGGGAACCGTCCTACGGGAAGGACACTCATGGAAAGTCCCTGAAAATTGGACCCGCATGTGCAAGCTAAAAAAGTCTTTCGTTGGGGTGGGGGGTAGGCACCGAAACGCACCCACAAAATAATGGGTAAAAAAGATGTGAGGCCGCTAGGAAAAAACACCTAGGATAAACCAGTTGGATGGAGGTGGTTGGGGGACGGGGGAAGTAGTGACGGTCTAAGATTTAAACGAATAACCTTTCTCTAGGGGACCACCATTTCCTTTAAGGGCTCTAAGAGGGGAGCGAACGAACACGTAAGAAGCACATGCGGTATCGAGTGTATAAGAAAGGCTCTTGAGGATATGAGGGGGATCCTCCCAAAAACCAACGTTCACCGGGGTCGCTTCGGACAGCCTAAATGATTCAAGATCTCAGTCCTCACACGGAGAAGAAAAAGATTCCGGCCACGCGCACTCGAGATGTGATTGAGTCGGATCGGATGCTGCTGAAGAAAAACAAAGAGGGAAAATTACGTCGCCGCGGTGGGTTATTTATCACATTGGTCGTGACATGGGGAAAGGGGGGGGGGGGAAAGTAATTCAAGTCTGATTGAAGGACCTTGACATTAGAAACTCAACTCATTAGTGAGCGGGTCTCCCGAAAAAGGTCACTTCCACATCCATGAAGGGCAAATCCCTAACTCGAGGTCTAGCACCACAAAGGTTGGCTAGGGAATACTAAGGCACCCATGAATAAGCAAATAAAATCATTTCGTGCGGGGACGTCGCAGTCTCGGGATGGTGAAGAGGGGTTGAAGTGGGCCGATACCACGATAGACCAAGAAGGAGGCGAGGGGTCGGGCCGTGGTAGTCGTTAAACATGAGACATGAGCTCGAAAGAAAAAAAGGGTCGATACGACCCCCGCCTTGGAAGGAGTTGCAGTTCAACAGTACAAAGGGCAATTCCATCATTCCCCGGTTGTGGCGTGGGATGGTCGGGTGCAGTGAAGATTCGGAAACACTAGGAAAAAAACTACATTCTATATTCTGTCACCTATGGGCGCAGTTGCGGAGAAGTACTTTCCACTAGCTGGGAACGAGTAGAATGGAACAACCAGGGGAGAAAAGGGGCAAAAGATAGGCTGAAAACAAAACCACAAGTTTCCTTACTTTCTCGAACGGGGGCGAGAATGGGGAGAGGGAACACAGTGCCCATAGGGGTTTCGTCTAGAAAAATTCAAGCAGTGAGAATGGAAACAAAAATAGGTCAGGGGAAAGGGATGTTCAAAATCTAAAAAGGGACTCTCAATCGTTGACTTTATGAGGCTCGAAGAGGAGGTTCATGGTATCAAGGGAATCAAAAAAAAACGGAGGTGTAAAGAAAGAGTAGGAAACTGTAGCTCCAAGATTCCACATCCATATCAAAGACAAAGCATGGCAAGAGGGAACCATGTCGTCTGTTCAAGACCTGTCCCCGCTCTGCCTGGAAGGGAAAAAAAAATGTGGAGAGGAAAGAAAAAAAATAGGTGGGCACTGGGGGGAAAACTCTAACATTTCGAAAGTCGGACGTCTTCACGCGATTTTTGGGGGTAGGGGGATTATCCGAAGAAAATCTGGAATACGCCTCAAAGTTTTCATTACTAAAGGTCGGCCGAATCTGTGAGAAATTAAGAGATTCGCCAAAACGGAAGAGGGGAGAAGGAGCTCGCAAAGAACGGTCTTAAGTTATTCCCTCTCCATGATACTGAAAAATAGTCAACGTCAGGAAATCAAGCAAGAGGTCCGTTACTGGGGATTCGAGAAGGTTGATGACCCCAAGTTGGAAACTCTTGAGGAGATTACAGTTATGGAGGAACAGACAACCCGCGCCTCCGGTGCTTGGGGGCTGTCAAAGAGGCACAGATTGTCAAATGAATCTCCGAGGATATTAAAAGGAACTAATAAATGGCGGGGGGGGGGGGGACCGGAACTTTTCTTCTCACTCCTCCACGGTGGTTGGGATAGACGAGCCGCGCGTGATGGGAAGAAAGGCAGGACACAGATGGTGAGAACGGGTTCTCGAACTAATGGGGGTGAGGAGGGCTGCTCAGGCAAGGGAAGAAGGGGGGTATTCCCAACCTTGGTCCGCAGGGAACAAAAAACATGAGACTAATTAAGGAAACGGATTTGAAAGAATTTGGGCTGAGAAGGAATGGTAGGCGGACACTCAGATGCCTCATACTCCTATAACGAGCCAGCCTCGAGTGCTCGTGGGACGGTAAGCTTGGTCAGGAAGCGCGTGTCGAGTTTCATAAAAGCTGATCCTCAGGAGGCGAGTGAAAATCTTTGTTTGGGCCGAAAAAATAAAGACCTCGGGAAGGGGCAGAACGGAGCCTACTTTTGAAGGACGGACCGATCTCGTACCAAAGAAGGTTGGGGCAAGATCGCAGGGGAAAGGTTCAGAACTCAACTCATTAGTCAAAACGTAGGAAATAAAAGAAAAAAAGCAAGGAAAAAAATGGGGGCCTATCTCGGTGGGCAGGTGAGATTCTTCCAAGTCCGAATCTGCAGGAAGAGGTACCAATTTTCCATCATAATAAGGTGAGAAACAACACTCCAGATTGGGGGAGTGAGAGAAAAAAGTTCTTGGAGAAACAACACTGTTACTTTGTTGGAAGGAGGGTCCAAGAATGACAAAAGAATGGATTTACATAATGGGCAATCATGGGGAGGGGGCTACAAAGAGGGGACGAGGGCACGGAGGTCCCCGTCCAATAAGGACTGCTAGGAAAAGGAGGGGGGGGGGGGGGGTGGAGAGAACAGGTCAGGACAGTTTAGCATGGGTCCTTTGGCATTAAGGGAAGGGAAAAACAACTTCATTTACGGGTGGGGGAGGGAGGCTCTCACCAACGACTGGGTGTTAATCGGGGCGGTTAGGATTGCGAAGAAGGAGCACTCAAAAAAGGCGATAGAATTGTTGCACGAGGTG
>Ga0179591_1320559_pt1 | contig 14106 bp, 19 predicted proteins | sample CZOMad2_1_08_16f_FD_182891 | JGI IMG/M metagenome (GOLD analysis project Ga0179591, IMG submission 182891) | Vadose zone soil fungal communities from Angelo Coast Range Reserve, California, USA - CZOMad2_1_08_16fungal (PacBio error correction) | ecosystem: Environmental > Terrestrial > Soil >...
CAAAAAGTGACACAGAGTTCGACACATTGCGGTAAGGGGGGGCCAGCACCATACGGAGATTCAGAGGAAAGACTTACAGTAAAGGTGCCAATCATTGGGGGGCAGAACAGGGATACGTTCACCTTCAACGGGGAGAGGTAAAAAGACCTGGGCCAACGGAGAAGTGGGCAAGATGGCACGGAGTTGCATTCCAGGGAAACTCCGTTCTTGAAATCCGAAACGGGGAGGATCGGAAGTCTCGAAAGAGGGGTCATTCATCAGGTGGGCATCAAAACGAGAAAGACCTGCGCCAAAACCCATTTTCCAAGGGTCTGACGGTGGCAGTTCTAACGGGAGACTGGCCACCAAAAAAAGGATTCCTATCGGGATACGAAAAGAGACGGGTTCAGCGCAAATTAATCCAGCAATCCCGAAAGCGCACGAGATGACTGAAAAAAAATGCAAAAGCACATAAAGCGGTCTAACAGGCTTGACAAGGCAAGTCCTTCCTCCTCCTAAGGGAAGAAATGCGAGGTACAGTAGGCCGCCAGAAACAGTGAAACTTGAACAGCGTCTGAAAAAAGCAGAGGGGACGTAGCAAATAGAGGAGGAGAGCGCTTTCCCCTAAATCAGGGCCAATCGGGGCATTAACCGGCCATTCCAGCGCAGAAGACTACAAAAGCTTGTGGATAGTGTGTCTTAAAGGCGTTTGGGGAAACAAACTCCGTAAAGCCATTTTGGCGAAAACCTCAAGAATTTTTACATGGCCCCCTAAAGGTCCAAGAAAAGAGCAACTCATAGAAGTACCGGATCGAGGAAGGCCTGGAAGGTTCCGATAGAACCTTTTTGGGGGGTGCACGTTACCTTGGGGGGTCCGAAAAGATCGAAAAGCTTCTGGAAGGGTCAAACAACTACCTTCCGAAAATCCGGCGTCAATCGTAACAAAAAAAGACACACAAAGCCCATCAAAACATAAAAGAGGAGGGAAAAATCCGATTGAATAATGAGCTTTATCAAAAACAGCGAATCGTGGGCATCACAACTGAGAAGAAACAAATCCAAAACCACACGGACCTCGAGACGGGATGAGAGCCCTGTGCACGCTAAGTCATGGCGGTTGGAGATCCAACAACTCGTCGAGCTTTCCAAAAAAACGCTAGGGATGCGGAGACGAATTGGGGAAAAGGGAACAATTCCCAAAAATCACCGCGACGGACCTAGGAACGACGAAACTCGCTAGATCGCAAAAAAAATTTTCTACGAGATTTTCAGTCAACCAAAGCCAACGAGCCTTGCAAGCAATGCCGTCGTACCGATGATTCAGAACAACAGGGTGTTCAGGGATGCCGGCAGATCTAAGCGAGAAACCTGGTCCACGCCCTCCCTGACGGGAGGGTTGTTCAGAAAGCCATTTGTCACAGGCTTTGTCTGGTGGCGCCACTAACGAGGCCTGGAACCAACACTTGGGCAGGGAAGTTTCAAATCGTACCCGGCTGTCAAAAGAAATTTCGGGAACTGCGGAATCGCGATTTGGGAGGGACTGACTGCCGTGTGGTGAAGATTACTGGTAAGGGAGGTGCTAAAAAATCATAAAAAACAGTAGAGACTCGCACCACTAATTAGGAAGGGTTACTTGCGAGAAGAGAATTCTTATGGCGGACGGTTCTACGTAGAGGGGGAAAGTTTGAGATAGGCAGGTTGCCGAAAAGGGCTCCATAATCTTTGGACGAAAAAGATTTTATTCCACTTTCCCATAGGGTGGCCGGGTTTTTTGACATCAATCGAAAAAGGACGAATATAAGACGTGCTCTCCGGCGCAGAGAGGGGGAAGAAAGCCGACATTGAACGTCTTGGCCAATCATATTGATGACGGGGCCGGCAATGTATGTAAGTGGGAACGCGGACATTTCCGGCCATCCAAGAAAAAGCAGCCGAAGAGAGCGAATGTGACCGTCGGTCAGTTTTTTTCGAAGGCATAAATTCTTGTGCGGAGGCGCGATGAGCCGAAGCGGTTCGACGCGTTAGTCACATCCCTGCAACCGGGATCAAGTGGGAGGAAGCTGCCCTGATCGAAAATTCCAGGGCAGCGACTACAACCGGACAGCGAACTGACCTAGGGCCAGACCCGCCACCGAACGTTAAGGGTGACCTTAAAAACGGAAAAACTTCTCTTGGGCAAGGACTCATTTCGAAAGGCCTGAAGCGAGGGTGAATTTCAATCGTGACAATGACTGAAAAGACGAACCTTTTCTGAAAGGGGACGAGGGAGCGAGGGCCCATTTCAAAGGAGGCACAAATGTCTAAAAGCAGTGCTGTGCTTGGGATTCGCCCCAGAATCAGGGCGCCACTTGAGGACGGGCAATACTTTTGTCGCAAAAAGTGAGATCCTCATAATTTTACCCGAAGAGTCGAATTGACCGCCAAGGTCAATAACAATGACGCCTTATCTTTTAGGGGGGGGGCCGCATCCGCGCAAAACCTTCGGAGAGGCTGAGGTCAGGGAACCTGCCAAGGGACTGCAGCCATGGGTTAGGAGAAGGGAGCTTCGAGAGATTTTCTGATTAGAGCCAACCGATCAGTCCAAGTGCGCACACAGCTTTCGTCCCTCCGAAAACCTGACTTAAAGCGGAAGGAAGAAAGATCGAGCGCCCACTGGGCAAAGATCTCTCTCAACAACAACGGCTTCGGAGAGAGATCGAGTGTGGTAGATATTAAAGTGGAAAAATTTAACCAGGGAGGGAGTTTTCCGAGGGCGTGCGCGAAAAATAGGCGCACGGACGACGGAGAGTGGCTGGGTTTGGGGGATATTCGACCAATCCGACAAAGCATAAGAGAGGGGGCAGAACCCGGGATGTCATCAATTTTGCAGGTTAACGGGACAACCTGAAAGGAGGGCTTTCCTCATTTTTGCGTGCGGAACCGAAAAGCGGAGCATGGGGACCGAACTGGAGGATTAAAAATTTTCGGGAAAAGACTGCGCAGCAAGTCGCCACAGTATTGGGGTCGCGTAGAAATTTGGCGAAGAGTTAGTTCGCAACCAGCACAGAAATCGCGGTCTGATGGGGCATTTGGAGACTGTTCGGTTGAGCTAAGTGCCAGTTAGAGAAAGGTTTTTGTGAAAATTTGCCGCCTTAAGGGGGAAAGTCGAACATGCGCACTCGGCCATCTTCCTTTACGAGGAAATGTCAGAGAAGTCGTGCAAGTGGAATTTCCTCGAAAGAGGTGTCGGTGAAGGGCCGTGTCTATTTCAGTGATGCGACCAAGGAGGAACTCCGTGGGCCGGGGGGTCCTACAAGATGGGCCGGTTTCATTTGATGGGAATTACCGAAGAGTCGGGGCAATCCGGCGAAGAAAGGCCAATACTTTCCAACGGTTTTAAAAAAAAATTCGGAGGTCACAAGTCGGCCCAGGGCGAAGAGGGACAATTACGCTGGGAAATGTTCCGAAGCTGCAAAATACCAAGGGGCCGTGCTTGCAGAAAAATTCGGGCCATCAGACTGACCTGGCTTCTCTCACTTAACTATGAAGGAGCAGGGAGGGAGCGCGTCTGCGTTTATATAAGGAACGGCGATGATGTCAAGGAAGACAATAACCATCTGGAAGATTGAAACGGAAGTAAATCGCAAGGCCACGGTCGAGATCTAACTACAAGAACTATGACAAGGAATTCCCCACCGCAAAGAAATTAGACACGTCACAGGCAGAATTAAAAGGGGCCCGGGGTGGGTCGAACAAAGGCCGTTTCTGCTCTGCGGGGAGGCTGAAAATACCAAATCTGCCAGCAGGAGAAATCATAGGATTCATTAAAAAACTGCTCATACGCCTATAGAAGTGACAGAACGGTTGTATTCAACTGACTGTTGGGAACAGCAGAAAAAGGCTCTGGGTCGACAAAATGCAACGGGGGGCAAGTGCCTGATAGACTGTCTTCCCCTTCGAACATGATGGCAAGCTCGATAGGAAAACTAGGTCGGCATCCTTGGTAAGGATACGGCGTTGTCTTAATATGGAGGGGGCGAACGGCAATGCCTGGCGAAGGTACTGACCTCGGGGGGGGGAGGCGACCATTCGCGTGTGCCGGACAAAATACTTACGGTGAGTGGTTGAGGAAGTCGTCTCAGAAAGAGGGTCAATTCGGTGGGGCCAATTCCCGAGGGATGGGCAGAAAGATTCACCTGTGTGGGAGCGGGGGGTCGACCCCTCGGAAGGAACATGGAGTTGATTTCCTGAAAGGGGGGGGCAAGAACGTAAGCGCAAAGGGCCTTAGGTGGGGGGGGCTGTTTATTTAAAATTGAATTAGGATTCATGTCAGGGGTAGCTTGGTGACGCAGTTAGATCTGATTTAATGTTTCGTTCGGGGTGGGATGGGGGATGTTTTCTTTTGTTCGACCTATGGTAAAAATTGGGGGGGGGGGGGGTGGGGGGGGGGGGGGGGGGGGGGGGTCTCCTTATGATGTTCTCTTAAATTACGCCAGCAAAGAAACTATTCATCTCTCGCGACATTTCCCTCAAAAGGGGAGTTCTCAGTGAAGGCCCGGATGGCTGCCGGAAAGTTTTCTAAAACTTGGGTCGTGGGAAAGTCCTTTATAGAAATCAAATTTGGGGGGAGTTGTCAAGTATCCAGGGCTTTCCCAAGTTTGTCCCGAGGTTCTTCTGAATGTCTACAGCACGGGAAGTAGGTCGGAGATGGGCTGTTGAATGAAAAAAAAGGGATGGTCAGGGGGGCGCGGGGGGGAGGGGCAAGCGCAGAGTGATGCTCCTCAAAAGCGCGCAAAAAATACTGAGAGCTTGGGGTCGGCGGCCGGAGAGGGGAGAACTATCTGTCTGAATTTACCTAGGAAAAATCATTGCGGAAGGGATTAAGGGTGTGCACGGGGTTCTCCTGCTCAGCTGTGAAGAAAAGTTGTCGTCATGGGCCCTCAGTCATAAAAGGGAGGCCAGGGGACTGAGGGGCCGGAAGGGGAGAGGGCCTGTAAATACACAGGCTGGGGGAGAAGTCCATCCCGATAGGTCCTGTTTTGTGTGGGGGAGGGAAAGTGAGAGATACCGAAGGGTACAATGGGGGAGGAATTGTTTTCGCGGTGGGTCGTTTGTATCGGACCTGGCTGAGAGAAAATCTAAAGGGAACGTTTTGAGTAGGATGGGAGGACCGAATGGGGGCTTAGGACTGGCTGCAGCACTATTCCCGGCACAAACGTAAAGCAGGCAAGCTTCGGGGGGGGCTGGCCAACAATGAAGAAGTTCGTTGATGTTGGGGATGGCCGGATGGTCGTTGTTATTTATCCCTCGAAGGTCCAGTGAAGGAAAAAAAAAAAGGGTCTGGAAAGGACGTCTGTTAAGGAATTTGTATGTGACGGGTGGGCAGGGCCACACTGGGTTGCCTGACATCAATCTATCAAGGCTATGGGTTCGGACAGTTGGCAGGTGAGAGGGAGTTGCTGTTTGAGGACCGTTCACGAGGAGCGTCCGGGGAGAGAATCTTTCCTTGGAGGGAAAACGGCACCAAAAAAAAAAAAAGCACCGGCGGTTGTCCCCCTGAGGAGCGCTGCTAGATGTGGGGGGGGGGGACCCCCCCCCCCCAACAGCCCCCCCTTTTCATAACGGCACGCGAACCTCTCCACGCTCCGCGCAGCCTCAAAAAAGAATAGAAATTCAGGGAACAAGGAGGGAAGGGCGAAGTGCAATGGGTGATGAAAGATAAAAGTCTTTTTACAACAAGGGTCAGAATTCGGTGCAAGAGGTGGCTGGACATCCGCAACATGCAGGGCGAAATTCGAGCTGAAACGGCTGGGGATTACTCTGACTCGACGGAGGGAATGGCTCCTTCAGAAAGGGGGGCCCATACAGGGTCAGGGACCTTGGCCGTTTCGCCTAATGCCGGAGGGCATCCCTGGTGCAAAAAGGGAAGCGAATCGGTCGGGAAAGGGGAGGGAAAAGTTGCAGCAAAGAGATCACCAAAGTTCTGAAAAACGCCTGAAGCAACAGATTTTTTCCAAACCCTTGACCGACGACGAGCATCAAAAACAAAAGAAAAGAGAGACGGAAAAAGGGTGTCGGACATTATGCGTAGGAAGAAACTTTGGATACTTCGGCTGCTGCCAAGAAAAAAAAAACGACAGATCACGGCTTATCTGAAGGGGCCCAGGATGCCAAAACGTTGAAGTCTCGTAGGAAACCATGGGGGTCTCACGGTTATCCGCAGGAGAAAGTCCCAATTACGTCGATCAAGAATCCCCAGAAAAAAAAAGTTGGGGCGTTACGGATGATGGAGGGAAAGAGATCATCACAAAGCTGAGAAAACAAAAACATGCGAATGATCGAACAAAAAGTTTTGACGGGTATCTTGCACGTCGGTCCTAAGACCTAGTGTTCGAGGAAGTCTTCGAAGGTCATTCGAGTCATCCATCTTATAGGATCCTTGGCTATGAAAACGGCTTGGAGACCCAAAAAGAAAGAAAATAGGCATCATCACCCAGCTAAAACAGTCCCTAAAGATGACACATCCATTCCATAGAACCGTTGAAATTCGCCGAGGGGAAGCATCACCCACACGGAGCCACTCAAAGTGCCACTAGGGAGCACATAGAGGGAGTCAGTTGCAGAACTGGCAGACTACATACAAACCGAAAACTCAAACAGAGGAGGGAACCGCCAATCTTCGGTAATATTACAGGCCAGAGGACTATCAAGACCAGAATCCTAAACATAACAACTGTGCCAATCATTGGGGGGAAAGAAAAAATTCCACTGGCGAAAGTCAGAAAGCAAGCAAAAACACCCCCGGGACAACTCGGATACGTTTGGGGCCGCCTGGCCGGGCGCCATTAAAGAAAAAAGAAACATAAATCAAGGGAACCTCAGAAAAAGCGACCGGCCAAAGGAAACGGGGGGCTGTCTCGAATCTGTTTTCAGACAGGGTTGCCGAACACCAAACACAAGAACCGGTCCCCGCAGACCCGGGCGGGGCAGGGCTCGTCTCAAGAAAATCCCCAAATTCGCTCTCGGACCGAGACAAGAAACCTGTGGGTACAGGCCATCGCAAAGTTGAAGAAGCCCTCATCCCGCAGGCGCAGCACGAAGGGGCGGAAAACCTCTCTCAAAACACGATCGCGACAAGAGGACATATATCAGCGAGAAACTCCTTGACGCATAAAGGGGAGAAGGTCCACAGGTGAAGGAAAAATATATACGACGCAACCGCCGGAAGAAATTAACCCGCGTGCAACCGATACTTGCAAAGATCAGGAGCCTCTGCCCCCGAAAAGAGAGCCCCACAAAGCGCCATACAGAGTCAATTCAACAAAAGATCAGACATGGAAAAGGCAGAAGGAAAAGGTTCCCATCGCGCGGAGAAAAACCAAAGGGGGCGACCAGGAACCAAGCAAAAGGTGAGGCGAAGAAAGAACTGTCCCAACACAAAGAAGAAAACGCAGAACGATGACAAGGACCAAAGGCAATCGCCGGCACGAGTTCGATCCACCTGGGGCCGGTACAGCGGTACGGGCGGCGCGCGTCAATTTCAAACAACTCTAAGAAGGGCAGACACCAACAGGAGAAAGCGCGGAAACAACCAGCAAAAAGAAGCAAAATCGTCAAGAAAAAAAATGTGCCAACGCAGATAAGAAGATGGGGGGTACAACAACTGCAGGATAAGCTGGCGAGAGCCACGACCCCCACCCACAGGACGCGACGACAAAGAAAGGAAGAGGCGAAGACAAATCCACGGTAAAAGGAAGGGGGGAGATCCAAAAGAAAGGGGAAAAAAAAAAAGCAGACTCAGACAACGCTTCAAAGGGGATTATTCGGACCCAAACGAATTGAGGGGAAAAGAGATTCACAGACGGGGGGAAGAACAACCACGACAATAGGGGAGGAGATCAGTGGACGTCGCAAAATGTCTAGAATGAGGTCAGTCAACCTTAGAAACGCCAAAGCCGCAGAAAGAGAGTACGAGTCAACCACGATTAGCCTAACAGCCTTCGAGGGTCAGCTCCCAACCGCAACTCCGGGAGAGAAATAACTGGAAACGGGAACTAAGGCGTGGGAAGAAAATTCTATCAGTCTTTGACAGCTTTAAGGTGAAGGTTGAAAGAGTCCATCCTTGGCTATTATGTCAAAACCCGGGGGGGTTTTCATTAAATTTCCCCAGACACGTGAGATTTGCGGATGAGCGGGAGGAGCCTCTCCGCGAGTGGAGGGGGAATGACTGCCGTGGGGAGTGCTGTCACGGGCACAAGGTCGGGGGAAGACCACACCAGTCACCGAGACCTGTGAAGGGAAAAATCACGGGGGTTTGGGACGAAACGTCCGACTGGTGGCGAGCAGTCGAAGGGGCGACCAGAAATGTGGCCGAATGTCACCACTTGTGTCAAAAGAGTGTCCAGGGGAAAATTGAAGACATCAGAGAAAAGATATCCCGAAACGCTCTGTAAATAAAAAAGGCTCCAATCGTTCCGGACGGGAGAAAAGAAAGTTTTACCGTCGGCGGGCCCGATCCTTTGAAACAGAAACGTTCGTTTGCAGGGGAGCGTACATTACCCGGGCAAACAAGATTGACCAGCTTCGGAAAGGGTCCTCAGGCGTGTGGGACCCTATGGGTTTTGCTAAAACCCTTTACAGAACAATTTATCGCGGGGGTGCGCCTGAAAAAACTCTTGGGACGAAGGCCATACCTTCAACCAAATAAATTACCTTTCTTAGCGAAGGAGAAAGAGGGGGCTTTTGGAGCTACCACCGACATCGACCGTACCCCTCGGGACCCGAAGACCCTAGGGTAGGGTGACCTTCCAGCGCAAGAACTTGAGAGCCAGGGAAATTGTAAAATTCGTCGTGTCCAGGTTGCCAAAGTGCGCTGTGAATGTCCAAGAAAAAGACTGGAACGGTACGCTCGTGGCGAGTTCGCTTGAAAAAAGTTAAAGAAAGGTCGCTCAATAATGAAAGCACAGTTCATAAAAAAGGGAAATTGTCGATCGCAGCGCCACTAATTCTTGAATAGATTCTCCGCGAGGGCCTGTGTCGACCCGGGAAAAATGACAGAGGTAGTCGAAGAAATTGACCGGGTCTTCCAACCGTTTGTAAAAGAGCAAATTGCTCTAACCTTCGGGGGGGTTCGAAATCGCAGCGCCAGCTTCTGCGTTCGGGGAAAAGTTTTCCCAGGCCACAAGGCAAATTGATAGAATCAATTCGCATACGTCCAGGAGAGACTCTTGTAAATGGTATGTCCAATGATCAAAACACGAAAGAAGCGTTCCATGTGGGAACAACTGATGAAGGCCGGGAACGCAAGCTCGGGTTGGACAGCTTACATCGGAGCAAAAAACGGCAGCGTCTCTAAGACTGCAGGAGAAGATAGATCGCGGGGGACGAAGCTCACTGATCGGAAGTACGCTAATTAAGACATTGGCGTGCGGAGGTCCAAAGCAGAAAGGGTTTTTCTTCAGTCCGACGGGGGTTCATGTTCAACTTTATAAAGCCCAAACACACATCTTCCTACGCCTCAAAACAACCGGGGAAAACTTCTCAAGGGCCCTTTAAAACCTTAAAAGGAGAATCCTTCTTCCGAGTGTGGCTCTTTCTGGAAAAAACCATCACTTTAAAGAAAGTGCTCATGGGTAACGGGACATCGAGTAGGGAGGGATTTTCTGAACAGATTCAATGTGATCAGGGAAGAATTCGAGTATTTCTTCGAGAGAGTGGAAAAATTAAGGAAAGCTTGCGATTCAACTTCAATCGATCAAAAAATGGAGGAACACTTACGTGTCTGCATTTAGCAAAGGGGGAAAAAGTAATCTTCAAAGGGCGAAGTTCCGTCAGTCGATCGGGGAATGTCGAACATTGCGCAACTCTGGGAGGACGGAGTTAAATGGCAGCGAAGTTCGGAAAGGGGGTTTTGAAAGTCCCCACTATACTGGGTCGGGGCGGTTGCTCTGTCATATGTCCCTTTTTTAAAAAACCAACCGTGGAGGACCCGAGCCGCTTCAAGAAGGATATTTCACTTTGGGCAGGGAGGAAGGAACTTCTAACCTCGCGATTGGGAAAACGACAGAGCGCAAGCAGTTAAAGAAGGGGCTAAAACATGGACTAACGGTAAAAGAATCGCGCCTGGCCGGCCCTGAAGGGTCCATTAACGGGGGGGAGTGAACGTAAAAGGAATACCATCTAAAGGCTTAAGTTCGAAATTATCTGGCCGCGTTTTCGGAGCAAAAAAAATCTTCCTCTTGCGGACTTCATTCCTTCAAGTCTAAAGAGGTCTCGGAGGCCTTTGTGCTCTTGAAGACTAACACTCCCCCTCCATTGCCACTGAGGACAATGGTCGAAGGGGAGGCAAAACGCTTCTTGAATCGCAAAGTTCTCCTCTGGTCGCCACCTTAACGTCACCGAAAGTCCAAGGGGCTCTTCGACACGCCACCTGCATACTGGTCACTGTTGTTTGATTCGACCCTTCCGGGATGCTGGGGCTCCCCGACAGCAAGAGGAAAACGTGCAGTCAGTCAATCAATCGCGGATATTCGAAAAAAAAACTCAAATTCAGACACGGGAACATTTGAATGAGAAACCAAGTTGAAATCCCAGCGCTTTGAAGGTATCTCAACAAGGAATTAATCTGTGACACCTGCTCTCACGGGAGCTTCCAGCTTCAAGGGAGGGGGTGGTCCAAGGCTCGCTATACTTTTCTTGCGAAAGGGGAGTTAACAATAAGGTTTTTCTTCCTCCTTTGACAACTCGTGAGGGAAGTGGCGGGCGAGGGTGCCATCATGGCCGCGACCTCATGCGACTCCGCGGGGAGGTACGGGCTGTGGTGGGGTCTCTGTCCTTCCTGATTAGGACTTTTCCTCTGGAAAAGGGGGAGGGGGGGATGCACCTGCAGGGAAGTTTCTCAGAGGGGGGGGGAGGGAAAAAAGTTGTTGGATCTGAAACTCAATGAGGCACAGTGGAGGGTCTTTCTGAGGGGAAAGAGCACCGAGGGTCGCGGGGGGTAGGGGGGGGGGGGGGCGATTTGTGGCCTAGGGTCTCTCAGATCAGGGGGAGCTATTTAAGGCTTCTTCTCCCTCTTCGAGGGGTTCAGGAGAGTCGACGCTGGCTTTTTCTTGGGGGGGGCTTTTTCGGGATTGAAAGAGTGCGGGGGGGGGGGGGGGGTCTCCTTATTAATTGTAGAGTGGGAACTTGCCGAAAAAGTTCGAAATTAAAAAAAAATCGAAAATGGCACAAGGGGGGGGAGGATCTCAACCTTGCATTTCCCTTATGGGAGATAGGACCGGAAGCATTTTTGTGCTTGCCTTTCCTGGAGCCATGGGGGAAACCCTTGGGTCTGGGTCTCACCTGGGGTTCCCTCCTTAGTGTTGGGCCCGCGCGGGGGGGGCAAATCGTTCGTCTAAAGCAAGTTCCAGGTCGGAAGCAAGAGGGGACTGGAATGTCCGGGGAGTGTCAGGGGCGCGGGAGCATCTGTGCTCAGCTGACCTCTCTAAAACCGTCCGCGGGCCTCCAAATGGCAGTGCTAAGGGTCTGGGGCGGACAAAGGATGGACTCACCCTGGACCGTATAAAGAGATCATTGCGTCTGAATGCTTAGGCGATCGGAAGCGTGGGGCGGCGGGGGTGCGAGAAAGGTGCGGGCCGCAGCCATCACGTCGTGAAGGACCCTTGCGTTCCAAAAAAAGGGGGGATGGCCCGGAAGTAATAACTTTTGTAGAGGGGCTCATCCGACGAATGGGTTTGGCACCATCAGGTAAAAAACGACGAGGCACACGGAGCTGCGGGGAAGTCGGTGGGTTTGGGCGGGGGGTTCTCGTTTTGTATAGCAATGGGAAAAAAGCTTCGCTCAGGAAACCCGGGTAAGTTGGCCTTTCTCGTTGACCAAGGGGTACAGTGAAGGGGAAACGGTTAAATGGCGCGAGGCCTAGGAAATATCCGAGTTGGCAGCCGCTTCTGAAAACACAGTGAGGGCAACAATGAATGAGAGGTTGATGTGCGGGAGGGGGACCACTTGTCGTTGTAGACTCCGGGAAGAGGTCATCTCCGCAGTCTGGCGGTCCCTCAGAAAATGTTGAGAATTGGAGGGGGTTTGGGGAAAACTTGGTGGGGGAGTCATCAATCGATCTTCTTGGGCATGTCTCGGCGCACTGTTATGCACAAGAGTTTTGCGCCGTTGAGCCGTTCCATCGGGCCGGAGAACGTCTGGTGGGCCTCAGTGGACTGAAGGAAGAAAACGGTCACTGGATGACGCTGGGGGTGAAATGAACTTGGTCGTCGGCTCAGGTGGTAGAATCAAAGCTTCACAATCTCCCAAAAAAGGAAAGAACGCTGGCTTAAGACGTAAGAAGAAACGAATGTCCTTAGGAGGAAAGTGTGATTTCATGAAAAGACCTTATTTTGGAGTGTCTAGGTCTGGGGGAGCTTTGTGATCCCCCTTCTTCAAGGAAAAAAACGGCTGCCGAGAAATCAGGAGATTGCGAGGACGAGCTGAAGGGGATACAGTAATGGGGGGATCTTCTATACCGTGAGCCCAACTGATATACGTATTTGTGGGTCCTAAGAAGGGCTGGGAATCAGGCCCGCCGCTGAATAAAACGAGTTCGGGCGCCTCTCTGGGGGGGATCTCTATCAGCAGAAAAAAAACGCAAAGGAGAAACAAAGTTGAGCCTATATTTACCGCACAGAAGTCCCGTCTGAGACAGAGGGTAGAAGAGAAACAACCACAACTGAAGGATTAAACTGAAAAATCGTCCGTCACGAAACTTAAAGAAAGGGGCCTTTCAGACTTTGGGATCTACTCGGAGCCAGGGGAGTGCAACTGCTTGCGAGATCACTTCCCAAGAGGGCGACAGAGAAGGGGGAGCTGAGGAGGATGAAAAAAGACGTTGAAGGGAACAAAGAAACAGGCAGAAACAAAAGAAGACCATATTGTAGCACGGGAACCAACGTCGGAGCAGCAAACAGCCGCATTGGCAAAATTTCGGGGGACAGCCAGCAGGTCTGGAAGAATGGGACACAAAATGTGCTAAGATCAACTAATGACTAAAACCGTTTGGTAAACATAAGGGGGCGTGCCTTAAAAAGGAGTAAAGGAACACGCCTAAGGTTCTGTGGGGAGGAGGTCTTCCTTCCTATCTTCGCAGCCAAAGGGGGCGTATCGCTTGGCGATGGGAACCGCTTTTAGATCCAAAACCCCAAATTGAATGGGACGGAAAAGGCGTTTGTAAACAAAAAGTCACTATTAAGACTAAGAACGATAGGAAGGCAAGATTATTCCCACAAAGGGGACGCATCTGGGTTAACGCAAGTACCAACCTTTCTCCAACCCAAATAGAAATAAGACTTCCTATGGGGAGGGACTAAGGGATGAAGGCCCAGCAAAACACACCACTTTTCTACTTGAATACAAACGACACCTCAGTAAGACATTTCGAGGAGAACTGAAACTTAATATGACTTGCTGGGGGGGCTCTTACGTCACACAAAGAGAAGTCCAGTCCGAACATAGGGCAAATCATTGTTGGAAAAAATCGGGGGGGTTCTAGACAGATCGCCTGCAAAAGACGGTTTTTGTTTTTCAAGAAGGCCAACTCACATTTGTCCGCATCCTTCCGAGTCCGCACCTAGGGGCGAACGCCAAAGGAAGGGGGTTCCGGTTTGGGACAGCCAGGGGGGAAGGGGACAAACAGACGGAAAAACAACCAAAAGCCTCATTCAAAAGCAGGGTTTCGGGCATCGACCTGAGCGAAACCCACGACAACAGGATGGAGATCGGATAGAAGAGAAAAGGTATTGACCGTCGAAAAAGGCTGCCATGCAATCACCTTGACCGCAAGGAGAGGCACGACGTTTGAATCTCTGAGGCCGACAACCGGGTGAAGAAGGGCCAAGAAGGCTGTAAAAGAGGCAAAAGTAGAATTCTCAGACTAAACTAAAGACGCAATTTATCGTGCGAATTATTTCCGAAAAGGACTAGAAAAGCTGCCCGAATAACGGGAACCACTTCGTCCACAAGAGGGAAGGACCGAGCTGCGGAAAAAAGATTCTATCGTATGCCTAGAACATCCCCCTTCGAAGGCCATCTTCCAGCTCCCTCCCTAAGTCCAATCTCTAAAAATTTGAAAGCGGGGGAATTTTTCTTCCGACAGGTTGGCAA
>Ga0179591_1311273_pt1 | contig 14104 bp, 10 predicted proteins | sample CZOMad2_1_08_16f_FD_182891 | JGI IMG/M metagenome (GOLD analysis project Ga0179591, IMG submission 182891) | Vadose zone soil fungal communities from Angelo Coast Range Reserve, California, USA - CZOMad2_1_08_16fungal (PacBio error correction) | ecosystem: Environmental > Terrestrial > Soil >...
GTATTAGGGAAATTTTCTTCTGAAGACCGACCGGGGTACCTGGACAGTCCTGGGGAGCTATAAATAACATTCGATCGCAAAGGGGAATCTACTGTTCCCTTCCGCCGGTCAAGATAACCTGGGTTCAAAAGGGGGGCACGTGGCTTGGGTATGTACCAATGGGCGGGGGGGAGGGACTGCCACAGACCAAAGCAAATCAACACAAAAACGAGATGAACGTTGGAGGGCGCCAAAAAGAAACAAGTCAAAGGGGAAAACTCTCACCCAGTCCAAGAGAAGGGACAAATCACTAGAATGAACGCAAGAGGACTGGAAGTCTTTTCCAAGAAAGAAAAGAAAAAGTGAATAAGACGCAAATAAAAAACACCAAAAAGGGGGTGGGAGAACGATAGATATGCTCATCTGTAGGGGGTGAGTTTGAAAGACCTTAGGTGAAAAGGGGAAGTCGGAGTCTTATTCGGGTTGGGGGTAAACGACGTAAGTTAAGCGTTAAAAGGGAAGGATGGGAAGTGGGGGAGGGTCGCGTAATGAAGTCCGCTCGGGTGGGGGGGAGTTGCGTGGCGGATGTTTAAGCCCCACCGTGCCGTTTCAAAAAAAAAATAAGTGGACTTGGGAAAAGGTGATGCAAAATTAAGCCGAGTTTTCCAACAGGGGGGGGAATACTCCTGCAGCCGTTTACCTATCAGGGAGGGACCGCGAAGCGGCAAAGAGGACCGGGAGGTGATTCCGAAGCAGGCATCTTTTGAAAAACCGTTGTTCTGTCTCTTGTTCGAGAGCCGGGGAAAATTCTGCTGAGATCTAGAGGGGGATGGAGAGCGGACCCTGTCACATAAGGTCCTAAGCGGTGACCATGGAGGCCGTCAGTTGGAGGCTCAACTCTAGGGAAAGGAAAATTGTGTGGTGGAAGGGGTGTAGTGGTAGAATTTTGGTGCGGACTCCTGAGTCGGAGACATGAGCCAACGGAAAAAAAAAGCGGATACCCGTGAACCCTTGGATCAAAAGTCATGGAAATGGGTCAACCCGTAAAGGAAACGGTGGGGCCCTCGACCTGGGTCACAAGTAATAAAAAGGGCAGCAAGAAGCAAGTTCGTGGGGTCACGCCAAAAACTAGGGGGTTGACTCCGACCGAGAACGACTTAGAAGTCAGGGGACTCACAGGCGTCCGCTTCGACGTGGCACCCCTGCAGCCCCGGAACGCGAACGACCTACTTCTGTATTTCACAAAACCACCCGCAAAAGTTGGACCCCCTGGAAGCCGAGAATTCGGGGGGAGGGGGCCGGGAAGAATCAGGTTTCAAATAACGCCGTTGACATCCCTGGGGGGCGGTCGAGAAAATTCCAATGATATTGCAAAGCGGAATCCTTTTCCCAGTGTTCAATGGAGGAAAGTTGAAAACAAAGAAAGGGACAAAAACGTATTCCGGCCCCACGGGATGAAGGAGAAGGAAGGAAGTGATCATAGAAACGGGGAGGGCCCTGGTTAGGGTTGGCGCAACCGACTCCAAAGGGGCGCCCTAAGGGAGGGACCGTAACCTGGTCGCGGCATTTTCCCGGTTGGAAAAGGGGCGCTTCACAAGGGGCCCATCGAAACCAGGAAGGTGAGCCGGAAAAGGGAGGGGGGCCTCACCTAGTAAGAAGATCAGTCAGTGGAAGATGGGAACTGAATGAAGGAAACTTTCAAAAAGGGAATAAAAGAGTAAAACCCTGACTAAGCAAGTCATTGGATCAAGAAGCCGTGGGTGGGGTTCTCGGAGCAAACAAAAGGAGCTGACATCCCTTGAAAAGTTTCTCACGGAAAGGCGCGGGGGTTTCCACCAAATGAAAACCCGTGTCAAGGCTTAAGGCGGGAAGGAAAAAAGGTTTCACCGTCCCCAAGGTTAATAGTGCTTGAGGGGGGGGGTTGGATGGTGACGGTGGGAGCTAAAAATAAGGGCCATCTCGGGCATGGGAATGTTCCTGAGGGGGGAGTTTCCCAGCGACGTGGGGGGCTGGGGGGGGGTGCTTTCAACAAAAACGAAACGGGGCCAATAAGCCACTTCCGTCGTTAGGAATCCGTACAAGACAAAAAAAACGGGTTGCATCTTGAAACCGTATTCCATCGTAAGGACTGGGAGGAAATTGCTTCCATGTCTGCCGAGTAAGTTAGTAACACTAGAAGGGTTGTCTAACGAAGGAATCCGCTTTCAAGGGCAATCGATGTCAAGAGTCCCCAAAAATTTTGAATCCCCTCCTAAGTGAGGGCCTAAGAACTAGGCCATTCACAATGAATGTAAAACAAGCTGAAAGATACATGTTAAAGGGGGAAAAAAATCACGTCAGGGAACTGGACAAAACCGAAGACCGGCGCATCTTTGGAAACAAGACAAAGACAGGAACCTCCAGCGTGCTAACTTGAGAGTCAACCGCTCGAGGCGCCCAGTAAACATAATAGAGACAACCAAACACCTCTAGGGAGGGTGCAGGGCACCGGGCGTGGATCGAATAAAGGAAGATGGTAAACTCATTTAGGTCAATTAGGGGAGATTTGGCGAACAGATTGCACAAGGGGGGTTTCAAGGCAATGAGTTGGTGTGGAAGGGTCATTACAAGTATTTAAAAACGGAAAGAGCAGATTGATCATCCATGGCCGGGGACTCTGAGGAAAAAAAAATGGCGGAGGGGGGGAAAAATGTCCAAAGGGAACTGAGAAAGTTTAAGGGGAAAGAGTTTCACAAAAAATGAACAAAAGGTCCCCTTGGGAACGGAGAGACAGCAAGGGGGCAGGAAGCAGTCCTTGACCCCGATTGCAGACCTTTGAAAAAGAGGCACCGCCGGGGGGGGGCAAAGAAAGAAGGCAGTGACGAGTTCAAAGAAAAACTGGGCCCCCCTACGGAGAAACGGGCAAGAGCACAAAAAGGCAAAGAAAATCGTTCCACAGCAAAAACAAACAGTGCATGCCATTTAAAAACTTAGCAAGGGAAGATCGATCACTTCATAAGGTAAGGAAAAAAGGCTCATTCGCTTTCATTCAGCGGGGACAGGGTGTTCCAGGAAAGATGCCTAGAAAAGGTCTCAAGGGGGATTCAGCCATCCGGGGGCGGTGGCGCAGCCCACTCCGAAAGGAAAGACTCTCCTTTGGGGCCAGGGTAGGGTTCTAGAGGAGGCTTCTAAGAGGTCGGCAATCATGTAAGGGCCGTTCCATTTGACGACATAACCTTTATTTCTAGGCGTGACGAGAAAGGTAAAAAAGTCATAATCAGTAAGAGCCGGGCAAAAGTGAACACAGGGAAAGTCCCGCTGCCATCGCTTGGAGGAATGTTACAGGTGTACCAAACCGTCCCCGGAAAACTCCCAGGATACGTTTCGACAGGGAAGGGTAAGAAAAGGCCAGAGCGCCTCGAATCCCACCTGCAAAAAAAACAGAAAGGGTACGGGATGCCGACGGATGGTGCAATTAAAGCCTTGATGAAAATGGGAGATTTTCTGCTGGGGAAGGGGTCAATTGGGGGGGGAGACCGGGAACCACCGATCTGTGAAAGGTGAAAAAGGGCCACCTTCCCTATCTACCCGAATGGAAGGGGGGGAAAAAAGGTGAGCGGGTCGTTGGAATCCAGAACAGGGGTTAACGTTGACTCGTCCCCTCGGGGTTCAACGAGGTAATCTTATTAGTCACATATGACTAAATGTAGATATTCAAAAGTCGGTTTCCGACTCTTCCAAAAGGGAGAGATTCTTGCTACAGGTCTTCCTCGCGTGAATCAGGTTGAAATTGTTCCCGTTGTGTGGAGGAACTAATGACAAGGTGGCCGACGGATCAGGGGAAAAAGGGCTCCTTTTTTAAAGATTGCAAAAACAGGGGGATCGACAATTCCAAACGAGCATCAAAAAAAAAGGCACCCTGTTACTGGGGGGGAGAGGTCCGCTGGGCGGGGGAAGGAAAAGTGAGAAAAACCGACGCGGGAACGCTATCAGCACAAGGAATTCCCCCTTAAAAAAAGAAAAACCATCACCACCAAAAGGAATGGCTGCGGAAAAAAACCGTCATGGACACTTTAGGACGCGGGGAGAGGGAGCCAAAAACTCGGGCGAACGGATAACGGCGTGCTGTTCAAAGGAGGACTGACAAACCATTTAATCTTATCCCCGGACCGGGGTTTATAGAAAAAAAAAGTCGTCAAAAAAAAGTCCACCAAGCAAATCCCGAACCGGAGGAGGGGGAAAGGGACCCGCAAGGAAACGAACGGGGGCATTTTGGAAAAAGCCACAACTTTAAAAAAACCATCGTCTTCAAAACCCAAAAATCTCAAGGGAAAAAAAAGGCACTTCAACGAGGACCCAAAAGACCTATAAGGACCATGGAGAGGATAGAGAAAAAACAAGGAAGTAGGAGGAAGAGGTAGTCCGGTTGGATGGAGGATTCACCAATTCGGTATTAAGGATAATTAGGGGAGTGTGAAGACTATTGGGTGGCAGGGTGAAAAGGACGCGTAAGGAGTGTCCGAAGAATTGTATAAACCTGACATGGGGGGGGGGGGTTTCTTGCGGCTTTCCTGGAAAAACCCCAAGGGGAAGCAAACGGCCGGTTATAGGAAGGAAGTGTAGCAGGAATGGAATCCTTACCTGAACTACGAGCGTATCTGTATAACTGTCTACAGGGGGGGCGAGACCGTGAAAGCGGTAAAAGGGGAAGGGGGTTATTAATACCATCCTATTTCCCGTTGGGCGTAGTTTATTTATCAGGGAAATCCGCTCTTATAATATGACAAGAGGAGGGGAGGTGTTGTGGGGGGAATGGCCAGCGCCTAAACTGCAGATGACCAGAGGTCAAGTGAAAGTGTGTTTAGAAGGAAAAGTCAACGCGGGGGAGGGAGGGGAAAAAACGGAGTGTAACATTAGTAAATGAACCTTCTGAGGCTAAGTTAACCAATGTCTTGGAAAAAAAGGGGAAACCTGGAAAAAAGTTTGCATAGGAAGGGGGGAACGGACAAGTTTAATAAAAATTTCACTACAAGAAAGGAAATCCTCAGGTACAGGGACCTGGGGGGTTAACCGGGAGGTGGCCAGAAATATTACTAAATTTATAGAAGAGGAAAAAAAATCTCATAAGAGGGAAAGAGGGCTGCGGAAAACCCTTTCTTGTCTATTAACAGCTCATACTCAAAGGACCGATTCCATGCCCTGGGGAACCCTTGATCTGCGAGGGAAGGGGGGGGGGGGGGGAGTTGGGGGGGGGCAGACTCAGTTTTCCCAGACCTCTGGGTTATGTCAGAGGGAAAAGCAGAAAAAAAAAAAAAAAATTAGAATCTAAATCCGCCGGGAAAAAAAGGGGGAAGCAATGGGGGAAAGTGCAAGAATCCCGTGTACCGATGTCCATTCCCAATCAGGTTCGGGACGGGTGATCGTCAGGGAAGGAAGGGAGAAAGACGTAGCCTTGAGTAGAAAGGCGTGTGAGCGCACCTGAGCCGGTTACCAATCAAGACTGGGAGTAAAGGCTGAACAAGGGGAAAGGGGCAAAGTTGACGGATTCTCCCCTTGGGGAAAGGGGCGTCAAGAGGAAGGAAGTCCCAGATAACCTCCCTTAGGATCCCCGCATTAGAAGGAAAAGAAAAGGATTCAAAGAATTGATCGACTCCAAGTGACTGACCATACCCGGGCAAACAAGAAGGAATCCTAAAAAAGAAAAAAAAGGGGTCTCTCGCACTCAAAAAGGTTGATGTAAAGTACCGCGTGTGCAGAGGGGGGAAGAGGAAGGAAAACCCATGGCGGGACTAAAGGAGGCCGTTTTCCAAAGGTTCCTCTGCTTGAAGTCGAGGGGGGGGGGCCCTGGGGGGAGATAAGAAGTGCCAAGATCAAAGGGATTCCGCGGGGGGGTGCCTAGGGGGGGGGGTTTTGCAACCATTGGGAGGTTGCTTCTCATTGCCCGAGGCGGGCGGGTCAGTCAACACCTACTGAGGGAAAGTCGAGGACCTAACTTCCGGTTTCCAGCTGGCTCCGTCGGCAAGGGGGAAGGGAGAGGGGCCATGGCGCAATTTAAAATCCTGAACCAATGGACGTAAAGAGAAACCGGTGACGGCTATGAAAAAAGGAATCAGCGGAAAAAAAAGAAAAACCGTCCAAAATTTTAAAGGAAGAGAAAGCGGAAAGTTACCATCCTCCGCCATTTAGGTTATTCGAAAGGAGGAAAAGTCATTATTGGGAGAGAGGAAAAAAATCTTTGAAGTTGGAAACATGAAGGGGGAAAAAAACACAACAGGGAAAAAGTGGTAAAACCAGGGAGCATCCGGGGGGGGGGTGGGGGGGGGGTGGGGGGGGGGGGGGGAGGGGGGGTGATGGGTGGGGGGGGGGGGGGGGGGGGGGGGGGGGGGGGTGGGGGGGGGGGGGGGGGGGGGGGGGGGGGAGGGTAAGGGAATGTGGTCTCAAATCGAATAATACCCTCAGAGGGAAAAGAGAAGAAAGATCAAACATATCTATCAAAATGAGAGCAAAAGTAAAAAGAGTCACAAAAAAAAGAGGAAAAGAAAAAAGAAAAATATGGTTTCCTTGGGCCTAGATGGCTAATCTTAAGGAGGGGGGGTAAATGAATGGGACAAAAGGCAAGTTTTTCAACCGAACTGGCGTGGGTGGGAAAAAACCCTGAAAAAAAAAGGGGGGGCTTAGTGATCTTGATTTCAGCAGCGGGGGTAACATGGCCGTGGGCCTTTATAATGGCGGAGGGAGGGGGGGGGAGAAAGGGAGGCGAAGGCTGTAAAATCGGAAGGGGGAGGCAAGGATGAGTTCCAAGAGGTCCGGACCGGTCCACTTTGTGGTATAGGAAAACACATGGAGCAATGGCCGACGCCTAAAGTTGGCCGAAGGGGTGGGCAAGAGCTGAATAAAGTCCGGGCAGGAGAAGAAAGGAACTTTACTAGTGTGTCGTCCCCCAGAAAGGGGGGCGAACACTTGGAAGCAACAATAAGCGTTGTAACAGAAAAAAAAGAGTAAAAATCCCCCAAAGGAAGAACGTATAATTTCCGGGGTCTAGCCCCTTCTAAAGATCCCAAAAATCTAGACACAAAGGGAACAGGAAAAAGGAGCCTCATAAGCCCTGGGACAAGGGTGGTTTGAAAGGAAAGGAGGGAATTAGGAGGAGAGGCCGAAGTGCGGAATCCATCACCTGGTTGGGCGTGAGAGCTAAAACCACTGGGGGGAGGGGGAGAGGTCAGCCGGGTTTAGGGGTTCAGACTAGGGATTCAGATGCGGCACTGACTAAGAAAGAGGGGGCAGGGAGGGATCCTGCATGCTGGAGTGACAACATCGTGCGTATCAAGAAAAATGGTGGGAATCGTGGGAGGCGGGACGGAAGGGCCCGGGAAGGAAAGAAGAGCTGCAAGGGAAGGGAAGGAGGGTGACCCTTCCGCGATGACGACTCCAAGTGGGAGCGGGGTAGCCTAAGCCACTCTCCCGGTATAGGTCTTTCGGAAAGACCAGGGCTGGTATCAAAGCTGACGAAGTCCACGAAACTAACAGCGGGTAATCGGAAAAGGGAGATACCAAAGGGATGAACAACATGGGAACCGTTCGGGCTTTGCCTTCAGGGCATGAAGAACTGGGAGAAAAGGAGGAAAAGGATGTGACCAAAAAAGCAGGTGGGACTGCAGGGAAAAGGGAACCGGGCTCCTGACCGATAAGACAATGGGGAAAAAAAGTGAGGGAAGCAAAAAGGGGTGCGTCTGGAAAGCTGTCCAGAGGTTTAAAAAAAAGCCGAGGGGGATGAGGTCTCAAATGAATGATCGGTTCCGGAGGAACTGGTTCCTGTGAAGAAAGGGCCCAAAAAGGTCGAGGGGGAACTTTGATTACCGGGAATCCTCAGTCATGATTTCCCAGGGTCAACGCACCCAGAAGGTTTCAAAAAGGGAGGAAAAATAAAGCAAGGAGAGGCTCGGGCAATACCTTTTCACAGGGCCGGATAACAGAACAAGAGACGAACGTGGAGCCCCCACGTGAACGGAAAAGGGAAGGCCATCGTCTGCAGAAGCGAGGAAAGTGCCTTTCATAAAAAAGGCGCGAGGAGCTATCAGCAGCAGAAGGGATTCCCGAGATCAGCCAAGTACAAAAGGGAACTCGAGGAATCTGAGGGAATCCAAAACGAAACGCTTTCGCCGCGGCCTAAAAAAGATGAGGAAAAAAAACAAGAAGAAAGGAGAAGTATTCTGCAAGTGGACAAAAACTTCGGAGGGGGGCAGAACCCGATTCCCCCTGGGGGGGGGGGGGGGGGGGGGTTAAAAGGGCGGGTTATTGGTGCGGCAGGCCAGAATGACAGCAAAGAAAACCAAACACGTAAGAAAGAAAGGGGCAATTGTTGTAACGTAAAGAACAAGTTTCAAAGGCACACAGGAAAAAAATTCCTCAAGTCTCCTTCAGCCTGCAACTTCATAAAATTAGGTCAACCTCACGACAGATAAAGGAAGAATTACCAATCACAAAGGAAGATATATAAAGAGGAAAGGTTCCTGGAGGGATTACACGTAAGATGTTGGTCTTCTTAGAGGATGATTGAAAACGGATGGGGGAATCGTTGAAGTGAGGGTTTCCTTGGCGGTCTCTATAATTGTAAAGGTCATAGGGCTTGTGGGGGTTAGGGCTTTGGCAAGGCTTGCAGACGCACCGAATTGGATACCCAACCCGCCGGGGAGGCGACGAAAGGGAAGTATCATGACCAGGCCACGGGGTGCCGACCGGTGCTACTCGTTTGACATCGAATTTAGGCCGGAAGCAAATCAAAGTACAGGGAATTGGAAAAATTCCGAAGGAGTTGGACCTTTGGATCGGCTTTGTAAAGACGAAGAACTGCCTTGAATAAATGCTGGCCTGAAAAGGATTACCACGATCGGGGGAAACCCAGTCCCCTGGAAACTCCCCACGGAAACACAGGAAAGTGCACGGGGTTGGTTTGGGATACAGGTCGACCTGCTTCAATGGTTCAGAATCTCCTGGTAAAAAAGATGAAAGGAGCCTTGGGGGAGCCCGGCGGAGAAAGAAGACCCTCATGTGAAAAGACCCTTTACGCATCAGGTGGGAGAGAAGAAGGGACAAGGTAAGAAAAGGGCAAAAGAACCTAGAAATTTCTTGGGGAGCTTCGAAAACCTAGGAGGGGAAAATCAAAGAAAATAAAGGAAGATGGAAGCCAATGCCTCTTAGGTAAAACAATTCCCTCCTTGGGACCGGTACCTTGGGAGACTGACCAAATGATCGCCTTGTGACCACCCTTGACTTCTCAAGAAATGAGGAGAGTGCTTTTTACCTGCAACTCCTGTTCAAAATCCGGACGCACATTGGTAGGTAGAAGAATGCCCGGAAGGCAATCGTGAAAGGCATGTTGTGAAGACAAGAGAAGGGGGGGCCAACCAAAAGGGACAAAGGACCGACCCAAAAAGGACTGGTATCTAGGTTGGACTTCGTGGGACGTGCCGTTATCTAGAAGAAAAGAAACAGTATCTTATATTTGCATTGTTCGGTGCTACACCTGAGCCATGGGGACACGCAAGGAAAAAGTGAAGCGGCATCGGAGGAAAATGTGAAATTTGCAAATCTGCACTTATTAGCAAAAGGGGCTTGGATAGGAAACGAAGGAGGTCACTCCCGTTTGAGAAAGAAAAGTAACTCAATGAAGATGAAAAGGAAACTACATTATCGAAAACTCCGGGGGACCACTTGATACCTGGATCTAAAGTCGCCGTCAAGCAAAAAATCCGGAAGCGGGGTTGTCATCGGAAACCCCTTGATTTCTTAATAAAAGATACATGAGAGAGAACATCTCATCATCGGTTAAAGGAAAAAAGTGGACAATGGGGGGTCAATCGTTGTAGAATGGTGACAAAGGGAATCATAATCGTATTTGGAGGGGGGGACACGGGAGTCCGGGGGCACCTCTAGACTACAGTGCATGGGAAAACTCGTTGGGAAAGGATTGTAGTGCGCGGTACTTATGGTCTATCATCTGGAGGAAAAATTGCGGAGAAGTTCCCGGACAGTTAAAAGCCGTTAGTCAGACAGGCCGGAAGTCCAAAAAGCTTACCGTAGGAATAGGGACCAGGGCCGGCCATTGAAACGGTTTGTCTATCCAGGTTGGTCCCGCCAGTGGGGGTATAAGGAAGACCTCGTTCCCTGAAAAAAAAAAAATCGGAATAACAGAGAGAAAAGGTTATCACTCCAGCCGCCATTTCTTATTCAGAAGGGCCAGGGGTAAAGCAGATTCACGAAGAGAAATTTAAAGGTCAAATCAGAATTCCACCGGAAGGAGGGAAACGTTGGAAATATTTTCGCCAATCAATACGTTAAAGGGAACCCGGACGTGAGCCAAAAATCGAGAGAGAGGGAGAATGGTTTCCTTGGGCGCTAGTTGGAAAGAGTTCTTCCGCTGGACTCATAAGGGCCGTTGAAGAAGGGGGAGAAAGGAGAGAAAGGTGGGGGCCTCCCTTTCGTGTGTCTGGCAGACCTGCGGCCGTAAAGGAGTAGCACATCCGTGTTATAACATGGAATGTGCCCTCCTGTCTAATAAGGAAAGGGCGGGGAGGGGGGGGAGTTAATTTCCGAGGGAGAAGGAAATAGAAGGTTGGACATTAACTCTATTCCGGCCATTCGCAACGAACGGGAAAGGGGGGTGCGATTAGTTCAACAACCGCACATTGAAAGGGCCGCAGCCTGGGTCCCTATATTTTTTTCCACAGAGCTGAATCTTCCTTTATTTAAACCGGAGCCAGAAGGAAGAGACTTCAAAAGGGGAGGGCTACTGACCAGCCCCAGGATGTGAAAAAATATCGTTTACCACAGCACACCAATGTCCAGTGCCTTATGTCAGAGGGGTAAGCCAAGGATTCGCCAGCCACAAAAACTATTCACGAAGAATTCATGGGAAAAGAATTCGCGTTCAGGACCAGAACGAACCGATGAGGTGTAGTGAATCTGCATTGCGCAAAAAATAGTGTGCAGCGAAAAAAAAACGGAAGGTGCAAGACTGCGAAGGGTGCGCAGGTCATCTATAAGGATTCTCAAGGGCGGGCACCAAAACCAACCCCCTTTCGGGATTACCTTTCACATAGTTGGAAAGGATTCTAGGGAGCGGCAGAGTGACGACCAGCCAAGGGCCAGAGACGGGTCAAAGAGGGGCAACCGGCAAAGAGCCGAATGTTCCGGGGACCCTGAAAGACGCTTCACAGAGGGGGGGGGTAGCCGAACAACTTAGAAGGACCTCGTCGATCCTACTTCTGGAGACGGACGTCAATTATCGACTCCGCGAAAGGAGGGAAAGGTCAAAAAGGGATCAGCCTTGGGGGAGGGAATAGGTGAAACGGGTGGTTAGGCACTGAAAAACGAAATACAACATGGGACGGCTGTAGCTTTTTTCCTTCCTTGGCATTTAATACTTGAGACCAGCCAGGATGTAAAAAATGGAAAAGCGGTCCACCGGCACACTCATAGCCGAGCTCAGGGGAACAATCTCGGGAGGGGAATTAAATCTTATCTAACCCGAAGTGAGGCCAGGTGTTAAACCTGACCGGGACGCGGAATCATGGAGGGGGGGGGCCTCATATGACTCTAATTAGAGGGTTCCGGAGAACTTTAGGAAAGCGGAAAAAGAAAAAGGGAGCTTTTTTAGTAAAAAATGGATGTTGGGGGGGCCTTCGCGTAAAAGGAATGAAAGGGGGGGTCCCAGACGCACTCTGACCAGGTGGAGAGGCTAAGAAGGAGACGGTCATTCGCTCATCACAACAAGAGGCTGGAACTAAAAAACCCTCAGGACGGGAGGCACACCAGAATTCACCAGGGTTACAAAGTCCCTACGACGGATTTGAAGGTTGGCCGGGATACATACACTCGAGGAGGGGTAATATTAAAAAAGAAGAAAACCCCAGGAAAGCGGCCAGACCAAATATACGCCTGCTTTCGGAATCACCGTACCTGTACTTGGAAATTCCTTCGAAAACAGTAGGTGAACGCACCGGTATAAAGCGCGAGCGGCACGGGAAAAAGGCTTTACATGGCGAAAATTTTCCTATAATATCCAGGCCTTCCAATTGAAAAAAAAAGTGGGACTCGCAAGCAAAGAACACCAACCGCGCGGGCGGCTACAATAGGTAGATACAACCCTTTCAAAAAGAAGCAACAGGGAAGCTGGGTACTTTAAATCAATACTCATTCCAACGAGTCCAGGGCCACCCTCCCAGAGTACTCATAGCTATCAAAGACTTAAGATGATGAAAAGAAGAAAAGAAGGCAGGTCACTTATCGTTCTTGATGCCACAGGGGCTTATTAATGCGGGACGATTGGGAACTGGGTGAAACGAGTCGGGCACTGTTGGGGTCTCAAAATTAAGATTCAAGACGCGGTTTGGTTATGTTTGGGCGGGTGCCGCAGCACGCCAGTGAAACAATTCGTGTGGTATGATCGTATTTCTTCTGTAAAAATGTCGCACTTGGAACTGGCCACGCTCCTTGGAGGCAAAAGCAGCATTCAGGCAAGCAAGTTCGAGCTGCGTTCCTTTTGTTCTTCCCATTCATAAGGTGCCTGTGGGTGATCAAGGTTCTCGTTTCGAGCGCCGGTATTCCGTCCTGATGAGAGTCCACCGGTCTTTAAAGTTGAAAAAAGGCCCTTGGCCAGACGCCCGCCAGCTAAAGATTTGAGGACCATTTTCCGGCACAGTGGAATGCTACGCAAAATAGTCCTCTCGGGCGGATCCGGCGGTGAATGTAATGAATAACCGAAAGGAGGGAGCAGCTTAAATCTTTAGGATTCTGGGACTGGTAACCCCGTAATCCGGTTGCGAAGCCTTCACAGGGATCAAAATTTGAAAGAGTCCGAGGAGTCTTTGAAAAAAAAAAACTTCCGGAACCCGAAAGAAGGAAAGACTACTATTTAGACAAGACATACTCTGACTGTCCGTGGAAAACCAAGCGGCTCCTGAACGGGAAGACCAAGCCCCGGCTTTCGACAGATAGCAGGTTCCACCTTGCAGGCCGGAGGAAGCGTGGACCGACATTGGTTCCCAAATGGTGACAAGAAGGTCGCTTTCATCAAGGGAAGACATAAAAAGAATCAAAGCCAACTCCTGTCAACCCAGGTAAAGTGTGCGTTTTGACTGAATCTTTTAACCTAAGGGCGTCCAAGAGTAGGGAAATTTTGAATTCGAAGCTGATCTTGGTGGTGGGAGCATAGACGGCGAAACGTATCCCGGGTACCTTTATTAAACTGTTCGGAGCCAATAACTATTGCACCCGTGCAGAAAGTACAAAAACATTGACTTGAGTCTTACGGGTGCCAGAAAGATTCTGCTGACCTAATTTCCCTTAGAAGAAAATAATCCCCTGAGACCACCCGCTCATATGAGTAAAGAAAAGAAGGTCTTATAAGCTGCGACATTCTCTGTCCCGAATTATCGTCCCTGAAACTCATCAGGGGGAGCCGGCGAATTCATGCTCAACGGCAAGAACCGCACGGTTTTCGCCGCACAGTTCGCGTAAGCCCAACCAGCGCATAGACAATCGGGTGTCCCCCGGGAAAACAAAGTAACATGTCTTAAAGACGAAGGGGGAAAAAAGGGAAGGTTTCCATGATTGCTCGGTGAGAAGTTTTTTATGACCCAGTTTCTACTCAAGCTCAACGGCGCATCCTGGTGCCTTCGGGGAAAGCATTCTTGCCTCATCGTCTTGGTCTGTGTCGTCAGCTTGTCCCGGGCTCCCCGTACAGGATTCCGGCGCCAATACCTTCCGTGTGGAAGGCCGAACCAATGGGATGGACTTGCGACTCGGCAAAGGGACGGTCCGGACTGTAAAAAATTGGACGGTGGCCTAACACATTGAAGGAATCATTGAATGGGGGGCGAACTCCCTGAAGAAGAGTTCCGCGGGCCATTCGAGGAATGCCGGAAATGGAACTAGAGGGGATTTTTGGGAGACCTCCCATTGTGTATTCTAATAAAGTGCAAAGGCCATGGTATATCGGCAAGGGATGAAAGGTCAAAAGAGTGGGTAAAAATTGAACTGTAGACACAAACAGAAAGGGGGGGGATGGAACCAGGGAGCGGGAGAAAAATCTCAAGACTGATTAAACATGCGGAAGCGATTATTCAAGTGAAGAGTCAAGAACACC
>Ga0179591_1346165_pt1 | contig 14104 bp, 8 predicted proteins | sample CZOMad2_1_08_16f_FD_182891 | JGI IMG/M metagenome (GOLD analysis project Ga0179591, IMG submission 182891) | Vadose zone soil fungal communities from Angelo Coast Range Reserve, California, USA - CZOMad2_1_08_16fungal (PacBio error correction) | ecosystem: Environmental > Terrestrial > Soil >...
GGGGTGTATAGCGAACTTTCGTGAGCCTCAAAAATACTCACATGAGGAAAAGGGGCAGGAAAGTGCAAGAAGGCGGGGGACCGACGGGACAGACCAGGGGTGTTACTACCCCGTGATGAGGTCAAGGCCTAAGGAAGTCTGGAGAGGGGCGTGTTAACGGAAAGAATGAAAACAGGGACAGACGAGGTCGGACCGACAGAACAAGGCGTGGGCAGCCACAATTCCAACATAACACGGAACACTAGGAGGACACACAGGCTAATGGAAAGAACAATCAGGCAAGCGGGCTGGATGGCCGCCAGGACGACCATGACACGCGTTGCTGGATGACGCACTGGAATCGAGACGGTCTCGGATGGGATAAAAAGAATCGCATGGAATGAGATGGATACAGCAGCGCTCACTGGCGGGGGGGTCAGTCACAATCGCAGGAAAAAGGAAAAGGAGGGGATCAGGCTAGGGGGGAAATAGCGAAAGGAAAAGACGATTTCGCAGAAGAGGCGGACCATGGGCGAAGGCGCCACGAAACAGTAAAGATGCTGGAAGTATGAAGCGACCCTTCTTGAAAAAAAGGAGGAAACGTTCCGAGGGGTAACCAGGACAAGTTTTGGACGAAACGTGGACCTGCGAAAACAGCCTGAAGGAAGGAGGAATCTGGTCAGACCAACTGGAAGAAAGACAAACGGAGACTGCTAAGTTGTATCCTCAAGGGGGAAAAGGGTTCTTCTACAGGCGGAAGAGGGGGGAACCGGAGAAAATCCGTCGAGGGAGAAAAGACCAACTAGAGCTACTTCCCAATCGTTCAAGCGAGGAGGAAAAAGAAGGAATGATATTTTGAAAGGGGGGATAAACCCCTCGGGTGGGGGGGGAAGGGACTCTCCAAGAGTGGGCGAGGGGGGATAGGAGGGGCGGGGGTCCTACTTCCCTGTCTTCGAACCATATCAAAAGCGACAAACTGGGAGGAAAGCGAAACTCAAACCGGGGTGATCTTCAAAGTCAGCCATGGAAAAGGCGTCTAAAAGTGCGGACAGGGAAGCAGATCGAGCACTACCTTGCGCATGACTGGAAGTACAGGAGTACAAAAACAACCGGGGGGGAGAGGGGAACTTCCTAGAGAAAAAAAAATAACGAGGATGGGGAATAAGATATCATTGGACGGACCAGCAGAGGGGGGACTGGAGTCTCCCGTCCCATTCAAGGCCGGACGATGTCTCATGCACAGGTTAAACATGTCGCAAACAGAGGGTTTCTTAAAGCGACTGCATTGCACAATCTGTGTAGGTCTCTAGAAGGAAAACAGGGTCGCCTTGTGTGAGTATTTTTTGGGGGGGGGGGGGGGGGGAGAGAAGAGACGGAGGGGGAGAGAGGTAAGACGAAAAAAGATTGGAGAAACTGGCCAGACACCCACCTTAACCTTGAAAAAAAAAGGGTAAACTGGCGATATCATGAATCCCCGATGGGGGGGGGAGGGAATCATTGCGTAGATGTGCTAAGGCAAAGGGGAACTTTTGAGATCTGAACAATGCGCTGCCGGAGAGAAACGAAACTGACTCTGCAGGGAGGGTAGGGGTAGGTACCGAGGAAGCCAGGAGAAAGGTCATTTCTCTGCCCTTTACGGGGGGGTGAGGGGGGAGCCACCATGGTCTGAACCAAAAAAAAAACGAAAGGAAATCTCGACCGTTGCATTGATTAACGATTTATAAAGGACAAGGCATCCCGCTACCCTGGAAGAAGGGTGAGTCTACCTTTCAGAGCCAAGGTCAGGGAAAACGCGCTGCTCGCACGTCATCAGACCAGTCGTCGGAGCTTAACTTGGTCCAACGATCATTATTGAAAGAACAAGAGGGGCAGTGGTCATCAGGAGATGGAGAATCCAACAAACGAAGTCCCCCGAAGAAACTAAGACCAGGCGCGGGGAGCAGGGGAAGATCCGCACAGGAGGCACAGTGAGGTACTCGACCGCAATATCTTCATCAGCATTAGGGGGAAGGGCTGTGGCTTAACAAAGGGGCCAAAACATGTAAACTTCAGGAAGTAAAGAACGACGAACAGAGAACGACCGCGTTGTCAGATTCGAACAACCCGTTCGCAAAGGATGGGACTGTTCCTTAAGTCAGCGGGACCAACCTGGGTAACCAAACGGGGTGGCGTAGAGCTCACCCAGCGGAAGGAAGGAAAAAAATCATGAGCTTACAGGATGAGAATGAAGGGGAAGGAGGAGGGGACTGACATGAAAACAGACGTTGTAGCCGCGAGCAGGTCCACTTGTGCGGGAACAAACCACTCCTATCGGCCTCGGCACTGGAGAAGGAGGAGTACCGCTCAAAACCTGCAAGACAGAAGCTTGCATCATCACCCTGACTGGTCAGGTCGTTAAGGGTTACACTGGAGAGACAGTCCCAAGCAGGGAAGGGAGTCAGGGGCAGAGAAGACGTCGACACGGTCCGAAAGATTTGTAGGGGGGGGGACCCGAATAAGCTCGTGCTTTCAAAACGGGTCGGGGGAAGAAAAAAAGGGAAGAGGGAGCAGGGGAGTCCGCCAGTAAAAGGGGGGGCAAAGGGGGGGGGGGTGGGGGTCCTTACTCAAGGCTGGGAAAAGCACGCCGTTTCTGGACGTATAACTTAACACCAGGGAGGATATAGGAGGGTATACAAGGTCTTCACTTGTCTCCTCAGGGACACGTCTGGCCGGGCCTCCGAACATCTCTTCGAAGGGGGGGGGGGAGGCTGTAGGGGTACCAACAAAGTTCTTCGAGCGCTCATGCTCGGGGGGGTCGGAGGGGAATCGACGAGGTAGAGAGATAGAATCTTCTAGAAAGGCAGAGGGTGGGCAGAGGGGGTGAGAGTACGTTCTCATCGAAACCAAACGCAGGGGGGCAAAGGGGGCAACATGGCTGCCCTAGGAAAAAAAAATGCGCCAGCTGGAGGAAAGAGGTCTGAACGTTTTATCCCGTTGGGGGGGAGAAGATTTCCTCCGACCGGAGAAGGTGAATAGAGCTGGGGCAAAGAAACACTTAAACTTGACCAAGAGGACGAAAGGGGGGAAAGATTTCTCATCTGACGGAGAGAAATACACAAAGGGCTGGCATATCCTGGGGACATTCGAATCTGTTATAATCCGCCAAATAATTTTAAGTCGGGCCAAATGCGAAGCCAAACGCAGCGACCGGTTCATCCTGGCTGTAAATGGGAAAGTACCGACTCTGGAATGGGGAAAATATCTGGACGACGCCCGGCCGAGGTGAGAAAGCTTGTTGGGGGAGAATGGGGGCCTAGAAAAAAAGACCGGGCCCGGGCCTTGGGGGGGAGGGAAAGGTGTAGCCATCCAGCGAGGCATCGTCTTGCAAAAAAGCAACGGGCCCCCAAGGAAGGGAGGATCGTAGGTGACTGCGCATTTCAGAAGACATCTAATAAGGAGCCCTCCCTACAAAGGCTCGGCAGTTTAAAAGCAGGCGCCGCTTGCAAGGAGACCTTTGAGACGGGCAGGAGAGTAACCCTCAAGGCATCTCCATCTAAGATCTCTGGCTAGGGAATGGGGGAGAGTTTGTCAAAAGGCAAAACAAAGACGAAAACAAGCCGGCAGGTGCCTACCACATCGACTATGACGGTACGAGGAATGTAGGGAGCGAGGAATTTAGGGGTTATCTACCGGATCAATTCTGGGGGGGGACAGGAAACAACGCTCTCCTCCTCTTTGAACGAAGGGAGCCATACAGGGAGAGGAGCTCATCAAAACAACAACGGGGAGCTTAAAGATAGATAAAAAGAAAAGAAGGGTCTAATTTTTACAAACCGGAGTGAGCGCACCCGTGCTGTGGGAATCCTCCGATCGAAGGAAAGACGCAAGGCCAGCGAACCTACCTTTCAGAGGGAAGATCGAAGAAGCAGAGATGGACCGGAGAAGGTACTCAGGGAGGAAAGGGGGGATCCCTTTTCTGCCGGAAAAATCAAAGGCCCCAGAAAAAAAAAGAGCGATCCAGCGGAAGCAGGGGAAAGAAACCATTAATGAGAAGAAAAGATCCAAAGACTACGAGGGGCAGCCTGGGGGAAAAAGAATTTCTTTCTTTCAGAGGATGAGGAAGTGGAAAAAAAAAGGGCAGAAGAACCTGCACGCTCAGATCACTCCCCCTTCCAGGGCAACAAAAGAAAGGACAAGAAGAGTAAAGGGGAGGAAGGAGTGGCTTATAAGTGAATAAAGAAATTTCGAGATTCCAGATAGCAACGCTCTGGAGAACGGTAAACCGAAGGGGGAAAAAGAAATGAAGAAGGGCAGCGTAAGCCAGGATGAAACGATTATCGGTTAATTCAAAAAGGAAGAAGGGGAATCCTGAACAAAAGGAGGTGTCTCCTTCACCCAAGTGCCAACCTCAGTTCCAAGCGGCAATCAGAAAAGAAGGTTCACGGAAGGAGGGAAGAGAGAAATGACAAGAGAGTCCGGAGTCCAAGGAGTGGAAGGTTAGACTTTTGGCAGGGAACCTAAACCAAGGGATCAACTTTAAGAAAGCCAACATCGTAGTCGAAACAAGGTATATGGAAAAAAGGCAACACGACACCTCGCGATGTTTAAAGGGGGGGGGGGGAGGGTAAGGATCCTCCCGGGGAAAGGTCCAAGGAAGCCAATCTGGTAAGCGTGGGTCGGACCTGGAAAAAGACAAACGCCGCAGAAGATTACTTACTACTAGAAACGAAGTAGATATAGAGAGCCTCGTAGATTGAAAGGTATATCCTTGAGAGCGGGCTGAAATTTAGAAAGCGGCACAGCAGAACCTTGCAACAAGGAGAAGGAACTTAGCGGAGGAAAAGGGGAAAGAACGGGCCTATGAAGAAGACTAAGTTATGAAGAGGGGAAAAAAAATCAGACGACCTGGGGGGGGGAAAAATATGAAATGGAGACACCCAACCTAAGCCTAAAAGCGAGGGACTGTGCTTTATTCCTGCAACCAAGCGTGGGAAAAGGGGAAGGAGAAAATGTAGGAAACCGGCTTATCGGGGATCTACCACGGGGGAAAAGCCATCCGGTGGATTATAGACCAAAGAAAATAAAAAAAGGTTCACCGTGTCGGTACAGGCCATGCACCAGGAAATGAAAAGAGGACGGGCGCACCGGAGCACGTTCTTAAAACAAAAAACAGCCCAAGGTGCAAGGAAAAAGAAGAGGGAGGGGCGAGCGGGGAAGGACGAGGGGCCCCATCGACAGGGCTTCAAAACGATGGCAAGGGAAATCTGTTTTATCACAGGGGAAGGACAAGGGGGTTAAAAGAGGTCAAGCAGAGATCTCGCACTGATTTTCAGATCGAGGACCTCCCAGGGCCAATCAAAAAGCACACCAAAGCAATCTCTTGGTGGGAGTCAGAGGAGGGGATCGCACCAGAAAACACACTTGTCCCCAAGGCGGGGGGACGATTCAGTGGAACAGTAAAGACATCGGAGGCACAAAGGTGGGGGGCGCGAATCGTACCCTGAAGGTAGTGACTTTTGTCGCAGCGGACCCTGAGTTATCCCCCGTTGGTGGTCGGTCGAGGACCCCAAAGGGAAGAGAGACGATTCAGATGCAGCCTTCGGTCTCGCCGACAACCTGTGGCCTTGGTCGGAGTCCCCTGCATCCATTCGAGGGGGGGAATTTTGAATAATTGCGACCAGTCGGGCAAAGCAGCGGGGGGAGAGAAAACGAACGTGGGAGAAACCCTTCAGCTCGCGGGGCCAGGAAAAGCTCGAAAAAAAAGAGGGAAAAAGGGAAGAGAGAAAAAAGTCGGACCGAGGTGCTCGAATAAGTCATAAATCCCGCTTACCGGTCGCGTGCGGAAAGTCGCCGAAAATCGGTTGAAAGGAGCTCCCTCGGGACCGAAAATGGTTTAGACCTGGAAACACGGTTAAAAGGACCCTTACCTGAAGAAGGGAGTCGAGGTAACTCAAAGAAGCGCGCACGCGACGTTCGGGGGTCAAAGACTTCACGGAAGGAAAAGGAATGGGTACGGCAGACACGGAGAGGACAAAACTCCCTGGAAATTTTCTACAGAGAAAGAAACTATCTACAAATTCAGGAAAAACTTAGGGATCTCAGGATGCTCGCTCCATGGACAGGTCTAAAAAAGGAGGCCGATTTTGGGATAGGCAAAGAGAAAACTTTTAACTGTCCTAGAGCAAGAGATTACAGGAAAGTTTAAGGCGACCATCGAAAGCGGGGGAGAGTCGCACCCTGTGCGTAAGTAGAACCTCAAAATAATTATGGGATAGAGTCAAGGATGGGCAGAAAGAGGCGGGCCCGTCTGAGAACAGTGAAAGAAAAATCACAGAAACCGGACGCAGGCAGGCACGGGATCGAGACACGACAAAAGCGGGGCGTGAAAGGAAGGTTTCTCCAGAGCAAAAAAAACACAAGCGGAGGGAAAGAGAGCGCAGGTCTTTAAAAGCCAGAAAGAATCAGGTTATCTTTGGAGAAGGAAATTCCATGTCCCGTTTAACTCTGAAAGGGGGGGGGGGTGTACAGAGAAGGAGGGGATTGAGGGCCGACGAAGGGAAGAGAGGAAAGAAAGGAGTGGGGATTGATGATTCCGCCATGGGGGAGAGGGGGAGCGCGCTGTTTTAGACGGGGGTATAAAGGGGACGAACGATAGGCGAAACCCAAAAGAGTGGGTCAGCCTTCTCATCAAAAAAGACTTTCGCGACAAAGGGGCGCAAAACATATGACCTCTAGCTTGACAATGAGGAGAGGACCGGAATTAACGTTAAGAAGAGGGAAAAGGATATAGGTGTGACGTAGCCCAGGTCGTAAACAGAAAACCTTCCCCTTTGAATACTAAGGAAGGGCGTGACCTTCCCGTCATCTCTGCAGTAGGTCCTCATGTCTGAAATCAAAAGTCGGGAAGGTAATTTGAAAGGGAAACCGGTCACTTTCTGGAAAAATTACCCGCTCTGAAGGGGGTTAATGCAGAACACCGGGAAGTCATCAAGCTACCAAGTAATCGTCAGGAGGCTACCAAACGAGAAAAAACTGAGTTCCGAAAGGTCACGAAGAGCCAAAGTGTTTCTATTGAGCGAGTGGAACTTCCCAACTGAATAAAGGGATAAAGAAGGTTCGAGTTTCCTCGAAAAGGCTGAGACAGGCCCGTGGCCCCGAGGGCCACCCCTGACGCGCGGGGGCTTCCGGGAACAAGGCTCCCGTCTAAAATGTTCTGTTAAATAAAGGAGAGCCTACATATATCTGGAAAGGGGGGACCTCTTGAAAAAAAATGCTTACCTTGTAAGTACCAATGAAGGTAGAATAGACAGAAACAAGTAGTCACATAGGAACACCAAGGGTCAGAAAAAAATCACCGATGCGTCCTTTTTAATTAAGGGACAGCAAAAGAAAGACACTGGGGCAAATCTGAAGGTTACGTAATATCTCCCGAGAAACACTACCACCAATAGAAAATCTCTTGCCAAAAGACTGGGAATTTGCCGCAGGGGCTTAGAGAGGAAGCCTTGGGAAGAATGGCGATTCCGAGTCCACAGGTTCGATAAGTGAAAAACAAAGGTCGGGGGCTTTCTTTTCCCTTTAATATTCGAGGGACGATCAAGGAATGAAAACCGGCCAGCCTCTTCATCAACCGTCCGAGGAGGGGGGAGGTTTCATCACTTCGGCCTTTCAAAGCGCGAGGACCAGGAGGGTGAATGGCCCGGAGAAGAGAAGTGACATAGGGGACGTTACCAGAACCTCTTAAAGCTATTTCCCTTTTCGAGAACATATGAAAAAAAAAAATGACGTCGAAAGGTAAAGTCCCGGACAAGGAAATGCTGGGAAGGAGAACTCTGAAAAAAGGAAGGAAGAGGGAAATTAGAAGAGCCCACATGGAGGGGGAATATCTCTTTACAAGCACGGTGAAGCGGATCAGGATGACCACTGTCGGGGGGGGAAGAAGGCGAAACGCGAATGGGTGAGAGAGAAGGTTAGGTCCCGAGCGGCGGAAAGGAACGGCGACAGAAGAACTGGACTTTAAAAAGAGAAAAAAGGGGCCTGAGAGAGAAGAGGGGCGAAGACGAAGGAAAGCTAGGGGGGAGCAGAGGTCCAGGAAAAACCTGAAAAAAAAACAAAACGGACAGAAAACAAACGTGGGAATAAAGTGCTGAAGAAGAGAAAAACCAGTGGGGAAAGGAGAAAGATTTATGTAGTGGGAAGGGGTTGCCCGGGGGGGGAGGGGAATACGATGGTGCCGCCGCAAAAAGACGGTGGTTTGCGCGAGAAGGGGGCAAAGCCAAAGTCTTAACACGACAAAGGGGAAGGTGTTTATATAAAAGCGAGCTGTCCGTCTCGTTCTAAATTTCAGGGGAGGACAATTATTCTTTAAGGAAGGGCAAGCGGGGTCGTGAGGAAGCCCTACACTCTTGAAGGCCAAGGTTTACCCCTCCTTCTTTAACTTCCAACCCAAACACGGACATTTCTCAAAAGGGTGACTGACCGAAATAGTGGGGGGTCTAGGTCGCCCTGAAAGTGATACGTTGACTGAGCAAAAAAAGAAGGCCCTGGTGCTGTCCAAGTCCGAACCGAAGGGAAATCGGGAGGGAAGTGAGGGGCCCCGGCGGGCTTAGCTGCGTGGAATAAAAAGTTGAAAAGACGAAAAGACGAGGGGAACTAGCGCAAGAAAAGCGACCGGACCGCCCTTAGGCCAGAAGGTTTACCTTGCCGAAGATTAATAAATGGGACTGGGGTGAAAGGCAGACCCGCGTCTAGGATAGGAAGAGGGGAACGATTTCCGGATCGTTTTGTCTGGTTGTGTCATGAAAAAACAGGTACCAAAAAGCCAAAGAGAAGGAAGGGACTGGAACATCCAAATACGTATGCTGGAATAGCTTAGATTTCATTTAAGGGGTAGTGGCCTTGGCATTAATGTCCTAGAGTAAAGGGAGATAGAGGGCAAAAGGTAGGACAAAAAAAAGTCTCGAGCCCTTTAAAGAGAGAAAGAAGTGCCTTGTTATCGCCGCAAACAAAAGGGGAAAATATGAGAAGAGATACCAAAGGCGAAAACGGGGAATGGGAGGAAATGAGTAACGAGGGAGGAAACAGCCGGGCTGGGGGCTTTCATCCCTCGGTGGCAATAAACAAAGACCGCATCGACTTCACAAGGCAAGGCCAATACTAACGGGCCTGGGGGAAAAAGCTTAACTGAATGTTAGACTGCCCGGGAAGGTCACGGAGTCTGTTTCAGACCGGGAAAAAGGGGCAGAGCAACTTCCCCATATCAAACAGGGCAAGAGAGATACAATCTGAGCTGTGGAAGAAGACTGTTGCTCCTCGATCCCAGAGAGGGAAGCTCATCCTGGGGACAAAGGGGAATGAATAAGGCCGCTGAGTTCAATTCTGGCGGGAGGGAGAAGATTAACACGCTCATAAGAAAAAGGGCAACTCCGTGCATTACAAAAGGTTAAAGCTCATTCTTTTTCGACACTTTAAAGGGGCCAAAGCCCTTGCAAAAAAGTTCATTGGGGGAACAGCACAACTATTGGATAAATGAAGGTTCATATGGGGGAAATCACGACAGAATTTGTCAGGTAAGTAACACTCTTCTTAAAAACAAGGGTCTGGATCTGCTTTGAACAGGGGTAGCAGTTTACAATCCGGAACAGAGTGGAGACTTACATACCCTGCCCGACGCTTGTTGTCAAACTCGGAAAAAAGGTCTTCCCTTCACTTGCGGTCCGAAATCTCCTGACCTTAATCGATCCCTTTCCTTAAAAAGGGTATACGTGGTAGTGAAAATAAACGATCTCAGGAATCAGGAGGCGCAACATAAGACGGAGGAAAAAACCAAGGGGTAGAATTGTACTACGTCCTGCGAACCCTGAGCCTTTCCAACTGGGATTGTCCAGGGGAGCATACCAAAATAACGGGCAAAATTGCCCTGGGTCCTCCTTGGGGGGGCAGAGGAAGGATCGATAAAAGAGAAGATCGCTCACGTCTAGAAACGAGATCGGGGTGGGGGGGGGAGAGGAATATTCGGTGGACAAAACGACCAGTAGAAAATGAGAAGTCCATGTCCTACGCAAGGGGAAAAGGAATCAGGTAAAAAAAAATGAGAAGAATGGGGTCTAGAAGGGGGGAAAGACTGTGAAGGTGACCTCCGTGATCCAGTACGCACGATAACACGAAGAAGCTCGAGGGTGGAAAAAGAGGAGCGAAAACAGCGTCGCTTTTGTCTGTCAGTGGTATCCAACCATAAGGGGGTCAGGCCTCCGAAAAAGCCAAAACCCGGATCGCCTACAGGGGAAAATCCTAGGCGTTTCCCTCTATGCTTTAAAAAGAAAATTCCTGGGGGCGGGAAGGTCTTCCGGAATGACCAGAGGAAGCGCTACGGGCAAGGAGAGAAAGCATGCGAAAAACAGAGAGGGGGATGGGGAGAGGATGCAACCGGGAGAAGGCCCTCTTTGAAAAACCCATCCGCGGAAAGGACTATTCCTAAATCGGGGGGGTCGACTAGAAAAAACGGGGGGAAAGATGTACACCACCGGGGTCGTATCCGGTGAGAAAAGGACTCATAAAGTGTCTAGGCACTCCAACTTATGGAAGGGGCCGTTGTCAAGTAGAGGCTTGGGTGGTAGTTCGATGGGAGAATCTAAAGAAAAAGTGCCCAAGTTGCGGGAGGTGCCCTTCACTAACAATTAAAGTTTTGGGGCAAGGCCTTTGTTGTTGACGACGAAAGATGACCGGGTAGGGAGAGTAGGGGGGTCTCAGGTACCCTTAATTTTCGGTACCAAGGTTTAGGGAACCAGACCCATCGGGACCAATCGGGGAAAAAAAGATGATGCTTAAAGGAGAGAAACGTGGCTGGAAAAAGCAAGGTGTTTCTACTGGGCGGCCCGGGAAACCGACAACCTTGTCGGTCATCGGCCTATTTCTCAAAACCGGAAGGGCGGAGCAATCAAGAATGACACTTACAATGAGGGGGGGATCAATCTCTTGGGGCAAGGAAATCTAATCGGCCCAAGGAACGACTTGAGTCAGAAACGAAGGGTTCATAGGGGAAAGTTAGATCACAATTTTAACAGGGCGCGGGGATCAGTGGCAAACACCTGCGTGTAAGGGAAGGTATAGCGGACAAGAGGGGGTAGCCCTAAAAAGTGTTTGCCTACTCTAACGGGAAAAACCGAAAGAACCTGACCTGAGCACGCGGGGAAGAAAAGGTAAATCATATGAGGTCTCTGCTCCGCCGGGAGGAAAACGTGCCCGGGTAAGTACTCGATCGAAAAACCTCTAACCTGGAGTCCTTGACTAAAGAAAAGACCAAAGAAGGGGAGAGTAAACGGCAAAATAATGAATCTCTACATTAGAAAAAAAAGGCCAACTGGATACTAACGGGCAGTCCTAGGGTTGGTGCGAAGGAACCATGGTTGAGCGGAGGTCGGATGAGTTAAGAAAAGGCCCGCTTGCTCCCATCTCAACAGCGAGGACAGCAGGAAAAAATTGGACTGGGGCTCTTTAACTAACAGGAATGGGGGCCGAGCGAATCGGAAAAGCTCCCGTTCACCCGGGACACGGCAGCGGATAAACGCTCCGGAATGAAATTAAACTTATAGACCGAGAAAAGATTCTGCTCTTACCTAAGGATAATATCAAAAAAATATGGGAGGGGAATATAAGGTCAGAGCCGCGACGAGTGTAGCGGGGATAGACAAAGGACATCTTCATGACACTGTCTTTACTCAACTTCCGGGGTAAAAAAAATCAAAACGGCAAGGGCGGCACCGGGACTGCATCTCCCCATAAGTAGGGGTATCGCGTCCAAAAAGTTTGAGGAGCTTTGGAAGGGGGCTACATTTACTTGATGGCCCTTACTAAGAATAGAACCTCTGGGTAGACTGATAGAAACCGGGAATAAGGACTGGGAAACACTTTTAAAAGAAGAGAGGAAGAGAAGCTCCTCTTTCCACCCGACAGTGGGCATAAAAAGGAAAGGGATGATATAGGGGGGAAGATACAGGGAAGACTGTGGAGGAGAAGAAGATCCGACCAGTCCGAGTTGAATCCAGGATGACTGACCTGAAAGCAAAAGGGGACTAAAACTTAAAAAAACTGAAATGGATTTCCCTGAGTAAACCACTCAGGGTGCGAGAAGGGCACCGGGGTGTGGTCGTGAAACTGTCTGAAAAAGCATCGAGGGAAAAAATGTGAAGGACCCGGGCGAAGGAAAAAGAAATCCGAACCGGTCGATTAAGATATCGTCTCCACTTAGGGGGAACTCTAGGGAGTGCACACGAAGGAAAAGGGACCGGTGGAAAAAACTTCTATCTGGAAGGGAAACTAGCGGAAGAGGAAGCACCTAAGTCCTTTTCAAGCTCGGATGTCTAAGAGCACCGGCGCAGGGACCCAATAATTACACTCGAGAGGGGGACCAGGAAAACTCATCACAGTTTTTTCTTGAAGACCCTCCTTCGCGGAATGAACACCCGGTGAGAAAAAAACCGGGCAAAAGTGGACGAACATTCAGGAAGGGAAAACACAGATGAAACGAAAAACAGGTACGATGCGACCACCCTTGAGAACATCAAGGCCTTTTTCACGGATCATCTTAAAAACAACTCCATTGACGTAGGGGGGAATTAGCAAAGAGCCCCAGAGGGGTCTTGGAAAACTGCGGCAGACTTTGGGAACGCGAAGAGAAAACTGACTTGATATCGCTGGTAGGAGATTTCCACAGGCAGCCATGGGAACCACTAGAGGGACTGGTCAGTCTGGAAGGGGAGACGAGATGGGACAATCTCTTCACCAGAAGAGGCAGAACTACCCACCCCCTCTACGGCTTGCCTTCAAGGGATTAAGGACTTCTTCCAGCCCGTCGCCGGGAAGGGCCTCTTGTTGTACAAGCGACTCCGAAAAGGGGAAACGCTGGGGGACAAGAAAGCGTGCCAGTAATCACCGTTCGAGCCTATCCTGGATCAGGCTCATTAACCGGCAGACAAACGATGACGTTCCGTAACACGGAGGAAAAGACGAAGATGTAGGAGATAGCGGCCCATTTACTGAGATCCTGGGACATAGGTGACTTCGAAAGGAGAGTCTGCAGAGCAACGTCCTGGAAGCTAAAAATAGGAGAGCAGGCGCAGAGGTATTTGGGGAAAGCTCTTTTGACATGGACCTGAAGATCAGATCAGGGGTAATTTCAAAGAAGAGGGAACCGCGATCCTCGGTCTAGAAGTCGAAGAGATAGCGGGTTCTAGGTTAAAGCGTAAAAACTCTTACAATCCAATTTCATAAAAAAAACAGACCTACGACTACCATCACCAAAGTGGACGATTAACAAAGGGGCTACTTTTCGGAAGTTCGCTCAAGGGGGTGGCGAAGAATGTTTTTAAAATCCCGTGAGAATTTTTGATCTCAGGAGCTTGTTCCCTCCCACCTTGGGACCCACTAAGGAAAAGAAAGGTGGGAGAAGGAGCTAGTCAGCTAGCAAGAAAAGTGAAGGGCACTTCTGGTAGGGGGGGGACTACCTCTTAAAAAAAGGTCTGCCTCAAAGCTCTTCTCTTCTTTCCCCAGGAGCCGGATGAATAAAAAGCATCCACAAGGTGAAAGAAGAGGGACGGGACGACCGAACTTTCTGCAATAAAAGATGGGAAAGATGAAGGCATTTCTCAAGCGCGTTTGGAAAAGCCGATACAAAAAAATCATTCAGACGGTCGGGAAGTAATCCGAAAACGAATGAGAGGGTAATCTGGTATTGACAAAAAAAAAGTGCCATTCTCGGTGGCGGAGAGCTTTTCTTCCTCATTTACGAAGAACAGAAAAACAGCGCCGTAAACAGACTCGGGAAATTGCAGACCAAGAAGGGGGGGTAAAAGTCATCTGCTTAAAAGGAGGGTGTTATCTTGATTATGGGAAAACTGGGCTCTCAAAAGAGACGCGGTACAAGAGAGACTTCAAGGGGATATGGGGGATTGGTTCAGAAAAGAAAAAACCAGAGCCACCAGTAGGCCAATGGAGAAGGAAGCCCCCTCACGGATTAGGTCCCGATCGTAACGAGCCAGGGTGAGAAATGGATGAGGAATCTCTCCTGGGTAAGAAAAAGAAAGGAGGGTCTTAAGGAGGAGAAACTCCAGGCTGGGCGCGCCGGCGGTAACGGAGTCAGAAGAAGGGG
>Ga0179591_1278491_pt1 | contig 14103 bp, 13 predicted proteins | sample CZOMad2_1_08_16f_FD_182891 | JGI IMG/M metagenome (GOLD analysis project Ga0179591, IMG submission 182891) | Vadose zone soil fungal communities from Angelo Coast Range Reserve, California, USA - CZOMad2_1_08_16fungal (PacBio error correction) | ecosystem: Environmental > Terrestrial > Soil >...
CGGAGAAAAGGTCGCGGCGAAATGGTTTCGTGATAAACGAAGAGAGAGACGTTGAATATTTCTTAACAAGGAGTTTGCGCGTCAAAAACCTTGTACGCCACTCGCCTTATTGCCAAGAGACGCCTTCCCGTACGGGGTGGGGACATAACTCATCTCAGCAAGACATATGAGAAAACCTGCCCGGTTTTACATAACAGAAGGGGGGGGAAAGTTAGGGCGGGACCTAGGGCGGGGAAGTAATGAAGCCAGCCGAAAAAAGACATCGCACATCCGAATAGAAGTATTCCAAGAGCGCGGGGGGAGAGACAGGAAAGGCCAATCCTTTCGCGGGGTCAGGCCAGGGACTCGCCGGCGGATCGGCTAACGAAAAAAATCAGGATCTAGGCCACCGGTCCAAAAACAAGAGTATTATACATAGAGGATCCAGGACTTCTGCGCGAGGATGATTAGAGCACGAGAAAAAAAGAAGCTGAACCATCCAGGGAACGGCCCGGATGAGCTTCTACTCTTCTCGGAGCGATCTATTGGGGGGAGATGAAAGGTCTGCGATCGGCGATTCCGGCGGCTTCTCACTAAATGAAGAGCCCGACATACAGCTCGGCGAGATTCCAGGCCGTTGTTTAGTGAACGAGGAGAGGCTAGAGACCCCGAGGGAGAGGCGATAAAAGCGCGTCTAAAAGGGTGGAAAAACAGCTCAGAAGAAAGATGCGTCTATCAGAGTCGTTGAGTACCCCTACCACTATATGCGGCATCGTCATGTCTATTACTACAGCCAGGGGCGGTTACTCTGGACTTGCTTTACCTAGAGAAAGGGAGTTCGGAGCATTCATCCAGGGAGATGCTATCTTCGTGGCTGGGTCGGTTCGACGTCCAACACTGCCAATCTCAATTAATGGCAAGGGTACTCTAAACGACTGGGGACTGCTTATCGTATCCGGACAGAGTCTTTTTTGCATCTGACTCACCGAACAGAGGCACAGCGACAGGCCGATTGGATGGGGGCTAAGTCATGTCACTAACTGGTAGAATAATACTACTTGGCAGCCAGGCTTTCAAAAGGGAAGAGAGTGAAAAGAGGAAGCGGGGAGGGGGGATGTGGCCTGGGGAATCCAGAAAAATCCTCAAGAGAGCAACGGATAGCAGAAAGAATTACAAAATTCAGAGGGGTAAAATCAAAGAGGAAGAAACTATTCATCGCTTCGAAAGCGGTAGGATTTTCGAACGCTTTAGGAATTCGCCGAAGGAGTGAGCGCAAATTTCCAATTAATGGGCAGGAAAAGCCCACTTTAAAATCGAGGAGATGGTATCAAAGGTAGGGATAGCGTTAGGGGGCTACGCTCGACCGAAGGGACAAATTTGCAGAGATTTTCCTTTAAAACGGAAAAGGGGGGAAAATTGGATCAAAACGACCTTCTTCTCTCGTTCAAGTGTTCTAAAATAGGGGGGATCGTAGGAAATCCTTCAGTAGAAAAGAGTAGAAGGCTCGGTTTCTGCAGAGGGCTAGGGCTTGGGTTCCAGGAAAGAGAAAAGAATCCGAGTCTCGAGTAGATCGACGGCTGGTGCCGGGAATTAGTCAGCGTGGATGGAAAGATGTCTTGGGGGGGGGGGCACGGTCAGGGGGAAGCAATTGTCTCCCGAAAGGAAGTAGGGCAGACGAGGGGAGGTGATCAACCTCAGCTCTAGGAATTTCTATGCGGAGGAAGGCCAAGAGATGTCTGGTGGGCTAGGAAGAGATCGCGTGGAAGGAGAGAAAGAGCAACTAAGGGCCAAAGGTTTGCTATCATGATTTCAAAAAGGGAAGGTCGACGAAAACAGAGAAGGGAACGCGTCAAAAAAAAGAGAATCTCCCTCTAGCAGAGAGAGGACAATGTCTCAAAGAGCTCTACCTAGCAGTAACCCTTCAAAAATTAAATCTAACAGAGGGGGATAGCACGGAGACTGTAAACAACTAGCCGACTCTGGGAGGTGACTAACCCACTTTTCGGAAAGAGACGGAACAAGGTTGCTCTTTGCGAGAATCTATTCTGAGGTCTGAAATTTAATTCCTAGTCGAGATTTGACTCGTTTTTTGAACTTGAGGTAAGAAGAGCGCGGATAGGCGGTCGGGGACCGGAGAATGATTTAAAAACAGCAGATCGCGCCCGATAGGGCTTCATACCGAACATAAGGGCCTCTGTAGAGACAGATCGAGAACGTAGACCTGAGCCCAAGGGAGACGGACGAAAAGGAACGTTAGGCATCGTAGAGAGGCCCACTCGCTGGAAGCAGCGCCTCGCATAAACTCACGCTATCTCTGTAGAGGTCACATGCCACACCCCCTCGGGATCTCTTTTATTGACTAGATCGATAGGAGTGGGGTCTGTTGGCGGACTTGGGTAAGGGGATTATCTGGACATCCGCCAATAAACCGAGGTAAAAACCTGATTCTTAGAGGCAGGTCGAAGTGGAGGGGGGAACTTCGGAGAGTTCTTCTCATCGACAAGGCTATGGGACCGTAGCCATCGCCGACCTATCGGCAAAAAAACTAAAGGGGCCCTTCAATTCAGCTTGGGTTCTAGGGCTACCAGTGTATTTGGAGGAATGATTATGTGTGACAGGGCTAATAATCCATTCGGGGCTCCTTGTCTGGGCGTCTTTGGGTGGTGCACTGTTATGTCTGTAATCTCTCTCAACAACACGAGGATTATATTAGGAAATATATGAAAAAACAGAGCATACTGCACGCCCAAATCGATCGCAGACAAAATCAAGCAGGGATTAACTGCCTACTATCGGAGACCTTGAAACATGGCTCGGGAAGGGGGAGCTTATCGGCCCACTCCTGAATGAGGAGGGGCGCGCAGAGTCTCGGGAAGGATGCCGTTCAGGAAAAGGATGCGCTTTCGTAGTAGAATAGACTCAGAACGACGACCCGGGTCGCAATGTACCGGCAGAAATGAAAGTTCTCAGGAATCTGTACGGGGCTCTCCCGACAGTAATCCACAGGAGCCTATCAAAAAATAGATATCTTCTGTAAAAAAAATCAGAGCGTACTGCTTTGTTGGGAATGGACAAGAAGAGTCTCTCGGCGGGTGCATGGGGTCGCGTGTGTCGTGGTTTTTTTGTGGGTGGGGTGTGTGGGTGGTGGGTGTGCTTTGTGTGGTTACGCTGCGCTCTACAGACGGAAGGAAGCTTGCGAGGAGGTGAGTAGGGGTCGCTGTCACGTGCGAGAATCTACTGACGGAGGGATTCGAGTGAGTTTTTCTTAGCCACCGAGAGAGAGAGGATTTCGTACATCACTTGATTTGAGGGAAGAAAAAGAGTCGTCCGCCTAGAGGAGGACCAGAGCATGGGACAAGAAGGACCTCGCGAAAGAAGAAGATGGCCTCACAGGAACCTGCCGGTCGGGGATCTCGAGTGCAAAGTGATTTAGCTCAAAAGTTCCTCAGTGCGACAGAAGAGCTGGGTCGTAAAGAGTTGAGTAGGTAGTTTTTGTGCATTTCACGGAGAGAATGCTCTTGAGTAAGATTGGTGAAGCATGGAGGTAAGATCTCCGGGGGAGTCGTCGCCTAAACTTGGGGGGAAGAGGAGGAGACATGTCGCAGGGTTAAGAGATAGACTGAAGTTAAGACACTGTGCTGGGTTGGGTGAAGACTCGGAGCTAACATTGAAGACACCTAGAGGAGATCACGCCGAGCTCTTGTATAGAGTTCGTGGAAGGTTTTCAGGGGAAGAGGTTCTTAGAGACGTTTCATCGGAAGAGCCTCCCTGACTTCATGGTCGGAGAACATTGCTCAAAAAAAACGAAACGACCCAAAAAAAACTCGAGCTTGAGAAAAGAGGTGGGTCCATTGCATCCATGATTTCTTCAGAGATTAACTATAGCCGAGAGAGATCTAGGCTTCTTCTGGGTACTCACATGACTAAAATCAGGAAGATCATACTGAGATCGACACCTGATTCTTCTACAGGAGGATAACCTTTTAGTCGACCGAGTATCAACATTGGACCACTTCTCTACTGGTTATTTTGGCGCAAAAGAGTCCCAGAATCACGTTTTAGGGAAAATGTAATCTAGGAAAAAAGGGTAGATCTAGAAAGTCCCGGTCAGGGAAGACTGAAGAAAAGGGCTCCGAAAGAAGCAGGGAAACTGCGTTCCTCTGGGGGGGGGGAGAGTCGGCCCGAAAGTGAAGTAGGTGGGAGATCAAGAAGGTGGTCGGCAGAGGACTCAAAAGGCCACTATCTACCTCAATATCCTAGGACTTAGGCGGTGGGTCAAACGAGGGGGATAAGGAGTAGATCGCGCTTGGGGTAGGATGCGGAATCTGACGGGAGGCTTTCTCGCCAAACGGCCGAGGGCGTGAGTAAGGGAGGCAGCTGGCACGGGAATACTGTGAGGAAAAAGGTGGAGTCAGGGAACGAGGCACTTTAGTTCCCATTAGACGGATATAAACTTCAGGAAACACTCTCATAAGAGGGGTAGGTACCTCCATGTGTGAATATTTCTAAGAATCATCTCCCAAAGAAAGAGGGAAGGTATCGCCGACTAAGACTCATGAAAGCAATGAGAGAGGGCTGGGGTTATATTCATGTTGCGCGTTAACTGGGGGAAGGAATAGAGAAGAATCACTACACGAGCGAATGCTCTAAGGTGAAGCTGGTACCTGAATAGGCGAGGGAAAACACTGGAAGACCAGAAAGCAACGCATCCGTCTTAACCAGCGACATGAAGGTCAAGGAGAACGGAAATTAAATAAAGGCGAGATTAGACGTTGAAAAGTACTCCAGAGGGGAGAATTCTGCATCAACCGTGGAGCACGACACGGTTAAAAATCTCATGCCCGGAAGCTCGCAGAGAAGGGCATACAAAGTCCCGACTGGACCTTTTTCAGAAAAAAAAAAAATTTACTTAGGCAAAGAGTCAGAGGCTGAACTCATCCTCACCGGGAGGGGAACAATAGCAGACTAAGACTCCGCACCAAGCAGGATCTAAAGAACGAGTTGAAGGGTCGTCATGTCAATCGAGGGGGGTTTACGGGTGAGGCGGGATAAGAGGTTATCGATAAGAGTGGAAACTCACAACGCGCCGCTGATCTTAAGCTAAGAAGAACAACTGAGGGGAGTCATATATATCCATCTTAGACGAGCTAGGAGGGGGGGATTAAATCGCACTGCGATCAAGGGCGAAGGAAAAGACCCTTCTAAAAGATTACTGCACGCTGATTCCTCGGCGACGATCGCTCTGGTATGGACTTAAAAACTATATCATGGAGAGACGTTGAGCGGAACAAGAGGTCCTAAGAGCGCCTACTTCGAAGTGATAGCGAAGTGAAGACAAGGGGCCGGGAATCGAAGGGCTGGGAAAACGGAAGATGCAGCGAGAGAAGGAAACCCCGGGTGAAAATTCTATCGGGGGAACCCTGTCGAGATTCAGAGTGGGATCAAATCAACTCCTATGAGAAGAATATAAAGAGAGATCTTGATCTAAATGGGAGGAAGAAAAACATCTGAATGTTCGCGGTAGAAGACGGGCTCTGCTGTCCGGGTTTTCTTCTCATGACACGCCTGGGGCACGCCTTGCGGCCGAGGGCACAATTCAGATTCAAACAATCTCGCGAGGGCGGAGTGTCAGGGCTGCTCCGAAAGAAACGATCTGCCACTCTCTGACAGCGGCTACAAAACTGAGGTTCACGGCCTGCAGGAGGGAGGGTATTCTGAGCTTGTCTATCCGGAAAGAGATGAGGGGGGTAGCGTCTTCAGCAAGCTCAAGATGTTGCAAGGTCGGTCTATGTCTGTGGGGAGAAGAGTGGTTAGATAAGTGGAATGGGAATAGTCAAAGATAATACGAGGGGCAGGGGGTGAACTCACGTCTTTTTAGGATTTAAAGGAAGATGGGAGTCTTTCTCGATGGAGAAAAAATTAGGACGCCTTTAAGGAAAGACACGGAAAGCCTACCATAACTCTCGGACAGAACTGGCCTCCTCAAGCAGGATCAACTGATTCTACCAGCATCCTATATTATGAAGGAGAAGGGTATAGATTCTGGTCTAGGAGAGGGTTGTGGCAGCCCGTCGGAACTTCTTTGAGCAAAAGGTCCACTTTAGAGGGGGTCGAGGAAGAAAACCGTTCAAATCAAAAGTCTCTCGAGTAAGATGGTTGAATCTGAAAGGAATTCTCGCATTGAGGAAAAAGGACGGGGGGGGCGAAAAAGGGAATCTGGAGAGGTTTACGAGAAACTATTGAGAAGAACTAGTCTCGCCTCACCTTAGTAAAAGGAATGTTTCTCTAAAAAGCTGGGAGACCCAGACGGCGAGAAGTATAAAGAAAGCATTTGGGGGGGCTCTCGAGATAGTACCGAGGGTAGGTCATCCGAAGATCTATAATAGAGCGCGGCCGAGGCAGGGGCGAGAAAAAAAAATGAAGAAACGGGCCCAACAGGAAGAACGAAGTTTGGCTCAGGGGGTGTTGGACTGGGAGACTGGAGGGAAAACGGGCGAAGATCTCTTCTCTCAGATGAATAAATACTACTTGAGGAGACCAAAAAAAAATCAAAAGACATCAGCAGCAGACAAGGAGAATATCTCCTCCTATCAGGCATGGGATCAGTGCTTCTGAGATTTCGTCACACACACGTGACGTCGAGTAAAAAACGAGCATAGGCTGTCCAGCTCGAGCGAACCTAGAAAGACCTCTTCGGTATGCAATCTCGAGATAGGGAAACCGCGTCTACTATCAACACAGAGGAGCAGGCTGGGCTAACCAGCGCGAAGGGGGTAAATATAAGACACTGCTTTATCAGGATACTCGCTTGCGAGGACGGCTTCTTCGTCGCGCTTTGCGCTTTTGAAGAAAAAGAAGCTGCGCTGGGCCGGTAGCGTCAAGCCTAGAACAGGAAGTACCAGAAAGATCTCGGAGAGGCGGGTCAACGGTGTATTCATATACCCAAGACGCGCGAAAAGAGCGATCCGCACGTAAAGAAGGTCAAAGTCGAGTCCTCGACGAACTCTTCGGGAAGCTTGCTAAGGGAGAAAAAAGGGCTCTGAAGAATAAAAGAAATGCGAAAGCAAAAGCTCGTGGACTCAGGAGACACACACCTGTAGACCACGTACAGAGTAGAGCTGCAAGCGCGAGATCGGTGTTAGGGGGAATGTGATGTCCGGGGACCGTGAAGAAACAAAAGACTGTCAGAGGGGGGCGCGGTCGCTACCTTTGGGAGGGGGGAGTTCAATCGAGCAGCGACAAAAAGCTGAAAGCCTCAGAGCCTCTTAAAAAGATAAGATAAGAAGGGAAGCGTTTTGGCACATGACTACCAGCGGGATGTTCTAACTTATTATCAGGTGTGAACGGGCTCAGTCTAAGTAGAAAAAAGTGGGGGTTTGCTCCTTGGTTAGAATCGGGGAGAAACTTCATGTCTTTCCAGATAGAGAACAAGAGGAAAAAGAAGGAGAGAGGCTAGTACATCGGCCAAGAGAACCATGAGCCAAGTGAAGGCAATCACTGAAAAAGGATTATAATCAGTATCACCAAGCTCCCTGGAGGGGAAGAGGGCAGGCAAAGCTCCTGCAAGATACCAAGGGCTCTCTAAATCCGGCGATTCAGGAGCTTCAAAGGGTACTTCTAGGCGAGAAGAACAGAGAGAGGGAAGCCAGGGGCCCAGAGCCGCTTCTTTTCGCTCGACGGTTGTCGAAAAACTCAAATCGCATTCAACGGAGATCGGGAGCAAAGGGGTCAGAAACGTCTGGCGTTTTTTGCAGGGACATTTCCGGTGAGTTGCAGAGTCTTTTTCCGGACGGGAAATCTCTCAGATAACCTAGCTGACCAGGAGCGCGAGGCACAAGGGCGTCTCCTTTCGATAGCTTCACTACAACGGACTCGGTCTGGTCTGAAGTCCAGAGGCTCTAGAGGGAAAGAAGGGTGTCAAGGGGGAGGGGGGTGGACTACCTACTTAAGAATGCCGAATCAGTAAACAATCAAGAGGGAAAAAACTAGGCTGACAGGAAACTCCTCTAGTAGAGCTCACCTCCCTTTCTTAACTAGGGGGACTTGAACTCCTTCAAAGCAGGGGTTCGTCCCCGCCTTTCTGGAGCGTCCTGAAAGGAGGAGAAAGAGGTTCGAAAGTAAGCTCATTCTAGAGAAACTAGGGAGAATGTATTGAAAACCATCGTGAAACTGGCTGAGCGGGAACTCACTCTGTTGTGACGGATTAAAAAAAAGGAGATCAAAGGGCCTCTCGGCGGAAAGGCCAAGAGCAAAAGGCGTTCAGGAGGTCGGAGAGTTGTGGAAGAAGGCGGTTCTTATTTAGATCAGGCGAGAACGCGCAAGACGGCATAGGGAGGGGAGCCCTTAAAAGGACAACATACAACTCAAGGAGACACCAGATGTCATGGATAACAAGAAAGTTCTTCAGCACGTAGGCCTGGTCGCTAGTGGAATCTTACTTCAATTGCTGCGGAACAAAAAGACGTAATCTCTTCACCCTCGCTAGGAGAAAAAGAAAACGGGAAGCGCGAGAGGCTCATCCTGTACGACTGCGTTATCGGACTGCCCGTACGACGAGGTCAGGGCTACTAGCGAGCACTTCTACCAGAGGAAGAAGAATCACTTATAAAAAAGAAGGGATGCCAGTCGGGGAAGCAGGCGGACTCAGGAATATCTAACGCCGCGGCAGCTCTCATGGTTGCCTTTTGGGGATAGCAAACGTGGAACTGAGTAGCACGACTTTGCGGCGGCGGCCACAAATCGAGACGACTATCAACTCAGAAGATATACGTAAGGTGTCCAAGACGAAGTTGATCAAAGTCAGGATCGAGCTGCGCATGATGATGACGGGGGGGCTCTTATCTGGGTAGCCAGAACGAACAATCGAACCTCTTTCAGAGTGTTCAGTGCAAGCGATTGCGGCAACAAGGGAAAAGAGCAATTCAACACTTTATTTAAGGATACCGGAGGTGGCTAACCGGAAAATCACGAGAAGCCCGCGTAGCCACCTTGCAGTCGTTCGACCCCAAGCGAGGCCGATCGCAAGACTAGACTCATACCTCAAAGGAGGAGATAGGGAAAACCTCTTTTATGGCAGGTTGGAGCAGATCGGGCCTTCTATACAAGGGGGCACGATGAGCAAAGACCTCTCCTATCAGTTGGGCAACGCTGAAGATAGTGACGGCGCAGGAAAGTCAAAGACTCACGGCAGCGTAGAAAGAGGACCAGCGTCTCGACTAACAGTACGATGGTCTTCTCTGGGGAGGATTGTAAGCACGCACGAGAAGGCAGGGATCGTCAGTGGCTCATAGGTGGCGCGTCTTCACACCTTGTCGCCAGGGGGACGCCGCAAGGGGGTGGACCGTCGTAGCGCCTCTTCGGGGGACAGAGGGGCGACCCTGAACTACGAACCCACCTGCCCCTTGGCACGCGGCAATTGGGGGGAGTCGTAGGGCATGGGGGCCGCCACGATCGAAAAACAGCTGACGAGAGGCTAAATCGAGTCTGAGAAAGACAGAGAATCCGAAGAAAAAGGGCGCGGGCGTCTTCTTTACTCGGGGACGGGAGTTGAGGAAAGCGGCACGATCCTGGATCGCTCAAAAAAAAAGAGGGGGCAGAGAGGGCTCGCTCCTAGAAGGAAAGGTTGAGTAAGCACGCTATCAAAGAAAGGCGAGGCACCCGATTTTCCCGCAGCCCGGGGGACGCGACTGCTGGTCGAGTCGCGAGCGAGAAGAAGGTAAGAGTCCTAAAAGCTGGAGACAGGGGCGCTCCCCTACGACTGAAACGAGGGGACGCCTACACCAAGGATCGTCCTGATGCAGACGGGCCGTGGGGTGGATCACGCGGATCGGCAAAATCGCGCCAGGAAACCAAAATCATAGGCTAGCTTCATGGAGACGTGCATTTTATTCAGAGCAAAGTGGAAAGAGTCAACGGGCAAGCGCGGCGTTCGAAGGGCCCATAAAACGGCGACTGTTCAGGTGAGCGGGAGACTGGGCCCTGGGAATCGTAAAGGGGCGTCTTTACCAGGAGGACACGCCATCGTCATCGCCAATCAATGCAGCAGTCCAGGATCAAGGGATGTGGCCGGGTTTCTGAACGAAAAACACGATCAGGACCGTCAAGGAACCGCACTCTCGCGAGGGGAGGTCGGCGGCGGCAGAGTCAGAGAAAAGGGGTGCTAGGGAGAAAAAGAATCTCACTCTTGAGGGACAATAGGGAGTGATTCTCCTGGTAGCGAAGGCGCCGGAAATAACGTTGACTTAGAGAATAAATAAAGGGGTTCGCAGAGGGAGAGGGGAAAACCCCCTTCCTAGGAGACTATTGAACTGCGGGGCCGGGGGCGAGAATGATCACGACCAGAGATCCATCATCCACGCGCGCTTCAGGGCTTCGTCGACACAGACTGGAGAGACAGAGCCTAATCTTATAGAATAGGCGGGTGCGGGCGATGGGTAGGGGTGGAACGATAACTCTTGATCGGAGATTTCCCAAGAAGAAGACGATGGAGAGGATCCCAACCAGGAAGGAAACTCAGCGCGATATCACACAGAGGTCTAATCGGCTGGGGAGGCCGCACATAGATATTGTACACTCGAAACCGTGCGAAGCTGGAGAAAAGGGGTAAACGAAAACGAATACTCTTTTGCGAGCTCACCATGGAGAGGACGAGATTCCATGTACGCTGGATCGGCAAGCGTCGCCAGAACCGGTCAGTCGGGAGGGGGAAAAGGGGTTTTGGTGAAAAGGGCGCGCCTGCATCTCTTCGTATTGTGAAGGAATACTAACTAGAAGGGCAGAGATCTATTCGACGTGCAATGCCGCCAAGGGTCCTGAACATGACGACCAGTGTGGGGAACCCGCTCGCGGGGGGTAAGGGGAAGTGTCTCCGGTCTCCGGAGACAAGAAATCTCCTAATACTATGGATACAAGAAAGATACAAGTCTATCCTTCAAAAGGACAAATAGACCGCCTCGCCGCGGAACCGAGGAAAGGGGGACTATTGTAGCTGAAATCGACAGGGAGGCTCTGGAGGTGGGGGGGGGGGGGACCGCACCCAAGTGGAAGGGGGTCAGGGCGATCATAGGAACCGAGCAACGATCGAAAGGGCCATCTAGCGAAAAACGGGCAGCTCGGGACAGAAGATGAAAGTTAATCTGAAGACGAGAGAGTCGTGTCAAAACCCGTGTGCGGATATAAAGCCTAAACCTTGGATGAAAAGGGGACCAGTCTGGTGGAGGATTCAATTAGCCTTCTATCACTGGGGGGACCTAGACCGAAAAATCTGATTTTCCGGAATTGACTCTTCGTGAGGCTCAAAATGAGTGAAGGAGGTTGCTCTTTAATAGAAAGTCTTAGATTGGGGAAAACGTCCTCAAAGAGTTTATTACTAAATCATGACGTCGAATTTTGGGACTATAAACCAGAAAGGGAAAAGGAAGATCTCGTATACCTATACACCGAGCCAAGCCGCGACTTCTCTGGGTAGGAGGAGAGGCCCTTTGCCGCAAAAGCAGAACCTCAGGAGGAGATGGATCTATAGGGTCCATTCAGGAGACAAGAAATTCTACTCTCTTGGAGAGGAGCGTCGTCGTGTTGACTTTGACGCCTGGATGGGGAGGGAAGGCCAAAATCATCGGCGGGCCTACCGTAGTGTCAGAGGGAATGGGTACCGATGTGGATCTCGGTGAGGTATCTCATTCTAAAGAAGGAAGCCTCCATCTCCGATCCTATACTAGGACCGGAATTCCTGAAGCTCTTTTGTCCGTATCAAAGGGTCTGTTAGAATTAGGAAAAGGGGTGAAAAGTTCAGGAGCAATGTGAGTTTTCGAAGGATCGTATAGAAAGGGATTTCTTCGCAGGCCAAACAAAAACGGATTATTAGGAATAAAAGAATCCCTGCCGCATCGAAAAACAGGTGGGTGAAAAGAACAATTATAAGGCGGCAGCTGGTAATTCCTAAATTCGAACACAACAGTACTAATCATGAGACTAAATGATTTCGTTCCATTTCGAACACCTCCTTCCTTAATGAAGGGAGGCTAGAACTCATGCAGGGGGGAGGAGAGGCTTTTCTCTACTAAGCGAACGCGAAAAGGGGGAACCAGCCATACTGACGGGGGGACGAGACTTGGGGAGGGGGGAGACGAGCACCAGAAAGACAAAATCACTAAGAGACTCTAAAGCGGGGAAAAGAGGTCAGAGAGGGTTTAGTTTCTTCTGTGGAAGTTCCCGTTCTCCCCTATAAGTCGCGGCGGGGTCGGGGGAAGACGCTCGCATAAGAGAAGAAAGAAGCCCTTCTCGCTTGATCGGAGAAGGAGAACTATCTTTCACGTGGGGGCGTCGTCGGTCTGGACTCCACTACCGGGGCGGCGGGAAGGACTGATGTTCATCGTCTGGGATTTAAGCATCGTCAGAAGCTACATAGACAGACTCAAGTCTTACTACGAGGGAAAGCGAGGGCCTAAGTATTAGCGACCGAAAAAAGGGGGTTTCTGAAGGGAAGCCGGGGGCCATATTCTTAAACAGGATCGTAGAGACTTGGGAGGGCCTGCGGGAGAGGTACTATCGCTTCGAATGACGTATCACTGGGTAGATTATCTGAGAATTTGCCCGGGGGGGGTAGTTACGAATGCTACAGATGGATTTGACGCCTTGGGAATTTGGGAAAATTTAAGGGAGGCGATCTCCCATTTAACCATAGTTCATCCTTGTCAGTTGTCCTTCAAGGGAGCTCCTGCTGATGCCAAATATAGGTAGAACTGGGGGGGAAGGGGATCTTTATCTCTTAAGGGAGGATCAACTGGAAACTATTAGTCTCCAGTAAAGAACCAGAGATAAAGAAAAGGCCAAAAGAGGTCGGAGGAGGGTCATAGGTCTTCAGAAGGCTCCTCGGGCACGTCGCCATTATCAGTAAGAGGCGGATCACATACTAATCAAAGCTGAAACAGAGCTCACAAACGGAAAAAACTCAACGATAAAGAACGCTTGCCAATGGGGGTCTAGTTTGGTGGGGGTGTTGGTGGTGTTGGTGGGTGTTGTTGTGGGTGGAGAAAAAAAAAAAAATAAAAAAAAAAAAAATATAAGAAGGGCCCTTCTACTCGGATTCAGCAGAAAAAAATCTTCTCGATCTTTCTGGAAAAGGTCCCATTTTCCAGGGGGGATATTTCACCGGCGGTCTCATCCTTAGAACTACCGGGGGCGGAATCTACATGAGCGGCGGGGGTTCCGGGGGAAGGTTGGGGGAGGGTCCGACGTCCCTTTTAACGGTCAGGGTGGTCACACGAGAAAGGTCGCGCCACCTGCCGAGCCCTCAACTACTAGAAGGACGGAACCGAGACTAGTATACGTCTGAGGCGAGGGGGGATCAAAAAAAGTCTAGCTCGAGTATGCAGGAGGTTCTTAGGGGATAGAAAAGTCACACATGAAACATGATCGCCGGGAAGAAAAAAAAAAAAAGAAAAAAAAGAGGATATAGGGGCAAGGGGCATGATCCGCATAGTAGATATCTCCATTCCCGCACGGTTAGTTCGTTCGGATTACCTGCTAACAAAGAGGAGGAGCCGTAGGGGGGGGTGACTCGCTTCGTGTCAACCGAAACGAACAATACCTAAAAGGGACAAAACGGGCCGTCTGAGAGTCAATGTGCGAACTAGCTCTTTTTGAGGAAATCACTACTATAGCGGGAGGAGTCAGGGATGCATTTCTCCTTGGTGGAGAAATGCGCTCAGCGGGGGCAAGCAGAAGCGAAAACAGAAGGCATCGGTCAGCAGGGAGTCATAGCCGCAACAGGATGCTGTCCGCTCTACGGTTTAGTAACGCCGAGGTAGCATTTTGTGGGTCTTTCTATATTTTAGTCGTCTAAAAAAAAACATTTTCAAGGAAAATAGTGCCCTCTATATGAACGGGAAGGAGGTATGAGGAAACACGATGGAGAAAAAAAACTCTATCCACCTTGACATTTTCAAGGAGCGAGCAATTGGGACCTGCGACCTCGGAACTAGACGCGCAACAGGCTAAAGAGTCTATACGGCTAGACTTAAGGAAGACGCGGGAGAACACTCTGACTATAATAAGGCGATCATTTGAGAGTAAAGGCGGGGACTGGCCTAAGCGTTGATACTTCGCGGCACGCACAATGGGTAG
>Ga0179591_1151691_pt1 | contig 14098 bp, 14 predicted proteins | sample CZOMad2_1_08_16f_FD_182891 | JGI IMG/M metagenome (GOLD analysis project Ga0179591, IMG submission 182891) | Vadose zone soil fungal communities from Angelo Coast Range Reserve, California, USA - CZOMad2_1_08_16fungal (PacBio error correction) | ecosystem: Environmental > Terrestrial > Soil >...
ATTTAGAAAGCGACAAACGAGGAGACCTCGGGAGAGGTATTCTTCCCTTTTGGGGAGGGCTCCCTCCGAATTCCTAGCAGGGTTGAAAACAGAGGGGAAAGAAAAAAAAAAAAAAAAGAAAAGGGGATGCCAGAACCTGGGAAAGGTGTCATAAAAGGGAAAGGAAGTACTCGAATCGCGGCACCGGGGGCTCCTCGGAGGTCTTCGAGCACGGAAATGCTAAGGGGAAATAAAGACAAATAATTACCACTGATCCCGCGGTAATGGTTGTTCAGGGGAAGGGGGGGGGGGGGGGGGATTTTAAAATAGGAATGTCATATGCTCCCCAAAGGAGAAAAAGGCAAACCACAAAAACATCTCTGGTGAGAGGGAAGTCTGGAATGCTCAGCTATGACGGCCAGACCAAATGTTTGAAGTCTTTTGATTAGGGGGGCTTTTAGGGGAACCGCTCCGGTCGAGGACGAAATTAAAAAAAATTTGCGGACCGAGAAATCCGGGGGTCACATGGAAGAAAAAAGGGCACAAAGGAATGAAACCACGAACGCTTCCATTTCAGGTGGGAGGTGTACAACGTACGACGCAACCGGGTTGAAACAGGACCAGGGGGGGGAAGCACTTGGCGACGATGGGAAAGAAAACCTCAAGTTAACGAAATGAAGAAGGATAAACAGAGTTATTCACATGCTATGGGCGCCATCGAAAAGATGGGGAAGTCCCGGGTTTATGGGAGATCACACGGGTGAAAAATAAAAAAGGAAAAAGAGAAAAAAGGAAGAAATATCCTTTTACCTACCCTTGGGAGGGGACATAACACGCCATCTAGCCTAGAAAAAAGTTGACTGGGTGCCAGAGGAGTCAAACCCACTAAACGAAAGCAAATCACCATAAAAAAGCAGTGTCAGGAAAGAGGGATTTCATTGGGAAGTAACCGGGACGAAGGGACGGTTACCGCTGGGAGCAGATCCATGTGGATAGGGAGCCGGGGAAGTCGGACGAGGGTTAGAGGGCAGCCAAGCAGCAAAGCCGGAGGTCGGAATTTCGAAAGACGTTTGGGAAAGGGGGGGGAGGGGGAAGAGGAGTTATAGCCAAAACTCTCTCCATTGGGTTCCCCCAACAACGTCCTTGGAGTAGCGGGTGATTCGGGGGAGACGCAGGACAAGTAAGATACAAATGGGAAAGAGTTGAGCAAGGGAAGGGAGGAGGGGTGAGTGTGCGCGGCAGGTTCACAATCTGAGAACGCGCTGACGACAGAAAGAAAAAAGACGGTCGGCACAGTCTTCATTGGAAAAGGTAAAGACGGGAGGAGTCTGGGAATCGCCCAAAAGGGAGAAGCATGGGGGTTTTAAGTCAGACCCACAGACAAGATCCCTGAATTCTATGAAGAAGATTAGCTTAGAAGAGGAGAAGGATGAAGGGAAATGTGACGCAGATTTCACCAGACTCTTGGGCGGCCGGAACAAAACCCGAAAGCGAAGTCGTGAACTGCATGTGTAAAAACGGGGTTCTGGGGTAGGGGCGAGGGGAATATTATTCGCACAGGTAGGCAACGGGTGGGGCAAAAAAAGGAAAGACATTGACTGGGAAAGTTTGATGTCCCATAGAAAAAGAACAATCCGTTACATTGAGTAAAACGAAATATGGGTATTGGCCAGACATGAAAAAGGAACTCTAGACTGGAAAAGCCGTGTTGGAAGGGGGGTCCAGGACCCGGTGAATGCAACTTGTTCAAAAAAAAAAAAGGTTGAAGAAGAGGGGCTAGATCTGTGTCAACTGGTGAAAAAAAAGAGGGGAGTATCAGGACAAAGAGAGTTTAGGCAAGTAAGCAAAAGAGTCTGTTAGAAAAACATATAGGCAACGCCAGAAAAGCTAGAAGTTTGGACATTGGGGGAGTCGGGGCTGTGGGAAAACGGGGGGTGAAAGTCACTAAAAGGCAAATAGGGTCAACATTTTGAACTGCGTTAAAAGTCAGTGGGGGGGGGGGGTAAAAAGTAGGTTCGCTCGTAAGGAGGCAGGGGAGGTTCTCGGAACTGACTCTTGCGCGATCGAATCCAAAAGACTCGACCCACGTGAAACAAGTAATTCACCCACCATTCCACAATAGAAAGGAGGCAAACGGGAATCCCGCTGGTGCGTCAAAAGAAGGGGGGAACCGAAAAGACTGCGGAGGAACAATTTAATTCTTCGTTTGACAAAAAAATGGGGAAAGGAGAGCAGAAGCAGACTGGTTTCCTGGAAAACGCTGGTCCGCTAAGGGAGGAGGCTTGGATCGCGCCGCTGGGCCAGTCAAAGTAGTGTGAGTGGCAGAAGATGGAGAAATCAACAATAAACACTTTTCGCAATGTAACAAAGACAGCAAAAACTTTTTTCACAGATACTGCTCCCTCTTGAAGAGGGTATGTTCCAACTCTCTGGGAAAAACAAGGGTAAACTGTAAGCGGGAAGTTGTAAACGGCAGAAAAGATTGAAGGGAAAGGAAACTGGAGGCGGTCTAGGAAAAAGGTGGGGGAACGCCCAGTTAAACAATCTCTTATTCATCAGGCTCTTGGACAAAAGAGTCTAATGAACCTGCTCAAATTCCACGCTCCTCAGAGGGGGGGGGGGGTTTTTGGGAGGGGGGGGCACTATCTGGAAAAAAAAACTTAAAAACGTATACAGAAAATTCTTGGAGAAACAGGACGCCTCCTACTTCCGAAAAGGGAAAAAAACTCGCAGCGGGTAGAAGGAAACAACAAAGTGATAAGATGACTTCGCATGAAAAAGCGCAGCGGCATCACGAAGTATCCCGACCTGCTGAAAGGTAAAAGGGTTGAGTTGACCGGGACGGGGGTGAACGAGGGGGGAATCAAGCGAAAGGAGGGAAAAAAGGGGGGTGTTGAAAGGGAGGCAGTTTCGACAAGGGTAAGAAGAAAGTTGTAGAGACAAGTTTAAAGGTATCCGGAAAATGAACTTGGGGATCAAACACGAAACAACTAGTATAAAGTGTTTTTGAAACGGGTGGAGGCGGACAATGTCGCTTGGAGATTCAAAATTAAAAACCCAGAGAAGGGAAAAAGGTAAAAAAACGAACCCGTTGCTGGGTCAGGGGTTGTCCCACAAAGAAAAGATAACAAGGGAAAGGATCTCGGAGGAAAGGGGAATCTTCTTAAAAAGAAAAAATCTTTAACTTTCTCGTGGTTTGTAAACTGTAGGAAAATGGGATAGAAAGACTCCGAACACCGACACGTCCTCTAGAGACTCTCTCTCGAGCGAGCGACATCCTCACAATACTTCACAAGAGGTTTGCTGGAAAGGGATCTAAGTGGGAGAGTCGGCGGAGATGACTATCAACACAACAAGGGGAAGAAGGGGAGGAACAGATCTCAGACTAGACCCTGGGAAGGAATCATGTCAGAACATTTCTGGGGAATATTGGGGGGAGGGAGGTCTATCAAAGTCTATCTTGAGAGGGGTCGTAGGGTCGAGGAGTGACCTGAGAGAACGTTTCAGGGGGAAGGGAGAACCAAAAAACGAGAAAGTGAAAGATTTGTGCACTGGGAAAAAGAGAAAGGCACGTGAAAAACTCAGGGAGTTAGAGGGGAGTGTGGGACCAACAGAAAAAGGTGAAACTGCGTTAAATTGGCTTAACTATGGGAAAGTATCAGCGACCGGGGTGAAAAAAACGGTAAACCCAAGTGGGAAAGAAGAGGGGAATTAAACGATCAAAAACGATCAACAAGCGAAGACAACGCCATTGTACCTCACGGAAAGACTAATAACCATCCAAACACTAACATGGATGCTTAATTGAGGGGACCATTGAAGCGGGGTCAAGGAGAAAGAAACCGGACCGGATAAAGAGAAGGGTCGGCGAGGAGGATTCACGCTGATCTGCGAGTCAGCTTAATCAATTTGTGGATGTCCGCGACAGGCGTTAAATTTTTGAGGTGGTGAGAAAGCATGTGTGCAAAGAACTGGGGTAAGAGGGGGGAAGACGTCCACTAGGTTAAGCGATCGGAGTGAAGCGGGAAGGGCTAAGGGAATCTGGGAACCGGGGCGGGGTAAGCTGATTGAAGCCGGAGTGACTGGGGAGGTGAACCCAAGACTGGTAGGCAGAATAACCTCCATTTAAGTGGTTTATAGTAATGAGGATTTGGGAAGACCAAAGTCCCTCAGTTCCTGGTAGGGGTGCAGAGCTTTGTAACAGAGTCGCAAATAGAGGTCAATAAATTGCCGCCCCTGGGTAGGGCGGGGTTCGTCACGGGGGGAAAGTGGGCGGCTAAGACCTCTCTTAAAGACCTGAGGGAAAAAGGCCCAGCAGAGCAGAAAAAGAGGCAGGAGGGAAGTGACAGTCAAAAAAATTCTCGTCAATAGCGGGAAAATTGTTTGTCAAACTAATAATTCGAACGTCTGTAAGACAGGTCGGGGTGTAGGGGTGAAGGTTGGCGTACTTACAAAACTATTCTGCGAATAATTGACTCGTGGGGAGTAAAACTCATGCAGTTTGGTGAGTCAATTTTGGGAGGCGAGCGCTTTCGCTGAAGTAAGAGAACCTTAACCCTTTTAGGGACCGATGCGACTCAAAAAATACGGTTGGGCAAAAAGACCCACTGACTTTGAATACTTGTTCCACCGGGCCTTATTGCTGAGGGCCTTGAAAAAAAGTGTGCCAAACCCGGGCCAGGGAGAATCAAGAAAGTCTTGGTAGGGAGACTTCTATGGCCTACGACATTTGGAGAGATCCAAGGAAAAGGAGGGCTGGGTGAGCCAGTCGAGTTTTAAGGAGTGAAGCAAAGATAATCGATCGGCTCATAACGCGGTTACCAAAAATTGGCGCAAGGACACCGTTCATTCGAAACTCTTTAGCAAAACAATGCTCAGACGAACAAGACTGATGGACTAGAGTGTGCAGTACTATAGGGAAAAAATTAGATCGGTATGGGGTAGTGCGATGGGACCAAAATGAAAAATGCGTACCAAGGGGGGGTGGGCAAAGGAAGCCCTAAAAAAGCAACAGGCGGGGCAGAAAGACACAAACCGCTGGCTAAAGAAGCATAAGCCTGGGAATTCCGAGGTCGGTGGGAAGTAAAAAAAAGAAAAAGGGGTAGTTGGAAATCTTCGTAACAGGGCTTTAAACCGGAGCTACTTCTATCGGGGAAAAATAGCAATATTCTTCATCGAAGGGGGACTGCTTGGTTGCGTTTGCGAATCCAAACAACCGGCGGGAAAAGAGGTGTTGGAAAGCATTCAACGACCGCTCAATACATTTGGCAAAGAAAGCAGAAAGATGGAGGGGAGGGGAAGTAAGGTTTTATAGAGGAGAGTCGGAAAGAATGGTTGCCTGCCGCAATTACTCAAAACAAAGGGCAGCTCAAAGGGGATCCTCCCGTCGAAAAGAGGAGGGAAGGTACTTAAAAAAAACCAACCGGCAATACAGGGAGATAAAATAACTGTTTTGGGGGGGACAACGAAGTTTGCGAGAAACAAGGCACCATAAAAAATTAAGGCGAAGGAGATTTCGGAAAAGCTTTCGAAAGACTGGAGCGTCGGGGATTGGGAAAAAACTAATCACGAAGAGAATGAAACGGGAAGAAAGAGTCAGGATATGCACTAAGCTTCCAAAAAAAGATGAACGCTCTTGTGACAGGCCCCCCGGCAACTCCGACGCCTGCCACTGATGTTAGGAAAACCTTTCGGGAGGTTTAGGGGGGGTGCAGCGCTTGCCACAGGGACATAGGTGTGGATAGGGCAAATAAAGGGGAGGGGTCATATCAAACAACGGGTCAAGGTTAATGATATTGAGGCGGCTAGTGGGAGTTGAAACGAACAAACAACCTTGGGATGGGAAGAAAAGACCCCGCTTGACGGAAGGACAGCTTATATTTCTAGAGGGGTGATCACTAGGGGAGTCATCGTAAATGAGGGGAAAAGGGATAAAGGGTCGGTCATCGTCGCCAATTGGGCTATCGGGTAATTGAAACACTGGGGATAGGTAAAACGTTGGAAATACGGCGACATGAACTTCTTTGAAGTCGGTGAGGGGTGGGGGGGAGGAATGTTGTGAACTACGACTTAAAGGGGAAGGTTCTCCGGAAGGGAGAGGGCCTAGGAATTGTACTTGGATCAGCCAAGGAAAGGGTGTGGAATAAACTCACCTAATGGGGAGAGAGAATTCAAATGGGGAGTGGGATTTTACGAGCAGAGAAAAACAGGAACATAGAAATCGGCCGAGGGGCTGTCTCGGAGGGTGGGTTTCAGTGATTGCGTTTGGACATAAGGAAGAACTGTCCCCAAAGGGCCTAAAAAATTGACCAGGACAAAAATTTATCAGGGAATAATTATTTGGATGTCATAAAGACGCAACAGGAAAAACTTAAACCTCTAGATAGAAAAAAAGGAATTCCGCAAATGCGGCAGGAAACCGGGTTCCGTGGTTGGAGGCCCCCGCGGGGCAAGGGGGGGGAGCAAACGTCTGGAGGATCCAGAAATATGAAGGAAGTCTGAGGGAGTCCCGAACAAAGGCAGCATCCTCAAACTTGTGGGACGCTTGAGGTTGGTAAGAGCGCTCGCACAACCACCAATGAGGAGGATGCCAGGCGCTATCTGATCCCGATCCCCACTCGGCAAGAGAATCGTGTCTCGGAGGACCTCCGGTTGGGCGCCCTCGGAAAAAAGGGTAAAAAAAAGACGTTTGGCGAAAACTGGAAGACTTGGGGAAGACACAAAGAACCGGTCGTGAAGGACGAATCCGACTTCACAATTTGAAGAGATCCTCTTGAAAACTTTCGAACCAAACAAGGGGGGGAAAAAGGTATTGCAAGACATCCAAATATGAATCTCGGGAAACTCACTTTTAAATGTGGGTGGGAGGGGAAAACCTGGAGGTCAGCTCCCTTTAGTAGAGTAAATGCAAAAATTTTTCCCTCACGTTGGGACAAAAAACCGGCCGGGACAGCATCGGCCATGAGATGGCAAGGATATTAAAACGCTTGGAACCACCAAGTCCAAATTGTAAGTCGGTGCAGGGAAGTGCTTATTCACACTCCAACTCCGGGGCACTCAGAACGTAACGTTGCCAGTCTTTGCGACCGCATATCCGGAGAAAAGAAAGAATAAGGTAATGCAAAATTGAGGTCCAATCCACAAGTAACAGGGACTCAAAAAAGGCCCCGTCGAAGGTACAACGGGTCCTCAAAAACGGTGGCTTGTAAATGAAGGAACCGAAAAACTGGGAGAAGGAGACGTAAGAGCGGTTACTCGAGGAATGAAAAAAATAACAACATAGGGTTCTTACAGATGTTATTCGGCAGATTACCGGTGTCCCGTAACCGTCAAGCGTGAGTGTCGGGGGGATAGAAAAATGTGGAAAACAGAAAAGGAAAAAAGGTCCCCGGACACCAGAATAAAGACTGTGAACTGCAATTTGTGCGTGGACATAAACCCATAGAGTCAAACCTCTTTTAAAGTGGGGTGTTCAACTCAACGGTGGAGGGGTAACCCACACTAAAAGTAAAATGAGGGTCCAGGTCATTGTCAGAAAGAGGAAAGATAGTTCAGTCCTGGGGAACCGTAAACTCTGTAGCGTTTCACTGTATGCTATCCAGATTGATGACCGGGGGAAGGTATTCGTTTGTCCAGCCAGGCAGCGAGGCCCAGTATGGCGCAAAAAATGGGGATTCATAAATCGTAATGGAGGAGGGAAGGGGGAGTGGGGATTCTTCGAATATCAAAAAAAAAATCCAGTGTGGTAAAAACAACCCACGAGTTAATCGAGTTACGCTGTGGGTGGGTGGGTGGCGAAGGGGGGCAATGGGAAAGGCTCTAGTAATGGGGATAGGGGGGATCCGAGGAGGTTGGTTTAAAAAAAGGGGGGCGGCAAATTCATGTAACCGAAAGAGAATCGAAATCAACCAAACTGGAAACTCAGACCGAGGGGATCTGGGTACAATTCTTTAGAGGGGAGGGGGGGGGTACGCGAACACAGAGGGACTATTTGGGGTGTTGAGCAAAAACCCAACCCGAAGGAGGAAGGCGATGAAGAATAGAGCTGCACAGGACATGATTCAGGGGGAAAAAAGATGGGAAAGAAATAAAGCAAACAGGGAGAGTGCCGGACCACTCAGCATACTTCGGGGGACTGGGGCAGGGAGGGGGGGGGGACGACAGAGGGTTGTGTGGCGTTTGGGGTGCCACTTGAGAAGATGTCGAAAAAATAGCAAAAATGAGGGGAAAAAAAAGCAGGAGGGTAAGGGGTTGGCAAGTCCAGCGGCCATACCATCACGTGCTCAAACGTAACCGCTTGGAGGTAAGAAACCGCCGAGTGCCAACCGGGTCAGGGCGATTCGGAAGATCCGTTGTGAAAGGAAAAAAGTCCTCTGTACAGCCAAGGGTACCTCTGACATGGCGAAAGAAATCTGTGCTGCACTGGGAAAAAAAAAAAAAACATCCGCTGGCGACGGGGCACGCCAATTGGTTCAGGCTCTAGCCAAGGAACGTTGGGAGGCAAATAGGGGGAATAAAACGAAAATCTGGGAACCGGGAATATTCGTTGGGGTTTCCACTTGGGTCCAGAATCGACAAGAAGGTCCGGGGAGTTAAAAAAAGTCGGTTTGGCGTGTGAACCAGGGTAGCGCGCAAACTCGGGCGGAAACATGGTGCTAAACTGCTGAAAGAATAGCCCAGGAAGCGACAAAGACTCGACCCCACGAAAGTTGGACTTAAAAACCGGAAAGGATTGGCAAAAGGAAACAAAAGAGTTTGACCGTGAAGAAAGGTAACCCTCAAAGACTGAGTGGAAAGAATGAAGGACGGGGAAGTTTCCAGGAAGAACGAACCCGTGCCTTGGGATAACTTCTGTAGAAAGTCGCTTAGTTTTCATCTCCGGATGGTGAAAGTAGGTGAGATGGTAGTCTGATAAACTAAAAAAAACAAAGGGGGGGCGCCAACAAAATTCCTCAACCGTTGGCAAAGAAATACGAGTGCCTCTTAATTGTCAAAGAAAGTTCACAGTTCAAAAGGAATCGGTCCGGGGCTGGAAAACCACCGACCTAAGCGTTTGGGGAAGGAAACCAGAAGGAAGGGGAAAGGAGAGGGACCAGAGGGGGGTACCTCACCTTCCCCGCTAGGGGAGCGGCGATTCCCTAACAGAAGAGGGGAGGTAAATTACAAATGGCAAAAACACCACTTAAGAGAAGGGAATCGTTCCAGAGGGCATCAAAGAAAAAGGCTGGCAAATCCCACGTTCTTCAACAGCAAAAACTGCCTAACAAAACAACTAAAAAACTCACCGGAGGTCTGACGGACCGACAAACGTGATGATAAAAAAATGTCCTTCGCAGACGAAAAAGTCCGAGGCATAAAAGAGCCAAGTCGTAGCGAATGGTGCGGGTGGAAACTGGTGACCGCCTGCCTTGGAAATAAAAGAAAAGAAGGCCAAGGTTTACGGGGGGTGGGTATGCATGTCTAGAATTTTAAACACTCGTAGGGGGAAGAGGCTCGTTCCTTGGTTAGTTCATGGGAGTCGTTTGAAATCAAATAGTGGGAGGAAACGGGGGTGGTAACCATGTTTTTTTGTGGGGTTGGGGTGCAGAAACGTGTAGATGTGGTCAAAAAACGGTGGGGACCCGTGCCATTGGAAAACAGCCGGTTAAAATGTTAAAGGGGTTAACAACAACGCGAAACCTGAAATATCTAGGGAGGGAAAGGTCCACACTTGAAGAAAATCTTTCACATTGCTAGGGGTTTTTGGGTTAGAAAAATTGGAGAACCTGGGCTGGAGTAATTCCAAAGGTAAGAGAATGCCGAAAACCTCCTAGGATAACAGAGAATCGATGGAAAAGGGGAAAGCAACTAAAACATGTCCCGGAACCCATGTTGATGAAATGGTTTCGGGGCATTTCAAATCAGTCGAGGTCGAGCGCTCAACAAAAACAAATTGGTGATTAGTAACAAGAAAATGGAATGGGGTAGAATGAAAAGAGACTAAATGCACACTGCTAGTCAATGGGGGCATAAAACATGGAGGGTTTCATTATTGGTTTGGGGGGTCGATCGAGGAAGAAAGGTTCTGGGCAATGAGAAAATTCCTTGTATGGGGGGGGGTGACGTTGCAGACGAGCTTGGTCATCTAGCAAAGTGTCTTCCTTTGCCTAAGAGCCCGAGTCAAAGTGAAAGACTGGGGGGGGGGGTAGACTGGACTACTAGGCACTTTGCGAAGCGCTCGTTGAGGTGATTCAGGAGTTTGTTACCACTAACCAAGGGGAAACTGGGGCGTAATTTGGGGGGAATTCATCCTTGTGAAGTTGGAATAGAGCCGAGGCCTCAAAAAAAACAGGTAAAACCGTGGAATACCTACTCGGGGTGGGAAAAGGAAACGGGAGATCTTAGGGCAAAATGCAAAATGTACAACGAGACATTTGGAAAGCAGGGGGGGGAAGGACTGAATAACCAAACTGGGGGAACTTTTAAAGGGGAGATTGGAGTGTCAAGGTTAAGGCAGTATTTGGAAAATCAGGCAAAATGACAAAATTGTAACCTGCTGGGCGGGCTAAGGGGGGGGGATTCCGCTGATCATGGGGAAAGTCAATAGGACGAGTTTGGGTCCTGGGCCGCAGCAAAAGGAAATGTTTGGGGGGGGGGGGACGGGGGGGGTTGGGAAGGAACGTCGGGTCAATAAAGTGGACGAACAAGGTGGTAGAGAAAGCGGGGGGCAAGAGGTCGTCTAGGAGAGTGGAAGTTCTAGGAAAATAACGAGGGGCGTTTAAAGAGGGGCCTTAGAGACCAATAGGAAAAGGGGAAAGGGGCTGGGAAACACCAACGAGGACGCGAAGGACTCATTTAAACTGGTGGTGCTAGGAACCGCGTTGAAGGAGGAAAAAAAAAGCACTGAAATAAGGAAAAAGGCAAATGTTGAAAGCGTTGGGGGAACAGCAGGGGCCAAAACGCTCGGTATATGGCTGTAACTTTTCGCTTTGGTGATGAGCCAATTGTAGGTGGGGACTGATGAATACTATCGGTCAAGAGGGGGAACGACACCATTGAAAAAAAAGACCATCCGGATGAGCCTCAGACTTGAGGGTGAAACTGCCAGATGGCTCTAAGACATGGCCTGTGGGCACCCGAAAAGAAAATTAGGTACCTCTTGCCTACAGAATTCTGTTATTTTAACAGGGCGGGGTGAAAAAAAGATGTAGGAAATCGTTCCTCTTTGGAACGTCCATTGCAAGTTTTGGGGCAAGGAGGAGGGGGGGGGGCTTACGATCTAGGGATCGTCCATGAAGAAACCCCTAAAAAACCAGTTGACGTCAATCTAAAGAAAAACCTACCGTGTTGCCACTCCAAACCTTGGAACGAGAAAGCGGATAGGAACTGTACACCAGTTGCCACAACAAAAAATCAGTGACCACGCGAAAGTTCTTCTACGCGATTTGCAACAGAAGGCTTGGGGGCTCTCGAGACGAAAGAGCAGTGAAGCCAGAGAGGGTCCCAGGAGGGGGGAGCCCATCCTAGCCACCTCATCAGGCAAGAAGAAACCCAGGGGGCGCATACTGCAGGTAACGAAGTTACACCGGCAAGAAGAAAGACGAAAAAAAGATTGTTGAAACGAGCGTTGTTAATGGAATAAAGAGGGGGAAAACACTTAGGATGAGGGGGGGGGGGTTATGGTCTCGGGTTTCAACAAGAAATACTAAAGGATTTGTGTTATTGCCGCCACTGTGTTTCAGCACTAAATATTCCAGGATCAAGACAAGCGGGCAAAAAAAAAAATGGTACTTGAGGTATAATGAAGGGGTTAAAAAGGGGAAGTCGGCGAGTTTCCGGACGCTAAAGTAGGTAAATCAGGCTGAAACGAGGAACACTTCCAGTCTAGTTCGAAATCGAAGATTTGAAAGGAATCTAGGGTCATTGCTGGATTTCTTGGGTAATGCAAAAAATCAAACAAAAAGTCTTACGTTCCAGCGTGGAGGGGAATCAAACTCAAGAATGTAAAAGACGAAATCACAGAGAGTTGATGGGGAAACGTCACTGTTGTTTAGAGGGGAGGTCTCTTAGGCCCCATTGGGGATCCTGAGGGGACGCAAAAAGAGTTCCCGTCAACTTGAAGAAGCGTCTACGATGGACTGTAACAACAAGCGCAGTAATACAGACGCATCAAAGACTTGGGGGTTGGGACAAAATATCTGCTTGTTCTCATGAACGAATCCTCAAATCAAAGGGAAGAGTAAGTAAAGGATCAAAACTAAAAAAAGGGTACTGGAGAGGCTTCACGGGGGGGGTGGGTGGGCCACCAAACAGGCGACCATTCCAAGGGAGATTGACAAAACAAAAGGAATCTCCTTAATCAGCTGAACCGAATTCAAGAGGGGAGAAGAACTGCAAAGTGAAAAACCATTACGGAAGACTCGGCTCACCGGTGGTAAGGTCTTGACGTGTCAGGTGGGGGAAGAGGACGGGGGGAAACCAATTACAATCTTTTTTGATCGGGGGGGAAGATGTCGGTATGTCGACACAATTTCAGTTAAAAAAGGAGAGTGAGTAGGGGATGGGACTTTTTTGGGTGGATGACACCAAAGGGGTGAGCATTAGACCACCGAAAGGGCAACTATTCGGAAGAAAAACAAGGGGGGATCGGAAGAACATGGGATACTAGTGTACAAACATTACTCATGAAAAAAAGAGATTACGGATAAGGTTGAGTACAGCAGAGGGGGGGTGAGACAATTTTTGTTTTAGGGGCAAGGCTTGTCGGAATGGAAAAATAAAAGGGGTATACGTGTAAAGAGCTGGGTCGACCTGGAAACGGCTAATTCGTTATGGGGGGGGGGGGGGGTAATTCACGGGGGTGAACCTTCAGTGAGGGGTATTTCTCCTTATTTCTAGGGTCGAAAAGAGGTGTGTCCAGGTTCCTGTCTCGACACGGGGGTTGAACTAACACATAATGTGAAAGGAGGACGTACAATGAAAATAGGGTCTTAAAGTAGATCCGAATCATACTGCAAACGCCTATTAGGGACGGCGGTGGGGGTCATTGTGAGTGGGAGGCAAGGAAATGACGCTGAATGCATCACAGGGGTAACGGACACAATTTTACCGTCTTGGAGGATACGTTAGGTTTTATTTAGGGAGAAAAAAAGGAAAAAAAAAAGTCCGTGTCAAAAATCCACGAGATCTCAATTGAAAAAAAGCAGATATGAGGCCTGAAAGGAAGGGGGGTTTGAAAGGACACGCTTACGGGTTAGGAAAAAAAAAAGAGGCTGCTCTAACAGGATGGGGGGATCGTAGTGAGAAAAAGAAAAACGGCAAAAAAAAAATCAAAAAGGGGGGGGGGGGGGGTCTTTGAAAACTCTCTCAAAAACAACAAAAAAAAGGAGTATTAAAAGATAGAAATGCAACAGACCACCTAATTCAAAAATATTGAAAGCGAGGAAATTCAGGTTTTTATGGGGGGACCAGAAATAATCCTCAAATAAGGGTTGAAAGCGACGTTGGTTGGGGGGGGTCTAACCAGTAAGAGGGGGCAAAGACACAAACGGGAAACTGCATGGAATCATATGAGGAACTGGTTTGGGTTTATCTAGCTGCTGGGAGGATGCCATCAGCGCTTGCAATAAGACAAAAAATGATAGCGATAAGAAATGTGTAAAGGTGGGAGGGGGAAAACCTGAGGGTCAGCTGTTCCTTGGGTCACCAAAGAGGGGGGAAAATGCAAATGGCATAAAGGGCAAACACCTCCTAGCATCGGAATTATATGGGCAAATCGGAGTGTCGCGCGATTTAAAGCATCCCAGTATTCTCAAGGGAAAAAAGATTGGGCTTGGTAAAATCCTCCGTGGCGAGACGTGAACAGTGGCCATTCGGGTTCTGTACAAGGCTAAAAGGAAGGGGGGGAGGAAAAAGCCAGGTAGGGAAAGATGAAAGTCAAATTCCAACAAAAACGAACTCCCGGACGGGGGGGCAGGGAGGGGGGCAACGGAAATCCAACCCTGTGATTCAATTTCCATTAAGGGGACAAAAGCGGTAGAAGGAAAGGAAATAATGTCTCCTGAAAAGTGGTAGAGGTCGGCTCCACAGGTTAGGACAAAATGGGGGGATTCGCATCCCGCGGGGTAAAAACTGCCAACGA
>Ga0179591_1386222_pt1 | contig 14098 bp, 19 predicted proteins | sample CZOMad2_1_08_16f_FD_182891 | JGI IMG/M metagenome (GOLD analysis project Ga0179591, IMG submission 182891) | Vadose zone soil fungal communities from Angelo Coast Range Reserve, California, USA - CZOMad2_1_08_16fungal (PacBio error correction) | ecosystem: Environmental > Terrestrial > Soil >...
AGAAATATCATCAGGGGAGGTCAGCCCAAGGTGAGCCGCGATAGCCAATTTTCGTGCCCGACCGCGCTCCCACACGGCCCGCGGCGTTGGTGCCATCCGGACCCAGCGCTCGAGGGAATCCTCTACCAGGGAAAAAAGGAAAAGGATGGGCGCGTTCGGCCGAGAAAAAACGGAAGCCGGCTAACGGACCGTTCAGGGGCATTGAAAGAGTTTCCTCCCGATCGCTGCGCGTAAAAAAGCCGTTCGCAGGGAAGTGGAGAGCCATCGCTGCATCTTGAGGGGTCCACACGAAAAACACCAATCACGGGCAAAAAGCGGCCAAAGAACTTCCCTCAAGACTCCCAAAAGGCTCAAAACATATTTCTCTAAGAGCCCACAATACTACGTAAATGGCGTAAAAAGAGGCGCCCGTAAATCTCAACGATAGACAAGAAGCGCTTCGCGATTCGAATCGACAGCCCGCACTAATCTAGAGGGGGGAGGGAAGACACCAACGGTCGGTCCGCTAGGAGGAAAGAGGCTGGCTGTGCTAAAAAGGGGCAACATTCAAAAAGAATAACGTCTGCTCATCGCAAGGGAAGGGGAGATTTGTACAGCCCAAAGGTGTCGTACCTTCGGAGAGGGTGAGGTAGTTCTTTTTGGAAATAGGATGCCGATCCTGCATTCGACAGTCCGAGGCGCAGCATGCAGCCACCGAAGAAAAGGGGGGATTCACGCCAAGCCCAGGAAACGTAGGTACGGGTTGAAGGGAAAGGAACCAGATTAACTAACTAAAAAAGAAAGAGCCCAATTCACATCGTTTGAAAGGGAACAAGAGTGGACCCCTTTTCGGCATCTTGCGTAGGAGAGAAAAAATACTCCCCACGGATTTGGGAAAAGAAGAAGCGGCGAGCGCCTCAAAGGAAAAACCTGAAACCCGTCTTTAATCGAAAACAGCAAAGCGGACCGACCCGGGGAAATCGACGTGGGGAGCTTAAACCACAAGGGGGATGCACGCATCTCCTCGAAAAAGGAAGAGGAAGTTACCCCAAGGGAAGGTTCTTCGCAGACCAACGAAGGAGTCACTGTCTCGCATCGAGACGAAGGTCACAAGGCTCTTTCGTTTCTTTTTGAAAAAAAAGACAGCCGCCACTCATCGGAAAGGAGCCCGCCTGTCATCCGCACATCCTGGTTTGGGGGGGGGACGGGTTCTCCATGAAGGCGAGGGAAGGAGAAGTTGAAACAAAGAAAAAAGAGTGGCCTCGTGAAGGCGAGTACTACCAGGAGAACAGTGCCGTCCTTTCAGGCAGGGGGCAAAGAAAGGAAGTGTCGCAGCAGGGAAGTTGGCAAGAAAAGACTTCCGGGTTTGCCCCAATCTTAAAAACAAAAAACATCCTCGTCCACTGGCTTGTAAGGGAAAGGGGGACCCCCCCCCCCGGAAAAAAAAAAACGGCCGGGCCTCGGGGGACCAAGAGAAACACGCGTGTATTTATGCTTAGGAAAATAAGACCAGCTTCGGTCTTGCAAGAAGAAGAGGACGCGGTCAACTAGGTTAACGCAAAGGCGGCCTCCTAGGGAACCCGCATTCTGGCATACCAAGACGGGACGCACTAAGTGCCATGAGAAGAAAAGACAACCAATTCACCACGGAAAGGAAGGCCTGCAAGGGACAAAGCGAAATCGTATCGAACCCGGGGGAAAAGGGGGGGGAGGGTTTGTTAATTTGAAAAAAAAAAAATTAAACTACTGAAGCGGTCTAAATTTCCGCCAAATGGGTAGTCCGTGAGAGAAAGAGGGGAGAAGATGCTTCTGCCCTGGGGAAGAAAAAACCGAGCGACCCCCTGCTTGGCCAAAGTAGGTTTTCCGTGCAAAAGGAGAATTGCGCCGCCCGGCCCTCTCTCGCCCCTCTTGGCTTTGAAAAAGAAAAAAGAAAAATCCTCTTCTGTATCAAATTTCTGGGGCTCCGCGGGGGGGGATGGTCTATTTTGGTGCGGGGGAAGGGAGGTCCCCCCAAGTCACAAAGGAAAAAAGGAATGAGACCACCATTAGACCTCAGGGACCTTTAAGACTTTGCAAGGGGAGTCTCAGGGGTGGGAGTGGTCTCGGACGTCAGAACAGGAACCACAAGGGGGGAAGTTTACTGTGGGGAAGAGGAACCGGGCCCCTGCAGGAGGGAGAGGAGGGTACACCTGGCAAACCTGGGAGTGGGAAAGGACGGTCTTATTGGGAGGGGGGTTGAACATGTAGGGCACAGGGGGGGATATATCGTCCTCGGTAAAAGGGACGGAAGGGAGTCGAGGGGGGAGGGGGTCAACTTGTTAATCGATAAGTGAGTTGAGAGGTCCAGCGATCGAGGATGGGGGGTGGCCCATCGGGGGATTCCCTTCTGACCGGTCGATGTTGCAGCTGTAGAGAGCGTCCCCGAGAGGAGGGAGAGAAGTTCGGTCTGATGAATAACCCTGTGGTCACGAAAAAGAAAGTGTTTCTAAGGTGTGCATGCGAGGGAGGTCAGCTTCTTAACTTGATCTGACTTTACGGATGGGAGGATTGCTTGTTCGAAGTAGGGAATAGGGGGGAGGGGAGGGGTTATCAAAACCCAGAGAAGAACAAGAGAGAAAGAGAAAGAAAAAAAAAAAAAGAAGGGGGGGAGAAGCAATAAACAAAGAGAAGGAGAAAAAAAAAAAAAAAAAAAAAAAAGAACGAGCGAAAAGGAAAGAAAAAAAAAAAAACAAAGAAGAAAAAGGAACAAATAAAAAAAAAACCACAAAACAAGTGAATCAGCATCCAAAAAAGAGCGCGTTTAATCCCAGAAAAAGGAGGAGGGGGTTATTCTACTTCTCTCAAAGAAAAGGCTGATTCTTCAAAAAAGATACCGTCCCAAACCTCCAGCGGTCTCTTCGACAAAAGAAAAAGGAGGTTCATAGGAAGGTACCCATACGGGGGCCAAAAGCAATTACCGCCATCCGACAGCAAAGGGAAGGAAAAAACCATCCGTCGCATGAAAGGCAGAAGCCACTAGTATGACCACGTCTTATCAAAAGAGTAATTGACGGCCCGGCGTCGAGTAAGCGGTCCTCTACCCGAAATAAAGACGTAATCTCATTGAACTAGGAAGACATGCGACTCCGGCACGAAGGAAGAAGGAGGCACAGATTTTTCAGAGATCGTGAACAAACGAACCTTAACGAAGAAGGGTGCCCCCTTCTACGACTGGAAGAAAAAGGGCCTCTGCCGATCTTAGGGGGCAGAAAAGGTGACTATAACTGGTTAACAAAAAAAAAAATACCGACGCCTTCAACAGAAAAAAGAAAAAGGTACTACTCTGAGAGAAAGAGTTATGTTCCGCTACAAGAGAAGAGAGGAACTTTCTCAACGGCCAGAGGAAAAACAGCTGCTCACTGGTCGGGAGAAAAAAGAACCTGTGCTCGGCATGAACACCCTAATAGAAAAGCGGAGTCCAACAGAAGGAAAAGAAACTCTCTAGGAAAAAAAGACGCGGAGTTATTGTAAGGACTCTGGGTGCGCGTCTTCAATCAATTATTCGAAGGGGAATTTCACCCCCCGAAAAGAAAAAAACGCGGGGTGGTTTGGAGAAGGATTGGCACCAAAAAGGCAGAAGGTCTGCTCTTACTACGGGAGGAAAAAAAAAAAAAAACACGTTGGTGCCAGTTAGAAAGAGAGGGGAAGGAGGGGTGAGTGTACTTTAAACCACTCGCCAACTACTGGGGGACCTAAAAAGAGGAGAGGGCGCTGTGGAGCTTTCGATACGGCAGAAGGACGACGAGCTTAGTTGACTGGGGGCAGAAAAAAGAAAAGCGCCGACTTGGTCAACTGGCGCCATGTATTCCCAAAAGAATAAGCGCCGCAGGGCCTCTGGCGTTCACGAGGCGGGATAGAGTATCTCACGCCTCCTGCAGAGTGAGGGGAAAGAAGATTGAGTCAAAAAAAAAAACGGAGGACCTCCTCTCGACGCGGGAAAAAAAACCCCCGCGCGCCAAAGGAGAGGTACGACGTACAATCCGTGGGAAAGGGAAGGCAAAGAAGAGGCCGGATCATTTTGAGTGTCAAACTAAGAAGGAACCTGTTGCCTTCTATTGCTAAAACGGGAGATAGTGTTCACCCCTCAACTGAAAAAAGGGGGAAGAGTAAAGTCCTACTCTAGGGGAGGGGGTGGATGGAAACGCTTCCAAAGAGAGAGGGGGCACTTCTCCAGCAAAAGAAAACCTCACCGAGAGACACCCCCGCAAACAAAAACCAGGAAACCCCCCCCCCCAACAGAGCGAACCATGCTGCCGGGGAACAGAAAACCCTCACCTACCAACATTATGGGAAAAAAAAAATGTTTCCATTACCCTTCTTGACACAAGGGAAGGGGAGGGGGAGAATTTTTGCAAAAAAACGCGAAAAGAAAGCGGATAGTTTACAAGGAGCAAGGAATCTACGAGAACGTGGAAAAGGGTGGCGATGATCAGAACAAGGGAAAAAAGAACTGTGTTTCATCCTCCCAAGAGGGAAAAAGGGGGGCAAGACCAAACCTTTGAAAAGGAAATGCGCTTAAAAGACTTTCAAAAGCTTTTCAAGAAGAAAAGTTGTCTATTCACGCCTGGTTAAGAAGGGAGGGGGGAGCGAGACGACTTAGAGCTTTAAGGGTTAGTATATTTGCCGAATGGAAAAGGGGAGAAGAATGACGAAAAGGTTTCTCCATACGAAGAAGACATGGGAAAGAGAATCCAACGATGTGAGTTTTTTCGCTAAGAAGGGCAGAAGAACGGAAGGTTAATCTTGACGAGAAAGGCCCTACGTTTTCCAGGAAGCCAAAAGGGATGAACCTCACCCTTTCCTCATTTCGAGGCGAAAAAGGCATGCTTCTCCTAGGACAGGAGAAGTTGGGGGGGCCAGAATCTTACTCGTTAATAAAAGCGGAATGACTACCTCCCTTTTTTCCGCTAGAAAGAAGAAAAAGGGGGACACACCGATCTCCGGGGGAACGGGAAAAAAGAGGAACTACGTACTCATTTAGAAGAAAGGTCAGTTCATATAGTGGGAAAGGGGCAGGGTCTCAACAGAACGAAGAAGGAGAAAGATCGCCAGCCAAAATCTCGGAAAAGGTGACCGGCCGTTATGCAGGAAGAAGGGGAGGCGATAGAAAAGTCTCGAGCGCAGTAAAGGGGAAAAGTTACTTTTCGTTGTCAAGGGAAAAGGGCAGAAAAAGGTAAAGTGAGTCATTTCGTTGAAAGAATGATAGACATATTGGTTGTGTTCAGTCCCGTAGGGGGGGGGGAAGGTTGGTTGATATCCGGGAACGGGGGAAAGAAAAGATTATGGTCATCTTGACCACGGGCGAGTAGAGAGAGCCATAGCTGGGGGAAGAAAAGGCTACCCGAGCAAGCGAAGAGAAATCAGCGACGGGGACAAGTGCTCCCGGGGCCGGTCCCGTTAGTCTCAAGCAAGTGGGAAAAGGAAAAAGCGCAACAGCCGCGCTCATGGTCAAAGGCGAGGAGTACGTCGAGCGCTTCTTCGAGGAAAAAGGAAAAAGTGGTGATCGGCTCGTACGTACACGAACGGGGAAAAGACAGGGGTCGTGGCCGCAACTCTGCTTTCTGGAATAATACTAAATAAAGGGAAAAAGGGCTGAGCGAACGAACGGAAAAAAAGCAGGAAAGCAGGCCCATCGCCACCCACAATAAAGCTGAACTGCACAAAAAAAAGAAGGGAAAAGGAAAAGAGAGAAAATGATAATCATGTGTTTCGCACAGCAACGAACGGGAAGGCAAAAGAAAAAGAGGGCCGAACTCGACGTTTACGCGCAATTGAAAAGGAAAAGGGAGAGAAACAACGGGGAGGAAAAAAAAGGAAATCTGTGGCGAGGCTTAAATTCCAACAAAAAACCCCCGATCGGTGGGGGGAAGAAAAAAAAGACGACGATCGAACTGACTAATATAGCAGGGAAAAAAGAAAAAGAGGGTTTATTGGAGGTTTACGCACCGCCGGATGCACAGTGATGACAAGGGAAGGGGACACTTCCGGCTAAGAACCGGCCAGAGTGTAATAGCAGGAAAATGATCCTCACCGGAAAAGAAGGGGGGGTGTAGCGGTCCTCGCAAGTTTGAGTACCATGGGCACACAATCGCTGAGAGAGCGGGGGGGACATTTCTGAAGGAAGAAGCGGAGGGCTGATAGTGGTAATCGTGGGAAAAAAAATCAGGAGGGCTCTTAAAGTAAAATGGGGAAATAACTATATGGGGAAAAAAAGAAGGACGGCCAGGGCCTCTCTAACCCACAGATAGATGTATGTGTTAATACAAGAAAAACCCCGCTCTCTGGGCCATAAGGTTAGTAGAGCAGCATGAAAAGAAAAGCTGCAAAGAGAGACAAGTCCAATAGGAAATAGGGGGAAAGAAGCTCGGTTCGATCGCCAAAAGAAGAAAGAGAAAGCCCCGGCCGTTTCCAACAAAGGAAGGAAGAAGGAGGCGTAAAAGGTCTTCACCCCAACATTCACCCCACAATCAGGACAGGAAAGGAGAGGCAAGGATGTACGTATTCTTATCGTGAAGGAGGACAAGCCAAGGCCCGGTGCTCGTCTTGGAGACGTAGGACAAATGAGGTCTTTCACGGGAAGAGGAGGCAGAGGCCTCTCGTCCAACTGAAACTGAGAAAAAGGGGAGGGCGTCCGCATGCATCAACCTTAAAAGAATGGGGAAACCCCCTTCTCTTTTTGGAAAGGACCAAGACCATGTCCCGGGGAAAATGGAAACTTCTTTCCGGAAATGTAAAACATATTACTACTCGTCCCAAAAAACAAGGAGTGCAGGCCCCCGCAAAATCGTGTGAATTTATTCAACACTGTCAAGGAGGAGGGACAACTGTCGTGGCATCTTTCTTCCTTTCAGGGAAAAGAAGGAATTCTGCACCATACTTCCCCAACGGCGGGAAGGGGAAGATAGACGCCTTGCAAGGACCCTAAACTGAATGAACCCTTCGTGATCTCGCACCAAGGGTCCGGAGAAAGTGAGGGAGATAGACTGGGTCGCTTACCAAAGAAACATCGGTGGATGCCTGACAATAGGGTTTTGCCCAAGGAGGTGGGATTTGGAGAACCTCGCCAATGTGTGAGGTTCGGAGGGAATATGGAGATCGTCTGAAATGTTCCTCGATAGAGTAGTGGAAAGGTTCACATCCTAGGCGAGGGGGGCCTTTTTTTACAAAAGTAAAAAGAGAGGGTAGCACACGAACTTTGTAAAAAGCAAGCAAATCCTTGTTGTATTTTGAGGGGAAGGGTTCTCCATTCAGAATGGGGGATTTAGACTTGAACCAAAAAAAAAGGGAATCGTAATAAGGGAAGGGAAAGGAATTCTGAGGGAAGAAGGCAGTGCTTGTACCAACGTACAGGAAAAGTGAAATAGACGGAAATGTCTCCTAGAAGTTTGGGAAAGTCCGGTTGCCCATTAAATGCCTCTTCGGTGCTCCCAACTCACGGAAAGCTGTAAGAAAGAAAACCGGAAGGAAGGGGACACGTTCGTCGCTATTATTCATAAGCGTGGGGGGGGGTCCTTAAGCCTCACAAAAAAGGAGGGAAAGACTCCCATTAGTCTTTCGAGAGAGAGGTACAAAAAAAAAAGGGGAAAAAGGGACCTTCTCTCTTCTTAAAAACCGAATGCGTTCTAGGACCAGAAGGTCCAAGTCTTGGAGCGGGGAAAAAAGCAAGGCCAAATTCACCTACTCTTTAGAAAAAGAAGATCAAATGCTCACAGAGAAGAGGGGAGGGGAAAAAAGGAAGTTTAAAGTTTGGTGGGACATTCACCACTCACCATTGAGAAAAGAAATTTATAAAATGTCACACCTTTTTTATTAAGCAGGGGGAAAGAGGGGAGGGGCATCGCTGCGTCCGGGGAAGAGGACAGAAGACCAAGCGCCAGAGGGTTAACTGCACTACGAAGAAATGGAAGTGAAAAGAGAGCCCGCGGCGTTTACCTGCCCGAAAAAGACTCGTCGCAGAGGGGGGAGGGTTGGGATCAATTAAAGAATCCGGTTCGATGGGGGAAGGCCCGTCCACAAGGAAAAAGGGGGGGGGGCCTGGAGCTCCCACCATGAGAAGGGGGGAAGAAAGTGAATCTAGTCTCAGGGTGTGTGTCCTCTTACCATAAAAAAGCTCCTTTTAGGGGGGGGGAAGCTTGTACCCGGGAAAGTGGAGGGGGGGGGAAGGCTTAGTTTCATTGGTAAAGGGGACAGGGTGATCTTCACCGGGGGGAAAGAAAGAAACGGGGGAAGAGCCCCTGGAGCTGAAGTCGGTCCGGGCAGTCTGGGTATAGGGGGGGGGAGGGAAGGGGAGTGAGGTCCACGAGAAGAGGAGGATTGGAGGAAATAGGGCCCATTCCGTTCGTGACCGGGAGGTCAAAGGGGAAAGAGGGGCCACCGACTTCGGAGGGGGGGGAGGAAGGGAAAGGGCTAACCTGGTGGAAAAGAGAACTTTTTTGCCAGAGGAGATACGTCAGCTTCTGCACAAGTTCTTAAGGTAGGGAGGGGGCGGATGATTTCTATAAAAGTGGATTGGCTTCTTGGGTAAACACGCACCGACTATTTTGCGGTTGAGCAAGGGAAAGGGCATGGGGGGAGGGTTTTTCGTATCAAGAAAACACGGAGTAGAGAGATACCCAGAAACAAAACCTCCATCTTGCGGAAGAAAAAAGAGGAGGGGATTTTGATTAAAAAAAAAGAAATAATGACCCTACATCGACAAAAGAAAGAAACAATCCGAAAGTAAATTAAAGGGAGGACGAGTCCACTGACCACGAGGAAAAACGTTCGGCGTGTGAACGGGAACGAAGGGGGTTCTTCAAAGTAAGAAAAAGAAAAACAGGAAGCCTGGAGATTTGAAAAAAAAAAAAAGGCACGACTGGCATTTTCCCGAGAAAAAGAGAGGAACACTCTTTTCCGCACGAACCGAAAGGAGGAAAAACAAGTTGACCCCTAAAGGAGAAGACGTCCGAGGGGAAACGAAACTAATATTCCAAGAGAAATGTGCGACACAGAACTACCACAGCAGACGAGGAAAAGGAACCAGAAAGATAACGTTGCCTTTTACAAGCTCGCAAGGAAAGGAGGAGGGAGGGGGACGAAAAAATACGACACAACTGCTCCGTGACGGCCAAACGGGCGGAAAAGAAGGACGCGAAGGTGGATACCTGACTTCACCATGGGGAAGGGGGACGGGCATTTAACAACCCATCGAAACGGCCAACAAAAAAAAACTCTCTAATTCTAATACAGGAAGAGGAAGTAACACCGGGAGATTCGGCCGTTCTTTCAATCAAGTAGGAATGGAGGGCAATTCACCAAAGAAAAGCACACGCGCTTTCGGCGGGGGGGAGCGGAAAAACCCGAGAAAGGGAAGATTAACTACGCCTTCGAGAATGGACAAAAAAGGGGAATTTAGACAGCTCTTGCAGGAGGTAGGGGGGGGAAGGGGAAAAAAACCTATCTCCCACTAGAAAAAAATCTGGGGAGATCCGGTTCGGGAATTTCGATCTTGACGGAGGAAACGGCTTATTTAATGTGGAAGGAAGGGGAAGCGCCTACTTGGCCCTAGAGGAAAGAGTAGGACCTAGGCTTGGGGGAAAGCGGCCGCAGGGTCCTTTTCTTTCAATCCGGGGAGAATCCTCGTCACGACAACGGAGAGTCCATTGCCCGCCCGGCAGATGTGCGTAAGAAATAAAACGGGATTAGCTAGACTACGCCTTTTTCCCAAGAGAAAGGGTGATACAAGCCGTTTTCCTATGAAGTGGGGAAGAAGAAGCTGAACGTGAATCTTGTGTGGGACAAAAGGTTGTGTTAAGTAGGGGTGTGGAGGGGGGGAAAGGGGGATGGGGTGAAGGAAAGACGTGAGGAGGGGGGAGGGGATAGCCTGCTCAACTTTACGGGAACGGTTACGTTCTATGGGGGGGGTCCCGGGGGGACGGCGGCCCCTTTGACGGAAAGAAAAAGCCGGAGGGTTCCGCTTCTTCCATAGCAGGAGCTGGGGTTTCATCGAAAAAGGGGAATCCCCCTGCTTAATGGAAACCACGGAAAGAACCTGACCAAAAGATTGCGGCGGGTGAAAAACGGGCGACTGCCGCGGCGGGGGGCGGGGAAAAAGCAACAGCCAGTCAAGAAAGGGTCCATCACTCCTTCATCGGGAAGACGAGGAAGGAAGAAGGAGGGGGCGATTCCTCCCGAAAAGAAAGAGAGAAGGAAGCCGTCCCCGCTTTTGCACCGGAGGGGAGGGGAAAAAAGGAGGGGGGGAGACTGGGGCTAAAACAACAAGGGCGATTTTCCACGGCGGTTCCGGCCGAACAAAGGAGCAACGACGGTTCAGCCTGTGGGTAGAAGGGAAAGGAAGAGGAGGAGAAAGGATTGCAAATCGCCTTTGGTGAGGAGGGGGAAGAATAGAAGATATCGAAAAGGGGCCCCTCCGAAAAAAACCACGAGTAGTTTTGGATAGCCCAGAAAGGGATTGAGTTCCTCTGGGTAAGAGAGAAGGTACCTCCGGGGCATGAAAGGAACTTTTCTGCAGGACAAAAAAGGGATAAGCAGAGGGGATTTTTCTGCAGAGGAAGAACTATGCCTGTATAGTTGAAGGGGAAAAGGAACTAGGGGAAAGAAATCATGGAGCTGCACTACCCCTTGAGGGGGTCAGGAAATGCAGCGCGAGAGGTAAGAGGGGTGGGGTGGGGGGGTTGGGGGATGGGGAGAGGATGTGGGGGTTAGGGCGGGGGGGGGGGGGAGGAGTAGGCAGGACGGGGGCGGGGGGTGGGGAAAGGGGGGGGGTAGGGGGAAAAGGAGGGGGGGAGGGGCAGGGAGGGGGTGTGAGGGGGGAGGGGGGGGGTGGGGGGGGGTGGGGGGGGGGGGATGTGTGTGAGTGGGGATGGATGATGGGGTGGGCGGGGGAAAGGGGGTGAAATGGGGGGGGGTGGGGGGGATGAGTGGGACGAGGGGGGGGGCGGGGTCCGGAGGGGGGGGGGGTGGGGGGGGCGGGTGGGCAGGGGTGGAGAGTGGGGGAGGAGAAGAGTAAAGGGGGGATGGGTGGAGGAGGGGGGGGGTGGGGTGGGGGGGGGGGGGTGGGGGTCTGTGGGAAGGTAGGCGAGGATGGGGGGAGGCGGGGGAGGAGTGGGGAGGGGGGGAGGTTTCGGGGAGGGGGTGGGAAACCGGGGGGCGGTGGGGTAAGGGTGAGGGAGGGGGGGGAGGGAGGGAGGGAGGGGGGGGACGAAAGGGGGTGTGAGGGTGCGGATGGGGGGGCGAGGGAGTAAGGACAAGAGGGGGGAGTGAAGGGGAGGGCAGGTGGGGGGGATGGGGTAGGGTATGTGGGGGGGAGGGCGTAGGGGACAGAGGGGGAAGATGGGGGGGGGGGCTGGGGGGGGAGGAGGGGGGGGGGGAGGGGGGAAGGGGGGGAAAGGTGGGGGAGGGGGAAAAGTGGGGGGAAAGGTGTGGACAGGAGGGGAGGGGTGGGGGGTACGGGGGGGAAGAGGGGTGGGAGGGGGGGGCAAAGCTAGAGGAGGGGGCGGGGGGATGAAGGGTGGAAGGGGGTAGTGATGGAGGGGAAGGGAGTCGGAGGGGGGGTTTAGGGGATGAGGGGGGAGTGGGGGGGTAGGTGGAGGCGGTAGTAGTGAGGAAAGGGGAAGGAAGAGCGGGACTATGGGTAGAGGGGGCGGGGGGGGGGAGGGGGGGGGGGGGTAGGAGGTGGGGGGGGTAAATGGGGATGTGGGGAGGCGTGGGTTCAGGAAGGATGGTGGGGGGGGGTGGGTGATAGGGGAGGGAAGGGGGGAGGGAGGGGGGGGGGAGGTAGAGTGGACGACGAGGGGAGGGGGGGAGGTGGGGGTGGTGGGGGGGGGGGGGACTAGGGGGGAGGGAATTGTGGCGGGGAGTGGAAGGGGGTGGGCGGAGGGGGGGGGGAGGGAAAGGGCGGGGGGGGGGTAGGGGGGGGTATGTAGGGGGGGGGTGGGGGGGGGGGTGGGGGGGCGGGGGTGGAAGCGGGGGGGTAGGGAGGGAGGTAAAAGGAGGGGGGGTGAACGATGGGAGTATAGGGAGAGGTGAGGGTGGGGGGGTGGGCAGTGGGCTAGGGGAATAAGAGAAGGGGGGGGGAGATGAGGGGAGGAGTGTGGGGGGAAGGGTGGGTGGGTGGGGCTTGGGGGTGGGAGGTAGGGAGTGTTGAAGTGGGGTGGGGTTAGGCGGGTGGGGGGGTGCGGGTGGGGAGGACGAGGTGAGAGAGGGGGGGGGGGTGGGGGGGGGGGGGGTGGGGGGGGCGGGAGTCAGAAGGGTGGGGGGGGGGGGGGGGGGATAAATGGGGATTGGGGGGGGAAGGGGGGGGGGGAAGGGAGGGGGGGGGAGGGGGGAGGGGGGGGGAGCGTGGGGAATTGGGGGGATGGGAGGGGAGGAGGGAGGGGGGGACGAGGGGGGTGGGGGGATGGACGTGGGGAAGGGAGAGGCAGGGAGGCGGGTAAATGGTGGTTGGGGGGGGTTGGTGGGGGGGAAGGGAAGTCGGGGGGGGGGTGGGGCGGGGGTGGGGGTGGGAGGAGGGGTTAGAAAGGGAGCGGGGGGGGGGAGACGGGGGGGGGAAGGGGTGTGAGTGTATTAGGAAGGCGTGGGAGGGGGGGGGGGAGGTGGTAAGGGGGGGGGGTGTGTGAGGGGTGGGTGGAGGAGTGGTGGGGGTGGGGGTGGTGTGGGGGCTTGAGAAGAGGGCAACGGGGGGGTGGGTGGTGGGAGGGGCGGGAATGGTGGGGGGGGGGGGGGAGGAGGAGGAGGGGGACGGAGGGTGGGGAAGGGGGGGGACAGGTTTTGCGAACGGGGGTGGGGGGGCTGGAGTATGGAGGGAGGGAAGAGGGGGGGGGGGGGGGGGAGGGGGGGGGGAGGTGGGAGGGGGAGGGGGATGGGTGATGGGGTTGGGGCCAATGGGAGGGGAGGTTGGGGTGTGGAGGATAGGGGTGGGGGGGGTGAATTGGTGGTGAAGGGTATGAGACTAGAGGAGGTGGATGGGGGAGGGGGGGGGTGGGGAGGGGGGGGAGGTGGCTGTATGAGGGTGAGGGGGGGGGAGGGAGGGCCGATAGTAAGGGAAAGAGGAGAGGTGGGAAGCGGGGAGGAAGAGGGGGATCGAGGGGGGGAGAGGAGGGGGGGAACGGAGTGGGGGGCGGGACATGGGGAGGGATGAGGGGTAAGGGGAGCAGGCCAGTGGGGTTTGGAGGGGAGAGAGGGTGGAGAGGGGGGGGGTGGGGAGGGGGGTTAAGGGTGGGGGAGGCGAGGGGGGGGGTGGGCGGGCAGCTAGGTAATCAGGAGGGGTGGGGTGGGGGAGGGGGGGAGAACAGAGGATGTGGGGGGGAGGAGGGGAAAGGGGGGTCTGTGATGGGTGGGGGAGGGGTAGGCGTCAGGGCGAGTGTGTAAGGGGTGTACTAGTGAAAGAATCATTCACTCCTACCACGGGAAGAAGGGAGAACGATTCCACTTATAGATAATACGTAATCAGGGAGAAAGGATAGGTGTGATGTTGGAGAAAAACAGCCGGGTTCTATCTCCGCAAGACTCGAGGAGGGGGTGGTTTTAAAGTCAAGGTGAGGAAGGGGGGGTCGTTGCGGCGATCGGCCTCTCGAAGGTAAGGGGGAAAACTTATGAAATTGCGATTCTTTGCAGAACGTAGGAAGAGAAAGGTTGGTTTACTCATTTAGTAAGGGAGGGAAGGATCATCTTTATCTTATAGAAATAAGGTTTGGGGAAAAGGGGGGCAAGGCGGTTTTTAAGGAAGGGGACGAGTCTTCCCGAATTAAGTGGAAAGGTGGAAGAACTCAATAGCAGACGAAAGAAGAAAGGACTGCGCACTTCGAGAAAAAGAGATGAGGAGGCTTACCTGATGGTACAACTCAGGAGAAGTGAGCACCAGAAGTGAGATCCGAGGGGAAAAGGGAAAGCCAATCTACCACCTCGGTGAAGGAGGGAAATGGAACGAGGAATTTACGTCTAGCGCAGGGGGGAGAAAGGGGGTCTGCGTCCTTTGGGAAGAAAGAGAAAAGAGGTCGTGTTCCGCAACTTGTAAAGAACCCGATGGGCGAACAAGGCCTTCTTCTATCAAAAGGGAAAGGAAAAGGGGGGTCGTTCAAGC
>Ga0179591_1208684_pt1 | contig 14096 bp, 34 predicted proteins | sample CZOMad2_1_08_16f_FD_182891 | JGI IMG/M metagenome (GOLD analysis project Ga0179591, IMG submission 182891) | Vadose zone soil fungal communities from Angelo Coast Range Reserve, California, USA - CZOMad2_1_08_16fungal (PacBio error correction) | ecosystem: Environmental > Terrestrial > Soil >...
TCCCACAAAAGGAACGAACTAGTAGAACGGGGTGTTCTCGAGTTATTTATCCCTACAGGACGAGGAGGTGAAACGATTGTCAAAAGTCAACCTTAGATAAGTAGGACACGAAAACATAAGATTAAATAAAAAAAGTCTGAGGTGCCTGACCACAGGGGGGAATGGACTTTAAGGCAGAGGAAACTAGGAATCGTATGTAGTGATCAAGCAATTGAAACGGTCTGAAGACCGGACATTTACGGAAACGAGAGCGGGTCTGTAAATAGAGTGGAAAACAGTGAATCATTAGGGAGGGCATCAATGCCCATGACATGCACGCAAAACATCGGACAATAGCTCAGGGATCGCGCTCAATGAGTCCTTGGATATCTAGATATTCCGCGAGATGAGTTCCAGGTGGGGGCCGCAGAGGCTCTCAGGCTCAGCGGGCGTCGGGGGTACTCGGAGGGCGAACTCTCGGATGGGGAATACCACAATGTCGTCTAAAAAAGGTTCGCTAGGTAGGAAGAGGAAAAATGGGTGTTGATCAGTGCGATAGGAGTGAAATGACCAACGGTGTAAAGGTCATGGTTCAGGACGACTTGGGGAGTAATGGGGTGAAAGGCTTGGGATCGTGAAATAGGGGTGGGGGCAAATCGACTGGGGCAGAAAGTATGATGTTATCAGCTCCCATCTCCCTATAAAAGGTTTGGGTCGGCACCACTCCGACCCTATTAAAGTTGAACATAAAATAGGAAAAAAAGGGGGGAATCGCCAAAGTTGTACTACCGCTTGAGGAGGAAACCTAGGTTATCAAGTACCATGGAGGTGCTGGCCTCACTCGTCTTCCACATAAATCAATCTTGGATAGCAAAACAGTTGGAACGCAAAAATAAAAAAAAAAGAAGGGAAGGGAAAATGGGATAAACGAATCCCACTTACCTATGGGTTAAGAAAAGGGAAGCTACCCTCTGACGGGGAAAAAACCAGCTCAGAAACCCCCCACCCACTGTACAAAAAGTATTTAGTGAGAAAGAACCTCTCATTGCCATCAGAGGCGACCTAACCCCACAAAGAAAAGGAAAAAAAAAAAAAATATTTAGAAAATGAAAAGAACTATCAGACGTCACATAAAGTCGTCTCCGAAGCACAAAAACTCTGCACCTGAAACAACGCATCTGGGAACTCATGCCGGTAAAACAAGGAAACCTAGGGCTAAAAAATCTACTAAAACACCACAAAAAAAAAAAAAAGATAGAAGAAAGCAAAACTAAAGAAGATAAAGACAAAACCAAAAAAGGAGAAAATGCGAAAAACCAAAGGAAAGTAGCGAAAGGGTGCAAATTGGCGGGGAGTGCATCAAGATCTAATTGGGAAAATATTAGAAAAAGAATAAGTGTTAACCGGGATGAAATTCCCATGTAAAAGGAAAGAATACACCCCTCACTAGGAAAAGGACAACAAAGCTAAGATGCGGGGGTGATCGCGACAGACTTTTTCACGAGTTTGAGAGATGGGGATAATTTCAGAATGACGAGTCACCTCAACCAACCAGGGGCTGTGAAGAAAGAATGTGGCTGGTGGGGAAGAACAAACAACAAGGTCAAAAGGAGGATGAAACGAGGATGGGGACATAAGAAGACAGAAGTTTGGGGACTCATCGTTGAAATTTAAATGACAGGGGGATAGACATCGGGGAAAAAGTGGGATAGATAGGGGGGAAAATGAAGACAAAGAGTTCAACCAGATCGTCACATTGAAAACGATTCCTAAGAAAAAACCGAAAATGCGTCTTAGGACAGGCGAATTTCTCAAAAAAAGGAGCAGAAGACACGGAAAAATCAAAAAGGCCCAACCAAAAAAATTAGGTAGAAGGAAACAAATAAAGTGAAATCTTCACGGATAATGTGGAAAAGTCATAGGGAATGGGGGCAGAGAGCTTATAACCAAAAGACGCAAGAAAAAGGGGGGGCGAAGCTGAAAGACGTAAGGGGTAACTGGGGAAATATAAACAAAGAATTTGTAAAGAAAATCTTGATGAGAATAACTGATAAGAGAAAGAAAAAGTAAAAGAAAATAATTCTTCTTAAACAGACAAGAACTTCGAATAATGGGCTGGGGGAGAATATCTTAACAAGAGGGGTAGAAAAGAACCAACACTTACAAGAACTCGGGAAAAAAAGGCGGGGCTAAGGGAGGAAAACTAAGAAAACCGGACGAACATCCAGAGAAGAAACATTATAAAAATATAAAAAAATAATAGCTGTAGGTAATCATTAAACATGGGAGGAAAATATCGTAATTCCATCATTTACAAGAAACCTTTGGGACGGAAAGAGAAAGATCCTATTTGGAAGGGGGGAAAAACGAGAATACCGAAGAGAAGTACCGAGAGGAATAATACTACCAGACTATGGGGGGGAAGGGTACATCCAGATAAAAAGGGGAAACTTAGACATCATAAGAGTGTCCTGGGAAAGAAAACAATTTAGAAAAAGGAGAAAAAGGACAGGAAAAAAAAGTAAACCAAAGTTGAAAAAGAGCTCCACAAACAACTTATAGTAGAAAAGAAATAAAAGGGAAACCGGGGTTTTGGACAGTTTGTCAGAGGACGCCTTTAATTTGGATGGGGGGAGGGGGAAGGAATCGGAGAAATGTATGACGTTTAAGTGTTAGCAGGGAAGGGAGAAAGGGGATTGTGGCTGAATACACGTGCCAGTCTCTAGGAAGGAAGAGGGAAGGAGAGAAAGTTTCCTTCAAAAAATGTGCTATATTGGAGGGAGCGGTGATTTTAGCAGAAGAAGGGGGGGGAAGACATGTTTAGGCTTTAACTAAAGAGATATGAAAAAGGGGATGTTGGAAATACAAGGGAGCTGGGAAACAGGTTCTTATTAAGGAGCGGGGTAGGGGGCAGAGGTGGGGAGTTTTTGCTTGTGTGGGAAGTGGAAAAGGAAAAAGGGGGAGTAGAGTGGAAGACCAAGCCAGGGGCACGAGAAAGACAGAAGGGATGGGGTAAGGTTGGGTGGCGATAAAGGGGCTTCGACACAGAAAAGGGGGGGTGTAGGTGGTTCAAACTAATAATGGGGGTGCGGAGACCCATAAAAATGACGGAAGGGCCTTTTGTGAAAAAAAAGGGGGGGAGGGGGGGGCGATTTGGGGTAATGGGGATGAAAAGAAAAGAGATAAAAAATAACTTAAATTCCGGAAAGGGTCGAAAGGAAAGTCAAGGAGGGGAAGTGGGGGGGGGACCAGATGCAACGAGGGTGTTTTGGGGTTGGGGGCCATAGGGATGAAAGAGAGTGTGAGATAACTCGTAGAAATGAGAGGCGTGTTTGTAGATCGCAGTTTCGTGTTTGATTAAAAGAGCGAAATGGGGGGGGCGAGCTTGGGGGAAAAAAAGGAGGTGAGGGGAAGGAGAAGGGTGTAAGGGGGAGAGGCATGTCATCCTAGACGATAGAAAAAAGGGAGAAGGCTTCCAGTGGAAGATAAGTGAAGCATGTTGGAGGGGGAGGGGGGGAAGGGACAAGACCAATGACCGTCTGGTGAGTAACAGCTTTGTTGGGGGAAGGGAGGCGCGTTCCATAGAAACAGACGGAGACGGACATTGGTTAGAGAAACAGGAGGAGAAGAAAAGTGTGAAAAAGAGGAGGAAAAAGTTTATGAGGGGGGGAAAAATAGAGTCTGTAAGGCAAAAACGAATGGTCAGGGGGGGGAGGCATCATTTAATCTTGGACGGGTCTAAGCGGGAAGAGGGCGGATTGAGAAGAAAAGGTGAGAAGATTGATGGACGAATGAGACTTTAGTTTTTTAGAGTGAAAGGAGTGAGTATTTTTTGACTTGGAAGGTGATCGTTTATCTGTATAGGGGGGAAAGGGGGAGAAGAGGGACTCCGGGGGGGACGGAAAGAAAGGGGGCCCAGAATGGAGGGGGGAAGGGGAAAGGGGTAATGTCTGACGAGAGAGACGGTTAGTGTACGTCGATATTGGGTTGTAATATTAGCCACTCTACTTGGGGGGAAGTAGGGAAAGGGTCAGGGTGTGGTTACATCGGATGGCAAGGAAGGGAAAAAAAATAAGAGAACTTGGGGGTAAAGCGTTTTGGGGGTTGGTCAGAGGAAAAAAAGGGCATATGGGATGCAGGAGAAATATAGAAAGGTAGTGTTAGGCGTGGGAAGAAGAAAGGTGTCAAACAGAAATTCTTGTTGAGGGAAAAAAAAGGATATCAAAAGGAGGAGGGACGGTGGTTAACAGAGCTTTTAGGGAAAGAAAGACATGAAGATGATAAAGAGAAAGGTTTTTACATAATCAAAGGAGTAGTAAAGGAGAGACGGGTACTATTTGGGGTAACCATAAAACGAAGGGAGCTGTGCTGTGGGGGAAGGCCAACGGGTAAATCGGGAGCTTGAGAAAAAGCTATAATCCCTCCTAAAAAGGGAAGAGTGTAACAAAACAGGAGGAGACAAAAGCGGGAGACACAGACGTAACCCAGACGTGGTGAATACAACCCCAACAAAAGGCGTTCCTGAAAACACAATCCCTTATCAACAAGTGACAAAGGACGGGAAGTGACGCAGAGGAAGGAGCAAAAACGTGCGAACCCAAAGGAGCGGGGAAAGTATAATCTCTACCCTGGTGAGCCGAACAAGGGGGGGGAAAAGCCTGAGAGTCTCCCAAAAGAGTACCCCTACAGAAAAAGGGAAGAGGGACCTTAGTCAGCTTCTTGCCAAGAAAGGAGTCCGCAGATAAAAAAAAGGGGAGAAAACGAGAATCCAGATCCTTAGAGAGACCTAGAAAGAAAAAAGGGAAGTACTTGGAAGGAACGGTTCAACTTTGAAAAAACCCATAGGACAAGGCGTAAGACTTATATCTTACATCACCTACCGTTGATCGGAGAATCACTTAAAAATTGAGGGAAATAATGTGAAGGGCTCGCTGATGCAGTAAGTACGCTGAAGGAGAAAAGGACGAAGGAAAATAAGCTCAAGGGAGAGAAAAGGGGGGGGAAGGTCAGAAAGAATACGGGGAAAGTAGGGAGATGGACAAAAGGTGGTTAGCGTGTCATAAAAGGTCTCTAATTGTTATAAAAGCTTGACTCGGAAGAAAAGAGACTGAAAAAGTTATCAAAACAAAGGGAGTGAGAACCCCCCAAACACCAATTTGTTCAAGAAAAGTTGAATCGGGAGGAGGAAGGGAAAAGGGGGGTAACAAATCGACGCGAAAACAACGTATTATGTAAAAGGAGAAGATGGTTCCACAAGTGGAACAGATGAAAGGGAAAGGTTGATCAAAAGAAAGGGGGGGGAGGGGAGAACTAACTAGGACGATAGTGAACGAGGAAAGGGAAACCCTTGAGAAATGGACGGGAAAAGAAAGTTAAGAGAAAGAAAGCGGACAATTTGACCTGAAAGACGACAATTGGGTAGCAGTATAGTGGGAAGGTAATTTCCGGGCTCAAAAGGGGAAAAAATTATAGATAAGACAGCGAAGAGGGAAACGAAAAGGTACGTGAGGGCGAGAAACGTTAAGGGGGCTGCTAAATCTAAAGGGGGAACCAGAGATTAGTGTAAATTGGTTTGGGGGGTAAAGAAAGGCAAGGAAAAAGAAGTCAAGCAACATAGCGCGGTCGCCCGAGGGGGCAAACTAGTGGGGGTAGGTATCTAGAGGCAGGATGTCGGGATCTATCCCGTTTATCAATCAAGAGGTCGAGAAAAAGCAGGGGGGTCGGGATAAAGCGGACTAAGAATGATTCTTAAAAAGTGTGGGGCGGGGGAAGAAAAAAGGGGTCTCATAGTTAATAGGAAACAGGATTATCCATGGGGGGGGGGGGGGGAGAAAAAGGGTACGAGTTAAAGTACCCGGGGAAAAGGGTTGCACGTGTTGAATTCAGGGAGTGGAAGGGGGAAGACTTTGGAGGGAAAAGTAGTTTTACGTCGTGGAAGGGAGAGGCTCGACGTGGGGGGAGAAAAGGAAAACTTAAAGGGGTTAGGACATAAGGTGCTCCAGGAAAAGGGAAAGGTTTTCTGGCAAACTAAACCCTAGGCAAAACGTAGATGGCAAATAACAATAGAAAAAAAGGGGGATATCGAAGGTGGAAAAAGCCATACTGGAAAGGAGTAAAAAAAGGAGAGTTTATAAAAAATAGTCAGAAGGGAAGGGAAAAAAAAAGTCCCCGACTGGGGTGGGAAAAAGGGGGAGATCCAGGAGAGAAGGGGGTGAATCAAAGAACCCAATATTTAAGGCACTTGGGAGTGAGAAAACAAGAAAAAAAGATTTACGCAAAAAACCCTGATAGAAGAGGAAAAAAAGGGGAAAAAGAGACACCCAAAAAAATAGGGAAAAAAAGGCTGTGAGTGACGAAGAAGAAGAAAGGCTCCTTTCCATCAGAGAACTGAACCAAAAGGGGACTAAATACAATCATGGGGACGATTCCACAACAAGGATATGACAAAAAAAAAGTATTATAACTAGGAATCAATCACAAAGGCAAGGGACCAAAAATCATCTTGGCCAGAAGCGAGTAATGAACCAACGAACCTCTTTCAAAATAAGGAATATAAGAGAATAACCAAAGAGAAAGAAAAAAGACGAAAAGGTAAAGTACGTAAGAGAACAGACCAGAGGAGAAGGCGGAAAATAAAAATGGACCAGAATCCAACCTTTCTGTAACTTGACAAGGAAAAGAGGAGAGGGTATAAAGTCTCAAAGAAGAAGGTCCGGAAAAAAGGGGACGAGGAAGAAAAATACCTACAAAGAACGCGGGGAAAAAAGATAGAGGGCTAAGGACCAAGAAAAAGGGGGGGGGTAATAGTGGGAAAGAATAACTATTTGGGGGAATCACAATGGCCTTAAAATCGAAGGATGGACTGGGAAATCAGCCTCATCACCCAAAAGGCAGGGTTCTAAAAGACGGTCAAAGGAGGGTGGTGACTACAGAAACAAAAAGGAAAGGGGAAAGGGATGAACAAGATAAGGGAGAACTAAGGTGGGAGAGAGAGAAGGAGTAAGTGACGGGAGAGGAAAAAAACACTCATCGAAAACTCCCCGAAATGAGAAAAGAGGGGAGACAAAAAAAGGGCGCTAAAGAGGGAACGTAAAACGAAATTAGGGAGGAGAACAAAAAGAGGGGAGGACTCAGAGTCATTCAGAAGAAGAGGCACTAAAAGAGGGTAACCAAAAAAAAAACAAGTGAAGGTGGGCATACTGGGGAAATACACCAATACAGGTGGGACCTACTTACTAGTCAGGCGAGGCTTGCTGGGGTGCGGGATATTTTCAAAAAATCAAAAAGAGAAAAAAATCGAAAGAAACTTGGGGGGGGGGGGCTAAAAAAAACCATTAAAAGAAGGAATTGGGGGGATGGTTGGGGTAAATATCAACACAAAGGACTAACAAGAAAAAAATCTGAGGGGGAGGAACGACAGAGGGACACTAGATCAAAAAAGGGAAAAAAAAAAGAATTCGGCGGGAACAACGAGGGGAAAAAAAAAAAGCCTATTGGATTTGTCAGACAGAAAAGAAACAATATTTAGAAATAAAAAAAAAACGTAAAACTTGCACAACCTCTGAGAACAGCCCATATCCTACATACTGAAAAATTGAAAGAATCAATAAAGAGTTAAAAGCTAAAAAAGAGAAAGAAGACTGAGGGAAAAAAGGAAACCTTGGGAGGAAAAAAAGAAGAGCGAGGGAAAATTGACCAAGGGGGGACAGCTGGAAAAAGCCCAATCTAGAAGGGGGGAGAACCGGAATACGCCAGAGTAACGAGAGAGGAAAGGGAAAGAAAAAAGGTCGAAGAACAAAAACGGGAAAAAAGAAAAACAATGAGGAACTGGCTATCCAGACAAGAATACAAAAGGGGAGGAAGAGAAAAAAGGAAAATAACCATAAAATGACCTGGTCAAATACTCTCTCCACAAAAACAAAAAAAGGGAGAGGAAAAAAGGAGGAAGGATGGAAAAGGGGGAAGATGGTATTTGATGTTTGCCGATGAAAGGGGGAGCTGGGGTTAGTGACTAGAAAGGAATACTGAGGGGGGGGGAAGGAAGTGAACGGTTGATGACTGATGGAGACAAAGAATGATGTCTAATCCTTGAAGACGGGGGGAAAAGAGGGGAGTAGGTAAGACTCGTTCATTCCAGGAAAAAGGGGGGGAGGGTGGGATTGAAAAAGGCTGAAGAAGCAGTCTATTTTGAATGACCCATGTTTGAAGGTATTAACTACAAGAGGGGGGGAACTCGTTGGGGAAAAAAGGGGGGGGTGTCAAGGGGACCCAAAATGAAACTTGGTGAAAGGATGATTAGGGGAGAATGAGGGACAAAGGGGGGGGGGGGGGGTTGAAGGTGGGGTGTGTATTAACTTCTGCCCTCTTGGCGGATTATGGAGAAAAACCAAAATAGGGCGGGAAACTCGGAGGGGGGGAAACGAAGTGCGTGGGGGGATTGGTGGGGAGAGTAACGGATTCAAAAATCAAAATTGTGGGGGGGGTGGGTGGAGAAAAAGAGACGGGGTGGGGGGGGGAGGAGAAAAGGAAAAAGGAAAGAGTGAAAAAAAAGGTTAAAAACAAAGGGGGAGGGGGGGGTGGGTATTAAGGGGGTATTAAAGAGATATAAAGACAGGAGAAGATGAATTATAGGAAGGTAGGCCACTTTATGGGGGGGGGGAGGGAAAAGTATGAGGAAGAGGGGGGGGGGTGGGGGACAGAGGGAGGAAAAGGAGTGGAGTCTTAAGCAGGGAAACTGATCGGGAGGGGGGGTATAAGGGCAGACCGAAGGGGTTCTGGGGGAGGGGAAAAGGTCAAAAAACAAAGGTGAAAGAGAAAGGGGGAGAAGAGGGAAAGGGTCGGGAAGAAATATGGGAGGGGATCACTTTAATCAGGAGAAAGGAAACCAAAGGATGTATTTCTGACTAAAAAGATATCGGTAAATATCATGGGAAGGGAGGAACAGAACCAGACAAGAAACGTACTTGGAAAAAGAAAGGGGGGGAGTGGTGAGAAGGGTAGGAGGGTCCAGGGGGACTCCTCTGACGGCAAGCGGGGGAGAAGAAACTGTAAATTTGGGGATGTGCGGGGGGGAAAGTTCGGCGGGGTGCTAGGAAAAAGGTGAGCTGTAAAAAGTGTATTTATTAGTTGGGAAGAAAGAGGTTCGTGGGAGGGCGAATGGAAAAGGAGAAAGGAAGTTAAATCAGAGGAGAAGAGGCCCATCGGGATTAGTATGAAAAGACAGGTGCTGAGAGGAGCGTTGGGGAAAGGAAAAGTTTGAGTGTGGGTGTGGGGGGGAGAAGGAGTGTGGACGGAAGGTGGAGGGGGATGCGTGGGGAAAAAGAAGGAGAGGTGGACCTGGGATTGCCAGATGGACTCCGTTGGAAGGTCAGAGGGGGAAAAGGAACTTTGGTGAAGGAGAGGGGGACTTAAGACTCGGAGAACTTGATGGGGAAGAAAGGAGAGGGGGGTGGAAAAAGAACCACTCTGGGGAGGGGGGGAGTGAGGGATTCTTTGGAGGGGGGTGACTCGGATTGCGATTAGAGGGATATAAAGGAACTGGGGACGAGGGGTTTGTGTGGTTGGGGGAAGTAAGAAGGAGAGAGGGGGGAAAGAAAATAATAGCATGTGGGTGGATGATTGGGGAGAGAAAAGAAAAAGGAAAATCAAGGAGGGGGGGGAAAGTGGGGAGTCGAAACCATTAGAGAAAAGGAGGATTCTAGGGGGACAAAGAACGTTGTTAATAAAAGCATAAAGACTGAGGAAAAGAGAAGGGGCAGAAGAAAAGGAGGAGGAGGATCATGGCGAGGGGGGAGGACATACGAAGGAGGGGGGGCTGGTGGAAGACAAACCTTGGGAGAAGGATGGGGGGTTAGCCACTTATCAGAGAAGAAGGGGGGTCCTGGGGGGGGGCTAAAAGGATATCAAAGAGGGAAAACTCGAAAAAAACCAAGATGGGAATCCACCAAGGAGGTAATGACAACCAAAGGAAGGAAACTTACACCAAGTTGACTTCACATGAAAAAGAGGGAGGTCAGTGAAATCCCAAGTGAATCTATCGGACGATTGCAAGATACATCGCGAAAAGGGTAGCCTCCAAAGGGGGGGGGTCCAGAAGAAGGAGATCGCAACCAGGGTGAAAACGACGACAAGGAACGAATCGAGGCGGATCCCCCTGGAGTATTCCTCGCCGGACACTTATTATATGCTAGAAGAAAATTACGAGGGAGAGCCAATGAGGGAGGGGGAACCGACGGGGGACCACGGGAAGGAAGGGGATTGAGCCCAACTGAAGGGAAAGAAGAGGAGGGCATAGTAAGAGTAGCACCTACCTGGGGTGAGCGCGCACTTATCCACCAAGGGGGGAGAAAAGGTTCACTCTGAATAAGATACTATAAGGTACCGATTGGGACAAAAGGAAAACGAGACCTTGGAAAAAAGGGGAGTGAAGAAGACAAGAAAAAAGGAGTGAAGCGTAAAAGGGAGAGGGAGAGGGGATCGTAATTGGGGAACCCGGAAGATTGGACAACAATCTCGTAAATCATTGACCGGTATCACGCCCCTTCGGAGAAAAACCACCGGGAGACTCAGGGAATCTTGACTTACGGCGGGGAGGTGTTTTTTGTTAGGGGGGGGGAAAAAATCAAGAGAGAAAAAAAAACAAAGGGGGGGGGGGGGGAAACACAAAAGGAACGACTAGTCAAGAAAGTAACAGTAGAAGGTGACTCAAAGAAGGGTCTTTGGGAACTTACTTAAGGGACCGAGAGGGGGAAACGAGTAGAGAAAGAACGGGAAGAACTTTGACTAACCGGGGAATGAAAAGAAAGGGTAAGGAGGAGGGGGGACAATGAAGAGAAAGCTACAAGTTGAAAAGACATGAGATGGCATTTTATAGATACGGAGGGTAAGCGTATAGGTGAAAGTCAGCGGAGTGAAACGCAGAGGAGAATGGGATGGAGGACAAGAAAGGGGTGGAGTGGAAGATAGTGGAAAGAGAGAAGGAGGGGGGGTTGGGGGTGGGTTTAAAGAAAAGTCAGAGAAAAAAACTTCCTGCAAGGCTTACATATGAAGGGGGAAGACCGCTAAGGCAGAAGGGGGAGAGAAAAAAAGAGCAGAGTCAAAGGGAAAAGAGAAGGACAGGTTATCAGAGGAAAGAGAATCATAGTTGAGGTGGGTTTTCAGAGGGGGGATACTCTCTTAGAGGAAAAAAAACTTGTTCGGAGAAAACATTTGAGCGGGGGGAAGGGGGAAAAGAACTTTAATGGAAAGGGGGGTTATCAAGGGGACAGAGGGGAAGGGAAAGGAAAATGGGGGGGAAGGGGGGGACGTCCGTAGGTTCAGGACTAGAAGTTGTTATGAAAAAGGGTAGGGTTTTTAAAGGAGGGAGAGGAAAGTGGGGGTCTCGACTGGGGAAGAAAGGCGGGAGTATGAGGGAAGGGGAGAAAGATGAACTAGGACATTTTTAGGGCCCAAAGAAAAAGATGAAAACCGTAGATGTACGAAAAAGGAAACAGGAGAAGAGAAGGGGGACAAAGACGAAGGAGGGGGAAAAAAACTATCAGGGAGAAAAAGGGTCGGAGGAGTAAGAAAGGCTTGAAAACATCAAAAAGAGAAGGGAAGGAAAAAAAAAGGTTTTGGGGGAAGGGAACAACACATAAAAGTTGAAGGGTCCACGGAGGGGATACAAAAAGAAAATAAAAGGGGGAGGAGGGAGGAAGGGAACCAAAAGGAGACTCCCGAGCAAGGGGAAAGGACCAAACAAACCCACAGTCGGAAAAAGAGGATTTCTAGAAAGAAATTCGACCTTTCAAAGAAGGTCCCCTACCAAGAAAGATAAAAAAAACCAGAAAGTTGGGGGGGGAGATGGTAAACACTCCAGAGAGGAAAAGGGAGGATAAGATAAAGATCACAAGACTATCAAGGAAAAAAAAAACCTCTTTACCAAGAAGGGAGGACAAACAGGGGAACTGAAGTCGCTAACAGAAAAAAAAAGAACAGAGGACTCACAAGAGAAAAAAAGAATTTGACGGGTCAGCTAAAAAAAAAAAAAGGAATACATTCTAAAAAGAAAAAAAGGGTAAAGAGAATACACCTTTCTTATGAATCAAGGAGAAAGGGGAAAGGACAGGAAAAGATACGAGAAGGACAATTTGGGACCCAAGTAAAAGAAAAAAAAAGGAGAGGACACCAAAGAAGAAAGGAAGGGAGGCCATATCCGGGGAGAATAATGGTGTATATAAAGGGGGGGGGATATACCATTGAGGGGAGTCGGAAGAAAAATAGGAGAAAAGGGAGGAATGAAGACAAAAAAGGGGTTTTTCGAAAAAGAAAAAGGGGGGGCTTTGTGGGGGAAAGGAAGAAAACCCCAAAGGCCAGGTAGATAAAAAAGAGGAGTGAAGGAATAAATAAAAAGGGAGAAAGGAACCTAATGGGATGCCAGGTGAGAAAAGGAAAACAGAAAGGATATCACCTCAACTACATCAAAAAAGGTGAAAAAAGAGACAAGTCGGGAAAGAGAGTCAAAAACGAAAAGGAGAGGCGACAAAACGGAATAGGAAAAGGGAGAGAAAAAAAGAAACTTTACCAAAATAAGGGGGACACAACCAAAAAAAAAGGAGAAGATGGGGAATCACCAACTACAGGGAAAACTAGGACTGAAAGGATCCTAGGCAGTGAAAACTTGGGGTTGAGAGGAGTTATCCAATGATCACCAAAAAAAAAATAAAAAGTGGGGTTTGGGGAGAAAAAGAGGATAGGAAGTTTGGGGGGTAAAAAAAGAAAGAAAAAAAGGGACCTGATAACACCTCAACAAGACTGGGAGGGTGAAGGAAGGACCCACGGGGAAAAAAAAGGGGAAAAGCAAGTCTTCCGGGGGGGAAACCGGACGGACGAAGAGGAATGGCGAATACTATACCAGAGGGAGAAGAAAATAACAACAACAGGTAAAGAAAAAAAAAAAAAGGAGGAGCCATCCCAGAAATGCACGCGCGAAAACTGAAGCCAAAGCAGAAATATTGAAAACATCTACAAACGAACTCAGAAAGGCTTGGTAACGGGAGGAAAATAGGAAAATCCGAGGAGAAGACAAATGCAAATGAAAAGGGGAAATGAAACAAAAAAGAAAGAGGGGGAAAGAAAGATAGAAAAGAAGATAAGTACCTCTATATTGGAACGATTCGCAATAAGTGGGGGGGGGAGAAGGACAGCTCACAAATGAAACAGGGTAAAGGAGACAGAAAAGGGGGAAGTAGAAGAAAAGGACATAAAAAAATTCTAAAGAGGGGAAAAAAAAAAAAAAAAAAAGCAAATAACCAGATGAACCAAGTGGAGATCAGACTCAAAAACAAAAAGAAGGGAGGTATGAGGGGAAGGGGGGGAGGGGAAAAGTGTGAAAAAGATTTTTATCGGGGAAAAGGGGGGTCAGTCACTGGTGGGGTGAGGGACGGGGATTTACTAAACATGAAATTAGAGGGGGATTTAATTAAAGGGAAAGGTGGGGGAGGGGGAGGAGGGAAAAAAGTCGGGTAGAGAATGTAGCGAGAGGAAGGGAAAGTGAATTCTAGAGGGGAAGGGAAAGAAGATAAGAGGGGGGGGGTCGTTGGGTAAAGTACCATGTTAAAAAGGAGGGAAAATCCGGAACGATATGTTCCGCCAAAAGGGGGGATGGGCACTTGTAACTCCAGCTCGGGAGAAGGGGGGGGGGAGGGGGAATGCCGGGAGGGCTTGGATGAAGGGAGGGTATTAAGAGGGGGAAGGGGGTGTAGGGACTTGGCAGGTTTGTTGGAGGACAAACTCGGGTACTAGTAAAAACAAGCCAGGGCTACAGAGGAAGGGGGGGGCAAAAAAGTGCGGGGAGGGGGGGGGGGGCTGGGAAATTGAGTAATAAAGAAGGTTGGGTGAGTGTGGATGAAGGCTCAGGTGGGGGAATACGTCTCACATTAAAAAATGAAGGATTGAAGGGGTAGAAAACAACATTGTAAAGGGGGGGGAGATGGGGGGGGAGTATGGGTGTATAAAGAGAGAGAAAAGAAGGGTAAATAAGTTGAGGGGGGAAAAGCTGACGAGGAAGGGGTAATTGGTGGGAAAAGGGGGACCTCTTCTAACTAAGGGGGTGGTTGTGGGAAGAGGGGGAGTGTCAA
>Ga0179591_1319274_pt1 | contig 14095 bp, 5 predicted proteins | sample CZOMad2_1_08_16f_FD_182891 | JGI IMG/M metagenome (GOLD analysis project Ga0179591, IMG submission 182891) | Vadose zone soil fungal communities from Angelo Coast Range Reserve, California, USA - CZOMad2_1_08_16fungal (PacBio error correction) | ecosystem: Environmental > Terrestrial > Soil >...
TCAGGCCTCTTATCGACGGAATCGGACGATTCACCGGAGCGGCGCAAATAAAAAAAGGGAAGCGGGGGAGAAAAAAACTGCGGAAAGCTCGCAGAGGTTCGTGCCATCTGGAAAAGCAGGTCGAGGAAGAGGGGGACGGAAGGTCAGATGAAAGGGAGGTGCAATTATCCATTGAGAAAGTACCAAACTACCGTTTGTCAGTCGAGCATCAACGTACTTTGATGCGCCGATCAGCGGGAAAAAAAGGGGGACGAACTGCCCCTCCTCTGTAAAAAGTACTTCGTTAGAAATCACATCTCAGGAACTCTGCGATTCCCGAGATGAGTAACGCGAAAAGATCATATGGTGAAAGGGGCTTAAAGTGTTCACCTACGACCCTCGGGGAGAACAACTCTGGCGCCTCCACATTTGAGACACAGGGAGACCTTCCGGGCACCGTCTCAAGTGACGAAGGAGGACTGGAAAGGATATACGTCATTTAGTAGATGAAAAGAGGCAGAGGAACCCTTTCAAAACCCCCATTCGAACTATCCCGCCTCACTCGGTGGGAGAAGAATTCACGGAAAGAAACACTACAAACACCAACCCAGAGACTGTGTCCAAACACGTACTTAAATAAAAAACCCGATGTCTACAACAAAGGTGTTCAGGAGGGAGGTTAGGGTCACTTGGGAAGACTCAGTATCTAGGGAAATTCAGGGGTACGAGGAAAGGAAATTCGGAGGGGCCGCTGCCGCTTATGAGGACTCTTCTCTAGAAGGAGATGAAAGGAATCAAGTCTTTCTTGGGGGTTCAACTTGGTGCAGAAAGCGTCGAGAGACAGCCTGCCTTAGGCCAAAAGGCCTTTCGACTAGAAGCAGACTAAAAAATGTTGCGGAGAGAGAAAGGTCGAGCGCCATCTGGGAGAAATCCAGGAAGGAGCAAAAAAGGGAATATCGCCCTACGAACCCACATAGAAGGAAATACTCTCTCTCTTCTTAACAGCGTCCCTGGTAAGGTGATCGTATCTCACGTGGATGATGGGGGTTCCAGGTCGGGTTGTTTCTTACTAATGGGGAACGAAGGCTGAAAAAAGAGCAAAATCGCCGGAAGATGTCGTCAGGGAGGTCGAAAGACTTCGTGCAAGGAACTATCGCGTCGCTTTAGCGGGGTGGGGGGAAAGAATTCAAGGACGTGTGCTGACGGGAACTCCTGGCGGTAAACGGAAAAAGTTACCAGGAGCGGCCGTTCGATGTTCGAGCACCCGTCAGTAGGTCGCGGGACCCTGGGAAAGGATAGGGGTAGGGGTGATACTAGGAGAATTCATATTTCTATGAACGACAGGCCAGAATGAGGGAACGAAGTAGGAGGAAGATTGATTGGCCTGGGGGGAGTATAGGGGCATAGACGACGATGGTGTATGAGGGTAGCCCGACAGGAGTAATGCTCTTAAGACATGAAAACGGAAAAGTATCGTGGTAAGTGCTCCGGCAAATTGGGGCGTTCGTCGACTAAAGCTGGGAGCCTGTGGGGCTGAGCTTCTTCTGTTACTAAGGGGGGGAGGTATTGTGTTTGAGGGAAGGGGGGTTACGACGAAGGCAGGGATATCATAGAGAAAAAAGACTATGGGTGAAGAGCGATCTGTCCTGCGAGGGGAAAGAAGATCCTCTAGGGAGAGGATCTTCCTTAAAAAAAAGAATAGCAGCAAACACCGACTCTCTTCCGCCGGATACGTAAAGGAAGAGTAGCGTACAGAGGTGGAAGCAAAAGGGGGAGCTAAAATCACATTAAAACGGACAGCGTTGTTGATTCCGGGTTAACGACAATACGTAAAAAGGGGGCATGGTAGAAGGTCAGGATTTCAGCGATGCGGGACCAAAGGAGAAGATGAAACTAGTGCGCCAGGTCCCTCACTCCTCGAGGGGGCTCAAGCTCGAAAGAGGTAGGTATCTATTAGAGCTGTCGGCTTCACGGCCAGAAGCAGGAAAAAAAAAAGAGAAACAGTCTTCGAGGAATGAAGTTAGAAGACGAAAGAGATCGAGGGGGAATAGAGCAAAAAAAGGATAAGAAATCTGCTCTCTTCGCTGCACCTCTCTGCGCGTAAAGGCGGCAGGTCGGAGAAAGAATAGAAATCTTCTTTTTTTCGGAAGGTTGTCTTTCTCATGAGCTGTAAAGAGAAGAAGCCGCGAAATAGACCTTCATAAGTAAGGGAGGAGACCACCTTCATTCTTAAATTGGGACTCTAGGGGGGGGAGGAGGTACCGTATCTTTGGCTCAGAGAAAATCGGAGAAGGAGCTGTGGAAGGAAAGGAGGATGAGCTTCTGTAGGAAAACCGAGACAACTAGGAGAGGGATTAATGTGTCTCCGCAAAACGGCAGAGAGCGGATAGAGCGAAAGGAAGGCGCGTCGTCTCCTCTGGCCTACCACGAGTGCTGAGGGGGAAGCTCAGAGACTCTCAAAGAGTGATTACGGATTAAAGGGAGAGAAGAGAAGACGATCAAGTCTTGACTCCTTATCGTCAGGGCGCTCGTCTTAGTCAAAACCCGGAAGGGGAAGAGCAACCTAAGGCACTCATCTACTCAGACTCACCCTCGGAACGAGGAAACGGAGAGAAACCCGAAGTCTCTATCATCGAACTGCCTCTCCACGATCGCTGCTGCGGTATCTGAAAGGCAAGGAGGAAGAGTACATCCTGGACCTAGGGATAAAGGACCTACGAATAGACCCCTCCGGCCAAGAAAAGCGGAGAGACTAATCTTAAACTCCAAAAAGTCTCCGGGGCCTCGACCGCTTACATCAGCGTAGGAAGCGATACGAAACTCGGGAAGTGAGGGCACCTCCTTCGTAGGGAGGTGTGCCTCAAACCGCAAAGGGAACAAAGAAAGTTTCCATTTGAAACCCGTGCCAAGGGTTAGACAGGGAGGAGAGGGGAATGGGCAGTCTACAGTACACCTCGCTGAAGGGGAAACTTACAAAAAGAATCAAGAACCCGCAAGAGAGTAATATCCAGGAGGAAAATCGAGGCGACATTCGGGCAGATTTCTAGTATCCGCTGTCGTCTCAACATCAGAGAAAAAGCAAAAGGGGGGACTCAAAAAGTGTCCTACGCTAAAGTTATCGCTAAAGCGAGAGCCGTATGAACTCGCAGGGGAGAATGTTTTGGTCTTATTTAATCGGGAATCTCCGATCGGGGCAGGCATGGGAGTAAAAACTATGCCGCCTCAGGGTAAGGTCAAGGGAAAGGAAAGACTAACTCTTGTTCGGGCTTAATCACCTCCGGCGCATTCCTCGGAGGGGGGAAAGGGTCGGGAACCTCTTCTTGAGTTCTCGCGCAGTTAAGACTCAACCGTCTCTCCTCCAAAAAAGAGGCTGCGGGAACGTGAAAGAATAGCTAATCCGCGCTCTATCGAGCCCTAGAGGAATCTCAAGGAATGCTCGGATAATTCAGGTCCATGGCTATATGACTGAAGGGACCTCAGACGTCCAATTGAGTGATACCGGCCTGACGTGCTCTGGGGGGGGAAATGTGAGTGCAAAAATGGTGGTTACGGGGGGGGGTGTTTCAAGGTGCGACGAGAATGACTTCGGTGACAAGCGTGCGGGAAAGAGAAAGAGGTCGTTAATGTTTAAGGTGGGGGGGAAACCTAGGAGGTAATTCAAAAGCAGCGGCGAATAAGAGGGAGAGCGACGGGCAAGGGAGAGTGACAGGAAGGGTCTACACGGAGGAATTGGCTATAAAAGGGGGGGCGCTTTGGGGAAAGGGAAAGGGGACTGGGGACACGTGCCGAGATGCCTACAAGGGAGGATCAGAAAGAATCACGTTATCGGAAGGAGGGATAAGATTGGATGATCTGACCTTTTCATCCACTCTGGGGGGAGGGGGAAGGATACTCTCGGGGGTCAAGTGGAGATGGGACTACTCGTATATCAGACGGTGTGCTACGAAGAGACAGGGGCAAGGAAAAAAAAGGGGAAAGTTCTCCAAATTGTCCGAACCTTCTCAGGGTCCAGCGCAAAGGCTTTGTCTCAAAAAAAAAATTATGCGGAGGGGAAGTGGAGCGGCTATCTGGGAGAGGGGCGGAAGAGGGGAGGGTCGAAACAACGTTTCTTCAGGAAGGCCGCAGGGCGAAGATCGCCGAGGGCTTCGTTTCAGAACTGACGGGGTCAAGGGGTGGCGTATGTTCATGGGCCTAGGAAGAGAAGAGGGACATCGCGTTGGCAGCACGGATCCAGAGATGAAAAAAAGCAGGAAGAGCTCGAGCGGGGGCGACCCGATCGATTCAAATACCTCCTCTACTAAAAGAGAGTGGGGAAGCGTGTAGGACGCTCACTCCGAAAGGAGGGGACGAAAAAAAACTAGAGGGCAGCACTCCTCATCAAAAAGGTTTCCGACGAGGACGCATAGGGGGGAAAACTTGCCTCTCGGTGAGGAATAGACCTCCTTTGGAACAGGCCATACTGATCTTGGCAACTGTCGAAAAGTTTCAGGGGAGATCCCCACTGGAACCTCAAGAAGGAGGCAAGGGTGCCGAAAACCAAAGAATCAGCCTAGTCAGTGATTCCAAGCTGGAGTCCGGACGTGCTCTTGCTAGTTAGCAAGACTAGGGGGAATGATCCTCTCCTAGAGAAGACGTCCCGACTCTGCCTGTGATAGATCTTCTAGGAATCAGTCCCTGGGTCACCTGACAGCCACGTATACCGGGGGAGGGGACTAAAAGGAGAATATCCGGCCGTCAACTAGATCGCCTTATAAAAGTCGTCACTCGACCGTGATCTTCGCAAGAGACGAAAAATCACAGTGTCTGCATGGGGAATAAAGGAAAGAGGTCCTAAAAACAAGCGTAATCTCCACCGAGGACGCACTCATTTTCTTGAATGAACAATGAACTTGATACACGCAAAATGAACTGCATCCTCCAATACCTGCCGCTGCAGCATGCAAAAGAGAAATGGAACCCCCGGGGATCTAGAAAAAACAAAACTTATTATTGGGGGAAAGAGAGAGGGGACGGCTTTGTAGGGGTGGGAAAGAGACTCTTAGAAAGAAAGAAAGAACATTGGGTCATTCAATTTTTTCCAGCTTGCTTTGAAAGTTTTGGTCAACGAAATTAGTGGGGAGGGGGATAAGTGGATTCTAGGGAGGGGTTGCGATAGCTATAGTCCGAGCCTAGACCGATCAAAGGGTGAGTAGGGGAGAGGGGCTCCGATCACGCAGGATACGCCTGGGGGTGTTATTCGGAAAGTCTATGGGGTCTGTATAAGCGACGAATGTGAGAAGAAGAACTCTACTCAACGGGGAGTTACCACAGGGTAGTAGAAATACGGATTGCGACAGTGACCGGCAAGGGCAGGACTTCTTTAGATTTGCTCGGAGTCATCCCAGGATAAGGGATCAGAACCGAAAGCCTATCTCTACTGGAAGAGGAAAGACGGGCGCGTCGAGGGTTTTAATTCGGACGGTAGTCCGGCCAAAAAGTTGGGGAACTACAGGAGGGAGGAGTAAACATTTTGCGATAACGATAGTGAAACGCGGGTCTCTAAGGAAGACGATAGTCGTCCATTAACGAAGCTGACGTAGAATCTTACACGGCCTTTGTCGAGGGGGGGAAAACGGGGAAGTCTTTCTCAACTCTTAACTTCTTTTGTCCGGGGGGGGAGAAAAAATGACGAGGAAGGGGATCGTTGGTCTTAACTCCTTAAGTAGGGAGTGAGGGGAGTGTTGGGGACTTGGAGGGATTTGAACTCGATTGTCGCGGAGACCGGAAAGGAACCTAGGAAAACAACCAAACTTTGACGAATCAGAACGAGACTCCGACCGTGTGTCTAGATTGCAACCGCAGAAAGGGAGAAATATAACAAGAAGAGAGGACTTCGAGTCTCAGACGAACGCGATAAGTTCTAGTCTGGAGAAAGTCAAAGCCACTACGGAGGTGAATGGACAGATATGACATCATTTTCATAGCCATACTGTGAGGGACACGGAGGGCCAAAGAAGCAGGGGACCTGATCCAAGGGGATCCTTCCGAAGAGAACCGTTTAAGAGGAAAAAAGGCCTGGTATCGCCGGAAGCACAGACGACGTCCGAAGCGCGGGAACAAAAGGAAAACTTCAAAACGGAAACGCGTACGTCGGGCGAGATCAGAGAGAGGAGCGACTCTTCCTTCGAAAACCGCAGCTGAGAGGAAGATTTTGTTAGTGCAGAACGAAATTTTAGAGTCGGACGCCAACCTCTGCATCGGAAACGACCACATGCTATGTGAGGGAGAGAAGGGAAAGAAGAGTCTCGGTAGGAGGTACTGGTCTTCTACTTCCAAGGGAGTTCAAACAGAACACACCATTCCGAACCCTTAACTAAAAGGGAACCGCAAACGGAAGAGGAGAAACGAACGACCTCGATCACCCCCAGCCAAGGGGTTAACAAAAACGACGTTGACCTAAACATCTCATAACGAAGAGGAAAAAGGGGGTCTGGCAAGGAGGGAGGAAGGGAAACTCTCGGTCACTGAATCTCATGACGCCGAGAGCAAACTCCATTGCCTGGGAGGCCTCTTATTCTGAAGTGACGTCGGAGGGACGTCCAGGTACCTGAGCTTTTGTGCGAAAATTGGAGACAGCTGAGGGCTATGACATCTGCGCAAGGCATGAAACTTCAATGGTCAAGCTCTAGTTTTAAAAAGAAGCCCGAGAAAGGTTAAAGGAGTGGAGGGCTAAGGTTGAGCCATCTTGGCGAACCTCCTGAGAGCTCGTTGGAGAAAAACAGATAGGGAGAAACATGGATCACTTCTAACCTCTGCGATCGCGTTAGGTCTACTGTGGGGAGGGGGAAATCAAAAGGGGGGGGGGAGATTATGGGGGGGGACTTACACGTCCCCCGCGTTTAGTAGGGCTACTGGAGTATGGAGAGTGGACTCCTCTCTTGCTAAATACGACTTTCGTTAAGGTATCTCTTTTCGAATCGGGGTAGAGGAGTTAGTGGAGGGTCCTTAGGTGATTTACTTCCGCACGTTGCAAAACGACATTTAAGAAAAAGGGGCTCTGGGGAGGGCGGTCTAGCACACGCACAGAATCTCCGTTCCTCAGAAGGAGACTCAGCGGGGAGACGAGAAGACGATAAAGAAAGGGTAGTCATGAAATCCTTCCTATGAGGAGGGGAGGCGAACTACGGAGAAGGAAAGTTGATTGAGCAGACTTCGTGAAGTAAGAAACGGGCTGGAGTATTGGTGTCTCAGGCAGGGGACCTGGGAAGGGAGTTGGAAGGAGACTGACCTAACATTACTAACGACAGCGAGGTCGTGCTAGGGAATCTGGACTCGGCTCGACTGTCGGGTTCGTCCTCAAGAAAGCTGATGATATTTACTGCTTTTCTTCTTTGCTGGTGAAGGGAAGAGGTTTACAGCCTCATGCAGGAAGCCCGAAAAAAGAGGTGGAAGACTAGCTCCTCGCCTTGCCGAGATAGACTCCGCTCTTCTATCGAAAAGGCCTGGCCACCCTTCGCTCAACACCGGAGACAAAATCTTCCTCTTGAATAAAACTATCACAGCTTCTCGCCTCAACCAGAGGAGTGCTCGAATAGGTAAACAGCATCTAACATGGGAGAAAGTGTGAGTCAAAGGTTCACTACCGCCTATAATCCACGTACTTCAGGAGGGTGGGAGGGGCTCCCTAGAAGTTACAGAAAAACATATCTTAGAATCACGGAAGAGAAGGCTGATCTTCGGATGCCTTCTAAGGGTTCAAGATCTGGATGGATTCGTTCCTGCCGGCGCTCCTGCCAAAAGAACTTACTAGTATCAATCGTCTTCAGAAAGGGGGATCAGATCCGAATTGGACTATCATAGATGGCTGAGAGTCGTAGTACGTCACACAACAACGAAAGTAAAATGAAACTCGAGTAGCTTAACCTCTCTGAGAGGAAACGGGGCGGTGCTCCGAAAAAGCAGGGTTTTCCGCATGCTTCTTTTTGAGGTGGCTCAGCAGCGCTGGCTTAACTCATTTAAAAGGGATCAATCAGCCGGGCATCTTTTCATAGGCCTAACTTCTTGCGGTGCGGGAGCCTAAGAGGGGAGGTCCTGGGGGTGGCGGAACCGATCGATTCCATCTTCCGACTAACTGGAGTTTGGTTCTTCTATCGTTAGTTAAGAAGACACCCTACTCGCGCTTTCTGGAGAAGTGGTTCTCGAAAGATAGGGGGTAGAATAAGAGTCCTTCGAATTCGCGATATCCGTCGCGGGTGCTGGCGCGAAAGACTCGGAAGAGTCTCCTCTCTAGTCGTGAGGCCATCTCCTTGGCTTCAGGCCGGACAGATCAACCGCGGTTTGGAGAATAAGGACTCGCCTTAGGTCACCTCGTCCTCTTAAAGCAAACCTACTATCTACCTCAGCTAGAGGCAAAGGGTAGCGACCAAAGGCAGGAGAGATCGATACGAACTTCCTCAACTCCAAAAGTCCAGAGGGAAGAAAACGCATGTCGCACGGAGAGAAGACGTAAGAACCTACTTCTTCGAACCACGATCGTGCAAGTCAAAGAGAAAGGATACAACGCGAGCTCCGAGAGATTCTAGAATCTTTCCACGGAGTCAGCTCCCTCTATCCCACGGACTAAGCTGGAGAAGGGCATGCGATAGGGTTTTCTAGGAAGCAACAGACCAGTCACGTACCTTCCCGGTAGTTCTTGCAGGGAAAGTAGTTTACGAGGCGAGAAGGTCGAGGAAACGAAAAACTCTACCTGCGAGGAGGGAAAGAGGCCCAGGATGAGGTCGGAAGGCACTATCTGGAGTCATCGTCTCGCAACGGATAGTCCGCAGAAAAAAAGAGAGGAGTTACGTATCCGCAACAATCCGACGAGACAGGTATCTCGATAAAAAGTCTGCAATAACAGTTAGAGGAATAGAAGACTAGGACGGGGGTCCGTGATCCACTGCGTCTGCTTCGTTTTTTGTCTTCGAGCGGCTCGAGTATAGAAAGGAAAATAGGGAAACTCAAAGCTCGCCCAGATCTCCGGTACCTGATGGGGCGCAGAGTCAAGAGGCATTACTCTTGACTGGTAAAAGCGGTCCTAAGGCTCGGGCAATAAGAGCGAATGGAAGACAATGTCTTCGAACCCCCAGACAAGCGGAGGTCCCAAGGCTCAGAAGGAGTAAAGAGTCTCCTCCTCGAAACGCTTCTATGAGAAGGGTGCTCTTGCTAGGGATCAGGCTAGCTAAGGGGGAGGGCAGTGGAAGAAGAGAGACTACTTCCACGCTTTCATAAAAAAAGAATCCTTCGATGCATTTTCATGGACCCTCGGGGGTGTGGGGGTGGGTGATCGAGGTTTGAGGGGAAAGTCGGGGGGGGGAAAAGAAGAGGGTAGTATGGAGGTCGTTAATCCTTTGTTGGGGGGGGGACGCTTGAACCTAACTTGCGGGGGGACGGGACGACGACAAGAGACTTAATCCTCATCTCGACGCAAGACTTCTTTCAAACGGAACTTTGAGGGGGTCTGAAGTGATCAGGGGAGTTGAAGCCTGCGGGTTGGCGGAAAAAAAAGGGGAAACTTCTGGCACACGGCCTCGGCCGGAAAATATGCATCTTCTCTAGCAGTACTGCACGAGAGGAAAGCAAAGAGTACCATGGGCCTGGCCCTCACGACGTCGCGGGTAATAGGTCGGGAGGGGGCTGGGATGGGGGGGAGAGGGATCTTTGGAGGGGAAGTATTCTCTGCTGGCAGCCCATTACGGTGAGCTCTAGAAGCCGGTTCAGTCTGATCCGGAAACTGGATCGTGAACATGCTCAGGTACAGGAGGGAAAAGACTGGGTCAAAACTAGCACCTTATGGGCCGGAGGGCACTCCCGTCGGAGGGGGGGGACTGAGTAGGAGCTCCTCTCGACGGAGGGAGCAATGCGGGAGGGCGGACAGCAATCTACTAAAGTCGTGAAAGACTGCCAGGATCAAAAGATCATCTGCTCGTGGGGCATCAGAGACGAGGGGAGATTTCGAGACGTAAAAGATGGCTTTTTGGGGGAGGAAACGAACTATGCGGAGAAAGCGGGGGTCTGGTTACGCACCAGGTTCGCCAAATGAAGAATAAAGGACCTGATGGTCGAGAAGGAAATCAAGGACTATCTATAATTCAGCCTAGACAAATCTGATGTGAAATGCTTTACCGCTCTCCGATTCGGTTCTTCTATAACGGAATCAAGCACTTAAAAGGGCACTTTGCCGAAGGACTGCACATGGATCGAGGGGGTTCGAGATAAAGCTTTTCGTCTCCAATCGGGCAAGGGAACTATCTTGAGAGAACAACTCCAGAAAAACTCTAAAAAATTCCTCATATGCATTCCTTCAGACCGTCCGACAACTAGACTAAAATCCTCTTCTGGGGGTTCCATATGGGGAAACGGAGCTATCAAAGAAGAATTAGTGTCGTATCAACCTCTGAGTACTCTGAGGAAAGACCTCTACTCCGTCCCAGAATGAGAAAGGGGTTTTGGATCGGGATAGGAGCGAACTTCTTCAACTTACCCGTGAAACCTACCTATGTGGGGGGGGGGGGAGGGGGTGGGGGGGGGGGGTAGTGGATCGGGGAGTGCCCTACCAAGGCTAGAAGAACTCAAAGGGGAGATCTCCTTAAACCATGTATCTCCTGATCGCGCCTCGCTCCTCAACGGATCGTCTTGATAGACGTCGCTCAACCTAAGCAGCAAATCGCCGATGGAAGAAAACTAGGGTCTTCAAAAACACTGTAGAGGATAAACGAGGACCACGAACATCCTCCCAAAGATGAGACCGGTGCAGGAGGGAAAATCTATCAAAATTGCGCGAAAAAGGAAGAACTAACCACGACAAAAAACTTAATGGTATTAAAATATATATATCCGGTTTGTAAGATTCCAGGAATCAAGTCTAAAGGGGGGGAGTCTTCTTGGGCCATCGTTCCGTATCTCATATTGGGTGGGGGGGGAGAAAAACTTATAAAGGGTGGGGGCCATTTTTACATACCGCGCCTGATCTAATATTCAAGGGGATTGCGGTCTCCTAGACTTCGCTAAGGGGTTGGTTGGTCCATATCGTGTGTCTTCCGTATTTCTCAAGGGGGGATAAGAAGCTATCATTTCGGTTGGACATTCAGGGGGAGGAGTATACTACATGGGCCGCTAGAACAGGGAGGGAATCTTAAGGGTAGTAAAGCAGACTAGATCATCAGGCGGGACTTAGCAGTTATCACGATACTAAAAAAAGGATGCGCCGTTTCTATCTTTCAAACTGTAGAAGAAATGGGGGAGACTGAATTGGTGTTTGGGAAAATCTGTCAGTAAACGCATGATTGTCGGCAAGGAAAAAAGAGACCGGCTGCTGCGAAGGGGATATCCCCAGCAAGGAATTGATCTACAAACTTTCAGATCTCGAATACTTAGATCTTCTTCGCATCCTAAGCATCAGGGAAAAGGACCTTTCAGGAAAAAGTCTAGCCGAGGGGAGAAAGCATAAAAAGAGGTCTCACGATTTCCCCCGGCTGTTCGGTAGGATGCTAATTAATATCTGTCAGGGGGGGGGGGGAAACAGAGCCCGGACTCGAGCGAAGGCAGGGACTGACCTGAAAGAGAGGAGTCAAAGGTTCTCCAACTCGAATGTAAAAAAGAAGAATGTCTGCGACAGAAAAAGTCCCTCTTTTATTCCTCGACTAGACGAGACTGTAGAGGGAAAAAAAAGACAAGACTGTAATCGAACGCCGGACTAATACACGACGGAAAGAGGGAGAATTTCTCCTACGAAAAACCTTACTATTATTGAGAACCTCTCCAAAGAGCATGCATCGTGGTTAAATCGGCAATCATTCTATGAAAAGGTTGGGGCCAAAAACGTAGGTCCCGGGGAGAAAGGTTCTGTCCAAGTATAAAGTTTTCCCTTAATCTAGACCAGTTGACCTGAGAAAAAGTAGACCAGGACCTGTATCGCCGAGCAGTAAGTCACGGACGACGACCATAAAGAGATATAACTTCCCGCTAAAACGCGACTGCGTAATCCGAAAGAGGACTAAGACTCTTCCTGAGAAACCAGTGGTGCAGCCTGGCGGGAGACATATGGGGGGAGAGATGGAGTGACCGACGCGCTGCCTCTCGAACGCGCCAACCTCGTGCAGCGAGGTGAACGTGTAAGAACTTCAACAACTTCAAAAAAGAAGGCGGCCTTCCGAGGACTGCAAAGTAGAGAAAGGCAAAAGACCGTTCGTCACGAGGAAACCTTTAAAAAAATAAAATGAACTCCATATCTCAGAACACGCTAACCTATTCCCCGTCACGCTCGTAAAATCGGGACCCCCACCAAACAAAAAAGTACTGGGGAGGTGGGGCACCAGATCTCCGAATGAAAGGAAGGGCTACTACAATTTAGGGGGCGTGGTACGGGGAGCGCCAGTCAATGGGCTCTCTCTGCAGAGCGCTCCTTAGCTCTCAGGACAGTGCGCTGAGGAAGGGTGGGAGGTGGGGAGAGGGTAGGGGGGTAAGGAGTGGAGGGGCGAAGGGGGGGGGGGGGGCGAGGGGGATGGGTGGGGGGGGGGAGAGGGAAAGAGAGAGGGAAATAAGGGGGGGTGAGAGGAGAGAGGGTGGGGGTAGAGGGGGGGGGGGGCGGGTGGGGAAAGGTGGGGAGGGGGGCAGGGGAGCGGAAAATGAGGTTGGGTGGGGGGGAGGAGGAGAGGGGCGGAGTCTTATCGCGTCTTCGTAGCTATTTCTAAACTGTCAGGGGGAGGGGAACGGTGTCTGGAACTTGTGGGTCCGAGTTGGGAAAATCCGTGTATCATCTGCTCAGGACAGAAGCCAGGACGGGTCTTAAAAAACTATTCCGAGGATGAAGGAAGACTCAAACCATATTTAGGGAGGTAGCGGAGCTATGCTCCGATGGCAAGAGGTTCCAGCTCGGGGGCGAGGCTAAAAAGAGAACAAAAAAAATCGAAACTGAGGGGAATCCACTTCTAAGAACACTTCGAAAAGAAGAGTGGGGAATTTTTTAAGAGGCGACGTCGCTGTGTACGCTGGGGGAGGGGAAAAGGTACACTTAGCGAGCTTAGGGAATCTGCGCTCGCAGGGGGGGGGGGGAGGGATATAAGATCGGAGAATAGTTCTTACCTTCCTCGGCCAGGATCGAGTAGCTTAGGTAAAAAACTAAATGAGGGGGAGGTACTAAATTCCTTCACTGTCCGACGACATGAATCTGGACTTTCCAATGGAATTGAAATAAAACATCCTCAGGGGGGGGTCGCCATTTCTCATCACTTATAAGGGGAGGAAGCAAGGCTTTCTATTATCAGCAATGCTAGGACGTCCAAGTGAGGAGGGACAATCTTTGCATTGACCCGACTGATTTGTACTTGAGGTGAAGACCGACTAGTCTGGATTTGGGGAAAGGGATAAAACAGGAGAAGAAAGAAGAAATGAGAGACGGAAGAAAAGGAATTTTCGTTCGATACACTGCGGGGGAGCTAGTTCGTCGGATAAAAACTATGGGTAGGGATTGCGTGAAGAGGCACGTTTGACTCAAAGAGGGGGATCAGCCCGAAACGAAAATGCCAAACGAAAGATGTTTATCGGGATCCTGAAAGAAGCAAGCGGGGAGCGGAAGGGGAGCCCGATCCGCTTAACCGCTAAGCTAGCTCTTACTGAAGATCCATTCTCTCAATTAAGACGTCCTTCTCTAATACGTATAAAGAAAAAAGGAAGGGGTTGTATTCCTGTTCAATCCTAGAAGCCCGTAAGGCAAGACAGCTGGGGGAGGGGGGGGGGGTAGGTCGAAAAAAAGCCATTCCTCCTCTTCAGTCAGGTCTTCAGCCCGCCCTCAGGAAAGCAGAGGAGAGAGAAAACCGAGGGCTATGATAATCTGGAGAAATCCAATACGGAACGACTCAACTCTGAAAGACTTGAGAAACGGAGTGATATCCCTACAGTAAAAAGGATCGGGGTAGGAATCGAGTCGAGAGGATCTCTCTCACACAACTGGGATAGAGCTTAGACTTCCTCTTCATCGACTAGAGTGCCTTCTTCGGGAACTGAGCAACCTCCTTCCTAGGCCTTGCCGCAGCGTCTTGTTTTCGGGTAAAAAGGAGCGCTTTAAAAGCATCGCCAGACATCTAGGGTATCTCTAGAC
>Ga0179591_1267642_pt1 | contig 14094 bp, 13 predicted proteins | sample CZOMad2_1_08_16f_FD_182891 | JGI IMG/M metagenome (GOLD analysis project Ga0179591, IMG submission 182891) | Vadose zone soil fungal communities from Angelo Coast Range Reserve, California, USA - CZOMad2_1_08_16fungal (PacBio error correction) | ecosystem: Environmental > Terrestrial > Soil >...
ATCCTTTGAAAAGGAGGACCAAAGCTAAGTTTCTTCTTACATGTCATCGAAGAGGCGGCAGGGAAAGAGACTAGCAGAACAAGATCACGTCAAAGAAGCATAGGATTCCAGGAATAAAGGTCGCCTATGAGTTAAAAACAGAATAACCGGGCTTTGAACACACTGCGCAGATCAAACGTTCAGGTGGTTAGTGCAGGAATGCTTGAAAGGGGGAGAAATATTTCTCGTAAGAAACGGTTATCTCGCAACGGGTCGGCCTTTCTCTGCGAAGAAGTACGCTACCACCAAGACTCGCCCAACGTACGCTAAAAAGTGAAGTCCCCGACCTCGGGGAAAAGAAATGTGATTTCCCAGGTAACTTTAGAGTATAAGAGCGGTTCCATAGCCCCACGGATCTCTGCTCGCATGGCAGCAGTAAGACTTTGAAAGGGGGTTGAGGAATAGGGGAAATTAACTCCGAGAGAGAAGAAACGGTCTAAGCGCTCATCGTATCATCTCTTACGACTCTCCATACTTCGGGGACTCGGGAGAAGGTTAGGAGTGAGAGGATGGGGGACAGCGAGGTCGGTCGCGCGGTTGAAAAGGAAGCGTGCGTAAGCTGAGGGTGAAGAGTATAAACCACCACCAGAGAAGTAAAAAACAACCCTCATAAAGTATAGTCTCTCGCCTCCGTGCCCAAAAAGAGGTCCTCTTTAAGGACGCGTCTCTTGGGGTGCTTCCAAAGGTATGTTGGTAGACCGGAAGGAAGACGGACAGAACAAAAGTATTCATGTATGCGACTGAGTAGAACTAAAAGAATCCACCCCGTCTGAGTGGTTTAGAGCTCAGGGGTTACGTGTGGGAACGTCACACTACTAGTAGTAAAGGAGAGAAAAGCTCATCATCGAGACAAAAGAAAACTGAAACCAAGAGGGCGGGGGGGCTTTGCGAAGAGGACCATCATTAATAGAAGTAGCTACAACCTGCTCGACGCTCTCGCTAATGAGAAAAAAAGATTTTACTAGCGGCTTTAATCCGGCAGGCGCCTGGCAGGGGTGAAAAAAACTTAGGGTGATTTCTCAATGAAACGGAAACACTGCTTCTTGCTCAACGCCGAGGAAAAAAGGCGAGGCGTGGTACTGAGATGTGCTAAGTGGCATAGAAACAGAAGGCTGTCACTTCGAGCGAGCGGTTTACTTCCGGTGGAGCTTCATGAAGCCCAGAGTAATCAAAAAGTTTGTGGGTCTTGGCTGGGGGGGTGTTATGCCAACGAGGTCTCTTCGAGGTGGAAGATCTACTTACCTAGATTAAGAGATGGTCTACGTAGTTTAAGACCGGGAGCCAAAGAGAAAACGGAGAGGATTTTCCTTCGAGAACGGGGTCAGAACTCGTTCTCGATTAACTCATAGAGAATGCAAATAGCGGTACAGTTCCGTCGAGAAGAGGGATCTGAGGTCCAGAAAAGGGTTCACGAAGCAGTTGGCTCAAGAGAAAAATTCTTGATAACTGAGGAGCTAAGTACTACGCAACGCTTCCTTAGACACTTGTATCATGGAAGAAAACATGGGAACGGCTACTGATAGAGCAGGGACAGGGCGACGGCTCGAAGGGCTGGGTGTCGAAAAGGTACAAACATGGGTTTCTCCGCAGGCTGAAAGCATCGCCTGGTTCAGGAGAAGGTGGTTCTCCTAATCCCCTCTAATCGGAAGGCGCTTGCTTTCCAATAGAATGTAGTCCTTCGCGTTCACCGGGGGGGGGGGGGATTTCGGTGAGCATTATAGAAACGCATCGTGCATATTCGAGCATTGTAGGGGTTGCAAAGGGGTGATAGAATCTATTGCAGACAGATAAGGTCAGGGCTACACGGGCTGCGGTCCGGTTACGCGTCTAGGGTCTCTCTGGACGAGGAGAACTTCAGAGTCCAGCGGATCTGTTGATAGCCGCAAGTACGAAGTCATCTATCACGTCGCAGGGTGAAAAAGGTAGAATGTTGTACATGTAACTTGGACGGGGGGACCAGGGGGGTCCACCAGCCCCGCTAGTCGAACCCTTGCTCGGGGGAGCCAAGTATTTCTGAAGAAAGAGGCGCCGCCAAGGGTACTAAATCCACAAAATTTGGTCCTTCTCGAATTACTTACTGGACCGCTCACTCTGACAGGGTCATTGGCAAAAAACAGAACAGGCGATGCATATAACAAAAAGAGGAAGGGAGACGCCTGAGAGGGGGGGACGAAAAAGACTCCAACTGTCCTCGTAGAGGGCAGAGGGGGCCATGCCAAGGCTGTCTGCGAGGCCAACAGGGGGCGACAAAAAAGGGAAAGGGCACGTGAATCTTTGAAAGAAGCTTCAAGAAAAACCTGGCGAGCAAAGAAAGAAGGTCCGTCGTCGTTGGAAGGGGGGCAGAGTGAATGAAAGCAGTACCAAGACAGCACAGCAAAGGAAGTAAGAGCAATTCGCTGGGTCGGAGAGGGAGTCTCACAACAATGACCAGATCAAAAGGGAAATTAAAGAAGAAGTCTGTTGAAGACAACTCTACCAAATATTCAGTCTATTACTTCCTGAGACACGGGACTAAACGATAATCTCTATATTCGAACGCAGGGGGAGAGAAATCCATGGAAAGAGGATCTCTAGGTTGGAAAACTGACGCAATCAAAGATGTCTAAGTATAAAGGATTCAGAGGTTACAGTTGAGAAGTGTCGGGAGTATTACGCTCGACAAGGAAAGAGCACTAAGAGGAAGGCTGAGCAGATTATGTCCTATGTCTGCGGTCGCTGGTTACCTGAGCATAAAAAACCCGGATCGCATGCAAAGAGCACATGAGGGAGCAGGCGAGCTCGACGAGTTCTAGTATCTTTAGAAGGGAAATTTAAAACGTGGTAAGAGGACACGGAACCACACCGAAAAGGGGGATAAGGTTCTGAATCAACCTCGTCTTTCAGGACTTCGGGGGGAGGAGTCGACCATATCGGAGAGGGAACGGGTGGTTCCAAACCGACAGAGTGTTCGAACGCAATAAAACCAGAAGATCCAAACGCCTGGTTCGACGGCGTGTGCCGAAAAGAAAAATGGCTCGAAGGAAAAACAGCCTCTCGAAAGGCGGAATTCAGAAACGGCGCGCTGCCAGGGAGATAGTGAGAGAAAAAAGAAAGTTCTCGCCCGTTAAGAGGACCCCACATACTCTACTACGGGACTATGGGTTTAGCACGGATCACAGGAGGAAGTAAAAGGAGAAAACTTGTACGCTAGGCACCTCGTAAAGAGGGGGGGGGGAAAGCTAAAGTCGAAAGAGTCAAGCCACTACTGTATAGTCGTAGCACTCATCGGGGTAAGCTTCTCGGAGCCGAAGCAAGTGCTAGAGGAAAGGAAAGGTATCCGTCACGTGTATCTCACTCGAAGGGGCGAATAAGGCGGTGCTAGAGCAACGTGTAGCGGCCTGAGAATGATATGTTTCAATAACTTCAAGCCATCGATGGGGGGTTTTAGGATTCCTGGGAAGGGGATTTGCGTATACAGGATAAATATCGCAGGCTCGCTTAGAGACCCGACAGAGTCGCACCCACATCTACCTCGCGGGGACCTTCTATTTGTCGGTCATCCGTCTAATACATAAGAGGAGGTGGTTCTAGCAGCACCAAATAGAAAAAAGCCTGTGAAACACAAAGCGCGAATACGCATCAGTGGGGTGGAGTAAAAGGAGAGCGCGTCTTGGACCATTATGGGTACCGTGGGTTTGGTGTGGAACCTTCTTTCATCAACGATAGAGTAGCAGGAAAAAAGTGAAAAACGCCTAAAGCACGGGGACATCATAAAGTTGTACACCTCCATTCAGGGGGTGAAAGAAGAGCAAGCTCGAAGTCTGGAAGAAAATCCTCAAAATTCGGATCAGAATGAAATCTGGCTGAGCGACTGTGAGCGTCTATCGATGACGATGTGGGTTTCAAGAGCACTCGGTGGCTTACAGCTGGACTTTACAAAGCGAGAAGAGATCCTAATTCGGGTTGGTAATACACGGAGCACTGATACAGAATTCTTGTACATGAAAGAAAAAGGACTCGGGGGGTTCATCAGCCGGGAGCTCGGTAAGGCTGCAGCTGGTAATAAGTTTATGGCCATAGAAAATCGCTCGTTAGAGGAAACCTCAAGAAAGGGAGAGACGAAAGCAATACTGGCCGAATTCATTCAATACGATAACCACAAATCAGGGTTGATCTGGCACTGTTGTAAAATCGCAGGGGGAAGGAGGTTTCTCGGGCAGTCTAGATGTGACGTAGCGTCTTTGGAATGAGAGCTCTGATATTCGCGAAGCGGTGCTCAGAGACACCCACAGGGTCACACGACTTGGGAGCAAACTTCCTTTAGAGGAAGAAGAAACGTGATTTGGTTGATAGGCGCGATCAAGAGAAAAAAAGAATAAGCAGCTGCAAAGCAAATTGGGTACTCGGAGTCGGACCGAGAGTTTAAATGCGGAAACAAGAATGAGGAGGGAGCGCGTGCTAACAAATCGGAAAAGTAGGGAATGGGGGGGCTGGAGAGTAGACATAGACAACTTAACGAATCATACGTCAGAAGGACGCCGGGAGACAAGTTGTACGAAGATAAATCGAATGGCTGAAGAAGAAAAACAGGTGAATCGCATGGACAAGGAATACCCGCGAACTGGGGCAAAAGGGCGTTGTGTCTGAAACACCGAGAAGAGAAAAGATAGCATACCACTACGGCTTTCGTCGCCGCATTCCGGGCAATGAGCTAAGGTAGCTTCGGAGAGGCTTCGGAAGGCGCATGCGAGTCTCGAGAAGGTGATCTGGTGGGATGGGGGAATCTCCGGGAAACCGGAAGAGAGGGTTGAAAAGCCAAAGGATCAAGATCCATCGGGGAAAAAAAAAACATAACTCACACTAAAAGTCACGGAAAAAGACTGGGCTCGACGAGGTCCGGTTTTCCCCAGCAGGCAAAAAAAACCAAAGTAAAAGAAAGGGGGATGGCGAGACAGCAGGCGAAGGGGTGAGGGTCTCTCATCAGCGAGCAGCTGAGAGCACCACTCGTCTCGCAAGAAAAAAGAATGAAAGGGGAGGTACACGAGGAAGTTAGTAAAAGGGGCCGGCTTGTTGGAAATGTCAATCAACCGGGCATGTTTGGCGCATGAAGAACAGGTTACAATAAGTGATCTAGATAGTAATGTCAGTATCGGAGCGGCTTATTGTTCCGGAAACGTACGCTAAACAAATATTCCAATTACGATTCCATGGGAAAAAAGCAAAACGACAACGTGGACGATCCAGTGGGATTGGAGCGTAGATAGCTTTTTCCATAACAGTTGAATACACCTAAAACGGAAATCGGGCAACCATTCCAAGAAAAAGGATTTCAGATTAAGTCTCGGAAAACAGGACGCAGAATCTGACGGCGCCACACACTAATAGATGCAACTCTGGCCGACGAATCAAGATGCCTAAAAACCACCCCGCTGAGGATGGAGAAAGACAGAATTAGCATAAAATTGGATGGGGCCTCTATCAAGACGCGGTTCGGATAGTACTTCAAAATTATCAGGATAGAAGGACGGTACAACCATTCATAGAACTACAAGAGAAACTTAGAGAGGGGGTGTAAAAGCCCGCGTCCACGAAGTAGTTGAAGAAAACAAAAAAATTAAAAGTAGGTAAGGAATTCTCGTCATGATAGGTGGGCGGTTGCATTCGTCGTGGTTGAGCAATTCTACTTCAATAAAGTTGTCGGAGGGGGGGGGGGGGGGGGGGGGCTGGGTAAGGGGGGATGAGGAGCGGAAGAGGTCCTTGACTCCCCTAATATAGTAACCTGTCTATCGAAAATCGCTGTTCGTGTATTCCGCTAGTTAGAAGAGATCCCATGCTCTCGGCTCCATGTCATTAAACTAAAAAAGAGCTAGGGGCGGGAAATAGGACCAGAAATGTCACGAAGGACTCCGGGGTAGAGAGAAGAAGTCCGTATTGTTCGATCTTCGATTTAATCGCAATGTCTCCTCTTTGCCTGGAAAAAGGGCAAAATTTCCTCGGGAGGAGCACGAGTGACGCCAGTGCGCACGTACGTATGGGGGGACTGCGACGCATTGCCGTCAGGGCCGCACGGCCCGAGAAGGGTTGTTATCTTAATGGAGAACAAAAGGAGGGTCAGAAGGGAACACTGGCCTCGCGTCGCGGGGGGGGGACTCTGCACGGGACTGGAACGTGCACACACTGGATGGTCGAAACGGGCGCGTAATCGAATTCGGGGAGCGTAACATCACGAGTCGGGTCAAAGCTCAGTGGGCCACAGCGCGACTCGAAAGGATTAATGATCTGCTGATACAGTTGCAGGACTATCGCGGGGGAGAGGGGGGGAGTACAGGTCACAGCCAGCGGTTCGCTGACAACTCTCGTTCGAAGAGGGTGTCAGAAAAGCGATCGGATCAGTGGAAGGAAAAGATTTGGGCCAGATCCATGGGCAAAAGACAGAGAGAGGCGTAGGGGAAAGTTCGACGAGGAAGTCTCTACACGGAGAAGCTAGGTATGCCGGCCGAGGGAGAATACGCTCCTCCTGATACAGAAAATGTGTTGAAAAGATGAGGAGCGCAACATCGGAAAGTTGCGCGGCGGCCGCGAGGGAAGGATAGTCCGTCAAGCCTTTTCAGATGCGCGACTCAATTCGAATAACGACAGTGAGTGAAGCTTCGCGCAGTTTCTGCACTGCGAGGGGAAGGGAGGCCTTTTATGTAAGTCATCGGAGGCGCGCTGGCTTATCTCATGCGTCGGGAAAAAGGGGAAAGGTACGAGAAACGAGAGGAGGGGGTTTGACGTCCAATAACTGTTCTAGGTCCACCAGGTATAATGTGGGGTCATTACGAGCGAGAAAAGGGAGAACGGTCGAGTTATGTAAGAAGGGATTTGAGGGGGGAATGGGAAAATGGGCTTCCAAGAGCCCAGCGATCGATCAAAAAGAGGATAGGGATCAAAGTTATTTTGAAGAAGGAACTTTCCGGAGATTTTCGGGGGTAGAAAGATTCGAGAAAGGGGCCGGCGGGGCGAATAACCTGGAAATCATCGAAACCAACTAAGGGAGAAGGAGTCTGGGATCAGAAGGCTCATTAAAGGGGGATTGAGGGAGGGGAAAGGAAAATCGCCGACAAAAAGAGATCCACGCACTCGCATAGTGTGTGGCGTATTTCCTGCAGTACGGTACAAACACGGGACAAATTCCGAAAATTTACGATGGAGCTGTCAAGCGCCGCGTCTTACAAAACAATGTTCAAGTATGAAAAGCGGATGGACGACGCGGAGGTGGAACTGATGGAGGAAAAGGTCTGGGCAAAAGAAAGGAGAGGCGCGAGAACCAGGTCGAGTTTGAGATATAGAAGAAGTCTTCATACCGGAAGCAAAGATAAAGAGTTCAGATAAGATTACGGCCTCTGCGGAGCCCAGTCGGGGGAGGTGACTATAAGAAATTTCACAGTCCATCCTTATAATGACTCGAGAAGACAGACCGATGAGATTAACTGCCATTCACTTCGAGCTGAGAGACAAAGGAGTTTAAGGGTTAATATTCCGATCATACTTAGTGAAGTCGAGCATCATGTCAAGAATGTGATAGTCGAGGAAAGGACGAAGCCCCTGGCTCGGGTCTAGGAAAGGACAAACCATGATGGGAATTAATTTCTCGCTTACCCTGCAGCCAAAGAAACCGGGAAATCTGGAGCACATAGGCTCTAGCCGTAGGAGGGACTCGTTGGCAGCCTCGATCAATAGGTGCCCAGGGGGGTAGCTATGGGGGACGGAACAACGTGAAGTAACTCCTTGACTGAGATCCTATTCGAAAGTCCTGGTCTTGCAGCGAAGGGAAGGTGATCTCACTCCTGCCGTGAACAGGTTTCCGACGAAAAGTGGAAGTGACGGTATAATCAGGACGATTTATATATGCGCCTGGGGAGTAGGGTACAAAATAGCTATTGACCGTAAATCGAATAAAACCCGCTCAAGTAATCGAGAACCGACATAGTCGAAGAGAAACTCGGGGGGAAAGCGAGGCAAAGATTCCTCGACGTCGACGTGGCAGGGCTAAAAAAGGGAAGGGGGATCAAGAAGATAGAAGGGCAGAGCTGCGGGTTGAAGAGAAAATCTTTATCTCCCTAAGACAGGTCCACGCATTCCAAGACGATGCGGCGGAGAGGGGGGAGTGCGTCTGCTGAGAAACTGTGCTAATAGAGGCGAGTATCCAGGACCTGCGGCGCCTTGCCATCTTACTCCGATATCAATATGGCGGGGGTGTAGACTCGAGCGGGACGAAAATTAAGAAAGGGAAGCAAGGAAGGGGGGGAAGAGATCTTCGCAGCCATAGATTTGTTTTTCTTGATCGGCGGGGTCGGGGGGGCTTGGGGACAAGAGGGGGAGCGAGGGGGGTCGCCTCTCGGAAGGGAGAAGTACGCGTGAAGAAGCAACGCACGCGGGCTTTTTTCGGCGTGCCTGTCGGGAACGGAATACATATACAGGAGGGTGGTGGTCAGAGAGCTACCGCAAGAAACTGTTGAAAAAAAAACCGATGGGGGCCAGGGTGAAGAGGCTTAAGGGGGTCGATTCAGCGACGGGCGGGGTGTAGGGGAGATTTTGGTGGATCGGGCGCTCGCTACAGCTGGGGAAAAAAAGAAACCGTAGACACCCGGCTAATCCCTCGAGAGCACATCAACAGTTGAAGAGAAATCAGGTGACACACGGGACGAGAAGACGCGACGAAGTGCGGAGCGTCAACTCGGCCTGCGTATCGATGCGCGCGTCTGGACGGTCCCACGAGGAAATAGTGGGAGGGTTAGAAGAGCAGCATAAACGGGAGGGAGTCGTCTTACTGAAAGGTACTAATAGAGAAGGGGTGAAAATGATGACCGGGGCCAGGACAGGATCCGTGTACCCGGATACATTGTAAACGGTGCGGGGCAAGCGAGAGCAGACAAGGGGCTTTTCAAAGGGTGGGTATCTAAGTGCGAAAGAACGGAGCAAAGCGACTAGTACCGCAATGCATTTAAGACCTCGAGAGCTGTAAAGGGTGAACCAGCAGACGGCATGCTAAATAAACAGTAAATCTGGACCTTGGTGTCAGCGGCGCGTATCTTGTTGGGAAAAAGAAAAACTGACAATCTAGGGGGGGGGGTGGCTAGGGGAGTCTTTAGTGCTTCGCGGTCGGAGTCGTGGTCCCGAGTGCACGATAGGATGAAAAAACAAAACATAGCAACTTGGGGGCTAAACACGGGATACTGCAAACTTCTGCAATTGTTTGAATCGGAGAGTAGAAAAGCGAGAAAGTGCAGAGTACCGTGATTCATTTTAGGGGGGGATGAGGTTGTTCACTTAAAAGCTTGAAAGTCGCTTCCTGCAGACAAAGGCCAATCGTTTAGGAGAAAGTGGCTGAAAAAAAGAGCGAAGAACCGAGACTATAGTCGTCGAAGACGCTCTCAGTAAGGTATGGGGCCCTAAGCGAAAACTCCTTGCGAGAGAGGCTAACTCGCTTCTCATTGGGCCTCAGTAGCAGGCGCGGATTAAAGAGGGGGGGGTTCGCTAAACCAACGAGGGAAGAGAAGATGAAAAAACTCCTCTTCGGGCATGGAGAGCAATGCTTAAAGGAAAGGTGGGGGGGGGGGCGAGTTAGCTCATCGTATTCGAGGGACATCTTAGGAAATCGGGGGTAATCGTCGTCCTTCGGAGCGAGATCCTGAGAGGGGGTGTATGGTGTGCATTCCACTAGGGGTGAGGAAAAAGGCGTGGGGGGGGGGAGACGGCAGAAGAAAGCGTCACGCCAGATCCCCAACGGGCACGAGGCGGACATATAGAAGAGAAGTAGTGACGCTGTCGACTCTCCCAGATCCAGCTGCCAGACAGAAGACGCCTACGCTACGGGGAGAAGAGGACAATTTGTAAAGTCTTCACCGACAGCAACAATTGGAAGAGGGGTAGCGAAGCAGACGGCGAACCGAAAGGGAGGGTTCGTGCGTCGTATGTCAGAACCAGCTTCTAGCAGGGGGGAAAAAGTAAAGAGGAGAAAGAAAGGGAACGGGTCAAAGAATTAAAAGTTCTAGAAGGATCTCCTAAGCGGATTTAGCAAAAAAAGAGAAAGGCCGGGGGGACAAAGTTAACAGATCAACTTGCCTGTTGTAGCGCGAAGGGGCGGCCCGGGTGGAAAGGACCTCGAGTTTGGCCTTGCCGGTTATCGCGGACGCTTAGGCGAGTTCTCTTGAGGAAGAACAAAACTTCGCCAAAGGGATGAGAGACCCATGCATGGAAAGCAAAAGGAAGATATCCAGTGGTGTATGTCAAGGGAAAGGACTAGATATTATCGGGTGGTTCCTAGAAAAGCACAGTGATAGAGACTATGGCTCGCCATCTATCATGCAAGAGGGTGGGGGAGCTAAGTACAAGTCGCTCCTGAAATGAGGAAAAACGTCCGCAAAGAGCTCAGCGTCCGCATGGCGGGTAAAAAAGCCTGATTCACTTATCTGTTGGGGAGGGGGGAAAGGATGTCTGAAAAAGGGTGTATTTTTCGCCGCGAGCGCGTAGCGCGGGCGTAGCGCTTCGAGCGATGAAGCAATTGTCATCCACAAAAACCCTGCGAAGCCAATCCAAAGACTGGAGCGAAAAGGAAAGAAGGACTGAAAAAGAATCTCCGTCTGTTCGAGAGAGTTGGCGTTCCAGTGTGCTGGCGTGGTGTTAGCCGGTAGGAGAAAAGAGTCGGAGGGGGTCGAAGGTACTGTCACAGCAGAGAGAGCCCAGCGAGGCAAGGGCTCGCGTGGGTTACGGTCGGCGTGGAAAAACGAGGAAGGCTAAAGAGCTCCTAACCCTAAATAGACAAGGAAAACTGAGACACCCAATCTCTTGGATTCTAATTAATCAACATTCTTCTATAGTTCGAGCCTTCTTCTGAAACAAAGGTAAACGAGGACAGGGTGATATCTCTATTCAGGAAAGGTCGACCGGAATTTCTTATTATTCGCCATAAATGCTCGGGCTCTATAACGAAGGAGGGCAGTAGAGCAGCTCAAGCTTCGTTAAGGGCGACTTGGGGGAATTGTTTCTGGGCAGACAGCATCTTTCTCTGACAAAAATAAGTAGCAAGGTGGTCCTCGGGGAGGAGAAACCCTATAAAGTCCATATCAAAATCTAGGAAAATAGATCGTCAGCAGTACTCCGCCGTGTGCTCGTCGAAGGGAAAATGCGCTTGCGTGATGCACGTGCGATGACGGCGCATACGGGACTCTGAAACAACGAGATAAGAATGGAAGGCGGTCTCTCTAGCTTGGGGAATTCTGAGCACAAAAAGGCTCTGTTGCCACGATCGAGGAAAGGGTCGAGCAAGAACATGACCTCGGAGATTCCTCACGTTGGAAAGACGGGGCCGTCGCAAGAGCTACTTTTAGGGCACCGGTACGAGCCAGCGATTTTAACTCTCTCCCCCCTGCCTTTCTTGGACAGGGCTTAAAAGGAAAGTTACTATAAAGGATGCGCGGGGAGGACTTCCAAGGGGGAAGAACTGTTTATCGGAACAAGTGGGCAACAGCTGAATCTTTAGAAACGACAGAAAGGAACTCGCAAGGATGAGACATCCATTGGGGGGGGGAGAGGGGAACTTGTATTCTCCCTTAGAAGAAGAAGAAAATCAAATCGGCCCTATGTGGCTAAAAAGGCTCCCAGCTAGGGAACTCTGGTGGGTAGGTCCGTCCGTAGAAAGAGTATGCCTTCCAACTTCTGTTTAAGTGCGAGTTCGAGGGGCCAGCGCGTAACGCAGTGCCGAAGAAAAAAGGGGAAAGCGGTTGACTGTCTGAGGAGAAGGGCAGGGAATGGGTTTGGGTATGAATGAATCACGAATGGAGCTGATGCAGCGGAGGAGCCCGTTTGACTCGGGAAGGCAACTTCCTCTCGGTCCGAGGACCGAAAACAGAGGCTTCTAGGAAAAATCCGGCATTTTGGCGGGAACGGGACCAGAGTAGCTAGAGGATCCGAGCCGTGGTCGAGAAAAATTGGGTGGAGGTAAAAATAACTTTCAATTGCCCGCAGCGGCCAAGGCCGCGGCGAGGGAAAGGGGTGTTTCAGCGATAGTTCTAGCGGCGCAACTCTGCGGACGCTTCAAATCGGGAGTTCGAGAATGGAAGGTCGTAAATAAACTTGCAAATTGCCAAAAGATACTTGGAAATTCTTAAAAGGGGGGAAAAACGCGGCAGATGGCAAAAACAACGGAGTAGGATAAAGGATGGGCTGGGGCAAAAAGGAAAAAAGTCGCCATTATCTTGGGGCGTTAGGGCCACTTAATCGGAGCGCTCACGTTCTCGCGGGGGGAACAGTAAAGAAAGGGCCTACGTCTTAAGATATAGCACAAGGGTGAAACGGGGAACACTTCTAGGAGCTTGGGAGAGGGTGGCCGCGGGCAACAAGAAGGGGTCTGACCCTAAATTCACGAGAGGAGGACAATCCATGAGGGGTCATCTATCGGAGTTGCACACATCCTGCTGCAAGATCGTACGAGAAGAAGGCTAGGAGAGGAGAGCAAGGAAGGTAAAACTACCGGGCCGGCAAGCAGAGAAAAAGCTAGCAGACAAGAGAAGTCTACCGGCAGTCGGGTGGGTGGGGTGTAAGAGGGAGCAGTCAGATTCCTCTATCGGGTGCACGGAAAGGGGGGAGGGACTCGAATTCTACATAGCAGATGGGCAGAGAGGAAGGGGGGGGAAGAAAAGTTCTCTGCCTCACTCAACTTTACTCGAGGTGAGACCGCTAAAAGGATTAGAAAAAAACAGATGGGGCGGGAGGGGGAATTAGGAGGGGAAGTATTCAGGGGGGCTCCCACATGGGTCGCGAACTACTGCTCAACAGAGGAGCAGAAAAGCCGAGGGTCTGATAGTTGAGGGAGGGCTCCTCGAGGATCCTGCCGGGGGGGTGAGAACCGGTTGAGAAGACAACGCAAAGGGGGGGACCATTAAGGATGGGATATCGATATCAGAATGCAGGGCTTCATGGGTTCAACCCAGCGATGCATAAACCCTTGGGTTCCGATAACAAATAGGAAAGTGAAGTGAAAAATGTTGAGAGGGCAGGGAGACTTATATATTCTGGCGTTGCACACTGCTCCAGAGTGTGCTAGAAGATCCAGAGAAGCTTCAACGATGGGGGAATCAGCGAAGTCGATGAGCCCTAGAGCTTTAGGGACGAGGCCCCCCGGAGACGCTAAGTTTGGAGGGCGAGCGCGTCTGGGGTAATGGTCATTGATCATCCAAGGAAAAGCAGTCGAAGACGGGCTTGAGAGCATGCACCAAGAGGGGAAGGGCCTCTACAGTCTCACCAACGAGAGCGAATCTGCATATAAGCGTTTCCACTCGGAGGCGTGAGAGGGTTGCAATTCTCTAGGGCGACTTCATCAGAACGCTGTCCACGAAAAAGGGTAGAACATCTGGGATGACTGGTGGTCTGGGAGGTCGAGGAACTGGAAAAGTCGGAGGGAATATTTTCCGGGACTTGGCAGCCATCTAAGGCGATGTTCGTAAATAATATCAGAGGGAACTGGGGTAAGTAGCATTTTAACTCTTCGCGTTGGTCAGGATCCGGCCCTAACTAGGAGAAACAACCTATAAAAAAGGGAGAAGACGATTTTTCCGGCTTAAAGGACGGGGAGGGACGACGGGGAGCTGAGAATACGTAATCGGTTCGAGGAGAAGTACGTTCGACAGAAAATACGTGGGAAGAAAATATGACGCGCAAGGGGAAGAAGGGAGCTCTTGTGTGGAGGACGCGCGCTCTTCATGGCAGTGGAGGGAATGTGGGGGGGTTAGATCAAAGAGGTACGCTCATCGCACTTAGGAGAGAGGGAGAAGGAGGAAGGGCGCGATAAAAAGAAAATTCGCGGCGCAAAGTCAAAAGTTTGCATAAAAGAAAGGAGTTCTATCACTAGGGAGAGGTGTATTAGCAGCGCATCGGATCGGGGATTCGCATGGAAGGACGCTTTGCTCAAAAGCGATCGAGAGAAAGGGGGTTGACTGAAAGTAAGCATAAGAGGGGGGCATTCGCCGGGGGTCGGAATGGCGCGGATAAGAGGCCAGAGGAAAAGGGGTGGATTAGACCGGGGTGATTGTCACA
>Ga0179591_1272018_pt1 | contig 14094 bp, 13 predicted proteins | sample CZOMad2_1_08_16f_FD_182891 | JGI IMG/M metagenome (GOLD analysis project Ga0179591, IMG submission 182891) | Vadose zone soil fungal communities from Angelo Coast Range Reserve, California, USA - CZOMad2_1_08_16fungal (PacBio error correction) | ecosystem: Environmental > Terrestrial > Soil >...
AAAGCCCTTAGGGGACGACGAGCAGCTGAGGGGAGGAACCAGTGGGCATTTAGTCATAAGTATCTCGCGGGTGCGTGTTAAGCTTCGCCAGTCGAAAAACCAAGGAGTTTCCGTCTTCCATCTAAGTGGACAGCGATAGATTGCTTTCACTTATAAATAAGGACGACTCCGAGGCTGCACGGGGGTTACTCTCTCCTTGGGTTAGAAGGAAAGTATGCAGATAGCTGATCAAGGCCATTTGGGTATCGGGATCGATCCGTCAGGGGGGGGGGCGGTTTTAGTTTTTGGTATGTTCCTCCGAAAAGGAATCAGTAGAGGCGCACTGATCACGAAAATCTCGCTCGAAAGGTTTCAGTTATGCTTGCCAGAAAGAATTTCAGGGAATCACGAGCTTTAAAGGGGTGAGGTGTTAGAAGACGTCTTATCGGCGTTGCGTCAAGGTAGGGAGGGCTCTGAGACTAGGGGGGGGGAGGCTAGAGAAAAAGGAGTTGATTCATCGCGACGCAAAGTCCGCCCATAATGTCTTCCTACGGAAAGGGGGGTCATCGCGCTTGCGTCAGAAACTCGGGCCGGGAACACGTAGAAAACGGGCTCGAAGAAATTATTTAATCGAGGTTGGGAATAGGTTAGGCGAGGGTGGTCAGGCTCTCTAATATATATAGGAATCAGAAAAAACTCGAAAAGAAGCGTACGGGGGGAAAAATGGAGAATCCTGATACGCTCAATAGGGGAAGACATGCGACATCGAGGTCGGAAGTCGGAAGGGGGGGAGATCAAGGCGGGAGGGAGAAGTAGAGGGCAGCTTCGTTCAATGGAAGAAATCAGGGATCTGCATTCCCTAGGGGTCTAAAGAGGATCTTCGGGGAACTTCAGAGGGAGGAAGTAAGGGGCCGAGGAAGAAAGAAAAAAAAGGTTCGAAAGACGTGCGCTCTTGTCAAAAGCTGACTTCAGGGACTTCCTCCCGACAGAGGGGAACGGAAAAAGTATCAATGCGAAGGGATTGGATCGTAGGAGAAGATGACTTAAGGGTAGAGGGAATTTGAATTTGGAACCAGGACTAAGTTTCGAGAGATCCTCATTCGCGACAGAGGGGGGAAAGTATAGGGTGGAGAAATGCAAAGACCATGTAAGATTGCAAGGGAGGGATCAGAAGAGAGAGGGGTAAAAAGTTCATGCGCGGGACGCCATGCTTGACTAAGGAAAATTATGGGAGAACTCTCGAGGAGGTTCAAAGAGGAGGAAAACTCTTAGTAGAGAAAAAAGGGGGAAAAGTAGGGAGCTGAAGCTCGGGTACGCAGTTGACCTTAAGGACGAGGGAGAGGAGGAAGTACTAAGAAAGTGGTTAAGAAGGCTGAGAAGGCAGAAGATAAAACCCTTTTGGTAGTTTCGGTCTGCAGGGAAAGGATAGAAAAGGGGCTGGGAAAGGGTCCCTGTTTCTGCCTACGTGCAGGTTCTCAGACAGAGGAAACAACTGGTGCAAGAAAAGCACAGGTGTTCAAAAAAAAAACAAGGAAGAAGGGAAAAGGGGGGTTCTGTAAATGGGGAGATCCTAGAAAGGAGACCGGGGGGACTGTTCTTCTTTCTATAAGCACCAAAGGGGTTGGTTCGTAGCCCTGGGGGATCAAGAATTAAGGAAAAGGAAAAGGAAACTCAAACAAGGAAATAAAGGTGGGAGGTAAGGCTCCTTCGGAAGCTCTAATTGCTCTTATGTCAAGCACCCCAAAACAAGACCGTAGAAACCTACTGAGGAGAGGTCTGGGAAAAAAAAGGTCTGAGGGGAAGGAGAGGTCGACGGAGAGATTGTCGGGACCAGAGTATTTCAGAGGTATCCTACTTATAGAAGAGCGGCCTGCATCAGGAAGGGTCCTCAATAGGTCAGGATGACGAGAGGAAAATCGAGAATCGCAGAGATTGAAATCAACAAGGTCGGGGGGGCGAGTAGCCTATCCGGAAAGACAGGAGAACAAGATTCTTCATTCCCGAAACAGCAGAAAAATTTAAAGGAGAAGGTGAAGGAAGGCACAGGGCGACTCAGGGAAAGGGAAAACTGAACACTCGCACCGCAACGTATATCAAGAGGGGGCTGCGACAAAACAACTCAAGAAGGGAGAGGCCTACAGAGGGAGGGAATAATCCTAGGAAGAAAACAACGGGGTTGAAAGGGCTGTTGATAGTTCTTCTCGCACAAAAGACCTTTATGAAGCATTCTTCTAACAGAGATGACTTTCAGCCTCTTTGTGGGGGAAGGGGAAAAAAGCGTCTTGGGTCTTCAAGGAGGGGGTCGGAAGGAAGAGGTGAGAAGGCAGTTCATTAAGTATCAGTCTTGGAAACTCCGGGAGGGGAAGGGTGTCTCGCGGGAAGTCTAACAGAGGGGGGGAAATTCTTCTAGAAGCATCTTCTAAAGAGGGGAAGAGAAGAAAGCTCGGGGAAGACTCAATCTGTAAAAAGAAATAAGTTTCATAGGCCAATCCGGATCTACCACGGGACTTCAGACAAGAAGAAAGAGGAGATTATCACAGAAAGTCGGAAAAAAAACTGAGAGGAGATACAAGGTCGGTTCTGGGGAATGAACGCGACGTCGTCTTCCGCGCAGAAAAGAAAAAAAGAGCCAGAGAAAAAAGTCCTCAAGGCGCGGGGTGTGGAAAGGGCGAGGCCTAATTGGAGCAAAAGAGGCGATCAAACACGGGAGGAGGAGAGACCCAGCTCACCTTAAAAACAAAAAAACGACCTCTCGGGAAAGACCCGATAGAGGAAAGCGGGAAAACCAAATTTAAGGGTGTTTATTTGCTCGAAGGAGGGGGAACCCTCTTTCAGACTTGATGCAGGACATGCGGTAAAAGGCCTCGGAAACTTCAAGGGGAGGAGACCCCCGGGAGGATCGGGAGGGGACCCAAAGAGTTTATTTCAACGCGCACTGCAAAAGGTTCTTGCAGGCTTCTGAGACGAGAAAGGCGGCAAAGCGCGAGATCTAAAAGAAAAAGAGTCAGAGAACGAAACTATAAGAGAGGGAAACGCAGGCCGGAGCCTCCCTATCATCGGCAGACCTTTGAAAGGGAAATATGGGAGATCTATTTAAGCCTTAAAAAAGGGGGACATCGCAAGAGCGCTCGGCTCCAGCGCAGAAGAGTCAGAGTCCAGGAGAGGCGCATAAGATCCTAAACTTACCTGGAAACGATTGATCAAAAAGAGAATCGGCCAAAACCTGGGTCTCAACATCTAAAGCCGAGGACTATTAGACGAAGGTGAGGGGGAAATGACAAAAGCAGTCGTGGAGAGGGGAACCCTGGTTGTGGCCTTTTAGGGGCGGGAGAGGGAGGTCATAGGAACGGAAGACCGGTCGCGAAGTAGGAGAAAATGGGGCTCTTGAGAAGGTAAACGGATTTACTCTGGACTTTGCTGGGCACAAAGAAGCGGCGCTAAGGGGATAGGGTCTCAAACATTAATCGATAAGAGCCCTCCGAGTTGGGGGGGGGGGGGGGGGGGGGGGGCGCCACGAAAAAGGAACTAGTCAGAGAGCTGAAAGGAAAGAGGACGTGACATTTAAGCAGAGAGGGGGGATCAAATATTTGCGCGACTCATGCTGAGAAAAGCCAGGCGGCAAAGGGGGGAAAATCCCTTCCGGAAAGAGCTAGAGATCAAAGAAGGTCCAAATAGAGAGCAAGACTTTACCACCAAGCAGAAACCTCCAGAGAACGAAGGATACTTGGACAGGGATACTGAACAAGCTATTTCTCGAAAGCTCCGGTGAAAAAGAACGCGTATCGGGGGGAGCTGAGGAGGAAAGAGGGAGAGAGGTGGTGCTTGGAGGTGCTCGAGACGAAGAAGATGCAGCTCCAGAATCGCGAGGAGACTGACGAAAGGTACAAATCCAAGATCCGGACAGGGGTCAATGGCCGGATACCTAGCTATGGGAAGAATCCTTCGAAGAAGAAAGACACAGAGGGACCGGAAGGAGGGGGGGATAAGTCGTGTTCCTCTCTGATCAGAAAAGGGACCGAACAGGAAAAACAGCAAAGGAAAGAGTCGAGAAGAAACAAGTCGGGAGCGAACAAAGCAAGGATCACGAGATGACGATACAACAAAGAAGACGGCCCCTAGCTTAAAGGGGCATACCTAGTCATGACCGGGCAAAGACTCGAAAAGGAGCGGGAAAGAAGTGGCGCTGTCGCTACAAAAAAAAACAACCGGTTTAGGAAAAACCACGCTTGGACAGAGCGGAGAGGACTGCAAAAAAGGGACTCTTCTCATTAGTAGACTACCGATTAAGGGGGACTAACTCCGATCCTAGGAAGGCGTCTAAGAATATTCCTTTAGGATATCGGACACGGGGAAATAGAGATATCAACAATCAAGATCATCGTGGCCAAAAGGAAGATGCCGGATGTAAGTCAACAGGGAGAATCTAAGGAGGAGGTCAATTCCTGGAGTCTACTCGGCAAAAGGATGCCGATAATTAAACTGAGACCGAAAAGGGGTCTAACTGGAAAGAAAAGGGGGGAAAGACTCAGGGAAAATTTCCAATATTCTAGTCACTAAATGACCTTTCATAGAGGTCCTAAAGTCACTCCGAAGGAAGAAAAATGGGGAGGGAACGGGGGTGGTAGGGTCTGAAAGTCTCTTTCGGGCTGAGTGTAGGAGAAAACGTCTGTGAAAAAGACGTTCAAGAGAAAGGCCGAAAAAGATTCCTCAAAGAAAGGAAAGAGCAAAGGAAAACGGCCCATATGGAATGATCTGACCTGTCCTAAAATGAGAGAGACCTCTTTCGGGGGCGGGTTTGTCGTAAACTTCAGACAGGGCAGGAAAGTCTGGGGACGGGCTCGTTCGAAGGGACGAAATAGAAGGACGGCTGGGATAATGGGGCGAAATTCTACTTCCTCTCTCTCAAGAACTGTTGCACAGAGGGGTTTCGCTGCCGCAAGAACGTAGGGAGTGACGATGCTGCTCTACTAACGAAAGGGGTCCCCTACATGAATAGGGGGGGGGTACAAGGAAATCTCGACAGGCAAGAGGGGGTTAGTATCCACTAAATTAGGGAGAGGGTTCGTCCGCGCCCACATCGAGCCCCTTTAGGGGATAGAAAATCGCTAATGAGCAACTATTGGAGAGGAAGGACGTCGAAATGGGTCCGGCCTAAAGAATCAGAACCAAAAGGGAGTAACCCGAGAGAAGATCTGGGGAAAAACGTTTCGGGAGGTAAAATCGTCCGAGTAGGAATACAAGTGAGAGAGCTGCATCTCAGGACGCTCACGGATTTGCTAGGAAGGGTCCGCACCGAGCAAAGTGAGAAGAAGAAAAAGTCGTAAGAGGAAAAATAGATGGGTAGGGTGGTGCGTCTCGAGGTCACGGTAGGAAGATATCAGAGGAAGCACGTCTGAGAACGGGGTCTTAAAGAGGTCAAGGAAGCTCTTCAATGTCAGAAGGGAGAATGATGCTGCTTCCTCCAGAAAATCTTTCCGGGAGAAGGGGGGACTTGACTAGCTCGGAGCTAAGAGGGGAAGACTCTAGAATGGGAAAAACAAAATTCCAGGGAAAGAAAAAGTAAAATATAGCATGCGTTCCTCTCTTTCTAATGCGCTAGTCCAGATTACTAGGCGTTGGACGCCGAAAAATTCTAGGCAAGGAGCACAGTTCAACTAAGGGAGCAGTTCTAGAACGAAGGAAGGAGAAGGGGGGGGATAAGGAGGCCTCATTACTCTTCCTTATGAGGGAGTGTCATAGAGTAGGGAGGGGGGGGCTCCAATCTGGGTACTGTAGACGTCTTATAGTAAAGAGGAAAAGGAGATTTCATAGGAACTTAGATAGGGGTGACCCCATTCATTGACTCTGCACATCGCATACGGGAAGGGGGGTCACGAGCGAAACAGCGGGGGATGGATTTAGGGGCGGTCAAGGGGGGGGAATTTACCAGGAGGAAGTCAGGGGTTAGGAAAGGAACAAAACTCCTCTTAAAATCTTCGACATACAAACGACGCCTCGCGCGTTTTTAGGAAGATCCGAAGACGAAAGGAGTGACTAAAAAAGGGAAGATCAAAGTTGTTATAGAAGAGGACATCTCCTTGTTAGGGTGTAGACTGTCTACAGGGAAGGCGGTATCGGAATCAGCACCAGTGTCGCAATTCAAAAAGTCATGGGGAAAAGTAAGCACCGATTCTGCCGTAATCTACAGTTTGGGGGGAAGGGGAGCGCAACGATCTGGGCAGGGGGAGTTTGTATTCGGTGGAAGGGGGTCGGGGAACCTGAAAAGGGAGATCCTATCATCTCTTACAAAAAGACCCTTATAAGCGAAGAGGGGGGTCGGCCTCAGGAGGTCGTTCGAAAAGGCTTCTCTCTCGAAAAAGTGAAGAAAGCAAGGGGCTGATGAAGAGAGGGGAGGGGAATCATGCGTTTTGCGTAAGAGACCTCCGGTAGGGAGGAGGGCTGTCTGCGCTGAACTCCGAAACGCAGACTTCATAGGAACTTCCCTTAGAATCGGGGGGGGGGGAAAAAAAAAAAGCAAGGAGCCCAAAAATAACTGTCGCGAAGATCTTTGCAGGGGAGAGGGGAATCGTCTGGGGGCAGGGTCGGTCGGGGTTCAGAGAAGGCGCGAAAAGATCTAGACAGAAGTCATCTCCTCCTTTACTGTCGGGGAAAGAACGCTCGCGAACATAGTCCTGGGCGAACACTCCTCGCGTCCGAAACGTCTCCGGCGGGGTCGGAGGGACTCCTGATTCTTTCTTAGGAGTCCAGTCTAAGGGTCCGCATTCCTGTCGTATCTAAAAGCTTCTAAAGATCACTACGGGGAAAAAAAAAAATAGAACAAGTGGAGGAAGAAAGAGCTTTAAACGGAACTTACGGGGAAGGCTTCCTCCTTCAGGAGGAAGGGAACAAAGATGCAAGTAAAAACTCTGGTGGCACGGAGTGGGGGGGGGGAGAATCGGGAGGGGGAAGTTCGGAGGTGTCAGAGAGGGGACTCGTCGAATTCATCAGAGACCATCGGTTCAAGTATCGAAAAAGAAGGGAACGCTTGAGTTCCCATGTCAGGAAGGGCTATAGACGGCTGAAAGGATCTTGAGTCGGAGAGAAAAAGAAGGCGAAATTAAGAGGTGAGGGCGCTCGAGTTAGGGTTCGATAAACCCCCATCACGGGAAAGGAGAACCGGGATGGAGGGACAGCTATGCAAAAGCGAAAACGCAGTAAAAGAGTAATCGGTTACGCTCTAATCTCGTTTCCTAGGGTAGAAAATCGAGCGCATGAGCACGCCTTCGGAGCCCATACACGTGTTGGTGGGGGGGGGGGGGGGGGGGGGGGGGGGGGTGTGTGTGGGGGGGGTGGTGGGGGGGGGAGGGGTGGGGGGGGTTGGGGGGGGTTTGGGGGGGGGTGGGGGGGGGGGGGGGGGGGGGTTGGGGGGGGTGGGTTTTTTTGGGGGGGGGGGGGTGTGGGGGGGGGGGGGGGGGTGGGGGGGGGGGGGGGAGTGGGTTGGGTTTGTGGAAGGTTGGGGGGTGTGTGGGGGGGGGGGTTTTTGTTGGGTGGTTGGGTTTGTGTTGGGGGGGGGGGGGGGTGGGGGTGGGGGGCTGCGGAGGGAACTTGGGACGACGACTATCGGGAAAAAAAGATTTTCAGGGGGGGACGAAGGCTTTGTCGAGAAGAGAACAACGGCCGGAGGAGTTTTAAAAGGGGGTCATACAGAAAAAAAACCCGGTGCTTGGGGGGAAGAAATCGAACAAACACGGGGAAGGGTTTTCGGTGGGAAAAAGGTCAGATAAAGGGGGGTCAGTCAAAGGTTAAAGCCCCGGGGGCCCTCGCTGCCGAGTACTCGAGAGATCTATTTTTACCGGCTGAGGGCACCGGCGGAAACCGACGAAGTCTAATGTCAACCTAAAGGCCGAGAGGGAACTGGTCGTAACAAGAAAAAACCGGTATCCTACGAGGGGGGGGGACCTAGCGTGGTAGACCTGCACATATCGTCCAGAGATTGGCCGTCTGCCGGCGTAGGGAAAGAGGGTTGGCGCTCGGGACTCTAGGGGAACTAAGAAGGGACCGAAGCCGTCAGCTCGCACAAGAACATGTGTCGGAAAGGAAAATCACGCCGGGACGCGGATTGGTTTTCGGGGGAAAAAAAGGGGGAAGTTTTTAGAGAGAGTCTCTTGGAAAGCATCGCAGACACAAAAGGGGCGGGTTATCTTCTCCAAAAGAGTAAAGGGCCTAACCTGCGAAGAGGGACCGCCTGCGCTGACGACAGTCGCTGCGGCGAAGCCGAAGAGCCTATCGGAAGATATTCAGGGGGCTTCTTTGAGAGCGCTAAACTGTCTGAAGAGGACGGCTAACATTCTACATCCTTCTTTCTGTAGAAGATGCTCTGTGTGGAGGGGAATGACCCGCGCTTAGGATCTCGGTTTCTGCAGGATGGTGGGGTTTCGTCGCGTAGGGTCTGGGGGGAAAATTCTGAAAAGAAAAAAAAAAAGTCTTGATCAGGGCTTTCTTCCTTTCATGACCTAAATCGTGTTCCTCGAGCTCGGACCGAAGTGATAGCGGCGGGAAAATCTCGAAAAGCGCGACCTAAAGGGGGCCGAAGAGACGACGAGGCGGGACGATCTTATGCGGGGTCTAAACAACTCGAAGGACTGTATACCGGCTCAAAGACAGTGAGGAAACCCACAAAAAAAAGAATCAGGGGCGTTCTTACAATTCTCGAAGGAAGGCTGGCAGTCCGCGATTCACATAAGAACGGATTCAGGAAGAAAAAAAAAAAATCCGAACGAAGGGAGTCGTTCGTCTTTTTTGGAGGTTCGAAATTCCTAAGAAGGGGGGGACCTGGCGATCAACCCGGGTCGCTATGGAAACACAAAAAATGAGACTAAAGGCCTGACAGCAGAAGTTTAAATCAAGGGAATTTTGTTTATTGCTCGACGAGGTGGCTACACCCTCAGGGAAAGGGGGAAATTGCAATGAGGAAAGGGGCGCGTAACAGCACCGGGGAAGGGCAAACCAAGGGGCCACGGGAAACCACAAAGGTATTGGAACTTCAAATTTTTGGGCAGCTTAGAAGCGATAAGTTCGTGAGAAGACATTCGCTCACTATAGACTGGCCGAGGAAGGGGGGGCACCTGAAAAGCAAATCAAGAAGCAAATCGCCTTCCGAGGGCATAGGTGAGAAGATCTATGACCGGGGAGGGAGCTTAAGGTGATCGAAGAACCCGCAAATATCGCGGAAAAAGGGATCAGAAGGCTCTAAATTGCCTAAAAAAGCTCGCTCCATCGCAGACGATTAAGAAAAGAAAAAGGAGACACTGGGTAACATCGTAAGGTGCAAAGAGTGCCAGATAGGAAGGACGGTCCTGGGGCAGAAATTCCCTATAACGAGAGAAGGATCGTCGAGAGAAGTAGGTGGACTACAAAAACAGGATCGCTTAAAGTGAAGGTTGACTTTCGCTCGGCAGGACAGCATGAAAGGAGAAAGTTGCACGGGGCAAACGTAGGACGTTTTCGACCAGGGAGGCATTAATCGGGGGGGCCTGAAAAAAACAGATACTGCGTAGGTCTCGCTGAAAGGGGCCCGAAAGGAAAGCATATGAGCGAAATCGACAAGCAAATCCCATCGACTCTCTTTCTCAGAAGGACTTCGAGAAAAGGGAAGGGGGAAGACCTTTCAAGAGGTAGAAATCTTTCCAAGGCCGAGGTGCTAGCGAAAGGACATGAGGGGCCGGACTCAGCTGAAGATCTCTCGCTGGATGAGTACTACTGGAAAAGTTTGCGGAACGCAAATGCATGAGTCTCCCGGCTCCGCAGGAGCGCACTCGAACTACTTCTCAGAGCATTGAAAAACCCTCATACAGAAAAGCCTAGGGGGACTCTCCTCCTATCATACTACAGATGCGAAGGCTTATCGGAGGGGGGAAAAAGTAGAGGAGGAGATGAGGAGCGGAAGCAACGCCTGCCTCGACGCCGTCTTCTCTTCTTCCCACGCCGCAAGGCAGAGGTAAAAATCAGCCACGAAGTCTCCGGGGGGTGATAACTCGAGAAGGGGATGAAGGCGCAGGGGGAGTCTTTACACGCTTTCTTAGAAGAGGCAAACCACCAAAAGCTAAATAGGGAAAAAGGACTTTCGAAGATAACAACCAAATCACTCTGATAACTGCCGGGGCGTGCGGTCTCTAAAAACAACATGTGCGCGCTAATGCCGAAGAAAAAAAGGTGCATACCTCGGGGGATCGTAGGGAAGGGAGCTGAGCCGGAAGAAGGAATTACTTCGATACCCATAAGGACGCTGGACGCTAGAGATGGAGCAACCTAGGGAAAAAAAAATCAAGAAGCCTGATACTGCGTCAAGCCGTAGTCAGGGCCTTGGGGGAGAGCCGTTAGACGTTAGGTAGAATGGGAAGAAAGCTCTTCCCCGCACTCGAGGGTTTATAAGAAAAAGTCAAAGAACAGGAAGGAACGGACTAAGGAGGTAAACGGGAAAAGGAACCCGGAGGCCACGGTTGAGGAGGGCCTTTTCCTTTCAAGCAGGGAAGCCTCTACTAGGCGACTTGAAGGAAGGCGAAACTCGTCTAAAGGGAACCTAAGGGAGCGCCGACCTAACTCATCCCAGCACTTGCCAGAAAGACTAATTCAGAATCAGTCGATAGCAGTAAGTACTTCCTTCTCCTCAGGCGGCACTCGCTCACAATGACGTTGCCGGGGTCGTCAAAGAAAACTGAAGAAAAAGGGTTCGGGGAAGGGGCTCTAAGGCCTGGAAAAGCTCGGGCGTCTTACCCGCGGAAAAGAAGTCCCGAGGAGGAGGCTAGAATAATCGCTTTAAGGGGGTAGCATCCTTCTTGCCGGATCGTCGGAGGGCCTGAACATCGAAGGAGGCCCGGGGAAAAGGGTGTGGTAGGACAAGGTCTACTCTTCGAAAAGTTGCACGAGAGAGCTTCCAAAAGTTTTCCGCGGTGTCGGAAAGAATGTGAAGTCTGTAACTTGGGAAGCTTTTCCGTGCTAAGCACTCATAAAAGACAGGAAGCGGAGAAAAACCGCCTATATTAAAAGCTGAAGAAACGAAGAGTCTTTCCCTACCTGATGAAAGACTGAAGCCGAACTGGGGCGATCGCGAACAAGTTCCTACGATTTGAAGACGTTGCCGTCTTCGAGAGAGAACGCTAAGCTTCTCAAAAAAAGTAGGATGAGTGGAAGGCGGGGGGAAAACAAAAAAAAGGCACCTAGGTATTCTCATTTCTCTAGAGCAATAGAATGCTCATACGAGCTATGGGGGGGGGGCGAAAGGAGAAAGGTAGGGGCGTCGGAGAGATGGGAACAATGCTTAGTCATGTGGTTTAAGCTCGCGGTTCTGAACCCTCAGCAGTCTCAAAAGGAGATCAACAGCTCGAAGGATGCTCTAAACATCTGCACACTTCTTAGCTCTGCTTGAAAGGAAGCACGGAGGAATTCGCAACCCAAAAGCGTGGGAGCAGGCAAGAGATAATCTTCAATCCGAGATCCCGCGAAAAAGAGGAAATTCCTAGTGCTCGAGGACGGACATGGAGGCTCTAGGGAAGGCTGAGGAGAAGCCGAGGGGAAGGTGAGCAGGGAAAGTCTCTTCAAGGCGGGGCACATCCGTTTAGAGAAGGCCTCCGAAAGACTTTCGGGGGAAAACTCCCGGAACGACTCAAAAACAGGAAGGGGAAGTCGGCATTTCATAAAGTAAAAAGGGGGGAAAGGGCAATTTATCGGGACATCTTGAAAAAGGGAGTGGGACGTGTTCAAAAAGAATTTCGCGCGGGAAGAATTGCTGCAGACTATCGGGGGTAAGGCTCCAAGGGGCGAGCAGATTACAAACGGCATCTCATCTCACGACAAATAGCTCAATTGGACATTCGAGAAGGGATTCAGAAAAAAAAAGGGCCGTTGGGAGAGTATTGCGGAGAGTTGAGATGAAAAAAAGATTCCACTTCTACATCAAGAGCCGGCGCACAAAAAAGTGTAGGAAAAGTCATCAGTCCTCGATAGGGAGAAAACTTCTAAGCGAGGGAAGGGAAGGAAATGTTAAAGCTTGAATCACGCGGGGGGCTGAGCATCTAAAGACTCGCGGTGCGGGGTGTCGATGCGCCATGGGAAAGCATCGATCACCGGCGAGAAAAGGAGGACCGCTATGGGGTCAAAAGGTAATCAAGGTACAAGGGGGAGGATGAGGAAGGGAAGACCAGTGTAGTGGAAAAAAAAACTAGAGGAGGCGGGAAAACCGAGGGATAACGTCAGCTGCTGTCTCTGTGCGGGGTCTTTGCAAAAGGGAAAAGCTCGCAGGATCAGAGTCGGAAGAACGGGCAGTCATATAAGGGAATATTGAGGTATCACGGCCTGAGGCCCATTCTGAGGATCTTCTTCCGTTTAGAAATAGGGGGAAGGAGAATCAGTGTAGGTTCTATCATTCTTTGGGGGCTTCAGGCACTGCCGCTAAGCTCTGAAAGAAGTCGGGCTGAGCTCTAGAAAAGGGCAGGGGGGGCAATCCTCTCTCCCATCATGGTTCCTTAGAGAGGAGGGAGTCAATCTTCGCGAGGAAACATCGCCGGGAGGAAAGGGGACATAAAGGCGGGGAGGATCGGAGAGGGGGGCGTAACTCGGTCGGGGAGGGTTTTTTCATGAGCTTCTCGATCACGCTCTGGCTCTAAAGCAAATGAAGGAGGCGCGAAAAAGTAGGAAGTGAAGGCTCCGCCTTTCCTGCTGAGCAGCATTCTCGAGACATGTCCGAAAAGAAAACTGCTCATAAACAGTTCGGGTACAGAAAAAGGACTAAGAGGGGGGCTAGAGGAATTCAGGAATTCGCTCTATACTGCATCCTTCGGAAGACTCGAGAAAAAGGGACTCAAGCGACTTGGCGAAGAGCAAAGGACTGGAAAAAAATTTCTTCACGCGGGGCTCGACTGTGACAAAACTGAAAAAGTTATGACGAAAAGCTCAGAACCCGGGGGGGGTGGGGTTGGGGGCTGGGGGGAAGAGGAAACTAAAGGGGTAAAGGGGCAAAAAGGAAATCTATTGGCCTATTAGATCGAGTGGGGAGGCGGGAAGGGGAGTGCGCCAGAAAAGCCGTGGAGAGGAGAGCGCCAGCAGGTCCGGCACAAGGCAGGCGGTATGGAAAAAATGTCTTCCCTGGAGGGGGGTAATGCTGCGGAAAAAGGATCTCTAGAGTCAGGAAAGATAAAACTGAGGCATTCAAAGGGGACACATTCTCTCGAGGTCGGTTTCAGAGAGAGCACTTCGATCGCCTTCACCGACCATAGATCGGAAACGATGCACTTCAGATGAGGGATATGAAAATGGGAGATCCTTATCGGGGACTGGGACGTCGGTCAGGAAGGATCGGCGATCGAGCAGTCGCTTATGGGGAATTCGTCGAACCTGGAAAAGCGAGGGAGGTAAACGTTCAAAGAAGGGGACTGTCCATTTTTTCAAGGACTACGATGCTGGCTTGTTCATCGACTCCGGACCAACAACTTTCATGCAATTGACGGGGAATCCACGGATAAAAAAAACGGGGACAGTAGGTTTACATCGGGGATTCCTCTACCCACCGGCTGCATGCAAAAAGACAGCGGGGTGTCAAAGGGGGAAGCGGTCGCTACAACAGGGGGAATGGGATAGACATCCCCTTATCTTGGACGCCCTCGAAAAACCGCAGCGCATCTGGATATTCATGTCTAGGGGATGGGGAACCAGAGTCGGGAAGGGAAGGAAGTCCTTCTCGAATGGAACAAGGCCTCAAGATTTAGTCGGCGCGCGGTCGCCCGGATCCGGAGAGTCGAAAGGCGGACGGGAGAAAGGTTCATCAGAATCTTCCCAGGACCGACCGGATTGCACGGAAACTTCGGCAAAAAAGTGCGGAAAGAGAAAAAGGAAGTGTCAGGGGTAGGAAGAACATAAGAAACAGAAACAAAAAGGGAAAAACGAAGACAACGATCACAAAACCTTCGGTGATAAAAGCGTTTGTAGGACGTTAATACAATTCCGGGGAGAAAAACCTACTTCGTCTCTCTGGAAGAAGAAGACATCCTCGATCCGTGGGAATCAGATCTAACGGGCAGGAGGGACGGCCTCCTTCTCTTCAAGAAAAGTTTATAGGCTACGCCGTATAAACGAAAGAAACAG
>Ga0179591_1278337_pt1 | contig 14094 bp, 19 predicted proteins | sample CZOMad2_1_08_16f_FD_182891 | JGI IMG/M metagenome (GOLD analysis project Ga0179591, IMG submission 182891) | Vadose zone soil fungal communities from Angelo Coast Range Reserve, California, USA - CZOMad2_1_08_16fungal (PacBio error correction) | ecosystem: Environmental > Terrestrial > Soil >...
AATACAGATGGAGTTGAAAGGAAAAGGAAGTCGTGGGGGAGATTTGGGGGGACTGGAGGGGGGGAGGAGCCAGTAGTAACATCCGCAGAGCAACACGTTTATTCCCGAAACTTTACCAGATAGGAAATGTTTTGGTCGGACGAAACAGAAAAGAGTTGGACTTAGGGCCTACAAATAGAAATCAATTTGTCGTCAAACTCAACGTGGCTATGGGAAAGAGGAAAACTTCCTGTACGCTTCCAAGGGGGGCGGTTTCGAATGGGATGAGAAAATAAAGAATGAGTTAAATCTAAGGGAAAATAGATTCATCAACAACAGGTTCTACCTTGCGGATACACCAGAAAGTAATTCGCGAATTGTTTCTGGGAAAACACATTGAATCAAAACTTGGAACACAATAAGGTGGGCTAAGACTGACAGAGGAGAACGGGCCAATACCTATGGTCTGTGACATACCGGGGGGAAGAGGGAACAAGTTAACGTCGCGAAAAAACAGCTTCCATCTCGCCGAACTTGATGTCAGCGACCAAAAGGGTAACATTTTTTGTCAAGGAGGGATAAAAGGAAAAAAGAGTTGGAAGGTCCGTTTAGGCAAACGGTATCATCCCACTGGAAAGCGGCGGCGTTATAGCAACGAACTAGTTCAAAATTATAAAAACGATCAGAGGGGGGCAAAAAAAATAAACGAAAGGAAAAAGAGGAAAGACCGATGCGCCCCTGTGCATGGGAAAAGAACTGTTACTAAGAAATCCCTAACCGAAACGGGCGCTAGAAGAAAAGGTGGATAAAGAGAAACGTAAAGATGATTGGCGGAAGAGGGCGGGGGAAAGGGAGGCCTAATTGCATGCGAAGGCGAAAGGGACTTTCAATAGAAACGCCAGCACTCAGTGAAAACAAGAAAAAACGAACCACAATGATCGGGGAACCGGGAAGACGGGAAGGAAGGGTTACAGAAGAATTCAACTGACTCACAACTCAATCAGGGGAGCGGAAAAAAAAAAAAGTTGAAAAAAACATTCAATTCACGTTACTATGGAGGAAAGGGGGGGGGGTTTGTTAACGCCCGATGAGGGATTGAGAAAAAGGAAAGGTGAAAAAAAAAAAAAACGAAATTTCTTGGGGGAAGCAAAAACGGTTCGCAGGGAGTTTATAACAAGGAATCCAAACTTTGAGGCATCAAAGAGAGGGGGGGGGGGGGGGGCTAGCCCAACGTTTGGGGGATATCATGGACCACTAGCTATGGGGACTTTTAAAAAATGGGGGGAGGGGAAATAGAGATAAGCAAAGGGGGGTGGGGGGTCGACGCTCCAATGCCGACGGACTGGCCTGAGAGGCAATAGGTCAAGAATAGAAGTGTTTGAAAAACAGGAAAAGTTTCAAAACTCCAGGCTCAAAGGGAAGGGGGGGGGGTCGAAGACAATTAGTCCACACGGTTTGCAGAGGGAAAAGCTGTTCTCTTTACAAGATGTAACGATGGCGAAGGGTTGAAAGGAACGGAAAAACATGTTCGGGTCGGGGTGAGGGCAGGAAAAGAAGGGGCAGGGGAATGGGCAAAAGATGGGAAACGTACCGGGAAAAACTGCGTCCAATTAGTCTTAGAGGGTGACCAGCGCCGTTTATCAACTGAGGAAAAAAAGAGGGCCATCCGAACGGGGATCACTATGTGGAGGAAAGGGATTGATCTGACCGTGTTCCACAGAATGGAACAAGCGCCCGAATGCTTAGAAAGGGTTTAAGGGTATCTGTAGAGGAAAATTGGAAGGCGCCGAGACAAGGAGAAAAAAGGGGGAAAGAAACTCGGAACTAGTCGGAGGGCTGTCGAAGCATAATCACACGTCAGCCGGGCCAGTTCAGCCAAGCATCTCAACTTCTAGGTAGTCAACTCCGTCGACAATTCCTGAAGCCCGACCAAAAAAGAGGAAGGGCGTTTGGTAATGAAAAGGACGCTATAGCCAAAGGGTTTGCTCCGACGCAAGGGGGAATAAGCAGCTCACAACAGAGGAAGGAAGAGATCCACTTCGTCGTCGGGGAAACAACACGGGAATGAAGTCAGGAAGAAACTAACGACCAGGGGAGGGGGGGGGAAAAAAAGACAAATAATAGACCGCGACGTGAACTGACAAGGGTCGAGCGGTGGAGGACACCAGTGATTACTTTATTTAGGGAGACTAAGCGATGCAAACATGCTTTTGGGAACTGTCGGTGGCTCTCAGGGAGGGGAAGTTTCCATGATAGGAGAAGATAAAAAATGGCTCTACCAAACCTAACAAACAGGAGAGTACGAACTGAAAAGGGAAAAGTCTTTTGGACTACCCATACTTTAACATTATGATACGCAATGGGGTTGGGAAAGCGGGGAGAAAAGGGCTCTGGAACCTGGGGGGGAGGAAGGGGGGCCTTGAATTCGTATATGGGAAAAGAAACATACCACGGCCAAACTAAAAAGCTGGGCAGGGGCAACCAAAAAAGAAAAGGAAAAACATTTGTTTACGTTTCAAATCGCGCATCGGATTACATCTTGACAAGAACACGGACTAAAGAACAGGTGTGCAGGGGGGAAAAACTTAGTCATGAAAACTGTGGGGACTAGGGAATAAAATTCGGGGAATGCCAATGCGGGATTGTCTTTACAAGGAGACCGGGGGGAAGGGCGGCGGGAGGCGGAACATTGAAGAGGGGGTTTCTGAGAAGAGAAAACACCAAATTTGCTTATCTCAAGGGGAATCAAGTTCGGTTGTCAAGAAATCAGCTCTGTCCAAAACAAAAGGTGCTTGTAAGCCCCAAGATCTATGAAAGGGGGGAAAAATCGGAGCAAAGTTGGGCACAGAGGAAAAAAGCGCGTTGTGTACAGGAAAAACTTCAGCAACTGATCTTTCAGCCGTGACAATTTGGGGAAAAAGTGCGTTACATCCGTGAAGAAGAGGGAAGTAACTTGAAGGAGTGGCAGGGGCAAGGAGGGGGGGACCGATTATGCAGTGCGGTGGATGAAGTGGGGGGGAAAAATTATGGACCGGCAAACAAAAGTAATGGGAAACGAGAATAGGGGGTCACGAAATTGCATAGGTATATGGTAGTTAATGGAAGGGAGAAGGTAGGAACGGTGCCCTAGGAACTTCTCCTGGAGGGGGGGGGAGGAACGGTCCCAGGAAAAACAGCAATTAACAATATCATCCAAAAAAATCATGAGCTGTCAAAGTCTGGGGGGGGGGGGGGATACATCTGATAGAGAAAAAGAAGGACTAATTGGGATTCTATAGATTGTCTGGTAAAAAGAACTTTTTCTTTTGGGGTTAATTAACCTTAGGACGTATCAGCATCATTTCAGTTATTCGGAAAAAATGACTGTCGGGGGGAAAGGAGCCCTGAAGGAGGGAGAGGAGAAGCCAAAGGTCGTAGAGACCCCTCAGGCAAAGAAATTTAAACGATAAGATTGGAAACACACAGTTGCTGAAATAAGGGAACTTTGTTGTCACTGGAGAGGGGCAAAAATGAAGGTGGGAAACTCAACGAGAAAAAAACAAAAGTACCTCTTCTCTCTAGTCTTTAACATCAAAAGAGGTCAGTAAAAAGAAAAAGAAAGGGGAGTGGGACGCAAGTTAATTCGTTGAAAAAGAGGTGGAACTGAAGTCAAAGATTAAGGGTGTCTGGTCAGAAAAAATCGCAAACTCTTCTTATGGGTTCACGGGACAAGGGGAGAACGGGGGGATTGAAGAGGGGGGGGAAAGGGGGGGAGAATAAACATCTGTAGGGGAGAGTCAGAATCGAAAAAGTTGTACCCAGACCCTATAACAATTGCAGGCACAAATGTCTTGTCAAAGGTCCCCTGCTGGCCGTAATGGCCACTTAAAAGAGGGGGGGGGGGGAAGGAAAAAGAAAAAATTAAGAGGGTCAGTGTAGGTCTACAGGGAATGCACGTGGTGCTCTTAAGGACGCAAGGTTTTAAAATGGCAGCTGAACTGTTCCTCGAAGATGGGGGAGGGGAAACATTGCCGTGATTCTCTTTCGATTGCGTCAAGGGGGGCGCTCTCAACAACAACTCAGGAGTATTGAAAGCAGGGGACGCATGAGCGAGAATGTATCGACCGGAAGGGAAGAAAAAGGGAAAAGAATAATGGGGACATTCCGACGCAGGGGGTGAAAAAAAGAGGGTTAAACAGAACGTCCTTCATGCAACCACTTCGGGATTCAAACGGACCAATTTTGAACCATTCAATGTAATGTTGTCAGGAGGAGCCACAGGAGGGGGAAGAAAGGACGGGGGGGCCAATGAAATTATAGGGTGACAGCATCGGACAGGGCTAATTAGAAACTTCAATGGGAGGGCAATTTTTCGAGGATGCTTCCAACCGAAGGAGCTGTGGGAGTCAAAAGGGGGAAAAAAAAAGATAGATGCATCAACACGATAATATCTCCAAAAGGGCACGCTTTGTCAGAAAAGTCTATAAAGGGGGACAATTGGGAGCAACCTTGGGGTAAAGACCGAACATTTAGAACGAATACCGGAAAAGGGGAGGTGTCAATGAATGAACTCTTTTGGGGAGGGGGGGAAAAAAGTAGAAGAGGGCAAGGGGGGTCAAGGCAGAACAGCGCAAAATGGCTGAACGCCTGCAAGGCCAAGTTCTCCCTAAAAGGGAAAGGTATTGGGTGCAACATAAGTTAGTGGCAATACGTTTAAAAACTGAAATTTGAGGGGCCCACAAAAAACAGGGTATAAAGGAGGAAGCCACTGAGAAGGGAGGCGAAGGGAGGAAGTCAGTTCGACGCACCTAAGCGGGGCAATAAAAAGACCTAAATGGTTCTTAAAAGGAGACACGGCGCACCTTGCTGGGTAAAAATTGAAAAGAGAAGAAACAGGATAGCGAATACAACTTCGAAGGGGAGAGGGGGGGGGGGGAAGATTTGCCAAGAGCCGAGAAGGGAAAGATTGTCAGGTCTGGATGGATGGCCATAGTTTAATAGGTCGACCGAAGAAAGAGTTCACATAGGGCCAAATACACAGAAGGACATGAAAGTAAACCAAATAACTAGGAAGGTATCGTGAAAATATGTCTTAGGAAAGATTTGAAAGCAGTATACAAGGAAACCAACATGACTCAAGAAACAAGCCGCAATATCGTGATACAAGAACCTTTGCCCTGAAAAGAAGTCAAGTTCAAGATGGAAAGAAAAGGGATGTTGTAACGGAAAAACTGGGCAAAGAAGCTGAAAAGAACAGGGGGGGGAAGCTTCACAAGGGTGTATAGTAAGAAAAAGGTGAGAAAAGGGTTAGACAGAACAAATGAAGCAAACTTGACAAAAAAAAACATATCATTTGGAGAAATCGGGATGGATCTGAATAATATGGTAGGGTAAACTTTTGACAATTAAAGGACCTTTTGGAAAAGAGATAGAGGTCAAGAGTTTTGGGTAGAGGGAGGAGAAAAAACAGGAGATGAAGGCCGCCAAAAAGAAACTGTCTCACCTAAATGTCCATTCAAGACAAATAGAATATTGGGCAGAAAAAGAACGGTTATTGCAACAAAAGTTACTCACAGGGATGGGGAAGGGTTGGAAAAAAGTACGAGGGGGGGGAGAGGGAAAGACGGAAAACTGTTAGTATTATACAAGATTTCCTAGGGGACGGGGGGGGGGGGCGGGTCAGAACTGACCCGGGAAAAAAAATGTGGAAAATTGTGGGATGCAGGGGGAGGAGAAAGAGCGGGCCGCATGTAGCTGGGAACCAATGTCGTCGTGTCGGAACCGAAAGGAACATCCCCAGAATTTCTGTTCCAGCGCAGTGCACTGACTGTCAAAGCACGGCATCCTCACGTATCAAGTTGGGGAAGTCACAAAAAAGGGGGAAAAGAGCCAGGAGTGAATTCTATTCTAATACAGCCACGCTCGGCTTATTACTGGTATGAAGAAGGTCTGTATAAAAAAAATTGGGTGCAAAAACAGAGACAACCTTAAAAAAAAGGGGAAAGGAATCGCGGGTGGGAGAATGCAGGAAATCCCAGATCCTACAAAACCGCAACTAGAGCGACGTCTTAGCTTTCACCCGGGACTTAACGAAGCCCTACCAAGTCCTGCGGGAGAGTGATTCTTCAAGAAGCAGCGACAATGCTTGTTGTGTGGAGACTAGAGGGGACGTGTAAAGCTCTATCAAAACAACGAGGATATGCCAATCGGCTGTCGGCATGGGAAACAGGCCCAAAAAAAAAAAAACACGTATGATCGGGAAGGAATGAGGAAAAGGGGAACGGGCCCGGACTTGGACTGGCTGCAGTAGTCGAGGCGGCGGGGCGTACCATCTTAGATTTACGGAACGAACACGGGGATGTATTCCGGAAGCGCGATAGTCCCACGGGCAGGGGGGGGATGGCCGAAAAAAGAGACTCTCGAGAAGTCTCGCTAAAGCAAGAGGACCAGAAAAACAAAAAAGAACCGAGCGGCGCGGGGGGAATACATTAATAGACGGGGAAGAACGGCCCGATGGAGTTTGTGACTACCCATTGGAAGGAACAGTATGAGGATTCCGAGTTGGGTTGGGGGGGGAAGAAAAAAAAAAAAAAAAGATAATTTGATGCGCATATGGGTGCCGCGGGATCTTACTGATGGAAAAGCTAACCACGGACCTACCGATGTTAGTACTCAGCAGACGAACTGGAAACACTCAAAGTGAAACAGGGTTCAGTATGACAGCCCTAAAGAGAAGGGGGATTAATTGTCCAAAAAGGGGACTAAGCAAAAAAAGAGTCGTGGGGGGAAACCGCTTAAAGAAACAGGCCCAAGTTGGCGAAGGAGGAGAAACAGTGACCCAAGAAATGTGAAAAAATTTCCAAAATATCAGGTGAAAGTGACAATAATGTAAACTTTTGGGCCAAACAGGCCGGCAGCCATTAAGAGTGTTCTCGACGAAGTAAAAACCCCTAGCAGGAATATCTATTATGGTAAAACAGAAAAAAGAGGCTGAATGTGAAAAGACCCATCGGTCCAACCGATCAAAACGTTAGGCTTTTACGCCAAAAAGATGAGAAATTTGTCAGCTGGGGCATTGGTCTGAAAAACAGAGAAAAGGTGGGCCACGAATGCCACAAGGCAACTGATCTTCATCCTTAATTTGGCTGAAAGCTGGCGGTTAACCCTTGTGGAGAAGAGGGGAGGAAAGTGAAGGAGTTTTGGGCAAACAGGAAAGGAGATTGGCATTTCTTGGGGTGTGGAGGGGGAGTTGGAAGGTGTTGTAAGCATGAAAAATCGCAGGGGGACGATGTATAACGAGAAAAATTGGGGTGGTCTTGATATGGGGATGAGGGGCACCTAGCACTTAGCGTCGTTGAAGGGAAGACAGGGTGACGAACCAGTATGTCCAGGCAACGGCCAAGAATCATCTCTGCCGACAAAGACTCGGCTGAGATCGTTGGCTACAGCTAAAGGGGGAAAAGGGGTGAAGAAATGGTTCAAGATCAGGTTTCGTTTTCAAAGAAAAGGAGGGGGAAACATACCGACAAAAACTTAGGCTCGGGGATCAATCATTTCCGGTTTATTTGCCGTGGTGAACTGAAGGAAGGTATAAAGCGCTCCCTAAAGAAGAGCAGCGAAGAGGGGGAAACCCCGTTGGTTTAAAGAAAAACATTCACCGAATGAAACATAAGATTGGGGGTATGGGGAACTAAGTAGGAAAGGTTGAAAGTGGACCGTTTGGAAAAGGCCGGCAGTTCTTGAGGAAGCCAGGGGGAAGATTTTTCATCAGAGGCACACCCCTCACTGAAGGAAGAGACGAATTTTACCGACCCCAAAGAGGGGGGTAAATTGGGTTTCAAAGCAACAGACAGGTAGTTAAAATTAAGATGGTTCGGGCTTTTCAACCAAGACAGGGGAGGAAAGGGTGGGGACACGTCTATATGACGTCAAGAGAGACGAGGACTTCTGGCTGCGGGTAACAGGGGCTGATGTGTGTTTACATGGAATCATATCGAATACGAAATCAAATTCTAAAAAAGGGGGGGGGAAAGAACTTTGGTTGGTCCTGGACAATAAGAAAAAAATTCCGTTATAGGTTAAACAAAAGGAGGAACTGAGTCCCTTACTGAAAAGCGTGGGGAAGGGAGCCAAAAGAAGATTGTAAAATCTTGAAGGAGGGATGACAGGGTGAAAGGGGGGTGAGTACTCGGAGGTAAATACTGAGGGATTAAACACTTTCGGAAAAGGGGGGAAAAATCGAAGGGTTCAAATCACGGGGAAACGGACATTCTTCTTGCTATTATGTCCACATCGAAGAAACAAAAACACTGAAAAGAAAATATGGACGAAAGAAGAATGTATCCGTGGAAAAACAGAGTTCCCTCTCGACCCTAGAATTGGGACATTAGAAAAACAGAAAGCGGGGCAAGCGCCAGTATTTACCAACAAACGACGTACAAACTTCATTTGTGGAAGATTCAACTGGAGGCCCGAAGGACCGACATTGGGGAAAGGAAAAAAAAAAAGGTCAATGTTTTTCTTGAAAACCGGGGGAGGGGGGAAATGGCAACAAGAGTCTGGTCCACTAAAAAAGAAAAAACAAGGAACTTGAAAAAAGTGACTTAAGAATTCGGAAGGGGCGGGGGGGGGACCAATTTTTTCGAATAACTTCTTAGAGGGAACAGAAACCGTGGGGAGTCGGGGTAAAATCGATCCAGCCACAGGTTCAAAAAGGACAGGTAAAGCAATAACCTAGAAGGGGCGGGACGCGATTTCTTCGGGGGACCAAAACAAGAGGGAGACTGTGTACCAGGGGTCAAGCACAGAAGAGTGGGGCAAAGGCCCGAATTTAGAGGGAATACCTGATGTAGGTACAATTAAAAGACAGGTGAGGTAAAATAATAGAAGTAGGTCAAAAAGAGTTGTGTTATACGAGAAAAAAAAGCTTCAATTGCCAGGAAAGCGAACATTGGCCGCCTCGACCCAAAATGGGGGGAGGAGGTTGTGTAAGACAGGTAGGGAAAATAAAATCGTTTCAAAATCAATGAAAGGTGGTTTTTTAGGGACTGGTCGGAACCACTGAACGGGGGGCGGACGGGGGGGAAAAGGAAGGGGATCTATTCCCGCTTTGAAAGAGAAGAAGGTGGAAAAAACTAAGGAAGGGGATGCCCTGATAACCTCAGGGCAACAAAAAGATTTGAAAAAAAAAAAGAATGCCTTGAAAGCTAAAATGATCTCGAAATCCATTTCGTCGGAAAAAAGGATCGGAAAAAATAAAAACCAATAAAGAAAGGAAAGGGTAAGATGAGGATGATCTTGGGAAGGGATGGGCCTATAGGGACGTCGACTCTAACGTACTACGGTGAAAGGCAAAAAGAAAGAAAGAAAAGTAAATAAGAAACAAACAGGAAAAAAGGAAGAGAAAAAATAGAATCGGAACGGATTGAGGAAAGAAGAATGAAAAAACACGAAAACCAAAATACAGCGAAATAATCGGGAGACAGACACCCGCAGTGGACCATGGAAAAAAAGAAGGAAATTTAATCTGGGGGTAATTGAAAGAGGACGGAAAGGTCAAGGCCAAGGTCTGAAAAAAAGATCAGTTGGTGAGGTTCCCAGTGGTAAAAACACAGTTGGTGTTTTAGTGGGGTTACCTAAAAAAAGCAATGGTTTGTATGACCATCAATAAGCACAAGGGGGGAACAATGTGATCTTGAAGAGCCCTACGGGGTGGATATCTGTACACCTGAACTGAAAATTAAATGAACGGAGTTTTTACTAATAGAGATAGGGTCCATTTGTGGTAGCGGAGGATCAACACTTCAAATGGCTGCCCTCCATAAGTAAAGAAAAAAAGGTCCATTATGGGAAAAACCATAAGACCGTGGAATGTGGTAAACCGAAAAACTGGGATTTCAGGTTAGTCCGGGGTCCGCAACAAAGTGGGGGGGAAAGGAAAAAGGGGGGGTTTTCAAATCCTTTCGCAGGAAGGCGGTTAAAGATAATGTAATCGAGGCGCAAAGTTTTAGGGATGGGGTCCATGTAAACTCTTTTATTTGATTCTTGCAGGGGAGGGGGGACTGCAATCAGCCATGCCGGGTTCTGTGGGACAAAGGGGGGAGGTCAGGGTGAATCCCACCATAAACCCCGCCGAGAGGTAAAGCAACCTTTTCAAACACGGGGATCTGTTCAAAAGACGGGAAATGACCCATACTGGTAATCATGGGGTATTGCAAAAAGGAAAGGGAAAATCTGCTCGGGAAAGGTCAGATCTAGAACCATCGAAGCTCGGCTCCCGGGTCCTGTAAACCGATGTCGTAGCGAAGGTGAGGCGAGAGTCACAAAAGTACCACCCAATTTAATCTGTGGAGCGAAGGGAATTCCTCCGCCTAACCGAAAACAGTTCTGGACGCAAAAGAAAACGGCCAGGGAAGTTCCACCCGAGGTCGACGAAGAATACCGCAAGAATCTTTCGTATGAACGAAGGGAGAAGGGTCAAGCTTCAGTGGTAGGCCTAACATGAAATCGAAAAAAACACAAATGAGTAGTAAAAAGGAATGAAAGGAGGAGTCAGTCGGATGACTGAAGGATCGCGGGGGAGCAGGATCACTACGCCAAACTGGGTCTTGCTGAAGAAGTAAAAAACGCTTCTTGGGAAAACGTACCGGGATCGATGAGGGGGGCTGAACGGCCAGGCTAGGGGGGGGGATGATGAGTTCACTCTTTCAGGGCTTTTGGGTCGCGTGCTCACGCGAACTAAAATCAAAAGCTACAGAAAAAAATCAGACAAAACAAAAAAAACGACCGAGCGTCGAGATACTTCTACGTTGACAAACCACGGGCAGTCATGAATTTGACTAAAAAGAGGGAAATTAAATCGAAAGATGTCCTCGTAAAGAGGGAATAAGAAGTGTAACACGAAAGAAGGGGCAATGAAAGGTCGGCAAAAATTCAAAAAGACGAACCATCGGAAAGCCCTCTGAGCAGACGCGTTTGACAGACGAAAAGCAATACATCAACTAAAAGGGGAGTGTGTGACATCGCCACCGAAAAAAACGCATCTATTACATTCTTGTCTCCGCGGCCTCAGAGAAAACAGTCGTGGACTGCCCTGGGAGGAAAAAATGCCTTCGGAAATAACATTGGGATGGTTTGGGAAATTGTCACGTAGGGTCGAAAATAATTAAAAACCTTTTAGTTGGAGAAGGGAAAGGGGCAAATTTCAACAGGTGAAGCATGTTTTCTGAGCGAGAAAAAAAAGATTGACCGAATTTCATAATCCCCAAAGGGGGGTTAATTGTCAAGACCAGTCAGCTAAGAAAAAAACAAGGTTAGAAGTACCAATCTGTGATTCACTGGGGACAAAGTGGAGTCCATGTTGTAGGGGTCAAAAAGGAAAAGGTTGCTTACTATAAAGGGGGGACCCAAAGCATCTTTCAGCCTTGGAGTGGAAGGGACGTACGATCTAACACCATCCCTTTTCTAATCGGAGGAAAACGAAGGGGATGTCAAAAGGGATGTATAAAGGTTGGAGGGGTGCGGATTTTTGTAGGAAATTTGGTGAAAATTGCCTTGAATCAAATTTCCAGGAGGGGGGGGCCGTCATATATATTGGGGGGAGTTATGTGACCTGAGCCTGTGACGGGGAGGGGGAAAGATGATCGTATTACTTCGTAGTCATTATTGTCCGCATCCCTGATCGCTCCCGACACATCATCTTTGGGCGTGAAAGTCAGGGGGGAGAAGTTTGTAAAGTTCACCGGGGAAAAGAGCGAGACCGTGATGTTGGAGGAGAAAGAAGGAGCTGTGCTTCTAAACAAAAGGTTCGCCCTTATGTCAGATAATCGTGATGGTTTCTGCCAATGATAATGTCTAAAGCGGCAGACCACAATAAAACGCAACAGAAAAAAAGTCATAGGAGAAGAAAAAAGCCCTGTAAACGGAAAATAAGATTGAAGAGCCACTACGATGGTAATGGTAGGCCAGTTGGTGATGGAGAAGGGCCGCATTGCGGCGTCAAACCTGAAGAGGTTGGTGCTCGCGCGATAAACCCCCTATGGACAGAGGAGAGAGGGTTTAAAATCCCCAAAAGAGGGGTTTCCTTGTGAAAAAGGGAAAAAAATACAGGGTGTCCAATAGGGGGGTTGAGGTTTTAGAAAAGCTGTGTGAAATTTGTCACAGATCAAGATTCATTGTCTGGTCAGAAAATCGCGAACCGCTGCTCCTGGGAGTTGCCAAGAAAGGGGGAAAATGTTGAGGAAATCTTCTGGGCTCTGTCAAAACGTGAACTAGGGTACAGATAAATCAATTCAGAAAATTTGGGGGAAGCCTTTAAGGGCCGACCCAAGTCATTCAAAAACCCGTCCTTGATGGGAGTGGGAAAGAAGATCCCCTGATATTCGAGGAAAGGAAGGGGAAGCCAAAGGGGGTTTTCGAAGGACGTCAAAAAAGGGGGAAGAAAAGGGCCGGGGGGCAAAAATGGAAGTCGAACCTCCAGGATAACAAAACTGGGGCTAGACGCACTGGTTAAATACTGAGCGTAAACCTTATTCAGGTTCCAAAAATCCTCATATTGTTCAATTGAACGGCCGAAAAGGAAGAAGGAGAGGCTAGGACGTCCCTCTCTCTGTAGGAGAGAAAAAAGAGAGAATTAGAAGGAAAGAAGAAGAAGGTAGGGGCCGCTAAGGCGAATCAAAAAAACATTTATATGGGACAAAAATGTCAAGCAGAAGGGAATTTAACAGCCGCGCCGTATCCCAACACTTTGGGAAAAAGAACTTTGAGGCCATCATTACTCGCCTGGGTTGAAAGATGGTCAATGTTTTTAACAAAGCTGTGCCGGCCCTTTACGGACTCAGCATTAGAAGCGACCACAAGAACTAAAGGGAGTGGGGGAAGGGACCAGGCCTTAGTCCAGGTTTCGAAAAAGGCTGAGTATATTACCTCCCGTCGTTGTGTATTGTCGACGTGACGACATAGATCATCAGACGTTAGACCAAAGGAAACGGGGCCAGACAGTAAGAAGCGTTTCGAGATGGGGAGGGACCATAAGTGGGGAAAGTCTTACAATACAACGATCTTTGGCAGAAATCCCTACTTTGGGAACTACCCAAAGAAAGCAGGTCTTTTAAAAGTGGGAACTAAAAGGGATGGGAATAATAGAGATGACAAATAAAGGGGGGGGGGGGGGGGGGCGGGTCACAAGGACAAGGGAGGAATCTTGACGAAAGTAAAAAAAGGCCCTATTGGGGCCAACAAATACATCGTTTACCAATCTTATCCGGTATTAGGTGAAGGGGAAGAACAATGAAAACCTTTTGGAAGGGGAAGGGCTGCAATCAAATTCAAGTGAAGGGACCCGTTGGCAGAAAAGACTAAATAATGCTGCACCAGAAAACTAAGGTGCGCAACCTTCATAAAAAGAGAAAATGAGGGAAGATAAACATTGGCCTCAGGATCCACAGTCTTCAATCAGTCCTCACTAGAAAGAGTATCCCAAAGAGGAACTAGCGAAGCCTGAACGTACAAGGATTGGGGACGGAGAGATTGAAACGGGTGTATGGCCTGGTACAGATTTATAAGGGTCCGGAAAGGGGAGGGAAAAGACTTCCAGGGGCCCCGCCCAGAGAAAAGAAAATATAGGACCAAAGAAAAGGGGGAATATTAAGGAAAGGTACCTGCGATTTGCCAAAGTAAAGAAATTCAAAACCAACTATTCCATCCAATAAAATAACGGAAATAAGAGGGATCCGACCTTTGCAAAGGGGGAGAAAATGAAAGTGCGGGGAGAAGTTAGACTCCTGAATAAGGGGACAAGCCCTGAAAATCAGGAGCAGGAATAATAGGCACGGAAATTGGGGGGATACCACAAGGAGAAGAACTTTGACAGAGGTCAATATTCGTGGGGGGGGAGAAAAGCCATCGTTTTGGAGAGATGAAAGCAGGATTTGACAATTACATTAAAAGGGGAGTAGGGAGAGAATGGAAACAAGAGGGGGTTATCGAGAAAAATCGATGAGAGGAAGAAGGAACCAATAAAAATCAGTATTGCAAGACAAACTATTTGCAAATGGTTCATACATTACACGGGTTATTTCACGAAGACAACAAAGGGCATGTTTAGGAAGAAGGGGTTGGAAAAAAATCAATCCTGTT
>Ga0179591_1259809_pt1 | contig 14093 bp, 14 predicted proteins | sample CZOMad2_1_08_16f_FD_182891 | JGI IMG/M metagenome (GOLD analysis project Ga0179591, IMG submission 182891) | Vadose zone soil fungal communities from Angelo Coast Range Reserve, California, USA - CZOMad2_1_08_16fungal (PacBio error correction) | ecosystem: Environmental > Terrestrial > Soil >...
TTTTGGGTGAGCACTATTAGGGTAGTTGAGGAAAAAGTTCCTTAGTTGGGTGTTTTACGTACCCCAGAAAACGGTTGCGGACCACGTCGTGGTAAAGGGGTCATTCGACGGGAGAGATGTACAAGAAAAGAGCGGATACTCAAGGCGCGTACTCGACAAGGAGCTGGCGGGGGGAGCAATAAGGAGAAACGAAATTGAAGATAGTGAGCAGTTGACCTTACGGTGGGTCCGAGACCTTCAAGAAAGCCGAGCATAGAAATCCAACAAGGGTTAGGAGTCTTCGGGGGCAACCTCGGGGTACGGGAATGACTCCGGCTAATGTCGGAGAAGAGACGGGGAAAAGGGGCACTATTATCATAATTCCCCTCCTCCCTGAAGAACTAGTGCGCTGAAAGTGTGGGAAAGATTTTGTGAACAACTAAAGTCATAAAAGGGGAAGAACATAAGCATGCAAGCAAACAAAAATCCACAGGGCTCTTGCAATCTAAAGAAGACCGTACAACCTCAGGCCGAAACAAGGAAAAAGCGATCAGTTCTACCGGGAAAGACCTGGGCGGCAACGAAGAGGAGCGGGTTACACAAACGCCGGACGACGGCTCTCTAATTACTTCTGATGGATGTGAAAGTAAAGAGGGTGGCAACTTCCAGAAAACTGGGGAAGTACTAAAAGTACTTCGCCTACCTTTATTAAACGAAAAGTACACCTTCAAAGGACAATCCGTTACAGCCAAGGATTCTAGAGGACAATGAACCAGGGGAATGGGGGTTGATTGGGGGGTAAGGGGGAACCACATCTATGAGAGGCAGAAGATCTCGGGGAAAACAAAGGCAAGGAATCATAATGATTACCTTATATTTTCTTTATCTGTGACATGGACTTAACAAAAGCAGAGAACGAGAGCAAAAAAAGCAGGGCAGAAGGGGCCGGGAAAAAAGTTTGATTCTCGAGGTCGTGGGGCTTCTATGCCGCATAACAAGAAAAGAACGATCCGGAATGAGGGGGGGATACAAAAACACTTCGGAGGGCAGCTGTAACAAACGAAAAACCCAAAGGAGGTGTCTGCCCCGAACAAGGACATAGAAAAAAGGGACTGCGAGCACAGTGCAGGCCGAGGGGGAATGCAAGAAAAAAGACGGTTCAACTTGGGACAGTCAGAAATACCCACGGTGACTGGCAAATGAAAATGCGCGTGACAAAAAAAAAAGTACGGAAGAAAATTGGCCCGGAAAAGGATTCACGACCGCAAAAAAATTTCTAATCAATACCGCCCCGACTGCTAACATTAGGAAATAAGGGGAAAGGAAAAAAGGCTAGGGTAGAGAAGGGCGAGAACAAAACTAAGATCATCCAGGAGAAGTACTAGCTAAAGAAAAGGGGGAGCCTGAACACTTGAACGCCAGCACCGGAGGATTACAATAACCAACTCGTACAAAAACTAAACGTAGGAGGAGTATGAACCGAGCGGGATCCAAAATCGTAGAAAACCTTACTGAGCAAAGAAGAAGAAACTGCGATGAAAAGGATGGGGTCAGACTTCGTTATTCCTAAAAACCTTAAGATTGACTTGTACATCAGAACAAGACGATTGGACAGAGGGAGAGGAGTAAGCAGCTGAAAAATACAGCGCAAAGAAGCACTCGTGAAACACTCCGAAAGTCCGAAAAGATGAACCGTAAGAATAGAGAACGACCAGAAGGAGGGTTGGGAGACGTCTCACACCTAACTTTTGGGGGGGGCTCCAGGTTAGGAGAAAGGTTTCAACATAAGATTGCAGAAAATAAGCAAAGATCTCACTCGACGCCCAACTAGCGGAACGCAACTATAGGAAACGGTAAAAACACTGAGGTAAATGGAGGGGGGAAAAATCATCCCGAGGGCAGGGAACAGGATGGGTTAAAGGTTTAAGAGCCTGAAAACAATCGTACCCACACCGGGGAACAAGACTGTTTACTGGACACTACCAGAAAATAACCAATTATCATCGAATAGGTAAATGGCGGGTTTCAAAATAGGGGTTCGCAGGGAAACACGAGGGGAATCAATGTTTAAGGTAAATACCCAGACCGCAAAATCAAGACGAGAACAGTCTAAAGACGGCGACCGCGAAAAAAAAAGAAACGAGAAAGGAAAGGGGAAAGGTGGGTCGATCTGTGGAATTTCTCCGTGTACTGGACCCTTCAACCAAGTCGAAACTCGACCACGTAAGACTTGGCCAACAGGGGAGGGGAAGCATACAACCGGGACCGAAAGGTGAGAGGAGTTCTCTAATTTGCTTACGATAAGCGGCAGAACAAAAAGAAAAGCTCGGACAGGTATCAATCAAGTGCCGCGAGAAGCTACGAGGAACTGGCCGTCAATACTCATTCGGCCCACTGGCTTTCACCGGAAAGAAAGACACGCGGAAAAGGGTAGAACTAGAAAAAAAAAAAAACACCCCAAAACAAAAAAGGTAAGGAATGAAGAGGAGATACCAAGGGCGTTTACTCCCGTGTTCCGGACGATAAACGGTGAACCAATAGGAAGGAATCAGGTGGCCGGGGCTATTAAATCGGAATTACCGAAATAACAAAAAGCGGAAAACACGCGCAAAGATAAGGGGGCTGGGCTTTCTCGGTGTCGCCTCTTCACAAAAAAAGCGTCCAAGAAAGAGCAGCACCATAAGGGACAGGGGGGAGGCGCACTGATCTACGCCAAAAGTCTGTACAGGGACCCAGGCGTACGGGTGAAAGGGCGCAAAGTTGTTGAAAAAAAAAAAAAGAAAAATCACCGTAAAGTCTAAAAAGAAGTTTCCATCAAAAAGAGAGAAAGAAAAAGGCTTTGGGGGTGGGGGGGGAGGGGGAGGTCCTTTTTTTTTCACACGGGAGGCGAACAAAGAAAAGATCGGGAGAAAAAGGCAAGGAACGTGGGAAAAAAAAACGGGGGACCCTTTCTAAAAACTTTCCCATGGGGCGTTCAGGAAAGCAGGGGGGAGGACGGGGTGGGGGGGGAAAAGCAGATAAAACACGGAAAAGGCCGAAAAGAGCTAGCGCATATAACTTTGTTCCTTGGAGAGATGACAAACGGTAAGTGTGAGGGAAATGAGTGGAGCCAGTCATGTTGGTAAATTTTTTAAAATCCGGGGCACAAACTTCCACCCAAAAGAATTGACGGGGGGAGGGAAACGGGAGGGGACACATCCAACCAACGGACGGGGAAAAAAAAGTTCCCTGGGGGCAGGGGTAGATGGCGGGCAGCGGCTAGAGAGTTCTTTCTTAAGAAGACCTAGTGCTTGTCAGGGGGGAGAACAATCATCAGAGCAGGTAGGCCGGGGAAAAAGATACAACGGGGGAGAAAAAAAAACATGGAAGGGGGTCGCGCATCTCAAAAAAAAACAAGCGGTGTTAGGGCGTACGCACGCTGTCTGGGGGGAGGGGGGAAAAAAAGGGAAGGAGAGTTATTTTCTTCAAGGAACACTCAGGACGAGTTAAATCCAGGGCAGGGAGAGGTGCAAGTCAAGATCGGGAAATAGTGTTAGACTAGTTCTCATACGAAAAAATTAACCAGCTGATAAGACACTAGGGGCGAAGCAAAGGACAGGACATCGACCCACCAGCTAGGGAGTCTCGAATCTCGCACAAATCCGCTGACCACCTGGCAATTTAAGCGGAAGAACGAAAAAAAATAACTAATTTTACTTGTAACGGGTACGATGGGAAGAAGCCAGGGTTCGGCGTGGGTACAATAAAGGGGGGAGGGTTATCGGGACCGACTATTGCCTTTTCTAATAAGTGGAAAGGGCACTACCAGAGTGGCATGAGAAAGAGTCATCCTTTCAGTCCCCAACGTTTGGAACGTACAGGGGTTAAATCGAAGAGCGAGGCAAGGAGAAGAGTACGCGGATCCAATTCCGGGGGTCGTGGCACTGTCTTTCGGGAGGGGGGAAGTCGGAGACCCACAAAAAAGGGTAAGGGAAAATGTCCAAATCCGTTGGACCAAGTGACCCCGCGAAAAAAATGGTAAAAAAAACGTCCTTTCAGGTTGGGGACTACTTGGAGAATGAGAGTGGGATGATAAGAGGGCCATGAGACGTACATTGTGATATGGAGCAGTTACGGTTGACCGTAGTGAAGGATGCTGCCACGCCCAATCAAAACCCAGTACACCGGACAGCACGCTCTCTAGAATTCACGATGGGGGAGGAGGGGAGGTTAAAAAAAAAAGCGGTAAAACAGAACCCGGCTCTGGGGTGGGGATAAGAGAAGAGAAAGAGGGAGTGTGGACTCCAGTAATGCTAAGGGAACAAAATAAGAGAGAAAAAAGGGTATTCAGTAAATAATTAAATAAGTCTGCAAGGCCGCAAACCTGAAGACCACGTCCCGGCAAATGAGGATGACTTGCTAAGAGCGTAACGGTGGAGGGCGGAAAAAAGAATACAGATCCGTTCTTTCATAAGGAAACACAAAAAAATAAAAAAAAAAATGGGGAAGAGAGAAATGTATATGGCCTCAAGTCGAGAGTAAGTCAAGCGGGGGGGGGTTGTTGGGTCACAAATACAAAAAAAAAAAAAGGCACAATGCTGAAGACGGGGGGAAGGAAGGCAGGTCATCTTAATAATTCTCCCGGGTGAATCCGGAGTCGACTTGGGTCGGGGCGGAGAAGGTAGGAGGGGGGAAAGAGTGAAAAATACAGCTTCTGGACAATAGGAGTTACTGGAATGGAGGTTACCTAAGGGGGAAGAAGGGGGGTCAGGTGGGGCAAAACTCGTCAAATATCCTAGGAAGTGAAGAGGGAGTGCCGAGGAATAGCAGTGCTGGGTCTTTAGAAAGAAGAAAATCCAGGGAAAAATAAGTCAAAAAAAATCTCTTAGAACGAGGGTCCAGAGACAAGGGAATGTTTAGCTTATCTAAACTGTGAGGGAAGCACCAGGTTCAAAACATTTGTAAGTCTGGGTCTTTTGGGGCCGGTGTCAACAGAAAAAGGAGGCAACAGAGTAATGTATGTCTTGCACCGGCGGGGGGAAAAGGGAATTAGTTATTCATTATTGTACGGGGCAGGTTGGGGATGGAAAAAAAATGCAAAAACCCTGGTCCCCTTTAGCATAAAAAAAAGAAAAGCACTCTTCTGTCCTATGTTGAAAACGACTTACACGTCATAAATGGCCAGTTAACTGGGCATCTATTAATAAATGGGGTCCGGGAGCCCGAAGAAGGTTCCTCAGGGGCGGGGGGGCCTCGCTTGCGAAAGGCAAAGGGTCCAGGAGAATGGGAGAGGGGGAGGGTCCAATTATAAGGAGGGTGAAACCGTGCAGTCGGAATTTGGGGTTAAAACTGCGGATACCCACTTTTCGTTGTACCGGGGCTGCTCCCACATACCTTTGGGCATTCCCAACATACAAACACGAGGAAGGAAACCTGTCCAAGGGAGTGGGGGGGGGCGCAAATATGAACTTGTGCAGCGAAGGTCTGGGAATAGAGGAATTGGAGGGGGGGGTTCCTACTAGAGAAAGAGGGTTCAGGATTTTGTGTGTCAAATTCCGTTGGGGACTACAGGGGAATGTAAACATGGGTGTCGCGAAGTCTGGCACAAAAAAAATTCGTTGCCACAAAAAACTTTGTAACGGGAGATCAGAGGGGCCCGTAGCAACCAGCGAAGGGGAAAGAGAATAGTTGGGAAAAAAAATGCCCAAAGGGCGCCAAGCGAACTACCGTTTGAAACACTCAAATGGCGAGGGAAATTGTTCCAAGAATGTCTCGGATACTGCGGAAAATCAAGAGTGGCTTGGGCACGTATTGAAGAATAGAAAAAGACGTTGCCGTTTTTGAAACCTTGGCTCTAAATCCGCAGCAAAAAATGGGGATCGAGAAAACTATGAAAATCTTTATAGAATGTCGACAGGGTCTCTAAGGAGAAAGCACTTGGGGGCACGAAATTACAACGAAAATTCATTTTAACAAATATGACCTAACCCCAGAATGAAAGGTACCACTTAGACACGATTGTAAATTCAGGCCATACCCCCCGATTGAACCCATCATTCCAAAAAGGAAGATGGAGACTGACTGTCAGACGAGGTCTTAGGGGACGAAGGATTTGTGGGGCACGCAACTTCACCGGGCGTGACTAGATCCCTCGAAAAGCGAAATCGACTAGCACAGAAGGAGTGCAAAGTCCAGAGGCCAAGGACACCCAGTAACGTCACGTGATTCATCACCCTTGTCACTATCTAAAACAGGGGGCCGTAAATCGGTAGGACGGGGTGGTGTTCTTATTTGGGCGCCCAAAAGGGGGTTACCAAAAAAAAAATGGCCCCTATCCAGTTTTCACTGAAGCATCAACCGCGAAAGAAGCCTGACCGATTGAGATGTACCAAGGGGTTTGTCCGCCGATCCGACTCGTCGCCTCGTAACAGCAATTGCAATCCCGAAATCACAGACAGAAAACAAAGGGGAAGATGAACGGCTCCTTTGTAAACCTGAACGGTCCTAGTATCAAAACAGGCGCGGGCTGGGGGTCCTTTTCAACAGGGAACTCAAGTCCATAACATAAGACGTTAGGGGCCCATCACACAGGGAAGCAGCCTTGGGAAAGGGGGAAAAAACTCACTCTGATCCCGTTCCGTGCACACGAAAATCACACTAGAACACGGTAGTCGAACAGAACCAGCCTAATACTCTCACTACCTCCTCAGGAAATACAAGAAACCCGAAGGGGGTTTGAGGGTGAGAGTGATACCCGAAAGGGGTCACAAGGTTCAGATCAAACCTAAAAGTTTCACAGAGCACATCTCGAAAGCATCACACCAACAACAACACGTAAAGGGAATGACCTCTATAATTGTATCTAAGCTTGGTCCTTGGGTACTGGACCTTCAACCAAAATGATCAAAGAGCCAACAAGAAACAATCAACTGTTTGTTATTATTACGCTCCAAAGCTGCTAACTCTAGCACGGCAGAACAAAGCTCTTCGGACGGTTCCTAAAAAAAAGTCTCGCTGCGGGGCAGAGGGCAGATTCTTCATTTCTGCAGCCCGTTGTCCCCTTACCAAAAAGAAAAAAAAAAAACCATACTCCTAAGTGAAAAAAGACAACTCGGTAGGGTTGCTTACGAAAAGAATTTAACTGGGGGGGTGTGCGGAGCCGGAAAATCTTCTCGGAAAGTTTTAATAATTCTAACGTAACAGAAAACGAGGGGATTCCGTTCAGTCTTTTCTGGTGATGAAGGGGCAAAGGAAGGGAGGGAACGTAAGTACGCGACTAAACACACTACGAATACAAAAGTCCAAACTCTACAAAAGACCCCCCCCGTCCGTATATCTATTTAATTAAAGAAGGATTGGGGGGGAAGAACTGGCCCGCAAAGCTTCCGATCTAGCGCCAAATTAGAGTACCGTACAGGGTGAAAGGCATAAAGAAAACAGTACCCGTCCTACGACATAAGGTTCGACGCCTCCATCGGAAACATCCGAGTGGGAATGGGGGGGATTAATACAGCATTTAAGAAGAGGGGGAAATCGGGGTTGAAGGTAATGAGTTAAGATAACAAGCTGGGTGTCGGGGGGATGGGGTACGAAGTAGTCACACTTCATGGGAATGTCCAGAAAGGTCTGCGTAAAGCCAAATGGCCGTGCCTTAGACCACAGGGAACTAAAAAAGAAAGGACAGGCACTTAAAAAAAAATCTTCATATGACGGAGATGGGAGATTGTAAATATCACGGACCAATGGTGGGAGTCGAGGGGTGTTCCAAATTCCCTGGGGGGAGGCGCAGCTATGGTGGTAAATAAGATCCGGACGAAGCGGGGGATGATACGGAAGCACATGCTAGAGCGCTAAAAAGAGCGGCAAACCCGTTTTGGATAAGGCGAAACAACTTGAACTTTCTGGGGGAAACAAAGGGGTTTAAAAACAACCGAGAGAGAGTACATCACGTCCGGTTACACGAATGCTGCTACTAAGCCAAAAGTAGGGAAGAACAATGGCTGCGGGGTTCTCCAGATCGAAAGGGGGGATCTAGTGCTTGTAGCTTTGGACCTGAAAAGTAGGTACAGGGACCTTCAATCCGCAACCAGTAGGAGCAAACAGTGGACGAGACCAAAAGGAAGGGGAAGAGTCATCCTAGTTAAGCTAACCGGGCAAGCGGGATAAGAATCGGGTTTAAAGATTAAAAACAGTTTCCATAGGAACAAAAAAAAAAAAGGACGGCAACTCAGGGCCTGAAGCCAAAATCGCGACTCAGGGGGTGGATCTGTGGACAAAACGGACTTCCCATTACAGAGCCGAATCAAGAAAAAAAAACCAGCACGGAACATACATGGAAAAACGATGCACGGGGAAAAGCAAGAAAACGCATACACCAAAGAAAAGGCTCCAAGTACACATCTAAGCGGTGCATAAATGAAAAACGCGACATATTTTTGACGCGGGTTTCAAAAAAAGAGTGAACAGCCAGGGGCTAATCCGAACGGGAAGGCTCCGGAGGGAAATCGGGGGAAAAAAAACAGAAAACTCGTGGGGGTCAATTTAGACCCGAAAGAAATGTAGACGGGGGACGCATGAAGGGCGACGATACTGAATCTAAGCACACGTTCGAACATGGAATCTGATAAATGGGAGGCTGGAAAACCGGCGGACGCCGGAGGGCGCGAGGGGATGGTGGTGAAAAAAAACTCCATCTATAAAAAAAGGAGAGAGGGGACTCTCGTGAGAAGCATAATCGGAGTAAGGCCAGTTACCTTACTGTATATTTAAAATACGGTAATCAATGAAGCTCAGGGGAGGAATTTGTCAGTTCGGGCCCTTGTTTTTCATCCGGCGGGGGAGCTGGAGAAGGGGGCCGTAAGAGCAGCCAACCATCACCTTCCGGAAAGAACTAAATGTATACGACCTATGAAAAGCCTTCCTCAAAAAGGAAGAAAAAACCTGTGGTCCGCAAGTCCAGAATCCGACAGCTTCCTTTACAGCGGCAGAAACGATGGGGTGGGGAACCGAATTCACCTAAATAGAGTGGACTCACCTATCCATGTAGAGAAGGGGATAAATATTTAGACACGAAATGAAGGGCAAAACCCCCTTTTTAGAACGTTGACCCGTTCAGGAACTTACGAGATGTGGCTCCCTAAAATGCAAACACTAGAAAAAAAGTCACTAACATCAAGAGCTACATGAAAAGGGCACAGAGAGTCCCCCCCTCACTCCTTCGAAGCCCCTCTCAATTAGTGCAGTCAGAGAAGGTAATAGAAAAAATAAGGGGGAGATCAAAAAGGTGACCTCAAGAAACTTCATGCAGCAGTCGGAATGGAGGTACTCGCACTCATCGACACGCGACGTCTTACTGCAAAAAAGAACCCCGCGGCTCAAACTGGGGGTGGCCCGGGACTAATTTAACAGTCACAAGAAGGCCTGAGATCGTCCCAAATTTTTCATAGAGAGGCTAAACGCGTCGCCACGAACTTACTAAAGGGACTTTCCACCTCCGGTCCAGGGAAAGCAAAGTAGCAGAATAGGGGGGGAACTGCCCACTTAACGATAAGTCCAAAAACAGGAAGGTGGCCTTAAATTGGGGTCGAGGAATCGACAGATGCCCGGGGAACCACAGAAAAGAAAAAATACCAAGCTGGGGGCGGACGGGCGGAACCTTCGTTGTCCGGGCCATTGACAAGGGGGCGAAGTTATATCTGAGAAGGCGACAGAGTAAAAGACCGAAAGGCCTCGAAAGAAGATCATAAGAACTCCCTCTGTCCAGGACCCTTGACCACCATGGAGTGAGAGGGGGGAAAAAAAAAGGACCTTCAATCTGCAAAAACAAGCAGGGAATAAATTTCACCAATTCGTCAAAAAAGCTCAGAGCACCATTCCTGGTCCGACACTACGGGTCAGCAAGACCTAACCAGGAAAAATTTTCGTTCACTCGTCCTGGCAGTGGGGGGGGGGGGGGGGGGGCTCGCACATTCCCAATGCACTCACCAAAAGCAAGGGGAAGAAAAGAACCATGGACAAAATAGGTCCTCAGCATCTCCTCTAAGAAAAAAAATCAAAAGTAAGAAAGAGATATTTTCGATGATATGGGGAGGTAGGAGAACGGGAGGAGTCGGGGGAGCACCTCACAGCACCGCAATGGTTCCAAACGGAATAAGGGCGGGGATCTCAAGGGCGAGTAAACCAGGGATGTGACTCGAAAAAAGAAACGACGATGCGAAGCGGACGAAACCCGAGAAGCTTCGGACCCGATCTAGGCGAGGTTGACCTCTAACCGTCATTTCCTAACATGGTCAACAGACATCAAGACTATCTTCGCCTTGGGAGTTAAAGGGAAAAAGAAAAAAACCCGTCGTCAAAAACTAAAGAAAAAAAAACGAGATGGAAAATATTATAAACCCGTACTCACTAAACTCTTCTCTAGAACCATGAAAAAAGGCGGGCCAAAGAAGAGTGACCAAAAAATGAATGATTCGGGAAAAAGGGTAATCAGGGAATAAGGAGGAAAGGGCAACAAAAAAAAAAAAAACAGAAGATTGGCCATGAGAAGTTGCGCCGCTCACTCAGTACAAGACACGCCCAGGATGGCCAGGGGGGATCAAAAAGGGGGGGGGAGAATAAAAAATAGGGGGTAAACGCGAAAAAAAAAAAACAGTAGGGGTCTATGGCGTTTGTTTTGGAAAAGCGTACCGGGAACTAAGAAATGACAGGGAACAGAAAAAAAGGCAATCGGGGTTGCTTCAAAAAATTGTATTGTTTCTTTCCGAGGCACCGGGCCCAAGGAAGGATGAAGCAGGGGTGCCATGACCTTGTTTGGTTGAAAGCCAAAAAAAAGGGTGGGAAAAGGGGGGGTATCGGGGGGTAGGGACTGGTCCCAGTAGAACCCCTTCCGTGTCTATGAGAAAAGGACCTGTTAGTGTCCGATGACACCGGTGAAGTGAGGGAAAGGGGGGGAACCTCGAAATCCTTGGGGTTACCAACCGAAAAAAGGGACTGGAAGAGGTCCGTCACCACCTTGCGATATAAAGTGCCGGGGAAAAACACCAAAAAGGTACAACGGGGTAAGAGGGGAAACTTTTTCATCTGCGATGATTGGCTGGTCGGGGACTCTCAGGCGGTGCCGGAAAAAAGAAAGACCAATCTTCCCGTGGACGGAACTCGGTAAATGGAAGAAAAATAGGGGGGGCCGCGACAAGGCCAAACAGCCATGAAGTCTCAAATGACCTTTCACCAAGGAAAGAGCAAAGAAGGGGGACACACCCGAACAGTTTCTCTGTGGGGTGTTTGGGGGGGGGGGGGGGTGGAATACATCGCGGTGCAGGGAAGAAAATCAGCGTTAGTGGGACCCAAAAAGTCAAAGCGAAATTGGGGAAGTTCAGGATTAAGTAAGGCACGTTGTAAGAACCCACTCATGGTCATCGGGCCCACTGACTGAAGAATAGAAGACATCAGTATGAAATGTAGGGCTGACAAAAAAATCAGTGAGATGCCTTCCGTGGCTCGATTGGAGGAACCGCACGGGCGTGGAAAAGGGGGGTACCGAATACTAGCGGGGGAGCAAGAACCTTCCAAGTGTCTCTGTCCAGAGAAAGGTGAAGAGCATCAACTTATGTTCCCTTATGCCAGTTGAATCGAAAGGGGGAGACGCGGGGGAATAAAAGACGCGCCCGTCCTATCCTTAAATGTTCCTAGAGAAAGGGCGGATGGCCTTGAACAAGACTTGGGGGGGGCGGCTTTGAAAAAGCTGGCATGTACCCATGAAAGCGTCCCCGGGGAAAAAAAAAACAGAAAAAGTGCAAAGAGATTTCAAATCTTTTCGACATGAGGATACTTTGGCAAAACACGGGGCGAAACAGAAAAGAACCATGTATTACTCTGTGAAGTAGTTGATTGACTCAGTAAGGCAGCAAAGGGAAAGCGCAAAGTCCAAAAAAAATTCTTTCCAGGGGCACAAGCGAAAACATCGGGGTTGAGAGCAAGAACCCGAAAAAGGGAAAGGGGGATCGGTTAAAGAACATCGGAAATCGAAAGTTCCCAAGGGGGGGGGGTGCGGAGCCTGGAAAAAACGGACGCTTGCAGAGAAAACGCCAGGTTCTCCAACAAAGCCATGCCATCCCTACATGTTGGAAAGAACTTCTCTCCGAATCGCAAACGTAGCTGTAATTCCTCATACAGATGAAATCGGGGTATTCATCGGGGCTTTCAATTTGGAAAGAAATAAGCGATACGGGGTACTAGACCTTAGGGGTCATCGGGTACATCGATTTTGTTTCAAAAGTGAAAACCTCGAATCTCACGGAAAAGGGGAACAGGCGCAAGACTCGCCGAACAATGGTGACTAACTATTGCGAAAGAGTCTTCAGAAGCGGGAAAGCAAGCCATTTTCCATAAGGAAATGTAGTGTGGGGGACGTGAAACAAGGAAAAATTTCAAAATCTCTTCCAATTAGAAATAGCCCGTCAAGCACTAATGAAAAAACCGACTTCCAAGGGAAAAAAAAAGGAAAACAAAGAAGCCAAACACCTTCTGAAACAGGAAAGTGAACTCAGTGAGAAGAAAGGCATTGGTACTTTCCTGTTTGCCCAGGGTTAGGTTCCGTACGGTGCCGGTCATCAAAGAACCGCATGAGGGTAAGAAAGGTTTTGCTTTAATGCTTGAAGTAGGATTCAAGAAAAAAAAAGGTTGTACAGGGAAAAGGGTGGGGACCAAATATCACAACGCAGAGGGCCGTCGCTAAAAGTGATTCAGTCCCGAGGACTTCTTCTTCTCACAGATCAAAGTGAGGAAAAAAAAATCGAGGAAGAAAAGATGGCAACACCACCCAGGAAAAAACCGGATAAAAGTCGTCCGGGCGCGCACACCTTATAAAAGCAGAGAAACGGATGGGCACAAAGGCGCTCTAATTTGTTCGAGGGCCGGTCGCCGAACCGTCAAAAGGGGAGAGGCAAACTGCTCAGGAAAGCCCTGGCTCCCTATTCCCAGGTCCCTGCGACAGCAAGACCTTGGTCCAGAGAAGACGCTTTTGTGGATAAAGAAAGTTTAATCCCTACGGAAAAAAAAAGACGGTCATTGTTTTTGGGGGACCTAAATGTCTTGAGAGGAGAAAAAGGTGGTAGGCCCGGGGGGGAAAAAACTCACCAAAGGGGACCGACCTTGGGGGCAATTCGACGCCATGCTCCTAAATAGACCCTCCAGCCGAGAAAAAGGGAAAAAAGCACCGCAGACTTTTCGAACTCACCTTGATAATTGAAAAAACACAGACGAAACGGTGGCCTGGGAAACGTAATCGGGGCAGCAAGGCGGGAACACCATCACTTCATCCTCGTACGTCAGTGTCGGGGCAGGGAGGACTAGGAAAAACGTGTGGAGAAAAAGCTCCAATGTGAGCGGACCTCTAAAATGTTACAGACGAATGCAGACTCGACAACTGACCATCTGACATTTACAGAATTTTTAAACAAAGACAACCGAATTAAACATTCTCGGGGGGAAAAAGTTGGGAAAAAAAAAATCCCCCCCGATGAAACCCAGGCAAAACACGAGGTATCTCAATGATGGGAACGCCGCGAAAAAAGTATGACAAGTTCCAACTCGTTGGAACGAGCCACGAACGTCGACGCAAGGAGGCGGACGGAAAAAAAGCGATAAAAAACCAATTCTGCTGGGGCCCTCAGGGATCCGACGGGACTCTCGGAATACCGACAGTAAATGCGGGGGGTGCGCCAGAGGCCCCCCAATGTGACGCCGACAACGGGTGTAGAACGGGTAAAAAAGAAACCGCGAAGGCCAATGCGCCTTTTCCCAGTTAGGCTTTGGAACTCGAAACAGTCACGCGAACGATGGCATCAACTTTCCCACAAAAAACGCGACGGGCGACACTCCACTCCGCGAAGGCGAGCCTGACCAAAAGTACTGCAAGCCCGAACGAAACAAAAAACGTACTAGAAACAAAGAACCTCAAGGGCCAACAAAAGAGGCGTCAAAAAACCTCCTTTCTCTGGAAAGGGGGGGGATCACAAGCTCAGAACCAAAGAGTTAATCGTGAAAAATCCCTCTTCATACCACACGTCCTTGTGTGGGGGTGGGGTCTGGAGAAAATGCACCTTTTGACTTCACGAGAAAACAAAGAAGACAGTTGC
>Ga0179591_1318100_pt1 | contig 14091 bp, 16 predicted proteins | sample CZOMad2_1_08_16f_FD_182891 | JGI IMG/M metagenome (GOLD analysis project Ga0179591, IMG submission 182891) | Vadose zone soil fungal communities from Angelo Coast Range Reserve, California, USA - CZOMad2_1_08_16fungal (PacBio error correction) | ecosystem: Environmental > Terrestrial > Soil >...
GCGGAGAAAATACTCCCACCAAGAGAGCGGAAAAAAAGATCGGAAATAAACGGGGGGGGGGGGGGGGGGGGGGGGGGGGGGGGGGTCGAACCTGGATTTTTACAAACTGGAAACCGCAAAAAAGAAACCCGCATCCTGGCTCTCCGGAGCAGGGGAGCGCCACTTGCAAGAAGGAGGTCCACCGCCTCCGGGCAAATGGGTACACAGTGTAGGACAAACGCTTCGCAGAAGGACAGGGGGTATACACTCCACACATCGTGCGGAAACCTGCCCGGGTCAGGAAGACGGTCGATCCGCGGGGGGCAATTTAACTTAAACGCCCCCTGGTGTAGTGTTTTAATGGGAGGAAAGGGGGAAGTGTTTCTAAAAACTCTGGATCTGATAATAAGACATCCTGTCGGGGAAATCCATGCGGCTTTCCCCGGGGGGGGCCGTACACTTGAGTGAACGAAATGGTTCTCCCACAATGACAGACATGCATCCCCGGGAGTCAACTATCTGGAAGTCGGGAAAGCCTAACGAAAACAGAGTGTTTTTGAGTTCGGTAACTCGGAACCGTCAAGGACGCCGTCGACAGGAAAGATAACTTCGTTTTACAGTTTGGGGGTATCTTTCAAAAAAAAACGGGGGTGCAAAACGCCTTAGAAAGCCCGGCCGGTCAAAAAACCCGCGCAAAACGTCGTAACTTGGACCGGCGCGTATTACGCCAGCTGGGGCAGGGAAGGGGCAAAATCTGGGGCAGAGATCGGGACAAACGTTTGGCTTGCAAAAGGACCGAAACTGCCCTCCGCAGTACCCCCCCCCGCTGAAAAAAATTAACCACGAGGCCCACCAACAGGTTGCCGTCAAACCGTTGAGCGAACCAGAAACGCGGAACGGCACGAGGTGTTGGGAAGCACAAAGCTGGAATTCAGTCGTCGGGCGACTGTGGTGACAGGACGTGGGAAGGACTGCGTTGGGGGTTGGAACAGATGAAAGGGCGATTCTTGCAAACAAACAGGGATAAGACGAGGAACTAAAAACTGTAGAAGAGAACCGGCGGGGGGGGGGAGGGTCGCCCGCCGTGACGACGTCTACACGGCGAATAAAGAAAAGGAGGTTCTGCCCTGCTAAGAACTGTCCACGCCTCGGGGGAGTTGAAAGAGGAAAGCCCATGAATGAAAAAAAAGCTGCGGTGACGCGGCAACAAAGGGCCGCCCGGGAAAAGTGTAACGAATCGCGAAGATTACCAAAGCCGTAATCCATGGGGGCCTCAGTGGACTCCTGTGCCGAACCGTGCAAACGGCGTCCGGGCTTGACTGAGCCTCAGTCGTCAGGGAAAAAAAGGACAGAGGCGAGGTAGCACCAAAAAAAAACGCAGCAGGGAGGGGGAACAAGGAACAACTCTCAACAACAACAAAAGAAAAAAAAAGTTTAAGTAGGAGGAAAGAAGATTTTCACACCACTTGAATAAAACGTCGGCACAGAGATAAAAATTGAAACGTTTTTAAACTACCCGCCGAAAACAACGCTGCAGGACTCCTCAAAAAAAGGGGGGGGTGGTGGGGGACAGGGGACTTTCAGAAGTTACAGCCAGAAAAGGTTATCGTTTCCACAAACGGTCCTGGGTTAACTGAAGAACAACCCATTAAGGTAAAGGCTTTAAAGATCTCGATCGGGGTAAGACCTTGGGGGGAAGAAAAGGGGTAAAAGCGGCACAGCTGCCAAAGCGCCGGGGTGACCGGAACTGCGCTCACTATGGGAATGGAAGTCAAACTCGTTATACAGGGAGGAACTAAATCTCTACTGCGAACCAGTCTCTCAGCAATCCTGGAGTAACGGAATCCCGAAATGCGGACCATTAAAAAAGGTGACTAACACCTGGGGGCGTACCTCACCTATAGCTGTCGCCGTGGAAACTACGGGATATCTTTGGAACAATTGCCATAGAGGCTGACTGGGGGAAGAAAGGACCGCAGAGGTCACCCACACCACTTCTAACTATCGACGGAAAAATCCAACATGCCCTAGGAACGCCTCCAAGTTGAATCACGACCAGAAAAAAAACCCTGTCGGTGCACCAAGGTTTTCCTCCTCAAGAAAACCATGGGAAAACCGAACGACCAAAAGCCAAGGTGGGACGAGGAAAAAATCTGCGACCATCTTAAAACTGTGTCTTGGGGAGGACCTGATTCAACAATGAAACAAAAAGTAAACGCCAATGTGTCGTCCGCTCCTGCGAAAGTCCCCAACGGGGGCCACAAAACATGCCAAAAAAAAAAAAACGACACTACACAATCCTTCAAAGGCCCACCGGAAATGGCCCTATCCAGGGGAAGAGTCGAAATTATAAAAAACGCGTGGCAGGAGTTGTTAAAGGTCAAATTGCAAAGGAAAACGGAACTTGAGGCCAAAAGTTGAGGGGGATGTCACAAAAAAGAAGAATACCCCTTGGAGGAAGGCGGCTAAGGGTAGGGGAAGAAAAGAACAGATGTACAAGACTCGAAAAGTACCATAGGAGTATCAAAAAAAGGAGCGAGAAGCACCGCGGTAAGGTGGAGGAGGGGTAAAAAAGTAAAAGACACTCTCCTGGGCTCCAGACTCCAAAAGGAGGCGAACAAAGGGGTGCCTTCTTCAAAGGTCAATCTATCGGGGAGCATCCAGTCGAAACCTAAACGGTCCAAGGGAAGCTAATACAAAAAAAAAAAGGCGGTCATTTGGCAACAGAAAATGAAGGAAAAAAGAAAACCTTGGGGGTACTGGGCCAGTGGTGGCCGGTGTGCCACGGAAAGATGTGGGGGGGGAGGGCGGATAACAGGCCCAAGCGGGGGGGGACCTGTAAGGGGGCCGATTCCAAGGCCTCGATGAAAAAGTGGGGAAATACCTGTAAATCCAGCGAGAAGGGGTGCAAAACGGTAGAAAGTAGGACCGGGGAAGCGGAAAAGGGAAAAAGCACAATGTAAAACAGTACTAAAAATGGTTCCAGACAAGTTGTGTTCAATGAGTCGGGAGCTGGGGGGCGGGTAAAAGGTGGTGTGGGGGAGGAAAAAGAGGGAAAAACAAAAAAAAAGAGACAGAGGGGATGAAACGAACAAGTGCAAAAAATATACAGTCAACCAGGGGTATTCGCCGGGGCGCACGTGGGGTGAAAAACCAAAGAAAAGACAAAAAGAGAGAGGAAAGGGTTGTGTGAAAAGGGGTGTGGGGAAAAAAGTTTGGCTCTCGGACTCACGGGGGGGGGGCGGGGGTGTCTTCCAGCTAAAACTCCCCCCAAAACTAAAAGAAGCGCACCGCCCGCAACACCACACAAAAAAAAACCACCAAACCCCCAACACCCACAAACCCTCAAACCGAAGGGGAAGGCCAAACCAAAGGAAACCCCCCCCCAAACAAACACCGGTTAACCCCTAATCCTGGTAGGGTTGTTTTTGTTGTTTTTGTTGGGGTTGTTTTGTTTTTGTGGGGTTTCGTTTTTTTTTGTTTTTTGTTTTTTTTTGTGAACCCCCCCACAAAGGGGGGCCAAGACCCCCTGGGTTAACTACAAACCCCCCCACAAACCCACCAAACGGTCTCTCAAGGTGTCTGAACGTGGGGAGTACAATGTCTCAAATTGGCAATCTGCAAAGGACCAGGCCTGTTGGCGGGGGAAGAGAAAGCAACGAAAAATCCCGCGGAAAGAGAAGGCCGGCGAAACCCACTATGTAAAGTGTCCCACCACTGAGAGACGTTGAAAAGCACTATCCACAAAAAAAAAAAAGGGGGAGGAGGAACGAAAAAGGCGGGGATTCGGTCCCGGGAACAGCCAGACAAAGCGCACGCCATTAGCCTTCAGGAAGGGGGGGACAAACCTGCCAGACCAATTGCGCAACACAAAAGAAAACTGACCGTGGGGGACAAACACAGCGTTAAGGACGAGCTTGGGGGGGAAGCTCTAAAAAAGGGGTTTCAAGGGGAAGGACGAGGAGAAGGCCGGGAGGGTCACGACTAAAGGAGGGAAACTTCAAACGCTCCGACCTGGACTAAAACGTGAAAAGCCTCCGGGAACCGGTAGAAGGGGGAAAGAGAGCCCGGAAATGAGACAATGCAGATGAAAAGAAATTCTGGAAAAAAAAAAAACACCCATTGGAAACGGGGACAATTAAACGGAATAAGGGAGTGGGCGTCCGTGCCTCCGAGCAAGCGGCCCGCCGCCCCTCTGGGGAACTACTATGAACTATCGCCCACGGCCGGCGCGACTAAACAAAAACGCTCGGAAATACGAGGCGGGGAAGGACATCTACAGAAAGGGTGGCTGACTGGGGGGGGAGGGAGTCAAGCGAATGTCAGACGGGTTAGGGGTCATTTTCACAGAGCCGAGGGAGACCTTGTACTCTCCTGAACCCTGGAGGTAAAAAGGAAAGAACCCCGAGTAAATCATGCGCGACTAGTGGAGAAAAAGGGGGCACGCGTACTGGGGTGCAAAAGGGCAACAAAAAAAAAAAAAACCAAGGGGAGGAGGAGCCGCGGCCGGCCTGAACGACAAATGCGCAAAGGGGTCCACATGCCATAAAAGACGTGGGGGAAAGAAAGAAACGGAACGGCGGCAACAGGGACCTCGAAGCTGGATGAATGGACGACTTTGGGTTGAGTCTTGACCTCGAACGGCAGATGAACGATGGATACTAAAATTGGGGGGAAGATGAAACGAAAGAAAAAAAAGCATAGGGGGGGGGAGAATCCTCAATAATGTCCGCGCATAAACGTGAAAAAGAAAAGGGTCTACGGGAGGGGCCCTTTAACGGGGGGGGGGAGGGGGGCTCGAAGGCGAAATAAACAAGATAAGGCGGAAGGGGAAAAAGGGGGGAAACCCATTACTTTCAGGCCATCGGTGGTGGGCACGATCCGGCGGAAAACTCACAACAGAAAAAAAAAAACATACAAAGAGGCACGACTGGGGGCAAGCAGGAATCCAACGCAAAAAAAAGGTGGGGCCCGCCGTTCACCGTTTAGGCGGGGCTCGTTTATAGCGCTCAAGAGGGCATTTAGAAAACTGTGGGGTATAGTGGGGAAAAAAAAAAAAAGGGGGGGGTAGGAGGGCCATTGGGGGACTCCGGTATTGGGACTTACGGAGTAAGTGAAGTAAGGAAGTCCTACAAAAAGGATGTGGGGTAAATTTGGACAAGGAAAGGACAACTAAAAGGAACAGTAAAAGGGGAGACCAAAAAAAAAAAAAGCCTGTCGAAAAGGGACGTGTCAACGCCCTGGGCAAAATAAGACGGATTAACGGAGCGAGTAGTCAAAAAAACGCAAGGAAAAAAAAACGTCGAGGCGGGGAAAAACTAAAAACACACCAAAAGTCGCCAACAAGGAATACATCACTTCATATTGAGAAACGTTGACTGGAAGATATCTCAACAAAAAAAACAACGGGGGGGAGGAGGAAACTGTACCAACAGGGGGAGAAGGAAAAAGGAGAATGCAAGAAATGTCACCAACAAAGCCCCATTCAAAAAGTATGTCTCAATTGGTGCGACATGGGGTAGGGAGAACATCGCATCTCCGGCCAAAATCCGCACTGCACAAAAAAACACTGAAAGTCAGGGGCCCAACCCAACGAAAGAGAAAAACAAGGTGCACTACGGCGTCATAAACGTAACGGGGAAACGGAACGCCACGTCGAAAACTTCAACTCAAAGGCCAGGGTGGGTCGAAAAGCACCACCACCAACCGAGACCCTGGAGTTTACGAAAGGACTTTTACAAGAGGCCATTAAAAGGGCCAAAAAAGTACAGCATAAAGAATGTAGGAAAAGTCACCAGGGCCGGGTGAGGCCCCGTTAGCCAAAGGAAAACGAACAAAAAGAAAACAGCGAAAACATCCACAAACCTCCGCAACCAGGCCAAATCACCTCACCTATTAGAGCGGAAGAGATAAAAGACCAGGAAGCTGCAAGACCGGCCAGAGGGGGAAAAAAAGGAAAGCTTCCGGTCAAAGGGGTGTCAGCAGACGTCGTCGGGGTCGGCCTGTCGAAGCGGGCCCAGTCCGGCTGACGGTGGGGAAAGGGGACAAACTCACTCGACCAACGGGGGTGCCAAAAAAGGGAAGCACCCATGGCACCGACCAGAAAAAAAAACAAAATCGCACAAAAATACCGACGCGCAGGTGGGTTACGGGGCGCCGACCCAGAAACATGACAAAAGGGCCAAATACGGCGTGTACGGGGTGGGTCAAAGTGGACGGTGGTCCAGGAAAAATGCTGGCAAATCGATGGAACGGCCACTCTCCATTACTCCAACAAATCTTAAAGGGGTTGTGCAAGAGCCGGCGGGGCTCGGTCAACGATAAAAAACAAACAAAAAAAAAAGGACGGAGGAAAAGCGCTAACCACCCGGCCAAAAAGGGTAGAGACACAAACACCGAAAACTTGCAGTAGACGGGGAAAAAAAACGCGGGAACTGGACTGAGAATCCCAAAAAGGGGTCCCGTCGCTACGGACAAAGTACCGTCCCGCGTATGGGGGGTGATAAAAATTAAAAAAATGAATTGGGATTGAAGGTCGTTGGCAATATCGGGTGAAGAAAATCTGCAGCAGTTCCGAAAACCGATCGGGCCGAAAGTCCCACAAAAACTGGCTGGGTGCAGCAAACCGTTGGGTACGGGGCTAATTTGAAAGGTAGAGGGCGGCAATTGACGAACAAACACCAGAAACCGGGACTCGCTAAAAAGGCAAAAAACTTAAGGGAAAGGCTCACCTAACAAGGGAATAAACGCACATACTGACCTAAGAAAGGTCGAAAAGAGGGTCCTCATGGGGGGATGGGGAGTGCAAACAAACCAGCGCAACCTGTAAAAAACAGCAGGGCCAAAAAGAAAATTGGGGAAGGCAGGTCGCGAACTTAATCAGGAAAACAAGAGACCAGACGCCTTCTGCAACCGGTCTCTTTGAACCTGTCAGGTTAGGGTTGAAAAAGACCGCATCAGGCTGACAGTTGCCAAAAACGAAAAGTGAGAAAGGAACCGGTCGCTAGCGCCTTCTAAAAAGAAACAAAGAAACCTGGAAGGAAATTCGTCCACGTTGATCACGGGAGTACGGACTTGTTCTGGCAAAAGGGGGGGGGAGCACAAGTACCTCAATGAAGGTCAAGCCACCTCCGGGCCCCGAAGAACGGGAATCGTTCCAAAAGGAAGCAACCTTAACCCGCTGAAACGGGGTAATAAAGCAAAAAAACATGTAAGACCGACAAGGGTGGCACTAAGAAGGTGGGTCACGATCCGACACATGTTCAACCGGTGTCCCTCGGAAGCAGTCCTCAAACCACGCTGCGCGTGGGGCGGGGGAAAAAAAAAAGGACAGAAACGCAAGGTAGTTCCTTAAGTCATCCTGGTTGGTCGAGAGGACTGATGAACTTCAGAGCCGTTGAAAAGTAGACGTAGAAGACCCCGGAGGAAAGGGGCTAAATTCAGGGAAGGGGATCCCCAAAAGGAAGGTTGTTTTGGGAGGAAAATGGCCCCAAGGAGGGAATGGAGAAAAATCAAGACTGCCGCAAGGGTCTGCGGTGGGGGGGGAAAAGGTGGGCGGGCACGGGGATCCTCGTCATGGCGCGGAAAAAGGGGAAGAAAAATGGTAGATGTTAAACGCCCAAAGGCGACCGGTTGAGGGGGCTTGCGAGAACCAGAGTCAGCCCTAAAAACTCCCAGTCAAAAAAGCGGGGGGAAGTCACGACTGGTGTGGGGGTACGCTTCAGGGGGGATTAACAAAAACCGGCAAAAAAGTACCTCTTCACAACTCACCCCGCGAAAGCCAAAAACAGAGGATCTACCTACATAGCGTAAAGGACAAAAAGGTAAAGTCCTGAGGGGGCTTGTCCTCTAAAAAAAATGAAGCGAACACCCCTACCGAACTAACATCAAGCGGCTCATCTTTTTCGTCCGAAACTGAGCATCCCAGGTCAGTCAACCGGGCACTGTGCAAAGAGTGTCCACAACGTCACCAGAGACTGCCTTCATAAAGCAAAACGAATGAAACACAACCAACACAAGAAAGCGAAACAGGAAAAAAAAACGGGAAAAAAACACGCCCGGGGGGTGGGAGGGGGAGCGGTGCAAAGGCCTGAAACAAAATTCCTTGGGGTGGGGACTTCACAAAATCAACGTGCCCTGTGTAAGTTGAAGGTGGCTAGAGGTTAGCAAGAAAAAAAGAAAAGGGACGACGACGTGTAGGCAGTCCTGTCAAACTTCGATGGCACACCTGACGAAGAAGGGGGAAGGGACATAATGTCAAATTAAGAAAGCTGCTCAGGGAGAAAGAAAAAAAAAGCGGTAACATGGGTCCTTGGGCTCAGTCCCAAGAGGGTGTTGGGGGGGTTGCGGGGTACGATTCGCAAAGGACCCCAGGAAATGCTGGATTGTCAGTCTATAAGACGAGACGACGGCGTGGGGGGTACGTTTGGGGAGCTTGAAACTTGGGGGAAAAAGGAAGTCCCAAAAGAGCCAGGGAAGACCTCAACCTAAGGTGTGGGGTCCAGGGGGAAAGACAGGAAAAAGACTTCGGCCCCGTGCCGCCGACAGTAAAAATGGGGTTCCGGCGAAAAAACCGGCTGTGGCACAAAAACCCAATCCGTGGGCCTGATAGGAACGAGAAAATTGACGATCTTGGCTGATACATCGCAACGGACCCCCGACGACGGGAAACTTCATGCACTGCACGTTTGAGTGACGACTTTCCCAACCGTGGTTATTCTTCTTCGCCTGCGAAAAGAGAGTCACAACTGTGTGGAAGTGGGTAAGGTCTACATCCGCCTGGAAAAGCTTAAAAAGGAGGGTCAACATCCAGACGAAGACCTGGTAGGTGTGAACCTTCGTGAGCGGAAGCGGGGGTGAAACCAAATGCAGGGAAATCTACAGGATGTGACGAGATTCCTTAGACCAGGTACGAGTTGTAGGGGGCTCAAAAACGCGGAACAAACCTTCTCACGCAAAATGGAAGGAAAAAAAAATCGCAACGTCGGAGACGAGGGAAACGACCAGTAAGAGGGGCCGGGGTTAGAAAACGAGCCTCCTTCAAAACAAATTCCTAAAAACGGGAAGGAAAGGCTAGGGTCAGGACGAAATGAAAAAAATTCCAAACATCCCGACCAGTGAAGGGGCCGAAGTGGAAAAAAATACCGCCTTGTGTTATGAGAGGGGTCAAACCTTCACACCGTCCGACTGGCTTGGTTCTACACCGTATGGAAGGACGCGTCCCTTGTCATTTAAAAAAAAAAAAACCAAAAAAAGGGCACGGGAAAAGAACCAAAAGAAAATGTCACTGGCTGTCAAGGGGAACATGACAAGTCGGGCCACGGCACTGTCAGAGTCTGGGAGCCTTATTACAAAGAAACGCCCTTGGAAGAGGTCCTCGGTGTGGTACCAGGAACCATGAAGGAGAAATACAACAAAAACAACTAGGGAAAAAAAAAGCTAGAAAAAGGTAAAAATGTTAAGGGCCAAGGAAAAAGACAGGGCGCTGAACTGCAAAAAAAGAGAAACCGGCGGCAGGGGGGGAAGGGCAAGAAATGAATGCCCCGTCCAGCCAGAGGTAGGTCAAGGCCAGAAGGTTGGAAACAGGGTCAAAAAACGGGGAAAATGGGACGGGACGGGGAAAAAAAGAATCGCGATCGGGGGAAAAAAAAAACACGGGGGCGGGACGAGGGGCAAAACCAAAAAAAAAACAAAGCGAAAGGAAGAGACTCAAAACTGACTCCGAGAATGGTCGCTATGACAGTGCGATCCTACCCGAGGAAGAGGGGTATCCGAGCCAAGAAGACACTGGCGTGGGGAATGAAGGCGTGACACGGCGATAAGTCGTAGCTTCCGACCAAGTCAGCAACGGGGGGGGAGGGAAGACGGAAATCGTCAAAAAGCAGTCGAATAAGGGGGTTGCACAAGTATCGTAAATCAGGTCTCAACACAACTCAGGGGGAGGACCACCGCCGGAAGGGAAGGAATCCAAACAACACGACCCTCCAGAAACAGGAAAGGAAGACGAAAACCAAACCGTCCTGTGGTCCGTCCGTAGGAATGCGAAGCCAGGACCTTCACCTGTCGAGTAAACGGAAGGAAAAAAAAGGGAAAGAAAAAACATGGTAGGAGGGCAGAGAAATTCACTCAAGAAAAAATCGGCTGGTAAGGGAGGGGCTCAGCTGAGGGGGCAAAAGACTGCAAGGCATGGAAAGTACTCCTCCTGCCAGTCACAGTAACTGGGAGTTGTCTGTAAGGTGGGGGGTAGGAATTATTGGGGACAGTGGAAGAATCAAAGTGGGCATCGCTTGCAAGAGGAATAGGGAGGCTCGAAATGGACTGTCTCAATCACACAAAAAAAAAGGGGAAGAATCGAAAAAATGGATCCAGCTCGTGTAGACCACCTTAGAACAAGTCTCAAGTCAGTGGAACGGTGAGGGGGAAATCACCAGGGGCCGCACCGGGGACTCCCCGAAATTAGGCAACTCGGCGTAGGTCGGACTCGAAAGGGGGGGGGTAGGCGAAAAAGAGAAAAAAAAAAAAATGAAATCAAAACCTGGTCGGGTTGGTTCAAAAACGGCCGGAACAGGTTTTCGGTCCCATTGGGGAGGAAGGGGGACAAAGTTTACCGGGGTTGGGACTCTGGCGAACTTATCAGGGGAAGAAAAGGGTGGGCGAATCACGTCCCGCTTGACGGGGCAAGCGTTGCACCTGCGCCAACTGACGCGTGGCAAAAAGACTTTGAAGGGGGAGTAAAACCGAACAAGGGGGTTACCGAACTTAGGAATTTCAAGCGGGGGGGGGCGATCAGGGAGTCTGTGTAGAAAGACGGAAAAAACACTCACGCGACATGGCAGTGGGGGTTGCGAAGCAAGGATCTGCCAGCAGCTCAAAAGGGAGGGGGAGGCTGGCGGCGGACTGAAGAGGGCTTGTCGAAGACAGTCCAAGGAACCCGTTATCTTCCTAAAACTAAAGTGGACTGTTAACAGTTGGCACCATCCAGCCTGACATGGTAACCACTGAAATAACAAGCCTTTGACTCATTCCTGAGTGTCATACACTACTCGGCCAGCAAAGTCAAAAAGGGTGGGCATGAATTCCTCTATCGCGATGGAGCTCGATAAGGCGAAGCTCGGCTAAAAACAAGGCACCCCAGAAAATCCCAAGAAGGTCGAGAAAAAAACCCTCATCCCGAAAGAAAAGCCGGAGTAAGTCCACGGTCCCCCTCGAAAGCGCCTCTATTTAAAACAACTGCGAAAAGGGGGAAACACGCACGTGTGGAGCCCACGTGATCAAAAAGCGCAAACCTGCCGGCGGAACGTTACCACTGAATTATTGATGCTATTGCAGGGGAACGCGAGTTTGCAATCTGACGAAGGTGGGAGATGGGCCTTACCTTAGGGGCACTAAAAAGAAAAAAGGGAAACCAGCACAGGACGACAGGAGGCAAGGTTGATAGGGTATCCATGCCTTCCTGAATCCCCTGAAGGTGCACTCAAGTGGCAGGGCGGCCGTCAGCAAAACAATGCCGTGTTCTCAATGCAAAATCAGAGGCGGGGGAACAGCTGAAGTCAAGGTCGGCCCCTGAGCCAAATCTGACCTCCTCACTCGATCCGGCCTGCGATGAGCGTTGAAAAAGCCGGGGCGGAGGAGAACGGAATCAGCAGCCAGAAGACGCTATCTAGGAGTTCACCTGGGTCTCTAGAAAAGTGTAAAAAATGTGAGGCGATCAACGGGCCCGCGCACTATAAGGGTGGTGGGGCACACGTGTTCAGTACGGGAACGTTAGTGGAAAGATTCTCCGGACAAATTCAGAACGGGACTGCAGAAAAAAAAAACTGGGTACACCAACACCGCGTGGGAGGGTGAACCGCGTGACGTGGGGGGCTTGCAGACGGACGCCGGGGAATGGGCAGTAGGGGCAGGCGCCGGGACTAACAGGGAACGGGTCAACTGGGGCGGGGGGTAAACCGTCGAGGTTCGCTCAAACTAGAAACTAAAGGTTTGGGGGCTGTAAGCGTCAACTGCGTACGGTTGCCCAAAATCCGGTCACCCAAAATAAAAAAACCGAGGGACTAAAAATGCTCCCTCCCACGGGACTTCATAGAACAACAGTAATAGGGGTAGAAAAAAAGTTGGGCACCGGTGGGGAGGGACCCGAAACAAAAAAACACTTCCCGGGCTGGAAAAAAAAATATACCAGAACATTGGTAAAGGGAGTGGGGGGAAGAGTGCCTCAAACGGCAAGCGGTTCCCGGCGTTCTGAACCGCTACACCTTAAAAAGTGTCAACAGAAAGCAAAGGGGGGGTCGAAAAGCAGGTGAAAAAAGTCAAACCAGCGCAAGATATCTGTAAGACCGACTGCAAACGTCTTGTACGGGAAAAACGGGGGGGGGGGGGGGAGGGGGGGACGAAAAACCGTGGAAAAAACGAAAAAGGCAGGATCGGGTTAGGGCAATTGGAAGGCCATACTGGGACCATTTCCCGCGGGGGGAAAGGGGGGCCAAGCCAACCTCGATCAGAAAATCTCCGGTGACGAAAAAAGAGACAGGGGAAGAAAGGCTCGTCCAAACCAAAAAAGTCCAAGGGGGGGGGGGGAACCAAAACCTGAACCTGGCAAATCTTTGGGAAGAAACGCCTAATTCTGAATGGGGAAGGGTCTGAGTGCGGAAAAGGTGCGGCAACAAAAGGGAGGTCGCTAACCGTTCGTTGCACATTGACTCGGTTAAGGACGGGGGCTGGAACCAACTTGACGGTGGGGAAAAAGGGGTGTGAGGACATTGGGGACCGAGAAGAAGATGCCGAAGGAAAGGGTCAAACGAAAACTCTGAGCACCGGAAAAACAAAGTGGTTTTAGAAGGAAAGAACTAACTTGAAAAACAGAAGAAGGGGAAAGGGGCAAGATGGCAAAAAAAAATGACGAAAATGCGCAACTGCGGACGCGCTACTAACTTCAATGGTCAGGAGGAGGAGAACACCCTGGCGCCACAGGAAAGAAAAAGGAAACTCGGTAAGGGATGGGCACGAACAAACTTTTAAAAAAAAGATATGTCAAAACAAAAAAACAAAAAAAAAAATGAGGAGAGGAAAAAAAAAAGGAGGAAGGGAATTGTCCCCAAACTCCCATCACACTTCGAGTGAAAAAGTCAACGGGGGGTTGGGCGAAAGGGTGCGAAGCGCTAAAGGACTGGGTCCGAGCTCCCACGGGACGGAGGACACGGGCGAAAGAGTTAAAATCTCCGCGAAAAAAACCCGGAGAACAATCCGTAAGAAACGGGCTACTGCCAGGGACTCAGATGTTTTTCTAACAAAAAAAAAAGCCCCGGCAGAGTTAACAAAATATTGTCAGGCGTCACTCGGATGGTGATTTCAAAATTAAAAGTTTACTGTCGAGGGGAAGAACCTTTAAAAGGGACGGAGGGGCACCAAACGCCTTAAACTGACGGGAAGGGGGCAGAGAAAAAAATAACCGGGGGAAGAACGCCCAAAAGAATATTCCGCGAAGAAAAAGACCAGGCGAAATGAAAGAACGGAGGCTGCGGAAGGGGGGAAATAGGTATGCCCCTTGGGAGGAAAAGCTGCTCCACCCGGGGGGGCATGGGGGAAAGCAGTCACAGGGTTGCGGGGGAGAAGCGGACAATAGTAAAAGAACCATTTGAGGGTTGAAAGGCCTTACCTTAGAAAACTCAGATACTCGGTCTAGCCCAAACAACTCGGCGGGTGTAAAAAGTCGGAGGACCGCCAATAAAGAAACACACCGTCACAATGTAAGGCTATCTTCTCCTGTTCTTCAGTGTAAAATTCAACAAAAAATAGGTCTCTTAACACGACTCTTCCCTTCATAACAAACGGCCGATGGGATGGGTGTGGTCGTCGAAAAGAGGACCAAAAAACAAGTGAATCTTTCTCCAGGGAGTTCACCGCTGTGGTCTCTAAGGAAACCAAAGAGATCCAAAATTAAAGTCCAATAAAAATCCGGCACAAGAGTTCGAGGAAGAAACAATGAAAGGGGGGGGAATCCGGCGATGGAATCAACCAGCGATTGGACCGGTAGAACCGAAGGAACGGTTGAAAGGGCCCCAAGGGGCGCGTGAGCAGGGACGCCTGGGCGGTAAAGGAGGGAGTTTGTCCTGT
>Ga0179591_1344711_pt1 | contig 14091 bp, 21 predicted proteins | sample CZOMad2_1_08_16f_FD_182891 | JGI IMG/M metagenome (GOLD analysis project Ga0179591, IMG submission 182891) | Vadose zone soil fungal communities from Angelo Coast Range Reserve, California, USA - CZOMad2_1_08_16fungal (PacBio error correction) | ecosystem: Environmental > Terrestrial > Soil >...
GAACTATTCTCTTCCTAATGGAAAACTGGGGGTAAAGTGGAAGGGAAAGGGGGGATGGTGCTCTCCTTCATCATCACCACGAATATGGGAAGGGGGAAAGCGAAAGGAAGCCTTGAGGAGAAATGGAAAGAGAATCCTCTTCTTGCCCAGAAAAAAAGAAAAAACGGTACTCAATTGAAAAAAAAAGGGAAATGATGCTACCCTCTCCATCAACGGGAAGGGCCGAAAAAAACCAAAGGGATGAAAGGGAAGGAATTGGTTTTAAATTCTCACATAACGATTTAGTCGGCTTCCATTTGGGGGGAAGAATTCTTTCTTCCACCGGAAGAAAAAAGCAGGATTTGGGCAAGTGGGACAAAGTGGAGAAGAGAGAGCTTTCTTATTTCCAACCTGTCTGACGAAGGTGGATGCGGCAGAGGGGGAAAAAAGAGAAAAAATGCAAAAATCTTGCGAATGAATCCCTGAAAGGGGGGAGCGGTTGACCCGGTGCGGAGAAAGAAGAAAAAAAGGAAGAATCGAGAAAAAAACCCCACCCCCCCCCCGCCTCCAACGGCCCCCCCCCCCCCCAGCTACCCCCCCAACCACCCACAACCAGGGGGACCCCCGCCCCCCCCGCCCCCAGACCCCCCCCCCCTCCCCTCACACAGAAAGGGTGTGAGACTTGATCGTCACGGCCGGCCGAGGGGAAAGGAAGGGAGGGCCGCGAGTTCCATCGCCCAGCCGCAGAGTGTAGGGCATTACGAAGCCGATCCGCAGGGAAGGAAGGGGGGAGGGGGGGGGCAGGACATGTTTAGCTTGCTCTGTGAGCCTGGTGGCACCGCTTCGACGATGCCGGAGGAGAAAAAAAAACAGATCTGACCGGGCTCCAGGGCTGTCCCTTGCCGCGAAAGACCGATCATCCACCGGGAGGGAAGGGGGAGACAGCGCATACACCTGCCTTCCTCGAATAAAGGGTTTACTCTGTCCGTTGAAAGGGGAAAAAAGAGGGAGGGGGGGGGGGGAAAAGCTCTCACCGCGCCAAGGGGCGTCCTCTCCCCTTTAAGAAAGGGGGAAAAAAAAGAAATGAACTGACATCACCTTCACTCCGTATGCTTCGGCGCAGTGCTCCAATTCCTTCTGCTTTGGAGCAGAAAGGGAGGGAAAGAAAGAGGGAAACGGCACTTTCAACACCGCCGCAATCGGAGTCCCTCGATTCATCGGCAGCGAGGGAGAGAAAGAAAAAAAAAAAGGTAAGCAGGGAAGTGGCGCGTCCGGACAACCCATGTTGATAAGGGGGATTGATTTCCGGCGCCCGCGGCTGAAAAAAAGAGAGAAGGGGAAAGAGAAAGAAGGGGCCAGTTGAACGACATGCGGACGCAATTCCGGGAAAGCGCATCGCAGCCGCGACATGGGACGGAAGGGAAGAGAAAAGTACGTGGATGGAGGAAAAGGAGAAGATCACGGCAAGGAAAAAAAAAAGGGGGGGAGGAAAAAGGGGGGGAGAAGGCGACCGTAATTTTTCGCCGCATCCGTGGGGCTTCTATTTGTCCCGCTGGATGGAGGGGAAGGGGAGGAGCGCTGAATCCGCGGGGGACTGAAGAGATATCAACATTGTTTTGTAAAAAAAACTTCTCTTCCCCTTCACCGGAAGGAGAGGCGCTGATTCGGTCCCGATCTTCTATCAGGAGGAGAAAAAAAAAAAACTGATCGAAAAAGAGTCGACTATTGCGGTGCGGTGAAGTGGGGGGGGAAAAGAAGGGGGAGGGAGAGGGATGGGACCCATCCTCGCTCGAAAACTCTGCCTTAATTGGGGAGGGAACGCCGTAAGCATCGCGGCTTTCAGAAAAGATTTCATTCATTCAATTGAAAGAAGCAAAAGGGGGGAAAACTCTACATTTTCGAGGGGCCTACTTTTGCGCGGTAGAAAAAAAAAAAAGGGGAGGCGTTTTTCCATTAGATAGGGGAAAGAAAAGGGGGGGAGGATCACCTCCATTCTATAATTCGGGTGGGGGGGGGAGGGAAGAGAAAAGAAAGAAGAGGAGAAGAAAAGTTGAGGGGGGATTCCAAAGCTGCGGCAGGTTCCAGCCCCTGGGGAAAAGGAAAAAAAAGGCTCTTCACCGCAGAGAAGTAAGAGTCGAAGATGTGCCCACCTCCTCACCAGAAAAAGCAATCTCCCTATTTTCTCTCACCCCGGAAGGGAAAAAAAAAAAAAAGAAAAAAAAAAAAGAAAACGGCTCTGCGTATCGTCCTGAGCCAATTCCCTCAAACATCTGGGGAAGGGGGGAAGGGGGAGGAGCAGTCCTCTGCTCCGTCCGTGAAGGGGAAGAAAGTGGGGGGGAAGAAAAAGATGATTCTGACATCGGAGGGCCGCACCCGGTCCACCGATCCCTTCAGGAAGGGGGGAAATTCGACGATTTTGAGAAGAGATGGAGCGCTGCTGCCTGACTGGGAGAAAAAAAAAAAAAAATCGCCGCCCGGTTGGCAAAAATCGACGCTAGGCGATCAAGAAAAAGAAGGGGAATTCCCGGTGCGGCTGGTGGCGCCCACGAAAAGGGAAGAAAGGGGGAAGTCCGAAATAGGGGGGGGGTGGAGGGAGAAACCCATCCTGCACGCGCAGTCGCGGAAAAGGAATTGTTTGGCCGTTCGGGAAAACATAAGGAAGGGGGGGGGGGGAAAAAAAAGAGGAAGAGGCATTTTGTCGCAGTTCGGCTCGCCGTTCAATGAGTACAAAAAAGGGGGACGCGGATCGGCGGCGGCAACCGCCAGGTCCGACCTTCCAATGTAATCCTGCTCATCGAGTGCTTCCCCGAAAAAAGAGGGGGGGGGGGCTTCATGAGCGCAAAAAGGAAGGGACCGACAAGATGGACCTTCATTTACACATTCGAAGTGTCGGCGCGCGGAAAAGAGCTCCTGGTCGATGCTGGCGCATGAAAATCAAGGGAAAAAAAAAAAGAAAAAAAAAAAGAAAAAAAGCCGCGTTGGCGGGGGGCAGCTTCCTGTGAGCAAGGGAGGAAAAGAAAAGGAGAAAGGGAGGGGGGAAAAACCCGGCTGATCTTGCTGATGATGCCTACCCCAGGGAGGAGAAAAGCGGTCGACCGCAAATGGAAGTGTTCGGCGGATAGAAAGGAGGGGAAAAAAAAAAAAAAAGGGGGCGGTCAGGGTCAACATTCCTGACGGTGCTCTATCAATCAATCTGCTGGCCGCAAAAGAAAGGAGGGGAAAAAAAAAAACGTCCAACTGGGGAAAAGAAGGGGGGGGGAAAAAAAGAAGTCGCCTTCCTTCCTCGCTTTGCTCGGGGCATTACGCACTTGAAGAAAAAGGTTTTTCTTCTCAATCTGGGGGGAAGGAGGGGGAGTGGTCTATCTCGGCATCCTCATTCTTAAATTCAGAGAAAAAAAAAAAAAACCCACACGACCCCCTAGGTCTTTCCTAGGATGAAGGGCGGTTCTCCTGGAGGTTCCGGGCAAGAAATCTCGGGGGGAGGGGATGGGAAGTTTAGTTTCTTGCTTGAGGGAAGGAAAGGGACAACTTCCCCGTTCTTGCCTTATTACTCTGCTGGGAAAGGGAGGAGAAAAGTTTCTTCCAAGGCCACCGGAGAAGAGGGGCTGTCTCTTGTAAAAAAGATTGTCTGCGACCAAGGGGAAGAAAAATGACTCAACAACAACCACTTATTATTGAAAAAAAGAGGAGAAGAGGGGGGAAGCCGACAATCTTTACTACATCTCCATCCCCATCTCCGCTTCCCTGGAGGAGGTGGGGGGGGGAAAAAAGGGAACAGGCAGGTCCTCCTCACTCCGGGGTCCTTTGTCCTTACTCAGAACTCCAGCAGAAAAAGGAAAAAAAAAAAAAAAGGGGAAGAGGGAGTGCCCGGCACCAAAGATGTAAACGCCCGGACCGGGAAAAAAGGAAGGGGGGGGGGGGGGAAAAAAAAAAAAAAAAAAAAGAGAGCTTCCTATATTACCACTTCCTCGGCTGGAGGGGGGGGGAAGGGGAGCCTGGATCATCTTTTCCAGTATTGGTCTATCACCGTTCGGCCAAAGAGAGGGGGGGGGAAAAAAAGAAAGGGGGAGGGCAACCGTATTGGGCGAAGAAAGAAAAAGCCCTTGAACTTTATCGAGCACCCTATGAATGTTGGGAAAAGGAAAAAAGGGAAAAAAGGGAAGGAGTTCGCAGAACACTTCCATTTGCTTGGACTCAGCTTTATCTATTTCCCGGTCGGGAAGAAAGGAAAAAAGGGGGGTCAGCATTCGTTCATTCCCGAGGGAGCACCGCCTGGGTCCAGGAGCTGCTCCTCACCGCGGAAGGAAGGGGGGGAAAAAGAAAGGGGGGGGGTAAGCTTCCAATCAGGTCAATCCATCTCTATCACGGAGAGAGGGGGAAAAAAAAGAAAAGGGGTCAATTGCCTTTCCATCTTTTTCGTGCGATGGTGCGGGGGGAGAAAAAAAAGGAAGCCCACAAGTATGGGCCGGCCGCTCGCGGAGCGGCGCGACATGTCATGTCGACCTGGCGGTCGGGAAGGGGAGAGAAAGAAAAATTTGTACTCATTGACAACCGGCGAGCCCTCTACTGCGAACCTGATCGATGCAGCGCCAGAAGAACTGACTGCCGAACGGCCACCAATTCCTAAGAAAGGGGGGGGGGGAAGGGGGGAAGAAGAAAAAGATTCGGCTGCCATATATTTGCGTCGACATCCTGAAGGGAGAAAAAAAAAAAAGAAGGGGGCAAGGGTTGAGATGACTCGCTGATCTGATGGCACCGGGAGGGAAAGGGCAGGTCAGCAGTCGCTCCAATCAAAATCGTCGCATGCATCCTGGGAAGGGAGAGGGGGGGGAAAAAAGGTCAGAAAAATCGCTCTCTCTCCCCCCCCACCCAAAAGGGGGGGGGGTCCCTTTATCTTCCATCTTCCTGCTCGACGGGGAAAGGGGGGGAAAGAAAAGGGAAAAAAAAAAAAACCCAGCCCAGATGTTTGGGGGCATTACAAGGTCTATCCTCAGGCCTTAGTGGAGGGAAGGGGGGAAAAAAAGGGGAAAGGGGAGCTGCTCGTTGACTGTGGCACGCTCTTCGACTATTTGCCCGGAAGGGGGGAAAAAAAAAAAAAAAGAGGGCGTCCGATCTGAAACCCGGGCATCCAGTGCTGGCCCTGGAAGGGAGAAAGGGAGGGAGGGCGGCGCCCGACATTTCAGCAGAACACCGCCTTCTCGTAATGATGTGATATCGCAAGGGGGAGAGAAAAGAAAAGGAAAAAAAAAAGCACACCGCGACCCCATCGGCCTCCCCTGTAGAACTTGGGCAACGGGTGCCTGAAGGGGGGGGGGAAAAAAAAGAAAAAAGAAAAAAAAAAAAGGGACGGAGTGCTTCGGGAGCGGTGCTCCAATGAAGGGGAGAGGAAGGGGAAAAGAAAGGGGCAGAAGCCGCATCTTCAGTACGTCATCCGTCACTTTCACCGCCGCAATCGTCGAAAGAAGGGAGGGGATAGAGAATCCGAAAATCCATCAAGCGCCTGTAGCCGGACTGGCCGCCGGTGAAACAGGGGGGAGGAGGGAAAAAAAGGAAGAGGGGGGGGGGAGTTACAGGCGTCCCGCGGCTTTCAGCTATCCGCGCGCCCTTAAGGAAAAAGAAAGAAAGGGGGGGAGAAAGGCGGAACAATTCCGGTCGCCAGGGCATCTGAGCCGCGACATTTTACTTCTCTTTTCCGAGAGAGAAAAAACTATTATTAGGAAAGATCCTAAGAATAAAGAGAAAAAGAAAAAGAAAGGAGGGGCGAGGCGATTTTCTACCGGATTTTTCCTCCATGGGGTGCGGTTCAACTGGCAGCTTCGCGGGAAAAAAAAAAAAAAAAAAGAGGAGGATCTGCTTATCCTCGTTGCCTCCTAAATCATCTGATAAAAAAAAAAGAAGGGGGAAAGGCGCGCCACTTCACCGGGGGGCCAGTTCCGGCTTCGGAGAGGAGGCTCCCTATGCCTGGAAGACGTCTCTTCTACTGTACTGAAAAAAAGGAAGGGGCGGCGTTGAAAGTGTCAAGGGACGCTGAATATTGATGGGAGGAGAAGGAAGGAAAGGAACCTCGCTCAAACAAACTACGAAGAAGGGAAAAGGGAGCACGAAGACATACGGCGTGCAGATGATTTCAAAGTGCAAAAGAAAAAAGGGGCAGTTCGGGGGGGGAAGAAAGGGCCTCCCTGTCTCGGTTTTCTCTTCTTGTAAAGGAAAGGAGAGAGGGGATTTTGGGCATTTGGGAGGCAAAAGGCGATATCACCTCCATTCTATAAGGCGGTGGTCTGGAGGGGAGGGGGGGGGGAAAAAAGAAAAGGGGATGATCGGTCTCATTGTCACTCCATTGGGGGGGAAAGGGGGGGGAAGGGGGGGGAACGGTCATACCTCAGGAAGAAGAAAGAGAGAAAACAGCTCACCTATCAATCTCAAAACTTATTCTCCCAAAAAGAAGGGGATAACTGCGCCAACTACTTTGCAGGGAAAAAAAAAAAGGGGGCGCAACATCTGGGCTGGGAGGGAGGGGGGGAAAAAACGTGACAGCCGCCTCGACTGCCTTGTACTCTCAAGAAAGGGGGGAAAAGAGTTGGAAGAGGGAAGGAAAGGGGTCCACCGAACCTTCAGGGATGCATTCGACGATTTTGAAAGGGGAAAAAGAAAAAAGGGGAGTTAGGCCTCAGAAAAGAATCGCGGAACCAAACAGCAAGGCGATCCTCAACTCCTTGCCCAAGGAAGGTGAGGATGTTGGGCGCCCTACTGCAGGGGAAGAAAGGCCAATGGTCCTCCCTTAATGAAGGGGGGGGGGGGGGAGTGAGATTTCCACCCCATTCCCTGCCAACGGGAAAAAAGGGGGGGAGAGGGGGGGCCGTTCGGCATCGTTGCTGGAGAAAAAAGGTGCGCAGTAGGCGGAAGACTTCGCCGGTTCAAATGATTACAAGGGGAGAGTGGGGGGGGAGAGAAAAAAGCCTCTCGGCTTCTCCCGCAAAACAGGTCTACCTGCATGTCGCGCCGAGAAGAGGGAAAAAAGAGGGGAAAGGGGGAGGAAAAGACAGTGATCGGGCCCAAAAAGAGAAGATTTTTTGTAACCTTAAATTGACGGCCATCTAAGTTTGTCGGCGTGCGCGAGGGGGAAGAAAAAGGAAAGTTCTGCGGATTGGGGATTTGCGTCGTAAATCAAGAACAATAACCTCTGTCGCTGCCAAGAAGGAGGGGGGGGAAAAGGGAGAAGGGCTTCCTCCAGCTTAATAACCTCATTCTTACCTTTGAGGGGAAGAGAGGGGGAGGGGGGGGAAAGAAGGGCTAGCATCTTCAAAGCTGTTTGGGAGAGGAAAGAAGGGGGGGGGGGAAAGGGGAGAAGAGAATCTTTCCGTGGGGTGTTCTGCTCTTGAAGGGGGGAAAAAAGTGAAAATTCTTGCTCGATCAAGGGAAAAAAAAAAAAGGAGGGGAAAGAGTACGGCGGCTTGTAAGCAAACGGTCAGAGGGGAAGGACCCCGTCTCTTTCCGCCTTTTTCTTTGAGGAAAGAAAAAGGGGGACAGGTTTTTTCTCAATCTGGTTAAGAACGCAGAAGGAAGGGGGGGGGGGAAGAATCATAAACCTCGAGAAAAAGAAAGGAAGCTTTGGGGAACACCACCCCGCAAGGGGGAAGTCCGGGGCGTTCTCCTCTCGGTGCCGGAAAAAAAAAGGGGAAAAAAAGAAGGGGTGAGTTGTTTCCAGGGGGGGGAGGGAGCCTCTCATTCTTGTTCAAGGACACCGGAAAAAGGGGGGGGAGGGGGGGGAAGAACCTGTTCGAGAACCTCGTTGTCTTCATTCGTCACCAAAAAAAAAGAGTCCCTAAATGGTGCAGTTTCCTTTTTCTTTCGCTGGGGGGGGGAGGAATAAAGAAGGGGTCTGTGCTCCCCCTGGTGCGAGACAGTGGGAAAAAAGGAAAGGAGGAGGAAAAGATAGATATCGCCGTGGGTCTCCGACAAATCGGGGAGGGGAAAAAAAAAAAAAAAAAAAGAAAAAAACGATGCCCCTTTCTGCTGGGTTTGTGACGAACTTGTCGAACAGGGGGGAGGGGGAAAAGGAGGGGGAAGAAGGGGAAGTGGTCTCTTGGCCTAACTCCAGCTTCAACCTACACCCGCGATGGGAGGGAAAAAAAAAAAAGGAACGGAACGCTGTGGTGACTGAATTTGGGGGGGGGGCCGCAAATCGCTGTCCGAGAGAGAAAAAAAAGAGGGGGGAAGAATTGAGAAAGCACCTTGTCATCTGGTCCTGATTTGTCGACACCAGGAGGGAAAAGGGGAAGGGGGGGAAAAAAAAAAAAAAAAAGAGGGAAAGTTGCGGCAAAGAGGCATTGCGCCCAGCCTCTTTACGTGATTCGAAAAAAGGAAGGAAAAAAAACGGACGATTCTTCTCAGAACACTTCCATTCGGTCGACCAAAGAGGGGGAAAAAGGAAAAAAAAAAAAAAAAAGAAGAGAAGAGAAGCCGGGTCAGCAAGTCGGTCTTCCTATGTATGCCAGAAAGGAAAGGAAAGAAAAGAGATGCCGGCGCTGGTTCTTTATTTTTCATTCGCCAGCAGAGGAAGGGAAGGTCCGCACTTCGATGGGTCAAGGGAAGGGGGGAAAAAAAAAAAGGGGGGGAGAATGGTGGGGGGCTCTCCTTCCCTGTCAGCCTCATCCCCTATATGGAAGGAGGAAGCGACATGCAGGTCGCCTGCGGTCTCCTCCGTCCGCGGCGTGTCGCAAAAAAAAAAGAAAGAAAAGGAGAAGGGAAGAGAAATGAGCACCTGATCGATAGCTCCCAGCAACTGACTTCCGAAGGCACCAATGAAGGAAGGGGAGGGGGGGAAAAAGAGAAAAGAACGATTCGGCAAGCCATATTGGCGTCGACTATCCTGCCGTCCCTTGGAGAAAAAAAAAAAAGGGAAAGGGGAGGGGGGAAGGATGCGCCTCGGGGGTCTGATGGCAGCCTGTGTCGGCGATGTGAGGAGGGGGGGGAAGAAAAAAAAGACATGGCAAAAATCTTCGAATGTCAAAATCCCTGGAAGGTACTGTTTGGAAAAAGGGGGGAAGAAAAAAGAAAAGAGGGAAAAGAAATTCCTCGGGGAAAAAAACCCCCCCCCCCGACAACCCCCAACCCCCCCCCCCCCCCCCCGCCCAACCCCCACTCACCCCCCCCACCTCGCTGCGGGGCCCCCCCCTCACCCTCCACCCGGAGGCCTCCGCACCCCAACCCCGGCCCGCTCTCCCGACCCCCCCCCCCACCCCGCCCCGAGGCGGGGAGGACCGACCCCGCCCCCCCCCCGGAGCCGCCCGCCCCTCCCCCCCCCTCCGGTGCCCAAAGCATGGACACCACCACCCCCCGCGCCCCGCCCTTCCAACCCCCCTCCGCTCGCTCCCCCCGCGGATGAGGAATGAACCCACCCCTCCCGCCGGGAGCGGGGCGACCCCTCCCCCCCACCCGGAGCGCTGTTAGGGATGTCCACACCCCCAAAGACCCCGTGCCCCCCCCGGCCCCCGACCCGCCCTATCCCCGGCCGCAAGCTCGCTGGCAAGATTAGATGCGCCCTACCCCCCGTCCCCCGTCTCCCCCCGCCGCCCACTCCCCACGCCCCCCCGTTCCGTCCGAAGGGGGCTAATGGGGTGCGGAACCCCGCCCCGGGGGGGGGCTTCTGCACGCTCCCCTCCCTTCCGATCAGGTCCGCTCTAGGTGCTACTCCCCCCCCCCCGGGGCCCCGCCACCTCTCCCCCACCACCCCCCCGACAGAGGGGGGTGACAGCATCCCGCCCCCGCGGGGGTCGTGGCCACGCACGCCCCCCCCCCCCGGTCTGGGGGAGTAGGAAGGGGGGGAGGATTCCCCGCCCCCCTGTCGACCTCCACCCGGAGCGTCGCGGCCTCATCCCACACGCTCGAATGGGAGGGCGCCTCCGACCCCCCCCCCAAAACATGGCCGCCGTTGCGGCGCCCCCTGGCGGGGCTCGCCCCGCCCCGGGGACATGACGATACCCCGCCCCCCCACCCATAAGGGGAGTTCGACCTCCCTCCCTCGGCACACCAGCCGCCGGAGTCGCCCGGGGGGATGACGAAAGTTTTCTTTCTGGGGTATTCTTTGAAAAGAAATGAGTTAGGTGGGAGAGGAAATCCCTAGGTGCCTTCGCTCTTCTTATAGGGAAGAGGGGGAAAAAAAAGAAAAAAAAGATGTTGGACTGTTCATTTAAAGAATTCCGATCCCTCATTCCTTAGTGGTCTGCATAATTGAGGGGGGAAGAGGGGGGGGGGGGCTTCTCGGGGGGGGCTTTGGCAGCCGCTTCGACGATGAAGGGGGGGGAAAAAGAAAAAAAGGGAAGATAGGAAAGGGCAGACCAGGGCCTGGCCCTTCTCTTCTCTACCGGGAAGAAAGGAAGAGAAGAACATTGGACAGCGCAGACACCGATTCTCGAATGAGGTGATAATCTTCCGTTGGGGAAAAAAGGGGGAGAGAGGGGGGGGGGAAGCGCGCACCTCGCCCCAGTCTTCCTCGCCCCTTTAGAAGGATAAAAAGGGGGAAAAGGAAAAAATAATCTTCACGCCCAATCTTCGGCGCTGTTTGGTCGAAAAAAAGAAGGAAGGCGCGTTGAGGTCGAGTATGTCGTCCTCATCCTATCCGCATCTTCCAGCGTCAAAGAAAAAAAAAAAAAGGGGACAAACGGCACGCAATCGTCAGCTATCAGTCGCATCGCGTGATCGAGATCGCGGCAGAAAAAAGAAAAAAAAGGGGGGGGAAAAAGTGGAGCGCCTGACAACCCAGTTGATATCGATGATTTCTGGTCGCAAAAAGGAAGGCAAGATCCCGCGCGCCGGAACTCCAATCCAGACGGCCTCCATCCTTCCATTTGAACTACATTGCGAAAAAGGGAAGGGGGGGGGGGGGAAAAAAGGGAAAAAGGGAAAGGGAGAGTCCTCCCTCATCAACAACAAAAAAGGGAGGGGAGAGGGAGAAGTAAGCATTTCGCGGAGGCTATTCGAGGTGCGACCGTAATTTTCCTCAATGGAGGGGGGAAAAGGGGGGGACCCCGAGTGGCGGAAGGCTGCGCGCTGATCGCTGAAAAAAGAATTTCCGGAAAAGAAGAGGGGAAGAAAAAGGGGGTGTCCTGTCGCGCACACTTCCACCTTCGGGAAAAAAAATGGAGATGATTCTCTATCTTCATATCATCGCCACGGGGGGGGGGAAAAAAAGAGGCGGGGCTCGTAGACTGATCGAGGCGACATTGCAGGGGAGGGGTGGGAAAAGGAAAGGAGGAAGCGGCTGGGCCATCCATCGCTCAACGAAGAAAAGGAATTGTGCTCACCCCTCTCTCATAAAAAGACAAAATGAAGGAAAAAAAAAAGTGCAATTCATTGGTCACTGCCTCACCCGTTGGCCAGTAGAAACAAAGGGGCGAGGGGGCCTGACTGGGCGGCGGTGCGAGGGGGGAAGGGGCGATTTTGGGTGTTTTCCATTCGCTCTCGGAGGAAAAAGAGAATATAACTCATTCGAGAATTGCTCGGTGTCTTGCGCTGGGGGGGGAAAAAAAAAGGGAGGAAAGGAAAAAAAGAGGTTCTTCGTCGCGCATTCCATCTCCTGGGATGGGGAGGGAATAAGTTCCTCTAACTCCGTCAATCTTCTAATCCTTTTCAAAAAGGGAGAAAGGAGGAGAAGAAAATAAGTACGCAACCTCTATTACGAAGTTCTGAGAAAGGGGAAAAAGGGAATTCTGAATCGGACCTTCGTCATTGCCTCAAACATAGGGAATGGAGGAGGGAAAAAAGAAAAAAGAGCGCAGACACTTCCGGACGCTCAAGACCTTTCGCGAGAGGATGAAGGAGTGACAAGGGGGAGGAAACGGGGCACTACCTGATTACCCTGGATGTCATTTCCGACGATTGGGGGGGGGGGAAGAGAGAAAAAAGGAATGACTTCAAGGGGCCTCAAACATCTCCGACCGGGGGGGGGGGAAAAAAGAAAGCGAGGCGATCCTCAACAACTTTGCCCAATCCGGTTTCTGGCTGGTGGGGGAGAAGAGCTTCGACGCCCATATGGCCGCCGAAGGGGGAAAAACAGTCCTGCCCAACACGCCAGTCGCTGAAAGGAAAAAAAAGGGGGGGAGGGGGAAAAAAAAGGAAGTTGCTGGCGCTGGCGATCAGGTGCGCATTAAGCGGGAGAGGAAAGGGGGGAGGGGAGAGGGGAAAGACGCGGATCGTCGGCGGAAACTCCATTGAAAAAAAGGGTGCAATGTCAGCTCTCTCAGGGGGCTTCCCTGCCATATCTCGGGGGGGGGGGGAAAGGAGAAAGGGAGAGCACCAATCTCTCGACAATTATTTACCTTCAATTTACAAAGAGAAAAAGGAGGGAAAAAGGTTATCACTCTCTGGCTTCTATGGTGGAGGGGGAAACGCTGTTCCCTGCCATCCTCGGTGCGGCCGTCAGCTCCGGGGGAGAAAGGAGGGGAAACGCATGCTGACCGGCTTCTCGGAGGAGAAAAAACGAAAGCAGAGTCCACGCTGGTCGACCGAAGGAAGGGGAAGGGTGGCCGCGGTCCTTGTCAAAAGGAAAAGAGGGAAAAGCCACGGGCTGGCGCAATGGAGGCGGCTTTGTCCCGCAACGGAAGAGGGGGGGGATGAGCCGCGGTTGCTTCGAGAAAAAGATACAGGACCATTGATCTCTGTTGGGAAAAAAGGGGGGTGAAATACCTCCTTCCGATTCCTTTTTTTTAGAATTAAGGCAAGCGATGGGTGCGGAAATTCCAGCTTCCCACCACCAAACACCGGGGGAAGAAGAAGGTAAGGGATTTCCGCCTAGGGTGCGGGAAATAAAATCTCGTTTGGAGGGGATCTGCGTCAAGGACAACGGCCCCGGAGGGGAAAAAAAAAAGGGAACCTTTCGAAGCCGTTCTTCCAACCACCAAAAGAAAAGGGAGGGGGTCCTTTCAATTTTCGCCAATCATTTTTCGGAGGAAAAAAAAAAAAGGAAGAGCTCCGCACTAACAACAAACACTTTATTATGAGGAAAGGAAGGAGAAAGGAGAGGGGAAGAAAAAGGAGACGACAATCTTGGAAGACCAGCGCCGCCCCATCCCTCTTGCCCTGAGGGGGGGAGAGGGGAGAAAATGTTCCATGTCAGGTTCTCTCCTGCACGCCTGTTCCCGTGGGGGAAGGGGGAGGGAAAAGAAAACCGCCGATTTTCTTGGGGGGGGGGAAAAGGAAAAAAAAGAACGGACGGGAAGTCGGTGGTGAGCTGAATTTCGAAGGAAAAAGGCCGAGATCTACCACGGCCTCGGCTGCGGTTAGGAAAAAAAAAAGGGGAAGCAGCTTGTCCTGATTGGCGATCAGAAGCGGAAAGGCGACGGTCTGTATTCAGTGCGACAAAGCGGACTTTGGGGTCGGGCAAAGGAAAGGGGGGGGAGGGAGAGAGCACCGATGAAAAAAAATGTTGACGCTGAGAAAAAGGACGACCTCAGTCGCCGAACACTTCCATGCGGTCGACCAGAAAGGGGGGGGGGGGAAGGAAGCAAGGGAAGACAGACGGGTCATCATGGCAGTCTTCCGAGAGAGGGGAAAAAAAAAGGAAGATGCTCCGCACCTCGGATTCCTTACATGCTGTTCATTGGAAAAGGGAAAAAAAAAAAAGAAGAAGAGCAGCACCAGCTCGAAATCACCTATCTGGAAGGAAGGGTTTTCCTTGGGGCCATCTTGTCTTCTAATTTTTCTCGACGCCTTCAGCATCAAAAAAGGAGAAAGGGAGGTGGCCGGTCCTCTCTCCTGTTATCTTCTCTGAAAAAGTGGTGGGGTGGAGAGACCAGACCTATCCTCTGGTGCCCAGATCTTCACTCTTTTTTACTCATTTACCTGAGAAAAAAAAGAGAAAAAAAGAAAGAGGGGAAAAGAAAAGGAATTCCTAACTTCCAACCAAAAACGAAGAGGAAACCAATTCTGCTTAAAGAAAGGGGGGGGAAATATCAAATAACGATTAACTTCGGCCATATTTTCTGTCACTATAGAGGAAGGGGGAGAGGAGTGGGCAAAGGCGTGGGGGAGGATCGCCTCGACTGTCTGAATGTCACCGGTCTTGCGAAGGGGGAAAAAGGGGAGAAGAGCTCCATGCAAATCGGACGAATGAAT
>Ga0179591_1262659_pt1 | contig 14090 bp, 19 predicted proteins | sample CZOMad2_1_08_16f_FD_182891 | JGI IMG/M metagenome (GOLD analysis project Ga0179591, IMG submission 182891) | Vadose zone soil fungal communities from Angelo Coast Range Reserve, California, USA - CZOMad2_1_08_16fungal (PacBio error correction) | ecosystem: Environmental > Terrestrial > Soil >...
TGGGACTAAAATCTAAAAACTCAAAATCGCCTGGTTTATGCCAAGGATAAAAGGCAAAAAACACTCAAAGTTACGGCCTCGAAAGGTGCACGGTGTAGGAAGAGAGAAGGAGTACAAGGAACGACTCGTCGAGAAAAAAAAACCGATACCGAGAACCAGCAAGCCGTTACCCAGGGCTTGGGAAATATTTTGACCTACCCGGAGGGTTCGACAAAACCCACGGAAAAGTATGCCACGCAAAGAACGCAAGGACGGGAGAGACGTTGCTTTTATTGAAGTAGACGGGGTCAGGTCTAAGGGGGGCGATATCACCTAAGGAAAGAAAGGGAGGGGGTAGGGAAGTGTGGATCCAAGAAAAAGATGAGGAAATTTTTAAGGTGCTCAGCGCAAGGACAGCAAAGGGAAGAGATAAAAGGTAATCTTGGCGGAGGACAAAAAGAGGAATCGTGGGAACCATCGACGTGCCAAGTCAGGAAACAGATGTCGAAAGAACTAATAGGGGTTCAGTGAGGAGATTCTTGAAAAGAAGCCGCATGCCCCCAAAATGCGCAATGGAACGAAAAGGAAAAGAGGGTTCACGTTACCGAAGCGGATAACGAATAAAAACTCACGGATGTCCGGCGCGAACCTGACCAGGAAAATGGGCTAAACAGTTGGACGGGCGTCTCAGGGGACTCCTATGGTAGAAAGAGAGGCCACGGTGAGGTCCGGGGAGCTGGCGAGGGAAAGACGCCTGCGCGGAGACACTGGCGAAGGGACGGGAGGGGGAAATCGCGAACCCCGAAGGGTAAATCACCGGGTGAAGGGCCCATTTCTGGAGGTACCTTCAAAAACGAAGCGGTGAAGGTTTGAAGACCCAAAAGGAAGAGTCTGATTTGGCCGGCGCAAGGGGCAAACAAGAAGACCAGCCTATTGGGGAGAGGGCGGGCAAAGGGCGATAACCGCGTCTAGAAGAGAATCGATATCGGGTGAGCTGAAGCGGAAAAACGGTAGAGGTTCGGGCGGGGGCGAGGACACGCATTAAGAAAGATAAAAGGGGTCCAATGTCTCGACAGGGGGGAAAACGCCCTCAACTCGCGAAGGAGGCAGGGAGGGGGCTGCCTTACTCAAAGCGGAGGGGTGGGACAGAAACACGTTTAGGGAGGGGGAGTCGTCGATTTGGGCCGGTGGGAGTGTTGGGGGGAGAACCCGGAGAACTTCCTAAAGAAAGGGGTGGTCAAAATGCGGCAGCTGCTCGCATTTGTCTGAAAGAAAGAGGGCCTCAGTTGTTTTGCCCCCCCAAAAAAGGATACTCAGCGATCGATGGCGAACAGAAATCAGCAGAGAACGAAGCCTGAGAGAAGGAAGGGGGACACCGCCAGAAAACGAAGAAGGACCGCTTAGACAAAAAACCGCCTCCTCGATGAAGACGGCGCCAGGAGCCCAACGCGTAAAAAAGCTGTGGAATAGCCGTACCTCCCATCAAGACCCATAGCAAGAATAAGGGGCAAGCAAGCCAACCGGGGAAAAAGGAAAATAGGACATTTACGATGGCGGTTCCGCCAAATTAAGTAGAACTCATAAAAGATGAAAAAGCTGAAGAGTCAGATGAAGATACACTGCACGTCCGTGTAGGTATTCATTATTTCTCGCAGGACTAGGCGGAGGAAAACATAGAGTTATCACCTCCAAAAAAAAGCCGGCGAGAAACGCGCCAACCCATCGCATCGTCAGTACATAGAAGATGAATTCAATGCGGGATGTTGATGATCTGCAGGGTGTCCTGCTTCAGGGCAGGAAAAGAAAGGAGAAGAACAGTATAGTAAGATCACGGGGGCGGAAAAAAAACCACGAGCGATGGATGTGAGATCTTTGGGGAGTATCAGAACTCGGACCGGGAGAGAAGCGGATAAAGCACGTCAGAGGGAGAAAAAAATTAACACTATGGAGCTTAAGAGACTGGAAGAGGAGAATCACGGGGAAAAGTTTCCATCAGTCCAAAAAAGAAAAGCAAGTGAAGCGGAGGGGGGGCCGTATAGAATGGCAAGGAATCTTGAGGTGTCGGGCAGCGGAACGTAGAAAAAAAAGGGTCAGTAGCAGATAGACTAGAAAACATTATCGCTCTGGGACGTGGGGGGGGAAGAGCGGCTGAAATTTCAACGTATTAGGAAAGTTCGATTTGTCTCAACGAGGAAGGGGGGCAGCGCACAACAGATACAAACTGCCCGGGGGGAGTAAGATGATGGGGGGAGGGAAGGGTTTATCAGAAAAGATCATAACAGAATGGCTCAGCAGGAAAACGCGGGAGACTGCAATAAACTAAGACAAGAGAGATAAAAAAGAAAAACTCTCCTCAAACCAACCACTCTTGACTGAAAAAGGGAAGGAGTAGGAAGAAATGCAGCGGTTTAAATTTCATAGAAGAGCAAACGAGGCGCAAGAGCTCGCTTTGCCTGTAGTACTCAAATACAGGCAGGAACTAAAAAAAAGACCGGGGGAGACGGTGGGGGACGAGGCTCTATAGGAGGGACAAAATAGAAAGGGGGAAAGAAACAAAAACATGATAACATCATAGGCCGACTAGAAGGAACGCGATGGAGGCAGCAAGCACGCGAGTCCGGGAGCTGGGAAAGCAAGTACCTCGCTAAAATCGACGCACCCTACGGGAGGCCCGTAGTTTTTTTCTGGTGGAGCACAAAAGCGGGCGAAGACGTTACGACACTGAGCTGGGAAAAAGTGGAATGGTGAAGCGACAAAGGGATTTCTCACTGCCGGACAGAGGGAAAATAAACAGGCTCCTCCTCCGATCGTGGCGAGGGAAGGGGAAGAACATGAACCAGAACCAGTTTGTAAACCTTTGGCCGAGAAAACCGGGATACTCCCGGGAGAGTAGCGGAATCGAAACGCAATAATGTGGGCGCAGGGGCGGACTGCTACGTCTGAGAAGGGAGGGGGGGGTGAGAAAGCGGTCGAAGCAGCAAAAACCCGACGAAACCGAACCGTGCATCTGAGAAGGATAAAAAACGCACAGAGCTAACCTAAGGGTTGCGCGACGAAAGGCCGTTCTGCTTGAAGGAAAAGATTAATGTAGGACTATCGCGGGAAAGTGGGGGAGGGAAGAAGAAGGAGAAACAAGGTATATGCCGGGGGGAAAAAAGGGACTCGTTGACGAGGTTGTGGAAAGTGAAAAGGGAAAAGAAGGGGGGAAGGATCAGACGAGGCGGGTTGAGAACGGCATAAGGGCTTCTAGAGGGGGACCGGGAAAAAAGTCGAGAGCTGGGCCGAGGCGGTCTGCGAATCGAGGGGAAGGGTTGCTATCGAGAGAAGAAGGAAAAAGACTTTCAAACGCTGGTTCAGGGATAGTCATCACCGCTTAGGGTGCGAAGTCACCCCGGAGCGAGAAAGAGAGAACATGTCAACAACAATCACACTGCCAAAGCTAGAGCGACATCCCCTAAAGAGGGTAAGTCACCCTTTAAAATGATCTAGGCTTGTCGACCATATGGAAGGGGGGGATAGTTTGGCGGTGGGGAAATGGGAACTAAGAAATGGACCGTAGCAATGGATCCAAATCCGGTCGCCAACCGCCCGCGCTTACATCAGGATCGCGTCGAAAACACCCTGGAAAGGAGACGAAATACGATCCGCAAGAGCAGGAAGGCGGTGCTCGCAACAAAGACCGGCCGGCAAAAAGCGCAATCCATACAGGAAGGGGCTGACAAAAAAAAAATCGGGTCAGGGACCGATGAAGAGGCGGTGATCAAAAATCAGAGAAGAGAAAAGGGACCTACAAGGGCCCAACCTGTTGATTCGTAAAATGAGGAGGGGGGGCGCGCATCAACTGGCGGGGACCTTGGGGAAGGGTAGCATGGGGAGAAGAGACGAGGAAAGGAAGCCTTGAACGCGGGGCGGGCTGGTCCCAGAGAAGGAGAAGAAGAGGAGATTACCAGAACTCCGCTACCCAGAATCAGCAGTTAACGGGAGGGAATTCGAGGCTCCGTTACCCTCCTTCAGGGAAGGAGTGCGATCAACACGGGAAAAACAAACGGGTAATTGAAGCCAGAAAAGGTTGCAGCGTACAGCACATAGGGAAAACTAAGGAGCTTCCCTCACATTCCTTGGGGGGCAAATGGGAAGTATCGTGACAAGGCGTGTTGAAAGGTCGCGCGAGGAAGGTGTGGAGCGGGTAGAGCTGCCAGAGAGTGGCAATGCCAACAGGGAGAAAGAGTTGGGAAGAAGAAACAATCTCAAGCCCACGCTAATGGGGGATGGGAGGTTGGGCGCGAAGCGGGGGGGGAAGGGTCGAAACGGACAGATTGAGTGGGGAAAAAAAGAGAAAGTTGGGTCACTCTACAACGGAGGAAGACGAAGGGGCTACTATTCTCTTTCCTTTCATGCCGGGGGTTGGGGGGGGGTAACTCTTAGGACGATATTTGCTCTTTCACCGCAGCAAGTTCAACCACATTCTTTTTAAGCTATGTAGCGTTCTACACGCGGAACGATCAAAGGGGGGTAAGCGAAGAGAGAAGCCCTCTTAAAGACCAGGTACAAATGCGGGAGGCCGAATGGGCCCGGTCTGGGTTGTGGGGAGGAAATATTAACAGGGCTATTCAATAACGAAGGATTAAAAATATCAACGGTTCTCTGAAACACAAAAGAAGGGAAAAAAAAAACGAACAGAGGGTGTGACACCGGCCTTTTGGGTCAAAGCGAGCAATACAACTGCTAAAGGAGAAATGAGAACACAGCAGCCAAGGGGGAAAAAAAAGGTGAAAGGGTTGCTCGGGGAAGGACTCAAAAAAAAACCGGGAAGCTGGGAACATCGGAGGGGGAAAGGAAAAAGCGAACAAGCATGGGAACGGGGGAAGCGTCTTGAAAGAAAATGGAAACTTCTAGTACCAACAACAACAACTGCCAAACGGGAACCTAGCAGAGAACGAATCGGAGAGAACAGTTGGTGATTAGGGACACCATCAAACCGAAGAAGCAACTCGGGGGTCTAGCCGGTCCTATCGCAAAGAAAGAGAGAAAAAACGTGGCTTAGATGGGGTGGGGGCGCGGGTCCACTCCAGATCGGAAAGGGGTTGAAAATCAGGGGAAGTCAGCCGGCAAAATATGAGAGAAAAAGGATAACTGTTGGTTGCGATCATGGGGGGTTGGGGGGGGGGGGGGGGGGGTTTGTGTGGGTGGTTTGGGGGGTTGTGTTTGTGGGGGTGGGGGGTGGGGTGGGGGGGGGGGGGGGGGTTGGGGGGGGGGTGGGGACACTTTCTTAAAAGAGAAGGATTTCGGGGAAAGAAAGAGAAAAGTGTGCGAGGCTGGCCGGCCCGTGCCCCCAAGGAGGGGGAGGCAAGACGACTTGTGAGGCCGGAAGGAGCAGCTACGGAGCCGGAACTGAATGGTCCAGGGGACGCCGTCCTCCTGGAAGAATCAGGAAAAAAATGAACGTGGGTCTGGCGGAAGGTATTAAGGGTACAAAAGAGATCATTGAACGAAAGAGCTGGAAAGGAAGGAGTGGGGAAATCACCAAACTGGCAATCAGGGAAGAAAAGGGGGCTAATGTCAACATTTAGATCGGCGACAAAAAAATGGCAAGAAGGTGAGGAACGGTTTCACATCTCTAGCGGAAACGTTGAAAAAACTCAGCTAAGAGAGTTGTCAAAAAGTAACAAGAGTCAGAGAGGGGTGCGCTTGGCAGGAGGAGCAACTCGGTGGTGCGAAGCAATTAGCAAGAAGGGAGATCGGATCGTGGAAAATTGTCGGTGAGAGAGCAGCTAGGGCGGGAGGGGGGAGAAATGACAAAGGTCATTGAGGGAGCATGAGCTTGAAATTAGTGAAAGGAACATTAACGGGGGGAAAGCAACAAAACTCCCAGCGGGTTTGGTCTATGCATATAAGAAAGAGACGAGAAATAAACCAACTATTGGAGGCTATCGGCGTGGACCCGTCGATGTTGGGAACCGGGCGGAAAAACGAAGACATGGGGCAGATCTAAATTATCGGGGAGCATGGGAGAAGGCGAAACAGATGCCGTTCCACGGCTGAAGTGACGGTGAAAGCAAAAAAAAAAAAAGGCTGAAACCTATGAGATAGAAAGTCTCTAAGAGAAAGAACGCGGGTTGGACAGGAAGAAAAGCTCAAGGCTTTCTTGAGTGGAGAAAACACGCCCCTGAGGGGGTGGGGGGGTGGCGGTTGGGGCAGGACCAAAAGTGAAAGATACAAACGATTGAAGCCGGGAATAAGTAAAAGGAAAAGAAAATCCTTCGAAAAAATAAGATGGGGGTGCAGGATGCAAGGAAAAGCCATTCGAGAGAAAGAGAAGAACATTTCCGCTGGCGGAGAAGAAAACTAACGGGACGGGGGGCGCAGCTAAGAGAAACAAACAGCTGTGGAGTCCCCTTCTCCAGACGGAAAAGGGTCCGTGGTCCGAGGCCTATTAGCTATCGGCAAAAAAAAATCCAAATCAACACAGGGCATAAGAGGAACCGGGACGCGGCAACTGAGTGGGAAAAGAGGGAAAGGCATACTTCACTGGCGTATGTGTCGCTGCAGTGAGGAAGAAAAGGAGGCCATACGATAGAACCGATATGGGGGGCGAAAAAGGAAGGCGCCCCACGCACGATCTGGTATGTATTCCGGTTGCGGTTATCAGAACCCGCGATAACGGAAGCACGGAGCACGGAACCCTACACCTGGCGGCGGGGGGAAAAGTGGAAGAACTAAAAGGAGTCGCCGGCTTTTTGCGGCAAATCAGGGGGAACTCACGACACGGTCAGACCGGCCGGGTGGAAGGAAAAACTTAGGCTGCGGGGAAAGATGTGCTCACTTTCGCAGCCGGGCAACCGCAGAGGGCTAAGGAAACGTAATCGTCACTGCGGAGGAGTCGCTGGGGGGGGACGTAAAGGTCTTCCAATTCACGGAGTTGACGAAAACTTTCGATCAAGAGGCAAACACTCTCTCTTAAAGAACTGTTAGGAAAAGAAGCGATTGATAGTGGAAGGGGGGAGGTCTCTAGCACAAAAGAGATGCAAAATAGCCTTCGAAAGAAGCAAATCAAAAGCCGACAGCTCGGAAGGATGAAAATCGAGAACAACAACTTAGGGGGGGAAGGAGGAGAAAGGAGCTGCAAGGGGGAAGGAGTCATCAAAAGCGAGCGGCAGAAAATCCTGGGCTGATCGGATAACAAATACAAAACTAACAGCGTAAGTCTGAGGGAAGGTTGGTTCTCCTCTGAAGGAGAGGAGAATAGAGGGGAAAAAGGGTGCAAACCCAAGCCAAAATATGCGGACGAGACCGAATTAAGTTCATCTCGGACAGCCCAACCGTAAACTGACCCCAATCTAAACCGAGAGAACTGGTGCCTCTAATCCGCAAGTGAGAGGAACAGTGAGGGGGGGATGCAGATTGGAAAAAATCAAGAGAAAGAAAGGAGAAACTGACTATCCTCGAAATGGTAAAGCCCGGTGAGAAGGTGAGAAAGCGGGCCTTACGGGCGATCGACAAAACCAAGTGAGAAAGAAAATAAGAGCGATTGGCACGACAGGGAAAAGCCGTCAAATAGAAGTTATGAGAAGTAGGGTCCGGAAGCCGCGTCAAAACAAAGCACAACAATAACTCCAAAAAGTGAAGGAGGGAAATCTCTGTGTGCGAAGCTGACGAAGGGGGGCGACGCTTCGCGAAAAGACTGATGCCAGGGGTGTGGTATCAAAGCATGGGATTAGTCCTCATCGTCAAAATGAAGAAAAAAAAAAAAATGTCCTTTAAAAAGAAAAAAGACCGGGAAGAGGGTGGTGCGCTACGAAACGTCAAAGAAACTTAAAGGACAAGCAAGGGTCTTCGGGCGCGTGACTTTGTTCAGCATACGAGCGACATCGTATCCATATTCCGTAGTGGAATGCATAAACCCCAGAGGAAAAGCGGTGCTAGGGCAACCGGAAGACAGGGAAAAGAGGCAGAGGGGGGGGGAGGCACTTTCTTCTGCCGTAGTTGGGGTCAAAACTTAAGAGAGGGCGCGCAAAACCATAGAGGAAGAGGGTTAAAGAGCACAGTGATGGTAGAATAGGAGAGGGGGGGGATCAAACGGCAGGGAAATACCGGGAACGGAGGGTTCGCAATTAAGCGAAACGAACGCCTTGTAGATCTGCAAAAAGTTCGGACGTCAGAGCCCAGGGCTCAAAACAAGAACCGGGGAAAATAGGGGAATAAAGCAGACACTTGTGCTTCTGACACGTTCCAATAAGAAGAAAGAGGGAGCTATGCCTGTCGGAACAACGAGAAGGGAGAGGGGGGAGGTTTAAAAAAAAAAGAATTGGCTGAACGAATTGGAACCAGGGAGCAGATAAGAAGGTCTCCGTCGTCTCCTAAAAAACAAAACAGAAATCTGAAAGACTGCCCCTCAAAATAATCGGAGAAGGCGGCTGAATCGCCGAAGGGCATCGCAAAACTTGGACCAGAAAAAGAGGAAAAGCTCTCCAGAGCCGGGGGGAAGTCGAAGAAAAGATAGTCCTATTAAACGGGGGAGAATCAAAAAAAAAAGAAAAAGATCGAACACACCCCGAAAAACCGAAGGAAAAAAAAAGGGAAAGGAGGCATTAGCCGCTCTCAAAAGGCGGGGGACACCTGGGTCGATGTCAAAGGTGTGGAGCGGACCGAAAGAAGTGAAACAGAAAGAAAAATTCTCCTTGCCAGAACTAGAAATTGAAGAGGGAGAGGCCTACCCGGAAGAAAAAGGAAAGGTGTTGACAAGTAGTAGGGGAGCTAGGTACCAAAGGATCCGCGGGAGAAAAAAACTTCGGCTTCTAAGGAGAAGTAAACATCTTAATTTATCAATTGGAGCACTGGGGGGAAACGTTGTAATCTCGCCAGAGAAACTATTCGGTTGAAGGAAAAATGGAGTCAATTGGGAAGAGAGAGCATCAGGAGAAGAAGTTTGAAAAAATGGACTGCGAGCGGTACCTGAACTGCACTCGCAAGGGGAAAAAAAAAAAATTGGAAAAACATCTTTGTGCGGAGGACACAAAAACAGACAAAAAAACGATAGCTGCTTTGGCGGAACCGATCGACAGCCTAGACCTGCCCACGAAGTGTACGGGGGGGGGGAAAAATGGGACATAGCAGGACACTTCGAAAAGCGCCCTCGCTGTCAGGATCCGGGGGGGGGTCTGGACGTTGGACTAAATGAGTACTGGTAAAAGAAAGGTCACGAACACGGAAAAATGTTGGACTCCGACCGACCCCCCTCTCTCTTTTATTATCTCGTCTTCTTGCTCGCTTTCTCTGCGAGACCGAAAAGCGGGTACGAAAGAATCACTCTCTGCGGGTCTATCTTGGTGTAGGAGGAGAGGGGGGAACGTGGGGAGGGGGGGAAAGGGCGGTGTGGGGGGGGGGGGGAAAAAAGTGGTCAGAAAAGGACAAGGAGGAGCCAAGGCAGGTTGGGAGGAGAAGAGGGAAAAAAAGTGTCGTAAAAGAAAGGAGAGAGAAAAAAGAACAAAACGTTCCTGATAGGATCTAACAAAAAAAAGAAGGAGGAAGAACACAAGAGAGACATGAACAGAGTGGGGCGGAAAAAAAATAGAGGACAGATGGGCCGGAGACTACCAATCTGATCAAACGGGAGAAAAGCAAAAGGCACTCCATATTCTCGCGGGGGAAAAGGATCATAAAGGAGTACCGATAAAAAAATAATCGGGAACGAAAAAACCGGGGGGGAGAAAAAAAAGAAGGGATGACTTTCAAAGACTTGAGGAAAAGTACAAGGCATGAACACAAAAAAAAGAACTAAAAAATAAAGATGAAAACCTGAACGGGGGGAAGCATAGTGTACGCGTCCACTAAAAAAACACACAATCAGGGACAGGGTCCGGCGAAAAAGACATCATCACGAAAAGCCTCGGGAACTAGAGGGGGGGGGGGGGGATCAGCCTCAAGACACGATGCAGGAAGGGTTATTGATAACTCGTATAAGGAGCAGGGGAACGCGCCAAGTAGGCGCAGCATTCTGAGCCTGTATGGCCAGGGAAAAGGGATACCAGAAATGCTGGAGGAAAAAAGCAAGGGGTGGAGAAAGATAAGCGGACTAACCTTCCTCACAAGAGCAAGGGGGGAACAATTAGGGGTAAGGAAGTCACTAAATCTTCTTAAAACCAGGAACAGAAACTTTTGAAGACGAACACTACAGAGGAAATGTGGGGATGCTCGGGGGGGTCGCAGGGGGGGAGGGACCACTCAAGCGAAGCTGAGCATCAGAGGTCATTCCGTGACTACTAAATAAACCCGTCAGCTCCTCCACGCTAATTTCAAAACAAAAACGCATTTTATCTCGGGGCGACCGCGGACTCACGTGGGAAGGGGAACCGGGGGGGTTCCGATAGAAGCGGAAAGTGACCAAACGGCTACAAAAGCGGCTCATTAATTTAGGGGAGTCCGGAAATGAAAAAAAAACGTGGACGCTTCCGGATGGGAAAAGAGGTACTAGCCCGTCGAAAGAACAAAAAAAAAAAATTAAGAGGTTGAGCGGGGAGTATCGCTCATCTTTAGAATGGGAGCGTAAACGACGGGCAGAAGAGGCGGAGCCGGAAATGCCAATTCATACTGACCAACGGCAAGGAAAGAGATGCATCGCCGCGTTTTGTAAAAACAGAAGACACATCGAAAAACTTGGGGGGAAGGGCAGACCAAGCTTTAGGATAAGGGAGGGGAGAATGTGGGTTGGGAAAACAAGGAAGCCTTCTACACTCACCATAGATCCAAGATTGGCGATGAGGATCAAAAAAGAAAGAGGTGGTCCTCCAGGCATGACGAAAGATATCGCTCGTGGCGAAACATCACACTGAGGAGGCTCAGGCCGAAACTGCCGCGAAAGGAGACTTTTTAAGATACGAAGAGAAAAGCAAAGAAAGTGGAAGACCACTGTAGCCCACACAAAATCGGGGGAGGGAAACGTCTGGCCGTGGAAAAAACGTACAACAAGAGTGAAAGAAGAATCGTCAGCATCGGGAAAGGAGGCCCTAGATGTGAGAATGGATGCCTCGGAATCACGGGTCACAATAAGGTGAGAACTGGAACCGGATGGCTGATGCAATACCCGACACGAAAGGACGTGTGCGGTAGCGCAGGACCCAAAACGGCAGGAGCTGTCATTCCTGAGAAGATCACGCTTTTGCGGTGAGTAGGGATGCGCACTAGGTGACTATCTTGAGCAGATAAAACAGCGTAAAGAAACGTCAAGGAAAATGGGGTTGACTCACACCCAGGACAGTGAGAGTAAACTGGATCGATGAAGGAAACTTTTTGGGGTTTGAGATGCCGCGCAGGAAAAATTAAAAATTAGAGAAGGGTCGAGCAAGAGAGTCCAATCTCTCACCAAAGCGCTAGAGAAGGAGGGGTTGAGTGAGACTCCTCAGGAAGAAATAAAAACAAACAATGGGGGAAAAAGATCAACTGGAGAGGGCTCTCAATGTTCTAAGTAACGGGAAGAGAAGGATGGTGGCGCATATGCCCTAACAACATCACAACAAGAGAAAATAGCACTGTCAGTGAGATGTTTTTCAAGCGGGAAGGAGAAGGGCTGGAGAGCCTAGAACCTATTTCACCTGGAAGACCAGGAGAGGAAGCCTAAGCTAGAAACTTTTGAACTAGAGAAAAACTTCAAATGGAAGAGAATATCGAGTCAGAACAAAAAGCTCCGAAGGGAAACAAACGGTAGGGCAGGCAAGCTTCTTCTCGTTTGACGGAGAGGTCAAGCTGTCTCCGCCGGCTCGCAGAAAAAACTGAAGAACGATGCCGATTAAATAGAGGATAGAAAGTGATGGTAAAAGAGGATTCAATATAGTGCATCAGGTAGGTTCAGGGAGAGAAGATGCGAGGGGGGGGGAAACGAGGAATCTTAAGCTCAGGGAAAGAAAAAGCAGGAGGCCACGAAACTTCTCATTCTTCGCTGAGGGGTGAAAAATCCACTTAGAGGAAAATCGGCATACAGGTTGAAAGAATACTTTCAAAAGAACAATCTCGGTCGGCCGACGATACGATCGGTCAGCGGCAGACAAGCACCAGACAACGCAACCGCACTCTACACCACCTCGAAAGGGTCTATCAAAAGCACTTCGGAGGAAACGGTAAAAAGGCAGATGGCGCAAATCTGCTAAAAGGGGACAGGTCGTGACGCGACATTGGAAGGGGGAAATGCTAAAGTAAGGAGGGAGAGCAAAATGATATCTTCAAAACGCAAAAAAAGCCAGCACATAAGGAGAGAGGAGTGTTCGCAGCATACCGGGGAATGAGCAGCCCATTGAGGAGGAAGGAAGAGGCCGAAAAACCGTCAACAAACTCCAGCGTTCATAGATCGAGGTGTGGGAGAAACGCAGTACTGGGTGTTCGGACCGCGGCTCGGGATCAGCTTTAGGATCCAAAGAAGGATTCGGAAGGAAAATGACCATGAGAACTAGAGGACCGGCGTTCAAGGGAGAAGAGTAACTCCCCGCTGGGACCACTAGGAAAACCGGCATTGTTAGGGAGGGTCCTTATCCTCCATCTTATTATTGATAAGAGTAGAGGGAACTGGTCGTCCATGGATGAGCAACCTAAGAGTAACTGAAATGAGGAGTCCTCCTATGCCGATTCAAAAAAAGAGGGTTACTGGAACAAGAAAAGCCGGGGCCTATACAGGACTGGGGGGCTCACGGGAGGCGCAGAAGGCGGTCATAGAAGAGACAACAAGTCTCCGAGTATCAGGTAGGAAGAGGGCAGATGAGGGAGAACATGTAGCCCACGAGTCACAACGGCATTACAAGACAACGCGGCTTTTTGCAATGGAGAGATCCAAACCTCTGGGTCGAAGAAGCTTACAAAAAAAAGGCATTTAGAAGAGGGGAGCCGGGTCCACAAAAAAGCACGGGGAAAAAAGTCGATCACTAGAAAGCCAATGTTGAAAGCATGAACCTGTAAAACCTGACGAAGAGAATAGTCGTCTATGTAAATGTCGAAAAAAAGAACCTTCTCGAGGGGCTAAGTAAAAGGAAAGTGGGGTAAAAGTCGGCGTGAGGCGAAAAAAAACACGCCTCCCTGGACAAGCTGATCGCTAACCAACCTGCCAAGACCACGAGCGAAACGATTGGGATAGAAGAGTTCTCCACACCCCGAAAGAAAGAAAAAAAATGGAAAAAAGGACTCCTGAATGGAACATGGCGCACCGGAAGGAAGAGAAGTGAGCGTCGTGAGCAACGGTGTCCACGAGTAGGGGCCTACCAAAGGCCTTAACCCGGAGTCTCCTGGAGCGGGAAGAAAGAATCAAAAGTGCGGTTTAAAGTAGCCCAGTGAGGGCTGCAAAAGGGGGGTGAGACAAAATCGGTCTCCACGGACCGTGGGGAACCTAAAATTAACAGGACGGAAGCTCTAGGACTCGAGAAGAAGAAGCGAACAACATTTTGCTAAGTCGCGAAAAACCGCTAGGAACCATTACGCAGGCGGAGGGAAGGCCGGCCAAAGTAAGGGAAGCATGGTGACGGGGGGGAAGGGGAAAGCTCTCAAATCTAGATCTATAGGGCAGACTGCATGTCGGGGAATACATTGGCAAGCGATCAGCAATATAGGGAGAAGAAAAAAAAAAAAGGGTTTTTGTGGGGGCGACCGGTACTGGAGCGTCGCCTTACGGACTTGCATCCAGGGAAGGGGGAAAAAGTGAAAGCAGGCTCGTAACGAACAAAGACGCGGACAAAAATCTCCCCTCTAGCGTGAGTAGCGTCTGGGCGCGAAAGAGTCCGAAGACCTTCCGGTGGGGTACTGTTTGAATACACGAGAAGATGATATGAAAGTCTCACTAATGGAAAGCGGATTGGCATTGAGGTGGAAGTTTGGTTGGGGACCTTAGAGAAGGAGGGGTACAGAAATAGGGGGGAAAAAAAGAAACACGTTCACGGACACGGTCAACTTCTTTTTAAGGTAGAGGGGGGGCTGGCCGACGAACCATGGAGTAAGGTGGGGGGGGGAAGGGAAGGATAATGGACCAAGGCATCACCGGCACACCGTGCGCTAATACGAACTTGTGGGGGGGGGGTAAAAGGATATGTAGGAGATGGCAGAGATCCCAATATAACATTCTAGTCCAATATCAGATAAGG